>Ga0105154_1000043_pt1 | contig 54006 bp, 63 predicted proteins | sample SSWtaG_FD_89672 | JGI IMG/M metagenome (GOLD analysis project Ga0105154, IMG submission 89672) | Hot spring microbial communities from Sandy's Spring West, USA to study Microbial Dark Matter (Phase II) - SSWsed_matched | ecosystem: Environmental > Aquatic > Thermal springs > Hot (42-90C) >... | reverse complement strand
GTTGTCACGGTGGGTAAAAGGACCTTCGTCACGAACTTCAAGCGACTCTGCGATACGCTGAACAGGGATCCTAGGCTGGTGTTGCGATTCCTCTTAAAAGAGCTGGGCGCGTCCGGCAACATCGAGGGGGATGCCGCGGTCATCTATGGCGCAGCGGCGAGGAAGATCGTGAAAGAGCTAATCGACGTGTTCGTGAAGAACTACGTCGTCTGCCCCGTATGCGGAAGCCCCGACACGATACTTACGAGAGAGGAGAGGAAGCTCATGCAGCTTAAGTGCACGGCGTGCGGCGCAACCACGCCCGTTAAGCCATTCTAAATTAGCGCGCAAAAGCTTTAACGGACAGATGCACCAACATGGTGTGAGCGACGCAAACAGGGACTTCATGAACAGGCTTGTGGCAAAAGCCGCGTGGTTAATGCATGAGGGTCGCGTAGTGAAGATAAGCGACGTCTTGTATTACGTCATCGGGAGGAAGAACAGGCACATGGTTAAGGTTGAGGGAGACAAGCTAGTGTGCACGTGCAACGGGTTCAGGGAGCGCGGGATTTGCTCGCACGTGATTGCTGTTTACACGATTAGACGACTTAACTTGGAAGGTGGATACTTGAGCGAGGCGCTGAGGGCGAGAGCGGAAAGGGAGCTCAGGCTCATGTATAAGCAAATGCGCCGCGCGTGAAGTCGTCAGCTGGTTTGGTAGTCTTCATCGCCACGCGTAGGCTCCGCTTCGCGGGCATTCATCACTCAACCGCTCGGCATTAACGGGTGCATAAAGGCACCGCTCTCGCACTAGGCGCGGGCGTTTCAAGGATCCCAGCGCATGGGAGCGCATAAAGCCTATAAACTGCGCGACCGCCACCCCTCCGGGACCATGAGCAAGGAGACAGCCATCATACTGTGGTTTGAGGAGCTGACCAAAGACGACGTCCCGCTGGTTGGCGGGAAAAACGCCAACCTCGGCGAGATGCTTAGAGCCGGAATACCGGTACCTCCAGGTTTCGCGGTGACGGCTTATGCTTACAAGCGTTTTATTGAGGATACTGGGATCAGGGACAAGATCTACAGGATCTTGAAGGAGAAGGTGAAACCAGGGGCCTCAGCCCCTGAAGACTACATCGAGGCTAGCAAGGAGATTCGCGCTTTGATCGAGCAGACTCCTATGCCCAAGGACATCGAGGAGGAGATCCGTAAAGCCTACAGGGAGCTGTGCAAGCGCCTCGGCAAGGATAAAGAGTTCGTAGCCGTGAGAAGCAGTGCTACCGCCGAAGACCTCCCCGACGCTAGCTTCGCCGGCCAACAGGAGACGTACTTGAACGTGATAGGCGAGGACGAGGTGGTGGACAAGGTGAAGAAGTGCTGGTCGAGCCTCTTCACGCCCAGGGCGATATTTTACAGGGAGAGCAAGGGCTTCGCGCACGAAAAAGTGCTGATAAGCGTCGCGGTGCAGAAGATGGTGAACTCGAGATCTGCTGGTGTGATCTTCACAATTCACCCCGTGACAGGGGAGCGGGATAAAATAGTCATCGAAGGATCCTGGGGCCTAGGGGAGTCCGTCGTCGCCGGCAAGGTGACGCCGGACGAGTGGGTAGTGGATAAGAACACGCTGCAGATCATAGAGAAGAGGGTCTCTGAAAAGGTTAAGGAGATCGTCCGCGACCCGGCGACCGGCCGCAACATGGAAAGGGAGGTGGAGCCTGAGCGGAGGGCAGCGCCGTGCTTAAACGACGACGAAGTCCGCAGGCTAGCCGAGCTCGCGGTGCTCATAGAGAAGCACTACGGGAGGGCTATGGACATCGAATGGGCGGTCGACAGAGACCTCCCGTTCCCGGAGAACGTGTTCATCGTTCAGGCAAGGCCTGAAACTGTGTGGAGCGTGAAGCAAGTCGAGGCGAAGCCGGCTGAGGCGAAGGCTGTTCGGCTAACCGAGGCGAGGGCCGTTGTTAAAGGTCTAGCGGCGAGCCCCGGGGTGGCGTACGGTGTTGCTAAGGTGTGTCTCACGCTGGAGGACGCGAAGAAGCTCATGCAGAAGGGCGACATCCTCGTGACGAAGATGACGGATCCCGACTGGGTGCCCTACATGAGGCTCGCTTCCGCCATCGTGACCGACGAGGGAGGAATGACGGCTCATGCAGCCATCGTAAGCAGGGAACTCGGGATCCCGTGCATCGTCGGAACGCGGGAAGCCACTAAGGCTATGCAGACGGGAAGAGACTACACCGTAGACGCGAGGACGGGCGTAGTCTATGAAGGCTTCGTGGAAGATCTGCTGGGCAGGAAGGAGGAGAAGCCGGTCGAGGCGGCTGCTGCCCCGCTGGAGATAGTCGTCAAGCCGGTGACGGCGACGAAGATTTACATGAACCTCGGTGTACCTGAGAAGGTCTACGAGTACAAGAACTTGCCGTTTGACGGCATCGGCTTAATGCGCATCGAGTTCATCATGGCCAGCTACGTCGGCGACCACCCGCTGTACCTGCTCGAAACGGGGAGAGGCGACGTGCTCGTGGACAGGCTTGCCGAAGGCATAGCGATGGTCGCGAGGGAAGTGTACCCGAGGCCTGTCGTCGTGAGGTTCAGTGACTTCAAGACCAACGAGTACAGGCAGCTGAAGGGAGGGGAGAAGTACGAGCCGCACGAGGACAACCCGATGCTCGGCTGGCGCGGCGTCAGCAGGTACATTAGCCCGCAGTACGAGAAGGCGTTCAGGCTGGAGGTCAGGGCGATCAAGAAGGTCAGGGACGAGATGGGTCTCGGCAACGTGTGGGTCATGGCGCCCTTCGTGAGGACCCTCTGGGAGGCGGAGAAGTTCATCAAGCTCTTAGCCGAGGAAGGCCTAGAGAGCGGCAGAGACTTCAAGGTATGGGCGATGGCTGAGGTACCGAGTGTGGTCTTCCTCGCCGAGGAGTTCTCAAGGTACTTCGACGGCTTCAGCATCGGTAGCAACGACCTGACACAGCTGACGCTAGGCACGGACAGGGATAGCGCCATACTGCCGAAGATCGACCCCAGGTACTTTGACGAGCGCGATCCGGCTGTTAAAACCGCTATAGCGATGCTCATCGAGAAGGCTCACAACTCGCCTTACGGGTACAGGACGGTGAGCATCTGCGGCCAGGCGCCCTCCGTGTACCCCGAGTTCACGGAGTTCCTCGTCAGGCAAGGCATCGACAGCGTCAGCGTGAACCCGGATGTGGTGGTCAGGACGCGCGAAATTGTGGCCGCGATAGAGAGGAGGATGCTGATAGAGAAGGCTCTCGGGATAGAGCACTACGACGAGGACTTAGGCTGGCCCATGCGCCGAGTCAGGAGAGGCTTACCTAATGTCTGGGCGCGCCGCGTAGACGAGGTTTAAGTCCGGATCGCACGTCTGATACCATTGCTTTTTTGTTTCTCGCTCTCTCGGGTGGAGAGGCTTCCACCGATTTTCTCGCGGAGCCGCAGCCAATTCGTGCCCTATGCCGCGCAAGGCTATAAGCGCGCGTGCGCGCTTTAGGCTCAAAGTTTATATAGGATGTCTCAATCGCGCAAGAGGTCATGAGCACGCGTGCACGCAAGGTGAACGTTCTGGAGCACGAACTCGTTCCGCAGCATATACTGCTGAGTGAGGAGGAGGCGAAAAGGATACTGAAAAGAATGGGCCTTTCAAAAGCGCAGTTGCCGTGGATGCTGGCTTCCGATCCCGTCGCCAAAGCTTTGGGGGCCAAACCGGGGGACGTCGTGATGATCTTAAGGAAAAGCCCGACAGCTGGCGTCGCTGTAGCTTTTAGGTACGTGGTAAGGGGGTGAAAGATGAAAGGGGAGGAGTGGAAGTACTCGAAGGAGGACGCTTGGGTGCTAATAAGGGCGTTCATCAAAGAGCATGGTTTGGTGAGACAGCATTTAGATTCGTACAATAATTTCTTAGAGAAGACGATCCAGGAAATAGTGAACGACATGAGAGTGGTAGAGTGCGGGATACCCGGCTTAAAGGTTATACTGGGCAGGCTAGCCGTGGGAACTCCCCGAGTCAAAGAGGCGGATGGCTCCGAAAGCTCAATACTGCCTATGGAGGCTCGGATTCGGAACTTGACGTATGCGGCTCCAATGTTCCTCGAAATGACTCTGGTTGAGGATGGAGAAGAAAAAGATCGAGCTAATATTTACATCGGGGACCTGCCCATAATGGTGAAATCCTCGAAATGCCCTCTTTCTAAGATGAGCGAAGAAGAGCAAGCAAAGGTGGGGGAGGACCCCGACGACCCTGGCGGGTACTTCATCGTGAACGGCTCAGAGCGCGTGTTGGTGGTCCAAGAGGATTTAGCTGTAAATAGGGTTCTCGTCGATTACGGCCCCAGCGGGGGCTCCGTCACCCACGTTGCCAAGGTGTTTTCCTCCACAGCGTCCTACAGGATCCCCATAACGGTAGAGAGGACGAAGGACGGGCAGATCTACGTTACATTCCCCTCTGTGCCTTCACGAATCCCCCTTGTCGTCACGATGCGTGCTCTGGGACTCGAAAGCGACAGGGAGATCGTGAACGCGATAACCGATGACCCGGAGATCCTGAACGAGCTGTATCCCACACTGATCGAGCAGAGCAGGATAGCTCCCACTATTGAAGACGCGCTAGACTACATAGGAGCGCGCGTAGCGGTGGGGCAGCCGAGAAACGTGAGGCTGGAGCGGGCTCAGCAGGTGCTGGATCAGTACTTCCTCCCGCACATCGGCACTAAGCCTGAGAACCGCGTCGACAAAGCTTACTTCCTCGGGCAGATGGTGGAGAAGCTGCTGGAGCTCACTATCGGGAGGCGGATCCCTGACGACAAGGACCACTTAGCGAACAAGAGGTTCAAGCTCGCCGGCGACCTCATCGCGGTCGTCTTCCGGCAGGCTTTCAGGCAATTCGTCAGGGATCTAGCGTACCAGCTTGAGAAGAATAGGAGCAAAAGCAGAGAGGTGAACCTGTACACACTGGCTAGGGCCGATGTGATCACGGACAAGCTGAGGAGCGCATTGGCGACCGGCAACTGGCCCGGCGGTAGGACCGGTGTAAGCCAGATCTTGGATCGGACCAATTACTTAGCCACAATCAGCCACTTGAGGAGGGTTGTCTCGCCGCTGAGTAGGACCCAACCGCACTTCGAGGCGAGAGAGCTTCACGCCACCCATTGGGGCATGCTGTGCCCCGTGGAGAGCCCTGAGGGGCAGAACTGCGGACTGGTGAAGAACCTAGCGCTCCTAGCTACCGTGTCGATCGGGGTGGACGAGGAGGAAATAAGGAATCTTCTCGTAGAGAAGCTTGGGGTAATGCCAATCAGGGAGGCTAGGGAGAAAGGCGTAAAGGGTACCAAAGTCTTCCTTAACATGAGGTTGATAGGAATCCACGAAAATGGCGATGAGCTCGCGAGGGTTGTTCGCGAGCTGAGGAGACAAGGTAAAATACCTCACGAGGTTAACGTTGTGCGCTACAAGACCGACAAGGTCGACGAGGTTTACGTAAACTGCGACGGCGGTAGGATAAGGCGCCCGCTTCTCGTCGTGGAGAACGGCCAGCTCAAGCTCAAGCCGTGGCATGTGGAGAAGCTGAAGAGCGGTGAGTGGACGTGGAGCGACCTGGTAAAGCGGGGGATTGTGGAGTACCTCGACGCCGAAGAGGAGGAGAACGCTCTGATAGCCGAGAGCGTGGATAGCATAATCGAGGAAACAACACACCTGGAGATCTCGCCAGCAGCGATCCTGGGAGTCGTCGCGTCGGTGATACCGTACCCCGAGTACAACCAGTCCCCGCGCAACAGCTACGAGGCCGCTATGGCGAAGCAGGCGCTGGGCGTCTCGACAGCGAACTTCCTGCACAGGATGGACCCGAGGATGCACTTGCTCCATTACCCGCAAAAACCGCTTGTACGCACGAAGATATTCGACCTCATAAACCTCGATAACAGGCCCTTCGGCCAGAACATGGTGGTAGCGGTGCTGACGGGAGGGGGCTACAACATACAGGACGCAATCGTCATCAACAAAGCTGCTATTGAGCGGGGTCTCGCCCGCTCAACGTTCTTCAGGACTTATGAGGCTGTTGAAATGAAGTACCCCGGCGGGCAGGAGGATCGCTTCGAAGTACCCCCCGAAGACGTGCTGGGCTACAGGTCGCGGGAAGCTTACGTAAAGCTGGATTTGAGGGATGGGCTGGCGTTCCCCGAATCGGAGGTTAAGGGAGGCGAAGTGATCATCGGCAAGACCAGCCCGCCGCGCTTCTTAAGCAGCTTCTTCGAGTACAGGGCTGGCACGCGGAGGAGGGACACTTCGGTGAGCGTAAGGCCGAGCGAGTCCGGGTACGTGGATCGTGTGGTGCTTACGGAGGACGCGGAGGGTAATCGGCTCGTCAAAGTGAGGGTGAGGGATCCCCGCATCCCGGAGCTCGGCGACAAGTTCGCGTCGAGGCACGGGCAGAAGGGCGTGATCGGCATGATACTGCCGGCCGAGGATATGCCGTTCACCGAGGACGGTGTAATCCCCGATGTACTGATCAACCCGCACGCGATTCCCTCGCGGATGACCGTTGGGCAGCTCCTCGAGTCAATAGCGGGTAAGGTGGCAGCGCTATCCGGCGTCTTCGTGGACGCGACAGCCTTCGAGGGAACGCCTGAGGAGCAGCTCAGGCAGATGTTGCTCAAGCTAGGCTTCAGGAGCGATGGTAAGGAGGTTCTGTACAACGGCATCACCGGCGAGCGGCTGGAAGCGGAAGTGTTCATCGGCGTCGTCTACTACCAGAAGCTGCACCACATGGTAGCCGACAAGATCCACGCTAGGGCCAGAGGGAGGGTCCAAATACTGACGAGACAACCGACTGAGGGGAGAGCTAGGGAAGGTGGTCTCAGGTTCGGCGAGATGGAGAAAGACTGCTTAGTCGGCCACGGGGCTTCGATACTGCTCAAGGAGAGGCTATTCGAGTCATCGGACAAAACGCTGATCTTCGTGTGCGATAACTGCGGCTTCGTGGGCTGGTACGATGCGAGGAGGAACGAGCTCATATGTCCCGTCTGCAGGGAGAGGGGGGACTTGCACCCCCTTTACGTGTCGTACGCGTTTAAACTCCTCCTCCAGGAGCTCATGAGCCTAGGCATCGCGCCTAGGCTCATACTGAAGGATAAGATCGAGGAGGTAGTGTAGCATGGCTTTCCAATTTGAGGAAACGAAAACTATCGGGGGTATAAAATTCGGTATCCTATCCCCGGACCTCATCAGGGCGCTGTCGGTCACCCAGATAGTCATTCCCGAAACTTATGACGAGGAGGGGATGCCGATTAGAGGCGGCCCCATGGACCGCAGGTTGGGGACCGTCGAGCCGGGGGTACGTTGCGAAACTTGCGGTAACTACGTTGCGCTATGCCCCGGGCACTTCGGCCACGTGGAGCTGGCCAGGCCCGTCGTGCACCCGCTGTTCGCTAAGCACATTTACATGCTGCTAAGAGCCACTTGCAGGGTTTGCGGGAAGCTACTGCTGCCTAAGGAGGAGATAGAGAAGGCTCGCAGGATGGTCAAGCGCTTAGAAGCTCGGTGGCCTCTACTGAAGTACAAGTACGGCGAGAGCGTGGCTAAGAAAGCCGCGAAGGTTACCGTGTGCCCGCACTGCCAAGAACAACAGTACAAGATACGCTTCGAGAAGCCGTACACCTTCTACGAGGAGAGAGAGGGTGGCGCAGTCATGCTAAGGCCCACCGAAATACGGGACCGGCTGGAAAGGATCCTCGACGAGGACCTCGAAGCTCTAGGCTTGGACCCGCAGAGCGCTAGGCCGGAGTGGATGATCCTCACAGTGCTACCGGTTCCCCCGATCACCGTGAGACCCACAATAACCCTTGAGACGGGGATGCGCTCGGAGGACGACATCACTCACAAGCTGGTGGACCTGTTACGCATTAATCAGAGGCTTAAGGAGAGCGTGGAGGAGGGAGCGCCCCAGCTGGTGATAGACGACTTATGGAGCCTCCTCCAATACCATGTTGCCACGCTCTTCGACAATGAGTTACCTGGAATCCCGCCGGCGAGGCACAGGTCTGGTCGCCCCCTGAGGACGCTCGCTCAGAGGTTGAGGGGAAAGGAGGGGCGCTTCCGCGGGAGCCTAGCCGGGAAGAGGGTCGACTTCTCTGCGCGAACCGTCATATCGCCGGACCCGAGGTTGAGCGTCAACGAAGTGGGAGTCCCCATCGAGGTGGCGAAGGTTCTGGTAGTGCCGGAGAGGGTCACTCCGTGGAACTTGGAGGAGATGAGGGAGCTGGTAAGGAGGGGCCCCTTCGAGTACCCTGGGGCGAACTACATCGTGAGACCCGACGGCGCTAGGATCGACTTGCGGTTCGTGAAGGATCGCAACGCGGTAGCCGAAGCCCTGAAGCCGGGCTACGTCGTCGAGAGGCACTTAAAGGATGGCGACATAGTGCTATTCAACAGGCAACCCTCGCTGCACAGGATGTCCATAATGGCTCACAAAGTGAAAGTCCTACCATACAGAACGTTTCGCCTGAATCTCCTTGTCTGCCCGCCGTACAACGCGGACTTTGACGGCGATGAGATGAACCTCCACGTGCCCCAAAGTGAAGAAGCCAGAGCCGAGGCAGCTACCTTGATGCTCGTCCAAGAGCAAATACTCTCACCGCGCTATGGCGCGCCCATAATAGGAGGGTTGCACGACTACGTGACCGGAGCTTACCTGCTGACGAAGAAGGGCACGCTACTGGATAGGAAGAGGTTCGCGCAGTTACTGATGGAGGCCAGCTACGAAGGAGGGTTGCCGGAACCCGCAATCCTGAAGCCGGGTCCTTACTGGACGGGCAAGCAGCTGGTCGGCCTACTCCTGCGCAGAGACTTCAATTTCGAGGGGAAGGCGTCGGTCTGCCGCAAGTGCGGCACCTGCGTGAAGGAGCTGTGCCCATACGACGCTTACGTTGTCGTGAAAAGCGGTGAGCTACTGGTTGGTGCCCTGGACAAAAACGCTGTGGCATCGCAGGTTCCGCGCACGCTCCTCCACGAGTACGTAAGGCGCTACGGCAGCGATGCCGGGAGGGAGCTTCTCGACGGTCTCTTTAAGGTCTTTATCGCGTACCTAGACCTCTATGGCTTCACGATGGGGTTAGACAGCCTCGACATACCATCCGCTGTCGAGAAGGAGGTGGCCGCGATAATGAGCACGGCGGAAAAGGAGGTGATAGAACTGGTGAAGAGAGCCGAGAAAGGTGGTCTCGAACCCCTCCCTGGCAGAACGCTGGAGGACACGCTCGAGCAGAGGATCTTGGAGGTGCTATCGAGGGCTCGAGACAGGGCCGGAGAAGCGGCCGGCCGAATACTCGGCATGCTTAAGGAAGCTGTGATCATGGCGAGAACGGGGGCGCGAGCTAACATGCTCAACATCACGCAGATGGTGGCGGTTCTAGGGCAGCAGTCGCTCAGGGGTGAGCGCATAAAGAGGGGGTTCATCGGCAGAGTCCTACCCCACTTCAAGTGGGGCGACATTGGCCCCCGCGCCAGGGGTTTCGTCTACTCGTGCTTCAAGAAGGGGCTAAAGCCTACCGAGTTCTTCTTCCACGCGATGGCCGGTAGAGAGGGCTTGGTGGACACGGCTGTGAGGACGGCGCAGAGCGGTTACATGTACAGGAGGCTTGCGAACGCGCTTCAGGATTTCTACGTCGCTTACGACGGCAGCGTGAGAACCTCTGAGGGCTTTATCGTGCAGTTCCGTTACGGCGAGGATGGCGTAAACCCCGCTAAAAGCGATCACGGTGAGCCAGTTAACGTGGACGAAATAGTAAAGGAGGTGCTAGCAGAGAGAGGTGGCCAAGTGTGGCGGAAAGGGTGACCGAGGAAGTCGCTAGGGCGCTTCTCGAGCCGTACGTTCACATCCTGCCCGAAAAGCTAGTGGAGGAAGTTGCCAGGAAGGTGTCCGAAGCCGGGCTGACGGTGGACGAGGCTCGGAAGGTCATTGACAGGGTAGCGCTCGAGTACATGAGGAGCCTGGTGGAGCCCGGGGAAGCGGTTGGGATGGTCGCTGCCCAATCGATAGGGGAGCCCAGCACGCAAATGACGCTGAGGACGTTCCACTTCGCTGGCGTGAGAGAGCTCAACGTGACACTCGGGCTCCCCAGGCTCATCGAGATAGTCGATGCAAGGAAAACCGTGGCCACGCCGATAATGGAGGTCTACCTGGAGGGGGAGTACGCGCGCAGCAGGGAGAAGGCGCTGGAGGTGGCTAGAGAACTGGAGCTAACGACCGTCGAGAACGTCTCCCGGGTGATCACGATAGATTACGTGGATTACGCGATAATAATAGAGCTAGACCCCGAGATGCTCGAGAACAGGGGTGTAAGGCCGGAGGACGTGGTCAAAGCGCTCAACAGGATAAAGGGGAAGAAGGGTAGCGTGGAGCTGGACGGCCTAACAATAGTTTTCAGGACCGGGCTGGAGGACGCCGTCAAGCTGAGGCGCATGTACGATAGGGTCAGAGCGCTCAGGGTGAGAGGCGTTAAGGGGATAAAGAGAGCTGTTGTGCGTTATGACGAGAAGCTGGGCGAGTACAAGATAATAACAGAGGGCTCTAACCTCGTAGCGGCTTTGAGCATCGAAGGGGTTGACCACAGGAGGACGGTCAGCAACAACATCTACGAGGTGGCTGAAGTCCTGGGGATTGAGGCAGCGAGAGCGTTGATCGTAAGGGAGATGAAGAGGGTGCTCGACGAGCAAGGCCTTGACGTGGACACCCGGCACATAATGCTGGTAGCAGACGCGATGACGATGACTGGGAGGATCAGACAGGTGGGGAGGCACGGCGTGGCGGGCGAAAAGCCGAGCGTGCTAGCCCGCGCCGCTTTCGAGGTCACTGTGAAGCACCTCGTGGATGCAGCTGTAAGGGGTGAAATCGACGAGCTCAAGGGCGTGGTCGAAAACGTGATTGTGGGCTCTAGGGTTGTACCGCTGGGCACAGGGATGGTTAAGCTGTTGATGCTCGCAGCCCCCTTGAGGGAGCAAGTGGTGGAAAGCGGCAGCGTAACCCTGTCTAGGGAGGAACGCTGATGTCGTTTACCGCGCGCCGGGCGCGCTAAGTTTAAGGCTGGGAGGTCTTCGCCCCTAACGTCATGCACGGTTTTCGAGCGCCGAAAAACGTGAATGAAACGAGGGTGGCGGTATGGACTTGGTAAGGGAAATTCAAACAGCTGTGAGGACAGGGAAGGTCGCGATGGGCTTCAAAGAATCCCTGAAAGCGATGGTGAACGGTAAGGCGAAGCTGGTGCTCATAGCTTCCAACGCTCCCAGCGAGATCAGGAGAGACGTAACGAAGTATTGTAAAGTTTCCGGAACCCCACTGCTAGAGTTTCCGGGAACATCCTGGGATTTAGGCGCTGCGTGCGGCAAGCCCTTCATGGTGTCCGTCTTAACTATACTGGATCCCGGTGAAAGCGGAATCCTGGAACTGGCAAGAGGTGAGGCTTGATGGCCGGGATTAAGCTGACAGAGACCGAGATGCAGTACATGTCGCTCTTCGAAGCAGTCACGCAGGTAGAGGCCCGTGATTGCGTGCTAGACGAGGAAAACAACAGGGTCATATTCCTAGTCAAGCGGGGGATGGCCGGAAAGGCTATTGGGAGCAACGGTGCAAACGTGAAGATGCTGCGGAAACTTCTCGGCAAGGACGTGGACATCGTTGAGGAGGCTGGCACGCTCGAAGGGTTAATCCAGGCAGCGCTCTTCCCGGCTAGAGTGAAATCGATTGAGGTCTTCGAACGCGATAACAAGGAAAAAATCGTCATGGTGGAAGTCCCGATCGAACAGAAGGGTTTGGCGATAGGGAGAGGAGGGCGCACGATAAAGAGAGCCAAGCTGCTGGTGAAAAGGTACTACGGCGCGGACGTCGTACTTAAGTAGCACGCTGAGGTCACGCTTCGCTCAGCAGCAGTACCTGCTCGATGCACCAGTACCGTTGCTCCGGTCGCGCTTGAGGCATTACTCGAGTGCTCCCACGCTGTCTCGAATCCGAAAGCACCCGCTAAGGTTTTAAGCGGAGTGAGGAGGCCCTCTCTCGGTATGCCGGGCTCCAAGTCCCCTCGAGGCCTGTTCGCGGCCAGAAAGTTGAAGAAAAAGAGGCAGAGGTTCAGGTGGAGCGATGCGGAGTACAAGAGCAGGATGCTTAGGCTGCGGGAGAGGTTCGACCCTCTTGAGGGAGCGCCGATGGCGAGAGGCATAGTGCTCGAGAAAGTGGGCGTCGAGAGCAGGCAGCCCAACAGCGCAGTCCGTAAGTGCGTGCGGGTACAGCTGATCAAGAACGGCAAGGTCGTGACAGCTTTCCTCCCGGGCGACGGCGCTCTCCTCTTCGTGAACGAGCACGACGAGGTGGTTATCGAAAGGATCGGTGGGCCTGAGGGAAGAGCGTACGGCGACCTACCCGGAGTCCGTTTCAAGGTGATCAAAGTTAACGGCGTCCCCCTGAAGGAACTGCTGAGAGGCAGGGCGCAGAAACCGCAAAGGTGAAGCTTTGAAGCGCTGCACCGAAACCGGAAGGAGGGCGGACGCGCGTTCCACGCGGCCGCTGATGCACACGTCCTCAAAAACCGCTTCAGCGGAGGGCTTGCGCCCGGGCTTCGAGGAGCGTTTGCAGTTTAGCTGCGACTAAACTGCCTGGATACTGCGCTGAGCAGCGGTCGGAGGCACACCGGTGAACATTTATTATCGAGTCCGCTAGCAGGGGGCGGGACGGGGTTTGTCGCAGGCTCCGAGCATTGTAGTGCGGAGGTTGGAGGGGAACGAATGCCGTTTTGTGCTGAAAGGGGTCACGCCAGCCGTAGCGAACGCTTTGAGGCGCGCGCTGATGTCCGATGTACCGACGCTGGCGGTAGACGAGGTAATAGTGGTTGAAAATTCCTCAGTACTTTTCGATGAAGTTCTCGCTCACCGCCTGGCGTTAGTACCGCTTAAGGTAGATGAGGAAACTTATGAAGCTCTCCTCGGTTGCTTTGAAGAAGGAAGGAGGGATGATTGTATCGGCTCTTTTACCTTAGAGGTCGAAGCTGATAGGGTGATGACCGTGTACTCAGGTCATTTAAAGTTCGCTGGCTTTAGTGGAGAGTTCGGTTCTCTCGCTTACGCTGAGGTGAGACCAGTCTCGGACATGATACCTATAGTTAAGCTGGCTCCCGGTCAAAAGGTGGTGCTTGAAGCTTACGCGAAGATGGGAACGGGGAAGGAGCACGCGAAGTGGCAGCCGGTCTCCGTAGCCGCTTACAAGTACTACCCGAAAGTGGCGGTTCTCAAGAAGGATTGCGGGGAGGAGTGCAGGAAGTGCGCTGACGTTTGCCCGAAGGGGGTTCTCCGGTGGCGCGAAGGGGTGCTCGAAGTTGTCGAAGAGAAGCTGGAGGAGTGCACAATGTGTAGAGCCTGTGAGGAGGCCTACCCCGACGCCGTAAGGATCTCTTGGGATAGTACGCGTTTCATTTTCAGCATTGAAGGTCTCGGCGTGCTGCCGGTGAGCAAGGTGGTGGAAGTGGCGATGAGGCGCCTCCTTAGACGTCTTGACCGGCTGATCGAGGCCGTTGAATCTGGGCTTGGGGGAGCTGAGCCTAGCGGCGGTAAGGTTTATTTGAGCGTTTGAAGGCGAGGCTCGGCCATGAAAAGGACAGGCCCTACGAACGTGCACTTGAGGCGGCTCGTTCACTACCTCAGGAAGAAAGCTCGAGAGAACAAAGCGCCCATCTGGCGGAGGGTGGCGGAGCTGCTCGAGAGGCCCACTAGGCTACGCCTTGAAATAAGCTTGAGCAAGATAAACCGATACACTGTGGAGGGCGACACGGTAATCGTGCCGGGTAAGGTCCTGGGAAGCGGTATGCTTACGCACAAGGTGATAGTCGCGGCTTACGCCTTCTCGAGGAAGGCTAGAGAGAAGATCGTGGCAGCGGGCGGCGAGGTATTGACGATACCGCAGCTAGTGGAGCGGAACCCTCGCGGCAGCGGGGTCAAAATCCTCGTAGGCTAACAGCTTGGAACGACCTGAAAAAGCTTATAGGTGATGGGTCCCGAGCCGCGGGTGAGGTTCGTGATGCAGGAAAGGCAGATCGTCGTAGATGCGACGGGTCTCGTGGCGGGCCGGTTAGCCAGTATAGTTGCCAAGCTCCTGCTGCGAGGCAACTCAGTGGTTGTCGTTAACGCCGAGAAAGCGATCATTACCGGGAAGAGGGACCGCGTCGTCGAGTGGTACATGAAGAGGGTTAGCGAGTGGAGGACGCACTATAATCCGGAGAAAAAGGGGCCGAAAATCCCGAGGCGACCTGACATGATCCTGAGGAGGATGATCAGGAACATGCTACCTTACAAGAAGCCTAAAGGGAGGAGCGCGCTCAAGAGGTTAAGGGTTTACGTGGGCGTACCCCCCGAGTACGCGAGCTTGGAGAAGCTAGTCCCAGAAGAGGCTAAACTTCAGAACAGCAAAGTTCAATACATCACGCTAGCCGAGCTTTCAGCTGCGGTGGGTGGGTGGGAGCATGGTTAAGGTGGTTATAGCGAGCGCCAGGAGGAAGACGGCGAGAGCGAGGGTTATCGTGAAAGAGGGGAAGGGCAGGGTGTTTGTGAACGGTGTTCCATTAGAAGTTCTCGAACCTGAGCTTATCCGGCTTAAGATCTACGAACCGATCTACCTGGCAGGTGAGGAGATCGTGGGCAAGGTGGACGTATACGCCGAGGCTCATGGAGGGGGGATAATGGGCCAAGCGTCGGCCATACGCACGGCAATCGCGAGAGCTCTTGTCGAGTGGACCGGGTCTGAGGCCTTGAAAGAACTGTACCGCAAGTACGATCGTCACTTGCTGGTGGAGGACCCCAGGCAGGCCGAGCCCAAGAAACCTGGAGGCAGGTCAGCCAGGGCTAAGCGCCAGAAAAGCTACCGCTAGCGCTCCTTCAGAGCGCGCTACTGCGTGTAGACCTCGTACTTGAGCACGATATCTATCAGGTCGATGTGCGAGAGGAACATGCGGCGGCAGCAGTACCTTCTCACTCCAAGGTCGTCAAGCACCTTAGCGGGGTTCTCCCCCTTTGCCACCCTCTCTGCGAATTTCGCCCACTTATCAGCGATGAGTGCTCCGCACGTGAAGCATCTGACCGGTATTATCACGGTTTTGCCTCTTCCTGCACCGCTTTTAAGGCTTCCCCATTCCGCTACGGTATCTTTGAGATCTCCTCTTCCAACCTCTCCAGTTTCTCTTTCGCTCTGAGTAGCACTGCGTTGACTCGCTCCACGAGCAGATCGTAGCACTCCCTGTTAATCAGGTAAGTCCCCGCTAAGCGGAGGGGGGTTTCGATTTTGTCGGATGCAGCTATCTCCACCACCACCCGTCGCCCGATCCACAGGATCCCGCTATGCTTGAGCCCGGCTCTGCGCGATGCTGAGAGGATGTTGAACGCTGAAGCTTGATCCCTGCAAACCACGTGCAGTATGGGGCCTTGCACGGACAGCCAAATGTCGCTGTGCTCTTCTGCCGACGAAAGCGCTTGAATTAGCTCCCAGCACTCTACCGGGTTGTGCCACTTAGCTAGCACCACCATGCGGCGTTTCTCGCCTGGCAGCCTCGTCGCGGCCAACTGCACCCTGCCGCTGCAGCTGCTGGTGGTGTAGTAGTCGCGCTTCGCGTTCAGCAGAACGAGTAGGGGGACGATGTCCGGGTCGACGGTGCCCTGCTCTAGAGCGCGGAAAAGGGATTCCAGCGCTTTGGCTTTCTCGGCTTCAAACATCGCGTTCATGCGCCGTAGAACCGGGCGGCGAGCTTCCACACTTCGATCGGTCGAAGCGCCGAGCCCTCCTCCCTCGCGGGCCTCCCCGCTACAACTCTACGGTAAGCGTAGCTGCGGAGCCTGCCCATTAGCCCCCCATCCTCCAGGATTCTAGTGTTGTAGTTGCCGCTGACGAACGGCTCGCTGTTCAGCACCAGGTGGAGGAGCGCGAGATTCGTCGCCACGCCCTCTACCACGGTTTCCTCGATCGCAGCCACCAGCCGCCGCCTCGCTTCCTCCCTTGTAGCCCCCCAGCACACGATCTTCATCAGCAGCGGGTCGTAGTACATGGGCACCTCAGCGCCGGCATAGTAACCGGAATCCGCGCGCACCCAGGGCCCCTCGGGTGGGCGGTAGGCTTTCAGCACACCGGGCGATGGGGCGAAGCCGTTGAGCGGGTCTTCGGCATACACGCGCGCCTCTATCGCGTGACCGCGCAGCTTGACCTCATCCTGCTTGAAGCTCGCGCCCTCACCGGCGGCTACCAGTATCTGCTCTCGGACTATGTCGACCCCCGTGACCATCTCGGTGACCGGGTGCTCAACCTGGATGCGTGAGTTCACCTCTAGCAGGTAGAACTCGTCGCTGGAGGGGTCGTAGAGGAACTCGAAGGTGCCGGCGTTCACGTACTCGCAGGCCCTAGCAGCTTTCAGAGCCATCGACAGCAGGCGTTTCCTCCTCTCCTCGTCGAGGGCGGGGGAGGGAGCCTCCTCCACCACCTTCTGGAAGCGCCTTTGCACTGAGCATTCCCTCTCAAAGAGGTGGAGCACCCCACCGCGACCGTCACCGATCACCTGCACTTCTACGTGACGCGCTTTGGGCAAGTACTTCTCAAGGTAAACTTCCAACTTCCCGAAGGCTTTGCCGGCTAGCTCGCTCGCGTCGCGCATGGCCTTCATCAGCTCATCCTCGCTCCACGCTATACGCATCCCGATGCCCCCTCCCCCGCCGGCCGGTTTCACGATCACGGGGTAGCCCAGCTCTTCAGCGACGCTAGGAGCATCCTTCGCGTCTACGGCCGTTAGCGTGCCAGGTACGACCTCGATCCCCGCCCCCTGGAAGAACCTACGAGCTCCCAGCTTGTCTCCAACGAGCCTTTGTATACGGGCTGGAGGGCCGATGAACGTGATGCCCTCCTCCTCAAGTCGCTCGACGAAGTCCGCGCGCTGAGAGAGGAAGCCGTAACCCGGGTGGACGGCCTCGGCGCTCACCTTTTTTGCAGCTTTGACCACGGCCTCAACGTTGAGGTAGCTGTCCCTAGGCTCTGGACCCCCAATGCATACCGCGTCGTCGGCGACTAGCACATGTAACGACAACCTGTCAGCTTCCGAGTATATAGCGACGGTTTTGATCCCCATCACCTTAGCTGTACGGATGACTCGGACGGCTATTTCCCCCCTGTTCGCTACGAGGAGCGTACCGAATGGGGGGTTTGCGGGATCCACGCTCAAGAGAGGATTCGCAGCCTTTTAAGGAACGTTACGCGCGCACAGCAGGGTGCCGAGCCCCGCCCCCACCGGAGGCGCCAATGTATGCCAGAACCAGGCGCACTATCTCGCGCGGTATCTGAGCCCTGTTCGACACATAAACTTCGAGCAACACGGCGTCTTTCCGCGAGAGTACGCTCCTGCCGAAGGGGTCCTTCCAAGCTCTAACGTGTATCGTAGCCACCACGGGCTTGGCGGAATTGAGAGCCTCGACCACAGCTTGCTTGAAGCTTTGCGAAAGCAGCTCCATAGGCCCTATTTCGTCAATCACCACGACCTGCGCGCTCTGCAGAGCGCGCTTGATCGCCGCCACGCCGACCCTTTCGAGCTCGTCTACCAGCACCACGTACTTGCCGATTCGCGGAGTTCCATCGCCGACGCGTGCTAAGTAAGCCTTCTCCGATGTTTCCAAGTCAACGATGACAAAACCCGTGCGCGCGCCCCCTTTTCTCTCCTCGCGCGACACGAAGCCCCCCACGCGCAAGCCTGCCTTCCTCAACTCCTCAGCGGCCCGCATGACAGCCGTGGTCTTCCCGATCCCGGGTCTACCCGTCACGAGCACGTTCTTAGTCGCCACACAGCACCGTTTGCTCAGCCCCTATATTTCGCCTACGCGCTCCAGCAGCCTCAAGGCTAGAGCTACGGCCTCTTCGTCGCTACACTCTCGGCACACAACAAAGATTGCTAGCAGCGGGGCACCGCGCCGCAAGTTGCTTACGAGCTCTCTGCTGAGGTGGGCGGCGGCTTTATCGCTCCTCACGGCGATGGTGCGCGCGTCCGCGTAGTTGCTGCGGCGCACGACGATCGATTTTCGGTCCTCGAACGTTAGCAGGGAGCTCCCCCACGCACGCACGATCTCCGCGACGCCGCCGCACTCTAAAGCTACCACTATGCGAGCGTCGTCCTTGGATGCTAGCGATCGAAAGCTAGGCGCCAGGGTGCGCGCCGACTTGTCGGCCCCAACCGCTATGACGCAGTCGCCTCGCGGCGTTAAGCGGTCTTCAGTGGTTATCTCGAAGGTGGTTCTATGCAGCGCCCTCACTAGTGGGTGTCCTCGCGCTCTTACGACGTCCCACGCGATCACCGCTCGTACCCGTAGCGCCCTCTTAAGGCCACAAAAACGCAGTAAGTTATGGGTTCGCGCGCGACCCCCTCTTTCTCCCTTTTCAGCTTAACCAGCAGCTGCTGCCAGCGGGGACCAACTGGTATCACCAGGATCCCCCCTTCCTTGAGCTGCTCCAGCAAGGGCGGGGGTACCTTCGGCGCGGCTGCCGTCACGAGTATTCTGTCGAAGGCCGACCTCACGGGGGCCCCTGTGCTGCCGTCAGCTACTATCACGTGAACTCTGTCGTAGTAACCGGTGCGCTTCAAGTTCTCTCTAGCGAAGAACGCTAGCCTCTTGACCACCTCTACGGTCACCACCAGCCCCTCTACCGGTTCGCCGGTGGGGGACACGATCTCCGCGCAGAGAGCCGCGTGGTATCCGCTCCCCGTGCCGATCTCGAGCACCGAATCCCCCCTCCTGATTTCGGCAGCTTCGCACATGATCGCGCACATGTGCGGCGCCGATATTGTCTGCCCCTCGAGTATCGGTAGAGGGTGGTCTTCGTAGGCCTCGTCCCTGTACTCGGGGAGCACGAACTCCTCGCGCGGGACTCGGAGCATAGCTCTTTCCACATCTTCGCTTACTATGACTCCCTGGAGCTTCAGCAGCTCCACCAGCCGGCGTCTCGCCTCTTCCACGCTCTCGCAGGTCGGGAGTACCGTCGCTAATAGCGCTTTCGCGCCGGCAGCTCATGGGGTCTGAGCTGCGCGAAAGCGCTATAAAAGGCCCCATCGAGGGGGCGACGACCATCTATGCCCAAGGTCTTCGACGTAGGGAGGGTTTGTGTTAAAATCGCCGGGCGCGAAGCTGGGAGAAGGTGCGTGGTGATCGACATAGTGGACGACAACTTCGTGGTTGTTACAGGGCCGAAATCGCTCACAGGCGTGAAGAGGAGACGCGTGAACGTGAAGCACCTGGAACCCCTGCCGCATAGGATCGACATACCGAAGGGAGCTAGCGACGAGGAAGTGCTTAAAGCGCTAGAGCGGGCGGGTCTGCTAGAGGAAATGCGTAAACCGCTGAAACCCGTGTTTCAGACATAAACCAGCTTGCTACGAAAGAGTTATCAAAGCTTCAGGCGTGAGACCGGTGTGAGTGTGTTGCGCGCTAGGGAGGTTCTCGTCAGAGACGACGAACCCCCTTCCGATTACGGTAAGAGGCCGGAGGAGCGCACCGTTGAGGAGTTGCTGGAGTATGGGGTCATAAACCTGGACAAGCCAGCAGGGCCTTCGAGCCACGAAGTAGTTGCTTGGATAAAGCGGTTGACCGGGCTGGAGAAGGTCGCGCACGGCGGAACGCTCGACCCTAAGGTCACAGGGGTTTTGCCTATACTGCTCAATCGCACCATAAAGGTACTGCCCTACCTCCTGACCGAGGATAAAGAGTACGTTGGCGTCATGCGGCTCCACGGCGGTGTTCCGGAGGAGGAGGTTAGGAAGGTCGTCAGCTTGTTTAAAGGCCCTGTATACCAGAGACCCCCCCTCCGTTCCGCGGTTAAGCGCGAGCTTAGGGTTAGGAAAATATATGACGTTAGAGTCCTAGAAATTTCAGGCAGAGACGTACTGTTCTGGATGTGGTGCGAAGCTGGCACTTACGTGAGGAAGTTCTGTCACGATGTAGGAATTCTCCTGGGAGTCGGCGCTCACATGCAGGAGCTGAGAAGGGTTCGAAGCGGCAGCCTGAAGGAGGATACAGCGGTAACTTTACACGACGTCGCAGACGCTTTTGCCTTCTGGAGGGAGGATGGGGACGAGTGCCTTCTAAGGAGGGTGGTGATACCCGTCGAGCGGGCTGTCGAGCATTTGCCTCGCGTTGTTGTGCGCGATAGCGCGGTCGATGCTATAGCGCACGGGGCAGCGCTGGCGGTTCCTGGCATATTGAGAGTCGATGCTGGCATAAAAGTGGGAGATCCTGTTGCGATATTCACGAAAAAAGAGGAACTCGTCGCCATAGGCAGAGCGCTCATGAGGGGCGAGCAGATGGTTAGCGCTAAAAGGGGGATTGCGGTTCAGCCGGAAGCCGTTCTCATGAAACCAGGTGTCTACCCCAGCGTTTGGCGTGGAGCGCGAAAGAAGGAAAACCCCTAAGCGAGACGCACACTATTGGCCCGCATCGCGCAACTTTTATAGCTCACTGTCAAGCGAAGAGAGCAGGCCGGGGTGGCCGAGCGGACTAAGGCGGCGGACGCCCCGCGAAAGGCCGCAATGGAGATCCGCTGCCCCTCTGGGGCGCCCGGGTTCGAATCCCGGCCCCGGCGCCATCGTCCTATCGAAGCGTTTAAGCATCGCTAACCTTATAGCATAGCTTAGAAGCTTACCCCCTGCAGGGATCGAGAGTGGTAGCTAAACCGTACATCGTCAAGGTTAGGGGCATCGACGACATCGTGAACTTAGCCTTGGCAGCTCAGGTTTTACTAGTGCATCGCGTAAGCGCGAACTCGAAAAGCATCCTTTATATACCGTTTCCGGTATATAATTCTCTAGCGATATATTACTGCGTAGTTGACGAAGATATGAAAGGGAAGTACATCCTTTTCAATAGGTTCACGGGAGAAGTCCAAGTAAGCGAAAAGTATGTCAATGATAGCAAATTCATCGTTATACCTATTGTGGATATAACAGAGCAGGAGCTGCTACCCAAGGAGCTCATAAAAAGCTATTCCAAGAAGAAATCCAAGAAAAAACGAGAAATTGTGAACATTATGAGACTAAATGGAAATTAATAAGTTTAGGTTTAGTTTCACAGAAATTCTTCAAGGCCGACCCTAGTAACTGACACGATCGTGACGCCTCGCGTCGCTGGGAGAGCGACGTTGTAGACCCTTGTCACTCCCAGCTGTGCCCGCGTCCTAGCGCTGTTGTGCGCGTGGCCGTGGATCACCGCGTTGACGCGGCTTTTAAGTATAAGCCGGGTTAGCTCGCGCGAGCCCAGCTGATTCCATATTTTGGGATTTTCCCCCTTGAGCGTTGGGCCGATGGGGGCGTAGTGCGTCACTAAAATAACCCTGTCAGAGCTTTCAGCCGCACGCTTCAACAGCTCGCCGAGCCTTTCCAACCTTCTCGAGTATAATTCCCTAATTCCGGGAATATTCCGCTCCTGCCAGCGCGTGGGCTTATCGAGCACTCCTCTCGTCCCCACGATCGCCACGTCGACGTCATCGATCTTCAAGACCGTGTACTCGTCGTCCAGCCAGAGAACACTCTCGTCGGCCTCCTTTATCCGTTCCTTTCTTTCATCGTACTCTTCGTTGCCGAAAACTGCGATCACTGCACCGTTGTAAGCCTCTCGAACAGCTTTCATTACCAGTTTAACGTGGTCGGGCTCTCCCTTGTCAACTATGTCGCCGGCCAGCAGCAGCAGCTTCGCGGCTTTTAACGCACTTAATGAAGCTCGGAGATACGCGACGTAGCGGGGACCGTGCACGTCGCTGAGCGCGGCTATCATACCGGAAGACTCCAGCAGCGGGCCGATTTAGGCGTTAGTGTGCGCCGTGATGCGTACCGCTCTCTCAATCGTTGAGAAGCGATGGCGCGTGCTGAGCGCGCTTAGCTTCAGGCCTTAGCGTCACCTTCCTGAATAAAGCCTTGAACGCTTTGCCGAAGGGATCGCCGAGCGAAAGTTCCAACGGGTTGAGGGGGCTTAGAACTCTTGAAATCTCGCCGAGATGTGCTCTCGTTGCGACAGCGAAGTAAAGCAGCCCGATGATTGCGGAGTGCTCGACGCTGGCTGCGACTTGAGCGCCCAGCAGCACCCCCTCCCTCGAAGCAACGGCTTTCACTACAACGTCCTTATACGTCCCCCACCCTCTGACTCTTGTAGCGGAGTACTCGATTCCTAACCTTTCCGCCTCCCTCTGAGTGAGACCCAGTGAGGCGTACACCTTCTCGCCGAGCCTGGCGGCCATGTACCTCCTTATGGCCGGCACGCGCACGCCCACAGCTGCGGAAGCAAAGTTAAGCGCTTGCAGCAAAACTTCCTCCTCGCTTCCCACACCGTGCGTTGAACCCTCAGGCTCGGCAACCTCTGTCGCGAGCCCTATAGCATAAACATCGCGCGCGTGCCCGGCGACCCTGCAGTCGCAGGTGACTCTGACCCTAGCGCCTCCTAGCCCCAACTGCGGAAAATTGGGCGCACTCCCCCACCCGTAGTTGACGATCACAGCGTCCCGCTCAGACCGTGGGATTTCCGCCATCATTTTGACGTTTTGACGCCTCAAATCCTCAGCTATCAGAGAGGCGATATCGTCGTCGAAACCGTCACAGCTCCAGGCTAGCTGCACCTCCACCCCGACCCGCAGCATGGCATCAACAACGGAAAGCGCTGCACAGCCGCCGGTGACAACTACCCTCCGCCTCTTTTCCATCTCTTCTCGCAGCAGCTCGGAGTCCTCTGGAGTCAGCAAGTCAATTACGTCGCGCTCACGCAGCGCCGGCCAGAGCGAAAAGAGCATCCGAGGACTAGCGTAACCTTTCCTCCCGATCTTCACTTCTCCGTCCACAGCCAGCTCGAAAGAGCTCGCTGGAACCACTTTAACTAAGTCGACGATGGAGAGCATCTCTTTACCGATCAAAACCGGGCTTTTCGCTAGCCCGACCGCGTAGTAGGGGAGAAGCGTGCGTGCGTACCCGACGCGCGTGCTGTCGGTCACCAGAACTATCTCCTCTCTCCGTACAAGCTTGCGGTACTCGTGGACAGCGTAGCAAGCCCCCAGGTCGCCGCCAACTGCTATTAGCACCACGCGGCCGGATGGGGAGTACGAAAATATAAATCGGTTCTATCCTCTGAGGGCACGAATATGCCCCGCCTCTCCGGCGTTCAGCTGGGCATCGTGGGGAAGCCCAATACAGGGAAGAGCACCTTCTTTGCGGCGGCAACACTCCAGAACGTCAAGATAGCTCCTTACCCCTTCACTACGATAGAGCCTAACGTAGGCGTGGGTTACGTGAGGTTCGAGTGCGTTTGCAAGGAGTTCGGGGTGAAGGATACCCCTGCGAATTCTATCTGCATCGATGGATGGAGGTTTGCACCGGTCGAGCTCATCGATGTAGCCGGTCTCGTGCCGGACGCGTGGCAGGGTCGAGGGCTCGGCAACAGATTCCTGGATCACCTCAGGAGGGCGGATGCGCTCATCCACGTCATCGACGCCTCCGGAGGCACCGATAGCGAGGGGAGACCTGTGGAGCCGGGGTCGCACGATCCGCTCGAGGACGTAGCTTTCCTAGAAAGGGAACTAGACATGTGGATCTACGGGATGCTTGAGAGGGATTGGAAGCGGTTCGCGATGACAGTGGAAGCTAAAGGTTCGAAGATCGATGAGGAGCTGTACAAGAGGTTAAGCGGGCTCGAGGTGTCTCGTGGAGCTGTGCAAGAGGCGATAGAAGCGGCCGGCTTACAAGGAAGGCGTCCATCGTCATGGTCTAACGAAAATCTACTGCTTTTCGTCCGGGAGCTGAGGATTAGGGCTAAGCCCATGGTCATCGCAGCTAACAAGGCGGACCTGCCGACCGCTAAGCCCAACATCGAGAGAATGAAAGAGGTCTTGAAGGACCGCTACGTGGTGATACCGACGTCAGCTGAGGCCGAGCTCGCCTTGAGGAAGGCTGCTGCTGTCGGCTTGATAAAGTACTTGCCGGGCGACCGTGACTTCGAGATCGTCGGTAAACTCACCGATAAGCAGGTTGAAGCCCTAGAGTACATCAGGAAGAGGGTGCTGAAGGTTTACGGCAGCACGGGGGTTCAAGAGGCGCTCAACACGGCCGTGTTCGGCGTCTTGAAGTGCGTCGCGGTCTTCCCAGTAGCGAACGAGCAGAGCTTGTCAGACAGCGAAGGTAGGGTACTTCCTGACGTGTATTTAATGAGGGAGAGATCCACCGTGCACGACCTAGCATACGCTATCCACAGCGAGCTCGGCGAGAAGTTCATAGCTGCTATCGATGTTAGAAGCCGAAAACGCGTGGGCGCGGAAACCCTTCTTACGCACCGAATGGTTGTCAAGGTGATAGCCGGTCGTTGAGCCGCGCTCGTTACTCGCTGTTAGCAGCTTGCGGGCGCGCTTACGTTTAAAAGCGGCGTTCCGGGGGGTTCCGGGTGCTGTTAAGTGGCGCTAGCGGAGCTGAAGCGAGTTCGCTTCAGGTATGCTGGTAGCGACCACTACGCGCTCGACGAGGTGACGTTATCGGCGGAGCGAGGGGAGTTCGTGCTACTGGTGGGGCCCTCAGGCTGCGGCAAGAGCACGTTGCTCCGAGTGCTGAACGGGCTGGTACCCCACTTCTACGAGGGAGATTTTGAAGGCGAAGCTCGCGTTGCCGGTTTAGACGTCAGGAGCACGCCTACGCATATCTTAGCTAAGCACGTCGGCATGGTGTTCCAGGACCCCGAGAATCAGCTGTTCCTATCGAGTGTGGAAAGGGAAATCGCCTTCGGGTTGGAGAACATGGGGTTGCCGCGAGCTGAGGTGAAGAGGAGGGTGAGGGAGGTTCTTAAGGAGTTCAACCTTGAGAGCGTTAAGGACCGGGCGCCTTACGAGCTGAGCGGCGGGCAGCAGCAGAAGGTCGCTATAGCTTCCGTGATGGCGCTGGAGCCGGAAATCCTAGCCCTCGACGAGCCCACGGCGAACCTGGACCCCCTCAGCGCGCTCGAGATCCTCTCGCTTGTTACACGCTTGGTGAACGAGAAAGGGGTGTTAGCGCTCGTCGTCGAGCACCGACTGGAGCTAGCGCTGAGGTTCGCTACCCGCATGATCGTGATGGTTGATGGGCGAATCGCAGCCGATGGTGCGCCGCGGGATGTGCTCCTTAAATCGGGCAGCATCGTAGGGTACCCACCGGTTGTGCTGACGCATCTGCTACTGAAACGTAAGGGGCTTGTCAGCGACGGCGTACCGTTAACTTCCGAGGAACTCGCGAGGGTGGTGATCGGGAAGTGGGCGACGCGATACTCGTAGAGAACGTTTACTTCTCGTACGAAGACCTGCCCGTGCTCAAGGGAGTTACGTTAACCGTGAGGACTGGCGAAACTTTGGCTATAATGGGCGAGAACGGAGCCGGTAAGACGACCCTTATCAAGCACTTCATCGGCCTGCTGAAGCCGGAGCGCGGGAGGGTACTCGTCTTCGGCGTTGACACGCGCGAAGCCAGCGTAGCTCAGCTGGCTAGGCGTGTGGGCATCGTTTTCCAGAACCCGGATCACCAGCTTTTCGCCGAGAGCGTTGAAGGCGAGGTGCTCTTCACGCTCAAGAACATGGGCTACCCCCCCGACGAAGCGCGCGCGATTTGCGAACGCGTGCTCAAGCTCTTCGAGCTGGATCGCTACAGGAACAGGTCTCCGTACAGCTTAAGCGTAGGCGAGAGGAAGAGGCTGGCGATAGCGGCGGTCATGAGCTACGATCCCGACGTGCTGGTACTGGACGAACCGACAGCGGGCCAAGACTTCTTTAACAAGTCGAAGATCTCGAAGCTGATATTCAGATTAAAGAGACAGGGTAAGGGTGTGGTGGTAGTGACGCACGATGTCGAGTTTGCCGCCCAGGTCGCCGACAGGGTGGCGTTAATGGTCGATGGGCGCATTATACGCGAGGGCCCCGCCAGAGACGTGTTGACGGACGCTGAAACGCTGAAACGGGCTCGTCTCATGATGCCGCAGATCCCGACCGCGGTAGCGCTGCTGGAAGCTGAAGGCCTGAAGTTGCCCAGAAAACCTCTGCTACCGGGGGCTTTTTACCTGGAGATACTGGATCTCCTAAACCACCGGTGGGTGGGGCCGTGAGCAGGGTTTTGGGCATCTTTAGGTTTAGGCGTAAAAGCACACCGCTGCACGCGCTGGACCCCCGAGCTAAGTTTGCCCTGCTAGTGGCGCTGAGCGCCGCCTCGCTGGCTTTGAGCGACGCCGTTAGCCTATCCGCGCTGCTAATTGTGGAAGCGGCGCTGCTAGCTGTTGCGAGGTCCCTTCGCGAGTGGGCGCGCTCGTTGACCGGGCTTTCGTCGCTCCTGATCCTAATATTTGTGTTAAACTTCCTAACGCTTCCGGCCGATAGATTATTCGTCGCCGCGGCGATGGCGCTACGGTTCCTGTGCCTGACGACCGCGTTCTCCATCTTCTTCCTAACAACCACAGCCGACGAGCTTGCAGCGGCGCTGGAAGCGTCGGGCGTGCCGCGAGAGTACAGCATGATGTTCACGATGTCTTTGCGATTCGTCCCCTCACTCGCAAGGGACTTGCAGACGGTCGCTGATGCGCTGAAAAGCAGGGGTCTTGAGCTTGAGAAGGGGGGTTTAAGGGAGAGGCTAAGGAACTACACGTACCTTCTGGTCCCTTTGATAGTCTACGAGCTCAGGAGGAGCATCATGGTAGCTGAGGCTCTTGAAGCGAGGGGTTTCGGAGCTGTTGGGAAGGTCGAACCCTACGTCGCGCTTTCCCTAAGGGCGAGAGATCTCGCGGTGATAATCGTTAGTGCGCTTGCGGCGTGCGCTGTAATATGGGTGGTCGCGAGCGGAGCTTACGGGACGTTCCTGGATCAAGTGCGCGCTTGCTTCCCCAGGCTTTAGCGGCAGTTTGGCCGCGAAACGATTATTTTGCGGCTTTGCCTTCGGAGACTGTGAGCGTCCGCGTACTTATATGCGATCCCATGCCGGAGAGCTTCGTGAAGCTGTTGAAGGAAAGAGGATTAGAAGTGGGTTTCGCGAACAGCCCGCCGCCGCAGCTCCTTAAGGAACTCGCGGTCGGCTACGACGCGCTTATCGTCAGGAGCGCGACGAAGGTCACCGCAGAGGTGATAGAGGCTTCGCCGAAGCTCAAGGTTGTAGCGCGCGCTGGAGCGGGGCTCGACAACATAGACGTGGAGGCGGCAGCGAGGAGGGGCGTTAAAGTGGTGAACGTGCCGGAAGCCGTAGCCAACGCAGTGGCTGAACTCACGCTGGCACTGATTTTCTCTCTCTTGAGGTCTGTGCCTCAAGCCGTGGAGAGCCTGCGTGCTGGCCGATGGGACAAGAGGTTGTTTGTCGGGCGCGAGCTGGCTGGGATGACTGTGGGGGTCGTGGGGCTCGGTAACATAGGCACGTTGGTAGCTGAGAAGCTCATCGCCCTGGGAGCCCGCGTGATCGCTTACCGCCGCAACCGCCAGTTACTCGAGAGGGAGACCGCGAGGATCGGGGCTACCGCCGCTAGCAGCCTCGAGGATCTGCTTAGGAGGAGCGAGCTCGTGACCCTCCACGTCCCTTACACGCCCGAGACTCACCACCTGGTAAACTCCACAAACATCCGGCTGCTGCCTAAGGGGTCGTTCCTAGTTAACACGTCGAGAGCATGGATTGTGGAAGGCAGAGCCCTCCTCGAAGCGTTAAACAGCGGAATCCTTGAGGGAGCGGCGATCGACGTGCACTACCACGAGCCCCCACGTGAGGACTGGGAGTGGGAGCTGATAAAGCACCCGCGCGTCGTAGCGACCCCTCACATAGGGGCGCAGACCAGGGAGGCGGGGGAGCGCATCAGCCAGCTTTTGGCGGAAAGGTTGCTCGCCGCGCTGCTCAGCGAGCGCGCAAAAGACTTAAGTGGGAGAGCGAGAGGATCGCCCTACGTATGGGCTACTACAAGTACGTAGCCGAGCTATGGAAGCGTCCAGATAAGGGTCCGATGGCTGAGCTTTACAGGAAGCGGTTAATGGAGTGGAGGAGGCAGCCCTCGATAGTGAGAGTCGAGAGGCCCACGCGCATCAACAGAGCTAGAGCGCACGGCTACAAGGCTAAGCCGGGCTTCGTCGTAGTGAGGGTTCGGGTGAGGAAAGGCGGGCTGAACAGGCTCAGACCCAGCTCCGGCAGGAGGCCGAAGAGGATGGGTGTGCAAGGCTACTCGCCGCACAAGAGCGCTCAGCTCATAGCTGAGGAGCGCGCAGCGAGGAAGTACCCAAACCTGGTCGTTTTAGGATCCTACTGGGTGGGCGAGGACGGAGTGTACGAATGGTATGAAGTTGTCATGGCCGATCCGCACCACCCGTGCGTTAAGAGTGATCCCGAGAGGAACTGGGTCTGCGGTGTTCATAGGGGGATTGACCATTCAGATAAAGTTAAGAAAGTGGTCGAGAAGCTTAAGAGGAAGCTCGATGAGCAAAGTGGCTCTCAACGCTGAAGTAAGCACCCTCTGCCACGCTACGGAAGACCTCGATAAAGTCAAGGTAGCGTTGATGAACGTGCTCCCGGAAGAGATCCGCCCAGAACTGGAAGGGACGCTCAGTGTCTCAATGCTTGAAGGGCACTACGGGAACCCGATATTCGTTCTAAAAGTGAGGATAGAGAAGCCCGAGCTAGCTGAGGCGCTGCTCAAACGCTTGCTCACGTCTCTGCCAACTGGCGATTTGATTGTGTTGGAAAGGACGCTGAAGCTCCGGCTCGATCCTTCAGGGCACCTTTACTTGAGACTGGACAAGCAGCGGGCGTACCTGAGCGAGATCAGAGTGTACGACGGCGATGACGTGATCCGAGTGAGGGTGAAGCTTAGCCCTCAGGCGCGGCAAATCGTGCTGAGCAAAAGTTTGAAGGAGCTACTGTAGACGATCATGCGCCACTTTATCGATCTCTTGGTTTCCGCCGAGGCCTTAACGCGCGAGAGTTTACGCCTTCTGCGGGAGCTGGGCTTTTCAGGGGTGGGGGCTTCCGTCAGCGCCAGGCGCTTTGTCTCCAACCCAGCGGCTTCCTTGGAGACGTTTAGAAGCGTTAAAGCCGTGGGTGAGGCGGAAGGCGTCGACGTAGTAACTAGGATCACGGTCGACGAGTTGATGGGCGAGGGCCCGCTCAAAACGTTGTTGCGGAAGTTCAGAGGGCGAGTCGAGGTAATATCCGTGTGCGCGTTCGACCGCAGGTTGACAGCGTTCGCGTGCAGGGATGCTAGGGTGGATGTCATCACGCTGCTCCCCAGCTCCCGCTTGCTGAAGGGCGACTTGGCGTACATACAAGAGTACGGTAAAGCCGTTGAAATGTTAGCGACGCCTCTGCAGGCGGAGGATCCTCTGTCGAGCGCCAGGGCGCTAGCGTACTACTCCGGCGTGGTAAAGCTTCTGGAAAGGAAGAAGATGGTGCAAGCGCTCATCTTCTCCTCTGGGGCCGCCGACCCCAGCGCGCTTCGCGATCCTCGCTCTATGGCTTCGTTACTGAGCTTGATGGGGTTAAGGTACGAAGACGCCCTCGACGCGGTGTCTGTGAACGTCGCCCGTCTCGTGGCCGAATGCCGCGACAAGCTGGCAGGGGTGGTGCCGGTTCGGGGCGTCAGGATCGTAGGGGTGGGCGCTGACGACCGCTAAACGGCCTGTGTACAGGTACGTCGTCGTGGAGGCTGCTGAGATGAATGCGGAGCTTCTCGAGAGCAAGCTCGTTGCAGCTGTGATGAGGTTAAGCGGCGTAATAGGTCTCGCAAAAGTGGAACCAGCTGTCGTCTACATGCGCGCGGATAAGGGGCTAGCTGTGGTCAGAGTTAAGCGCGAGGGGTTGCGCCTGTTCAGAGCTGCGCTCGCAGCGCATAAAGAGCCCTTAGCCAGGGTGGTCAAAGTCGCGGGGACGCTGCGCAAGGCGCGCGCCATCTGTTCCTCTCTCTACGGGGAGAGCGCCGGTCTGAGCGAGGGTGCATAAGCTAAACGTTAAGGGAAGAGAGGGCGGTGACAACGCCTAGACTCAGTGCGGGAACGCGCGCGAGACGGGCATGCGCAAACGCTTTAAACTGCGGTGCTGCACGCTTAGTGGTGGAAGTCCGTGTTCACACCTCCAGGCGTTGGTTACGATAGGGCTGTCGCGCTGTTCAGCCCCGATGGCCGGCTGTTTCAAGTCGAGTACGCGCACGAAGCTGTGAAGAAAGGCTCGATAACCATCGGTATAAAAACGCGGAAGGGAGTCGTTCTAGCGGCTGAAAAGCGTTGGCCATCGATTCTCGCCGAAAGCGCTGAAAAAATAAAGAAGATCGACGACCACGTGGGTCTAGCTTTCTCGGGCCTTTTCGGCGATGCTCGCGTACTCATAGACGACGCTAGAGTGTACGCTCAAATATACAGGCTTACGTACGGTGAGCGGATACCGATCGAGCTCTTAGCGAAAAGAATCTGCGATATCAAGCAGGTGTACACTCAGCACGGCGGCGTAAGGCCGTTCGGAGTCGCTTTCCTAATCGCAGGCGTGGACCGGCGTGGACCCCACCTTATAATGACTGATCCCGGAGGCAGTTACATGGGCTATAAGGCAGCGGCCATAGGGGCGAACTCCCAGACCGCGACCGAAATCTTGGAGAAAAGTTACAGAGACGACTTTACGCTCGAAGACGCGGTGATGCTTTCGCTTAAAGTATTGGATAAGTGCATCGAAGGAGGATTGACGTCTTCGATAAAGGTGGAGATGGGCGTAGTAACGGTCGAGGACCAGGAGTTCAAGGTGCTGACGCAGGACGAAATAGCTGCCTACTTCAGTAAGCTTCGTTGAGGAAACTTTTTAGGCGAAAGGTGATTACGCGCACGGGGATGACGAGGGTTTCGCGCAGCGACCTATGAGCGAAGGCTCTTGAACGTCCGACCGTGAAGCGCGGTGCTGGGGGGCGGGCTTTCAAAATCCTTAGGAAGGTTAGCAGGGATCTTTACTGGTGCAACAGCTGCAACGTACCCCTACTAACCAGGGTCTGCGGTCTCTGCGGCGGGGAGGGCCGCCCCGTTAAGCTCACGCCACCAGTGGACGCTAGGCCAGCATTAGGTCTCGAATACGTCCAGTTGTGGAAGCTCGTCGAGAACGAGCTCGACGCGCAGTGCCCCTACCCGCGGCGCAGAATCGTGCTGCTCAACAAGATCCCCTACGTAGATTCAGCCGATGAAATCGTCATCGACGGGTACATAATCGGGCATCGCTACTACGACCTGCCGTGCGGCACGTGGAGGTTCAAGCCCGTGTACTACGGCGTGTCGGCGATCCTGAGAAGCAGAGCCGGGTACTACGCGATAGCGGACGTGGAAACGCTGAAAAGGGGCTTCGAGCTTCACGCTGAAGACCTCTCAGAAGCCAACTTGCCGCGGAGGGGCTCTGAGAAGTTCGTGGCCGTAGGCACGACGAGCGGCTACGAAGGCGTGGGAGTTTACACGAATAGGAAGAGAATCAGGGTGCTGAAGAGCTGGAAGGCGAAGAGCTTCGAGTGGAACTCTTCCAACCCGTCGTGGCTGGACGCCGTTAAGGCCAATGAGGCGAGGCTCGCGATCCTAGAGCAGGAGGCCGTAGATTTCTTAAGAAAAAGCGCGGAAAAGCACAATCTCCCGCCCGTGGTCTCCTTCAGCGGGGGGAAGGACAGCTTGGTTGCGTTTAGGTTGGCGCAAAAGGCTTTCGGAAGTGTGCCGCTGCTCTTTAACGATACCGGCTTGGAGCTGCCCGAGACGATCGAGTACGTGGAACGCGTGGCCCGGAGCAGCGGCTCAGAGCTTATCGTTGCGTCCGCCGGCGACGCCTTCTGGAGGGGGCTGGAGGTTATGGGACCGCCTGCCAGGGACTACCGCTGGTGCTGCAAAGTGGCGAAACTCGTGCCGACAGCCAAAGCTTTACGGGAGCGCTTCGCGGGCGGCGCGCTCAGTATAGTCGGTCAGCGCAGGGCGGAGTCGGCGAGCAGGGCTAGGAGCCCGCGCGTGTACAAGAACAAGTGGCTCCCCAACGTCACCGTCGTGGCCCCTATTCACTCGTGGTCGGCGTTAGAAGTTTGGCTGTATATTTTCAAAGAGCGTTTGCCGGTCAACCCCCTTTATTTCAAGGGGTTCGACCGGCTTGGGTGCTGGCTGTGTCCAGCCATTGAGATGGGCGAAGCCGAAGCGGTAAAAGAGCTGCACCCGGAGCTCTGGGCGAGGTGGGAGAGCTACCTGAAAACGTTCTCCGGGGGGAAGGGGTTCGGGGATGCTTGGGTCGAGCTGGGGCTGTGGCGATGGCTTTCGGTTCCTGGCGATGTCACACGCGTAGCTCAGCGGATTGCCGGGCAAGGAGCTGCCGTTACCGCGCGCGGGCCGCGTTTCCACGTTAAGCTTGAGAGCAACAAAGTCCACGTCGAACTAGCGGGTTTCGACAAAACGTTGAACTTAGACGCCTTAGTCGACGCTCTATCCTCTCTCGGTGCCGTGAAGGTGGACGAAGGTAAGCTCACGCTAAACGGTGCGCCTGTGAGGGTCGAAGGAACCTTTAAGGTAACAGTAGAAAGCGCTGGGCGAGCCAGCGACGTTGCTAAGGCGGTCATCAGAGCGGCCTACTGCGTAGGCTGCGGGTCCTGCGAGCTGTGGTGCTCCAAGGGCGCGGTAAAGGTGGTCGGCGGGAGATTCCGAGTCGATACCAACGCGTGCGCGCACTGCGGGGTATGCAACTCCGTATGCCCCGTGGCGGAGTACGCTGTACGCGCGCAGGCCCTCGAGAACGCCTTCAGCCAGCTTCGCGCTAAGCGAGCTCCAGCTGCGTGAGGCAGATTTGGCAGCGACCGTGAAGCTTCTTGTAGCAAACGGGGCAGTACAATATATCGCACTTGGAGCAGCGGTACATTTCGTCACCCCGATAGAGTCTCTTGCCGCACCGCACGCATCTCCCGATCATCAGCAACTTTGGTACGTGCACCATACTCGGGGCCGGGTCTGCGTCTTTTATGAACGTTTCGCGCGGCGTACGGGCAAACGTCAGCTCCAGGTTCGGGCTACGTTGCGTTTAAATAGCCACGATCGCCAGCGATAAGCGTGCCCAAGAAGAGGAAGAGCCGAGGCAGACACAAGGGAGATAAAGGGAAAGAGGCGATGGTGCAATGCGACGAGTGCGGAGCGCTCATCCCGCGCTCGAAGGCTGTGAAAGTTACGAGGCGGTACGCCCCGATAGATGCTCAGTTAGCGAGCGAGCTGAGAAGCAAGGGGGCGATCATCCCCACTTACGAGGTCACGAAGTACCTCTGCATACGTTGCGCGATCTTCAGGGGGGTAATCAAGATACGCTCTGAGGAGGAGAGGAAGAAGAAAGCTCCGCTAGGCGCTTAACGCCGGCTATGTCGCGCGCCGCCGACGAGAGGAATTCTCGCTTTCGCCTGCGCTCGCGCAGCAAATGATAGAGGGTGACTTCAGAGCTGCCCCCTCCAGGATTTTCGTTGTTAAAGCGTCCACAGCTGTCGCAAAGCCCGATTTGAACGCCAGGGCTCTGGCGTCGTACGGGCGGCTCGACGTAGTGGCTCGCGCCGCGATCGCGGCCATCTCGACGAAGCGCGGGCCAAGGCGTGATACGGCGTTCTACGCCGTGCTGGAGGGGTCGGCTAAGCCCCTTACAGTGGAGTTCAGGGGTTGGGAGATGCCAGAGCGCGCATTCGCCAGCGAGGCCGAAGTAGGCGAGGCGTTACGAGCGCTGCTGCGCGGGTTGAGCGTCCCGGGAGTGAGGATCGTAGAGCGCGATTTCAAGCAACTGGTCATGCATCTAGTGTCCTCGCTGGGTCTTTCGCGCGTATTTTACATGCACGAGCACGGCGTGGACGTCTTGCGGGTAGCGCTCAGCGAACCAGCCGCGTTCATCTTAGGGGATCACAGGGGCGTGGAGCGTGAGGTGGAGCAGTGGTTGAGGGGTGTTGGCATTCGCTGGCTGAGCCTCGGACCAACGCCCTACTTCACAGAGCACTGCATCACGTACATCCACGCGTTCTTGGATGGCATCCCAGTAGTGTGAAGTGGCCCAAACTTTGCACCGCAGAGGGGTGTGCTGTTGCGCCGGCGTTCCCTCGCGATGCAGCACTTACAGCTCATGAGCGATGCGCAATTACTCGAACTTGGGGCGTACCTCCACGTTGAACCCTAAGCGTCGAGCTAACCTCTCCAGCTTGCGCCGCGGCTTGCCGACAATGTAGTTGTAGTACTCTTCGTCCACTAGGATCACGGCTCTGCCTTCCTCCACGATTATTTCGACGCTGCTATCCGGGAGGTACTTACGCAGCAGAGTTTCGAGACGCGCCTTGATCCGCTCCTCGCCGATCGCTGCTGACTTTTTAATGGGTACAATAAACGTCCTCTCTCCGAACACGTAAAGCTCGTATTCGGGATCTCCGGTTAGGAAGTCTTTGACAATTACAACGGGGCGCGCTAGCTCGGCTTCTCGTAAGCCATAGGGCACTTTGACCGTGGTTTCGAGCTCGTAAACCTTCTCAACTTCACCGTTTTCAATGAATATCACGGTGTCCACGATCGAGGGGATCATTCCCAGCTCCACCCTGCCTATGAACCGCTGGATCGCGTCGATGGGGCTGGTCGCGTGCACCACGCCCACCATGCCGACCCCGGCCAATCGCAGGTCAGCGTACAGCTCGAAGTCCCTCGTATCCCTCATCTCGTCGAAGAATGTGTAGTCGGGTCTCGAAAGCAGTAGAACGTCGTGAAGCTCCTCAGAGGTGGCGTAGCTCTTGGAGTACTGGGTTACATCAGCCGGTAGCTGCATGTCCCTCGGCGACTCTATGGTCTTGATTATCTTGCCCCTCCTCCGATAGTATTCGGCTAACGCTTGCGCGAAGGTGGTTTTGCCCATGCCGGGGGCGCCGGCGATCAGTATCCCTTCCGCCTGCTTCTCGAGGCGCTGGAGCAGCTTCGGCGGCAGATTGTAGTCCTCCAGCTGGAGCTTAACGATCGGGCGCACGGCTGTGATCTCTAAGCCGTCTGAGAGCGGGGGTCTGGTGATGACTACCCGGTAGTTTTCGATTTGCAGTATCGTGGAGCCCGGGCGCTCGCTCTCTATGAAGGAGTTGCCGTTGGATTTAGCGTACTCGATTATTTCGTTCGCTATCTCCTCGAGCTCCTCTCGAGTTAAGGATTCGTCCCTTATGGCTACGAATCTCCACTTACCGGGCTTCCCAATTTTCGCGTGCGGTTTAGCCCCCTCCTTTAGGTGAACCGAGAGCGTATCGCTGGTGAAGAAGCTCTTTAAAACGAATTCTCCCTTGGTGGGTTCCAGGAACAGCACATCGACACCGACCGCGCGCGCTGCCTCTGCGTTGACCCGGTCTGATGTGACGAGAACAGCGCCCGCCTCGTAAGCCAGCTCCCTCAGAAGCTCGTCTACGTTATTATCTTTAACCCACTTGAAGCCCCCCGGCAGATCCCTAACGTACTCCAGCTCAATCGTGCGGGTCTTTGTAGCCGCCTCTCTCAGCTTGCTAAGCTCTCTCAAACCGACGAAACCCCTGTAAACCCCCTCCTTCGCGAGTCTCTCGAAGTGGGAAACTACAGCCGAGTGGATCGCTATTTTCCCGGAGAGCTTACCTTCTTCGATCGCCTTCCGCAAAGCACCGCTTACGATGCAAGAGATGTCTGGCACGTAAACTCTTTCTTCCATCCTGTACGCGGGGGAACGCGCTGCCAGAGCTTTTTTAAAGTTTGTGTTACAAGGGAAGCGCGGCAACGCTTTACGTACGGAGTACCAAGAAGCTACAGCAATCATACTCTGTGTTGTACGCGGTTCTCGCATAACCTGCCGGCTTAAAGTGGTTAATGTGGTGTCTCAGCGCTTCAGTCCCGAAATCTACAAGGATTATGAGAGGCTGCAGCACACCGTTCTAGTAACTCTCGCCAAGATGATAAGGTCGACGAAGGGTTCGATGCTCACGTTTAACGCGAAAAAGATAGCGGTGCTCGCCGGGCTCCCCACGCACCCTGTCGTTCTAACGCTGATAAAAGACATTATAGAGCAGCTCAACGAGAAAGGTCTAGTGCGGAGGATATCGCGCTCCTCCCACGGGGTCAAGTACGCTGTAAGCAGGGAGAGCCCCCTCTGGGCCGCAGCTAAGCTAGGCGACCCCCTCCCATCCCTTGAGGCGCTAACCGCTGAAGCCGTACGCGTTGAGCGTAGAGGAAGCTAAAAGAGCGTGAAAAGCTTTGAAAAGTGTGGGCTCTGGACCTTTGGGCAACGAGAGAGCGCTCACGGAATGGATCAGGAAGGTGCTGAAGGAGCTCGAGGTGCTAGTTGTGAAGCACGGTTTGCGAGCTCCCGCAGTGTACGCCGTCGTGTTCTTTGACGATAGGAGCATGCCAAGCGAGCGCAGCGCACTAAAGCTGTCCGACGACGTGTTCATCGGGGAAGGCTATATTGCTATCAAGATTACGAATGTGCTGCCGTTGCTCGTGGAGCGTGTAGCTGCGGGATACTTCGCCCTAAGCCTTATTGCCTCCGGTGAATCTCCGAACCCCGATCGCGTGTGGTACCTCGCTCGGAAGGCTGTAGTGCCGGTGCTCGCTCGCCTCGCCCTAAGCTCCTAGCGATCGGGAGAATATCCGCTACAGTGGAATTTCGAAGGAGCTGGTCAGCACCTTCACCTTCCTAATCTCCACCTTCCTCGGAGGATATATCCTTTTCACCAAACTATCTATTTCGGATGCTAGCTTGCCTAACACTATCTCTTGAATTAAATCGTTAAAGTTCGTGGATGAGGCTTTCTTGACTATGTAGTCAGTCGCGATCTTTCGCATGGCTTTCCTCTGGCTGGTCTTAACCCTGCTCTGCGTGACCACCATGCACATAACCCTCAGCTTCACGTTATCAGCTGTGCTAACATCCACTATCGTATCGACTTTCGAGGCGCCCCTTCTCACGAGACTCCTGATGTAGTCCCTTGTTAGCTCGATCTGCTTGAGCTGCGTGTAGGCGGTATCCCCGTCAACCTTCACGATCTGGAACTTGAGCTTCGTGGGGAGCTGCGATATATCCTTCGTTATGTCGTAGAAGCTGATCTCCAGAGTCCTCCCCAGCACGCTCTTAGCATCGTTGGCGGGTATCGATCCTACCTCAGCGAACCCGAAGGCTCTCGGCGCGAGCACTCTGAACCACTCTTTGGCTTCCCATTTGCCTCTCGCTTCTCGCGTTAGCCTTTGGGCCATGGCGCGCGGGCTTCGTGCACGCCTATTTAAGGCTTAACGCGCGTCTACCAGTAAAATTATTAGGAGGGGCGCCTACGAGCGGGCAGGATGGACGTACTGTGGGCTCCCTGGCGCATGAAGTACATCGAGTACGCTAAGGTGAGCAAAAGTTCCAGCGAATGCTTCATATGCGAAGCGGTTAAGGCGGAGAGCCCTGAGGACCACCTCGTCCTCTACAAGGACTCTTCTGCCGTACTTCTCATGAACAAGTTCCCGTACAACACAGGGCACTTGCTGCTGGCCCCCTCACGCCACGTCGCCGACTTCTCGCACCTCACCAAGGAGGAGCTTCTTAGTCTCGCGGAAATGCTCCGCAAAAGCCTGACGATGCTCAAGCTCGCGCTGTCGCCCGACGGGTTCAACGTGGGCGTGAACCTAGGGAGAGTCGCTGGAGCCGGTTTGGAGACGCACCTCCACGTGCACATAGTGCCTAGGTGGAATGGGGACACGAACTTCATGCCCGTTATCTCCAACACAAAGGTGATACCAGAGGCGCTTAAAGACACGTACAAAAAGTTGATGGAGTACGCGCACGTATTGGGGGTTCCTTAAGCGCGGTAAATAAATCGGCTCAGCTAGAGCCTACAACGGCGGCTGAATGAGGGACTTGCTAGCTATGCTGGCTGGAGTACTGCTCGGTAGCGGTATTGGGCTTATCGCAGGACGCTGGCTCCTAGGCTCGCTGCTCCAGCCTCTGGTGATCTCGGTGCTGAGCATCGGCAGCGCTCTCATTAAAACGAGTAGCAAACATTGGGCGTCGGCCCTAGCCCTTAGCACCGTATCGGCGGTTACTGCAGCGGGCTTACGGAGCGCGATTACGGCGCTGTACCTTCTAGCTACTGGGGACCCTGCTGCTCGCGCTGTCCAAATGTTACCTGAAACTCTGCCGCAAACGCTGAGCGTCGAAGTGCCTCTTGCCTCCTTACTGGTTTCGACGCTGGCTTTAATCGTAGGCCAGGTACTGCTGATAGACGGCTTCGCGCGTTTAACGTCTCCGCTGTGGAAGGGGTTAGAGGCGTTACGCCCCTCTATTGCGCTAGCGCGAGAGGTGAAACCGCTCGACTTAGCGGTTGGAGCCCCCCTCGGAGCTCTAGCGGCGCTCGCGGACGCGCGGCTCGGCTCAGGGTACGCGCTCTTCATGGCGCTCGTCGCAGCGCGTAGCCCGTTATCGACCGTGTTCACGATACTCGTTCACGGCCTTTTAACGTTGCCTCTTTCCCGCGTTCTCGACGGAGTAACAGTAGCCAGCCTCGAAGTAGGCGTGCAGGTAGGCGTGCTAGCGGCCACCGCTGTTGCTGCTCTCCTGCTCCACGCGACAGGTGGGGCTGAAGCGTATCGAGGTATCGTCGTGAGCTTGGCAGCGGTTATGAGCGGTCTCCTCCTGCTGCTTCTGAGCTTCGCCGCATTGGTGGGGCCGCAGTGGGCGGTGTACGTAGTGTTAGCCGCTACTGTGACCTCGTTCCTTTCGCTCCTCGCAGCGGTGCGGGCAGAGGGAGCTCTCTTAGCTCCCATCTTCTCACCTAACCCTCTCGTGCCAAGTGCGATTTGGTTGACGTGGTCTTACATCGTTGAGTGGGTTGGTCTGAACCCTCGCCTGGTTGCGTCTGTTGTAAATCCAGCCCTCTCTACCCTTCTAGCCTTAATGGCTGTATGGGGTCTCAGCTTGTCTGACGATGGATACGCAGCGGTTAACGCGGTAGCCGCTGTAACGTTTTCGACGGCGCTTATCCTTTTCAGGAACTACGTGAAGCCAGAGATGGCGCTCTTGCCCGACTATTACGCTTGGAGACTCCCTTGGGGACTCCGATCTAGCGTGGACATGGTCGTCGTCGCTGCAACCTCAGTGGCTGTGGCGCTCCTTTGCGTGATTATATATTACGCGCTTTCTCCCTCCTCGAGAGCGAGCTACACGCGCTTCTTCCTAGACCCGAGCGGTCTCTTTTTTGTGTACAGCTTCGGCAGCAGCTTATGGAGGTTAGCGGAGGGGGGTTACGGAGCTGGGGGCCTAGCCTTCCTGGCTGCCGCAGGGATTGTGGCAGCTGCAAAGGCACTGTTCCTCCACAGGCCAGACTACGGAGAGAAGCTAAGGGCCGCGGCGCGGGGGGCCTTGAGCGCTTACTGGCCGGTCTACGCGCTCTTAACAGGGTGGTACTGACCGCGGCGCGCGAACGAAAACGCATTTATCACGCCCGCTGAGCCCTGCAAGCGTGCTACGAGTTTCCCAGGTTCTGAAGCTCGCAGAGGGGCTCGTCAGGAGAGCAACCCCCCTGTACGTGGCTAACGCGCTGCTGCCCCCTTTCGTAATCTTTATTCTCTCCCGCGCGGATGGGTTGGTTTACGCAGTCCTCATCCCCCTTGTGGCTTACGAGATCGTTTGCCTGCTATCGCTGGCGCTGCTGTTCGCCGGTCGCAGCGCTCTAACCGAATACTCTATCGGTTCAGCCTGCCGCCTGCTGCTGGCAGCTGGCGCGCTTGGCGTCTTCACGGCGTTCGTAGTCGGGGGTTTGCTGGTGCTGGAGGCCCAGAGAAGTGTTGTGCGGGCGCTCAGCGCGCGGGAAAGGGTTAAAAGGAGGGTACTGCGAAGTGAGCGCCATGACGGCTGAGCAATGCCCCCCTCCGATAGTTAAAGTCCCGCTCCTGAGGCGATTCGGGGGCGTCCCCCCTAAGCTGACTAAAGTGGGAAGAGGGTATTCGGTGGGAGAGGTAGAAGCTGTGGGGCTCACGGTGGAGGAGGCCAGGCTGCTCGGCATATACGTGGATGAGCGCCGTAAGAGCGTTCACATGGACAACGTTGAGAGGCTGAGAGAGTGGCTCAGAGCGCTGGTGCACGGAGAGGTTCCACTCCCTCCTCCGAAGCTGCCTAAAATCATCGCAGTAAAGCCGGATAGGGGCCGCGTGTTTAAGGGCAAAACAATGGCCGGGAGGAGGATGAGAGGATTGCTCAGCGTCGAGTACCGCCACACGCACCGCTACAAATGGGCCAGAAAGCAAAAGGAGCGCGAGCTCCGCAAACGCCATGAAGCAACCCGCCACAAGGGAGGGGATTAGCGCGCGAGATCGTTGCACGGTCTTGAGGCTATACTAGCTTCTCCTCCTTCCCCCTCCACGCTCGAAGGTGCCGCTGGGCGTGGGTGAACGCCGAGGTTGCGCTGCTGGGAGACTTCTCGCCACACTGCTTCCAAACACCGTTCTGCGCGAATTCCCATGAGGTGTTAAAAGTGGAGGAGGGATCAGAAGGAAAGTCAATTTTTTATAATCTGAAAGGTGGGGAAATCGAGGTCTCGCCCGTCTACGCGGCTCTATACATGAAAAGACCAAAGCCCGTGCTAACCGTTATGCCTGCCGCACTAATCCTTTCCTTTCCAACTCCTTGAGCAGAGACTGTATATGCTCTCTCACGAGCTTGCTCCCGCACTCGTAGCAGTAGTACTTGCCGCCTATCCTCGCTAAAGGCTTCTTAGCGCCGCAGACGCTACACCTGGGGCTATCACTCACGGATAACCGCGATCTCAGGAGCAAATAAAGCTCGCTTTAAGTGGAAGGTTTCACGTTGCACCTCAAAGCGGGTGCGAACTACGCTAAGTTTTTAGCGCGCAGAGCAAAGACTCCCACGCGCTGGTGCTGCGTATGAGCGTAAGAGCGCCGCTCGAAATATTGTCGAGGCTCAAAGAGCTGGGAGTAGAGGTCTCGGTGAAGCTGAAGGATGGGACTGAGTATCGCGGCGTGGTAGAGGAGATAGATGTCGCCATGAACTTAATACTCGGTAAGGCTGTGCAGGTGAGCGAAGACGGCAACCCCCTCGTGAACTACGGGCGAATATTTATTCGTGGCAGTAATATTGTTTACATTGCTGTGCAGGGGGACAAGCTGCTGCTCTAAGCGAAGCAGCGCCTTATGCGCTAATGTAATAACGGAGGTAGCCTTATAGAGGAATCGACGCGGAACCCCCCGCGATGGTGAGAGGCAGCACCATAGTGGAAAGGCTTGAAACCCCGCCAATAACGAGGAAAAACGTAGAATTTGTAGAGCGAAAGGGTCTCGGACACCCGGATTACATCGCCGATGCGATAGCCGAATCCGTGAGCAGGGCGCTCTGCAGAGAGTACCTGAAGAGGTTTGGAGAGGTCCTCCACCACAATGTCGATAAGGTTCTGGTGGTGGGTGGGCAATCGAGGCCCAAGTTTGGCGGAGGGGAGATTCTAGCGCCGATTTACGTCTTGGTTGCCGGGAGAGCGACGACGGAAGTTAAAACAGAGAGCGGAGCCATTGAAACGGTGCCTTTAGGCCCTATAGTATTGGAAGCTTCGAAGGAGTGGATAAGGAGCAATTTCAGGTTTTTGGATCCTGAGAAACACGTGGTTATCGATTATAGGATAGGTAAGGGGTCTGCCGATTTAGTCAACATTTTCGAAAGGAAGAAGGAGTATCCGGGCGCCAACGATACATCGCTGGGGGTGGGTTTCGCGCCGTTAAGTGATACGGAGCGTCTCGTGCTCGAGGTCGAACGCTACCTGAATTCGCCGAAAGTCAAGAGCGAGCTGCCGATGGTGGGGGAAGACGTCAAAGTGATGGCGGTGAGGATGGGGTCGAAAGTGGAGCTTACAGTCGCTGTGGCGTTCGTTTCCAAGTTTATAGCTGACAGAGGGGAGTATTTGAACGCGAAGGAAGAGGTAAAGCGGAGGGTGGAGGATCTGGCAGCCAAAACCACCGACAAAGAGGTGGTCGTCCACGTGAACACGGGTGACGATCCGAGCGCGGTCGACGAGAGTGGTTACTACCTCGTGGTCACGGGGACCTCAGCTGAGCACGGCGACGACGGAGCCACTGGGCGTGGGAACAGGGTAAACGGCTTGATAACCCCGATGCGCCCGATGTCCATGGAAGCGACTGCCGGCAAGAACCCGGTTAGCCACGTCGGCAAGCTGTACAACGCCGTTGCTTACCGCGCGGCGGTCAAGATCGTCGAAGAAACAGGGGTTGAGGAAGCTTACGTCAAACTGCTGAGCCAGATAGGTAGACCCATCAACGACCCGCTCGTGGCCTACGTTGGCGTAGTGGCAGATGAGAGCAGCTTTGCGAAAGCCAAAGGGGAGATCGAAGGCATTATTCGTGAGCAGCTCGATAACATTACCAAACTGCTACCGGAGTTCGTCGAAGGGAAGATACTAATATTTTAAATTTTAATTTAATTTATTATCAATACTTGATTGTAACCTAAGATTTAGTTAATCGTTTCCGATCAGCTTTATAATCTTCCAATATATTTTTCATTATGATCCTCACTCGATCCTTAGCTGCGGTCTCTAGCTTTTTAAGCTTCTCAGATATCGCCTTTTCGACTTCATCCCGCCTAAAAACATATACGTCTTTCACGCGCGCTAAAGGCTTAGCTTCGTTAAATGATAGCAATGCTATATCAAAAGAAGCAAGCTCTATAGCGAAAATTTCGGGAAAAGTTTGCTCGCATATTATCGCCTTCAAATCAGCCTTGTTTTTTATTTCGCGGAGATTTTTTAGATCCTCTGGGCGAAGCGCTCCGACAACTACTATTTTGCTAGCGTAAGGAATGCTTAATGCGCGGTCGATCGTGCTAAATCTCGGTGCTAGGATCACTTCCCCCATTGCAGCTTTAAGCAGCACGTCTTCCATAACCAAGAGCTCATTTTCCACTTTTTCTATTTCCCCTCTCAGCACATTGTTTTCCTTTAAGAGCATGTCTATTTTAGTTTTTAAAGCTTCTATTTCTTTTTCCTTTCTAATCTCGTATGCTTGAAGATTTAAAAGCTTATTGTATTGGTTTTCTAAAATTTTAATTTTTTCTAATAATTTTTCCTTCTCATATTCAAGCTTTTGGATGCGTTTGTATGCGTCATTGAGCTTATCAACCAAGCTTTCCACGAAAGCTGATTCCGCTCTCTCCGCTGGTCTAGGGGTAAGCTGCTCGTGCTCTGGCACGAGGCAGGAGCGGGACACTTGCCTTATGGCGTCCCAGATCGCGAAACCCTTAGCCACTAGCGCCTCCACTTCCTTAAGCGGTATGCTGAGCCCTAAGCGGCGAACTTTCTCGCGAGCTTCAGTCAGCTTCGGTTGCAGCCGTAAGTAAGCGTTGAGAGCGGCCGCCAGAGCGTCCCTTTGATGTGCGTCTCTCACTTTGAGTTGTTGAGCCGAGGAACTCACGTATTCGCTCACCAAACGCCGCTTTTCCTCCACAGTCAACGGTCTTTGCGGAGCAGCGAGCACAGCATCGAGCATCGTAGCCAGCTTCTTAATATACTCAGGTGGCGGGAACGTGTCGGTGGCTACGACCACCGGCATACCTATCTCCAAGAGAATCCTAGCGACCTGGCCCCGCCCCAGCTCCTTAGCGGAAAAGAGTGCTTTCAGCTCCCCGCTGAGCGTGATCGCAGCAACACCGGTGGTCACACCCGGATCAACGCCAACTATCAGGTACTCGGATGTGTCGCGTGTCCTTTTTGGCTGCACTGCGAGAGACGCAAAGAAAGGTTCGCGCTTTTCAACAAGCTCTATGCGCACTTGTATATCATGGTCGTACACGGGCTTTATGAGCCCGAAGAGCTCTTCGCGGGAGGCGTAAACTATGAAAACGCTGCGCTCGATACCGTAAGCGCTTTTTGATATAAACACGTCATAGTCGACGCCCTTAGAGTCTAAGATGCTTTTGATCTCTTTAGTTTTCAACAGTATTCTGCCCTCTATGTTCCTCCTGTACCGCTCCGCGCTCATCCCGCCCTGGACCGGCTGGCGCCCCCTCGATACCACAACTCGCGTCTCACCGCTTTCGAACAGCACTAGCTCAGAGCCGACCCCTATGAAGCAGAGCCGCGCGCACACCTCTGCAGCTTGTTCAGGGCTCAGCTTCCCGCTCCCCAGACCGAGCGAAGCCGCTAAAGAGGACAACTGGTACATTTTGTCGCCGATCACCGTTACCTGAACCAGTCTCGGTGTGTGCGTCGCAGAGTTCAGCAGACGCTGCAGCTCCTCGAGCGAAGGCGCGAGCTCGTACACGTTATCTACCGCGATCGCGTCAGCCCGTACCCTCTGCGCCAGCGCCAACAGCTCCGTTAAAGCGGCCGTCCCCCTTTCCTTCACAACTCCGTCTACCATCACAACGTAAGCGAAGCGCGGCTCTCTCGTGGAGGTAGGGGCTTCTCCCGGTAACAGGTCGACGCCTACGATTTTCCTAAACAGCTCGACCCCCTCTTCCTTCGGTTGAGCTCCTAGGGGGTCTTACTTGATGCCTTTAAAAACTTTAGAGCTTTAGCCGCCTCGCTCACGTTGCAGTGCTCAGCAAGCGCTCCAGCGTGGCCTGGAGATCGTAATCCAAACCATACTTCCTTTTGAAGAACTTCAGAACGTTTTCGACGTCTCTCCTCAAGTAGTAAAGCGCTGAAGGGTGAGTGCTCGAGATCCACTGTGGCCAGTCGAACAGCACTGGTTTATCTCCGGCAACAAGCACGTTGTACTCGCTCAGATCCCCGTGCACGACGCCCGCGCGGTAAGCTTTCCTCACCTCCTCCACCAGCTGGTCCCTGAACGATGCCGCGTCGTTGAGGGGTGGGACCTCGCTGAGCTCCGCGCCCTCGATGTACTCGCACACGATAACGTGCCGGTTCCAGTCCACAGGCTCCGGAACAGAGACTCCAGCGGAAAAGAGGATTTTCAGAGCCTCAAACTCGCTCTTAGCCGCTAGTCTCGACTGGTAAAGCCACGAGATGTGGCGCCTATCGCCCACGTACGCCCTCAACCGCCTAGTCTGTCTGAACGACGTGCGCCCTACCCGGTGAAACTTCACCGCGACCAACCTACCGGCCGGAGTAACGCCCTTGTAAACGTCCGACTCCTTACCCCGGCCCGTTGGCGAAGCCGAAACGCTTTCTAGAACCCCTCTTTTTACTAGCGCATTTAAAGCCAGGCAGTCGTACCCTCGCGCGGTGAGTATGTAGCCCGTGTAGCTACCCCTCCACCGCCGAACCAGCCCAAGCGAATGGAGCTTCTTCAGTACCGCAAGCACCTCTTCGAGGCCTAGACCGGAGATCTTGCCGAGCTCCTCCACGGGGACGTAAAAGAACTTCGCCATCCCCCTTTCCACCGCGTTCAGCACTCTAAAGTCCTCCGGAGCCAGCGCCTTCAGCGCGTTAAGCGTGGTTTCCATACGCCCCAGCGTAACCCTGCGCCTTCTTATAAAAAAGTGCAGCGTAGCGTGCGGCATGCATTTATAAGCGGTGCGAGCAAGGCGAAGGGGGATGAGGCAGCTCGCGACTGAGCAGTGATGTTACCTTCGAAAGCTGATCTTGCCGCGAGGCGCGCGCTGCGCGAAACCTTTGAGCGGCAAGCCGGAGCAACGTTGCGAGACCGGGCAAACGCTTAATAACAGGTCGGGGGCCTAGAGCCTGAGGGGGTGCTTAGTGAGCGGAGAAGGCGAGTACATACAATGCGTTTGCGGAAGGGTGATAAAGGATCCGTCCGAGTACAAGGTTGTTTACATCAAGAAGGAGAACAGGGAGATAGACGTCCTCTGTCCCAACGATACGTGCTACTTGAGGGAGCTTGGCTTCATCCAGTTCACCTTGGAGGAGAATAGGCCAAAGATTCTGAAAGCCACATTCTACTCGCCTTTCGTCACCTGGAACGTGGCTAGGTTGGGTAAGGAGAGGGCGAACGAGCTCCTCAGGCAGCACCTGCAAGCGTTGGTGAAGAGGCACGTTGACTGGAACAAGATAGTGGAGGAAACCAAAAAGCAGATTGAAAGGGAGAAAGCCGCTGCGGCTGCCGCGAGCGGCACAACCGTCGAGGTTGGCGAGACCGGAGGAGCGTAAAAGCGTTTCTCGCTAGAAAAGGTTTCGCAAGGATATTTCTCGCGATGTTTCGCGATGCTGTGGACTTCACGAACGGCATGGTCGACGAAGAGGCTTCTCGGCGCGCGGCGCCCCACGCTAAGTTTTTAACGCGTGAGGCGGCACGCGGGTGCGTATGAGTTCGAAGGAGGTATCGAAGCAGCCTAGGAAAATGCGGAAGCGAATGGTGTACCAGGCGCTCTTTCACGTAAAAGCTAAGCAACTGGTCGCGCCGCTGTCTGAGGAGCTTCAGAAAGAGCACGGTATCAAGAGGCTGAGGGTGAGGAGAAACGATACGGTTCTAATAGTGAGAGGGAGTTTCAAGGGGCACGAGGGCCGCGTTGTTGAGGTTGACGTAAAGAAGGTCAGGATATACGTTGAGGGGGTCACGAGGGTCAGGTCTGACGGGAGGGAGGTCTACGTGCCCATTCACCCGTCCAAAGTAGTCATCACGAAGCTTGACATGAGCGATGATTGGAGGAAGAAGGTGATAGAGCGCTGCAAAACCGCGCAAGCGGGGGTGAGAGAGAGGTGAGCGAGCGTAGCGGGTCGCTGAGGCACATGAGGAGGAGCGTAGCGCCGCCGTTCTGGCCTATCTCAGGGAAGCAGTACGTGTGGGCGGTCAAGCCGACGCCAGGACCTCACCCAGCTGCAAGGTCGATCCCAATAGGGGTTTTGCTAAGAGATGCGCTAAGGTATGCGTACACGATGGGAGAAGCTAGGAAAATACTTGGGGAAAGGAAAGTTTACGTAGACTGGAGGGTCGTAACAGACTACAAGTTCCCTGTCGGGCTTATGGATGTGATCTACCTGAAAGATGCCGAGGAGTACTACAGAGTACTGCCCCACTCCACGAAGTTCTTCATGCTTCACAGAATAAGCGAGAAGGAGGCGGAGCTTAAGCCTCTGCGCATAAAAAGGAAGGTGACGGTAAAGGGTGGACGGCTTCAGTTTACGTTCCACGACGGTAAGACGCTCCTGCTCAGAGACGCTGCAGACGCAGAGCTGAAGGTGCTCAGAACCTATGACACGGTGCTGATGAACATTAGATCCAAAACGGTTGAAGGCTACATTAAGCTGGACGTGGGCGCGCTAGCGTACGTGATCGATGGGAGAAACGTGGGTTTCGTCGGTAGAGTCGAGTCGATCCAGCAGATACTCAAGAGGGCTAAGGCTGTGACCGCGGTGCGCAATGAGGAGGGAGAAGTTGTGCGTACGATACTCGATTACGTTTTCGCGATAGGCGCCGAGAAACCCGTGATCTCCTTACCCTCCACTGAGGAGGTAAAATTGTGGGAGGAAATACTGAGCAAGCCGCCCCTGCTTTAAGTGCTAACATTTAAATGGCAGAGTTTACGGGTCGCGCGCTATGTCCCAAGTGCCCAGCTTGGATGTAGGGCATCCGATGCGAAAGGTGTTCATCGGGAAGGTAGTGGTGCATGTAGCTGTAGGGGAGTCTGGGGAGAGGCTGCAAAACGCCGCTAAAGTTCTCGAAATGCTTACGGGGCAGAAACCCACGTTCAGGAGGGCCAAGAAGACGATAAAGGAATTCGGGATCAAAAGGGGCGAGAACATCGCGTGCATGGTCACATTAAGAGGTATTCGCGCGTACGAGTTCCTGAAGAAGGCTTTGGCTGCGGTTAACTATACGATCAGAAAAAGCAGCATCGATGAAAGAGGGAACTTCGCCTTCGGTATTAGGGAGCACATACACATCCCTGGAGTCAAGTACGATCCCGCGATCGGCATTTTCGGGATGGACGTGATAGTGGCGCTGGAGCGTCCTGGGTACCGAGTAGCGCGCAGGAGGCGCAAGCGGTCCCGCATAGGCAAGAAGCACTACGTCACGAGGGAGGAGGCTATAGAATTTATAAGGAAGGTTTTCGGAGCCCAGGTGGTGTAGGGCATGGCGAAGCTGAGGCCGCCTAAAAAGAGGAAGTACGGCAAAGGATCCATGAGGTGCATAAGGTGTGGGACCCACGAAGCGATCATCAGGAAATATGGCCTGTACCTGTGTAGGAGGTGCTTCAGGGAGGTGGCGCCGGAGCTCGGTTTCAAGAAGTACAGCTGAGGGGGGTGGGAGCGTGGTAGTGTTTGACGTTCTCGCGAACGCTCTAGCAACGATAAAGAACAACGAGATGAGGGGGAAGAGCGAATGTATAATTTACCCGTCGTCCAAGCTGGTGCTGGCTGTTCTCAGCGTAATGAGGAGGACGGGCTACGTCGGCGACTTTGAGTACATTGAAGATGGCAGAGGGGGGAAGATCAGGGTGCAACTGCTCGGCAAGGTAAACAACTGCGGCGCGATAAAGCCCCGCTTCCCGGTTAAACGCAAGGAACTGAACAAGTGGAGGGAGCGCTACCTTCCGGCGAGAGACGTGGGCATCCTCATATTGTCCACCCCCTACGGCGTCTTAAACGACAGAGAGGCAGAGGAAAAAGGTGTGGGAGGCGTTCTGCTAGCTTACGTGTATTAGGGTGGAGGACTATGGCAGAGCAGGGTAGCTCAGCTCGAGTACTGGGGCACGAGCTTGAGAGGCTGCTGAAGCTTAGAGCTAGCATGAACAGGAGGAGACCCGAGTTCGTCAGAATGAATTCTTGGTACCTAGCTAGGCTGGACGACTCGTGGCGCAATCCCAAGAGGAGCCTAGACAACAAGATTGGGAAAGAGTGCAAAGGCTTCCCGCCGCGCGTGAAGGTCGGTTACAGGGGTCCGAAGGCTGTGAGATACTTGCACCCAAGCGGGAAGATCGAGGTCCTAGTCAGTAATCCTTCTCAACTTGAAGGTTTGGATCCCAACATGCACGTGGTCAGGGTAGCGTCTACCGTGGGAGCGAAGAAGCGTGGCGAGATTTTGAAACGAGCGCGGGAGCTCAGGCTCAAAGTGGTCAATGCAGGTTAAAGCCGGTCCCGAGGACGGCTCGGCCGTAAACTTAAAAGGGGCAGCGCCCGAACGCCCCCGGAGTGGAGCGCAATGAGCGTCCCCATACGGACGGTAAGGCGGTTAGCTGCAGACATACTCAAGGTGGGGGAGAGCAGAGTTTGGATAGACCCCAGTAACCTCGATAAGGTCGAAACAGCTATCACGAGGGGGGACGTAAGGCGGCTTATTAAAGAGGGTGTGATACGCAAGGAGCCCCCTTCCACCCCCAGCAGAGGTCGATGGAGGATCAAGCACGAGCGGCGGAGGAAAGGGAGGCGCAGGGGTTCTGGGCGCCGCAAGGGACCGTGGATTAGTGAGAAGGAGTTGTGGATGGCTAGAGTTCGCGCTCAAAGGAAGTTCCTGAAGCTCGTCAGAGAGCGGGGCTTAATTGACGCCAAAACTTACAGGAGGTTGCGCGCGCTAGTCAAAGGCGGAGCCTTCAAGAGTGTGAATCAGTTGAAAGAACGCGTCGAGAACCTTACTGCTCAAAAGCCTCGAGAGGGAGGTGGGATAAGTGGCTAGAAGCGGCAGGTACAAGGTCCCCTTCCGCAGACGGCGTGAGGGAGTCACGAACTACTACAAGCGTAGGAAGATTCTGCTGGCCGGTAAACCTCGTCTCGTAGTTCGAATAACGAACAGGTACGTGATCGCGCAGATCGTTGAGGCGAAACCGCAAGGTGACGTGACGGTGGTATCGGCGCACTCGGGCGAGCTCTCAAAACTCGGGTGGAAGGGTGGAACGAAGAACACCTCTGCAGCCTACCTTGTAGGCCTTCTTTTAGGCTTGCGTGCTCTGCAAAAAGGTGTGCACGAGGCGGTGCTCGACATCGGCTTGCGGAGGACCGTACGAGGCGCACGCGTGTTCGCGGCGGCGAAGGGGGCAGTGGACGCCGGCTTAAAAGTCCCACTAGGCGAGGAGGTAGCGCCAGGTGATGACAGGATAGCCGGCGAGCATATCGCTGAGTATGCGCGTCAGCTCAAGGAGATTGGGAAGCTAGAGGCGGTTTTCAGCCACTACCTCAAGAGAGGGTTAGATCCCGAAAAGCTCCCCGAGAACTTCGAAGAAGTGAAGAGCAGAATCATGCAAGCTTTCAGGGCTGTTTCATAGCATCCTCCTTAAAAGTTCGTTTATCTTGGGGCCTCGGTAGCCGAGCTCCCCCCCTTCACTGAAGTGCTTCTTAACACTGCCCTTAAACCCACCTTTGGGCGGGTGCAGCCTGAAAACGGGCTTGAAATCAGGCAAATCTTTGAGCGTTATCTTACCCTCAAGTAAGGCTTCCGCCAAAGTATCGAAGCTGTCAAAACCTAAGCTTTTCAAGTATTCGAGTGTGACGCGCTTATGCCCTTTCAGCTCCCCTCTTTTCTCAATAAGCTTCTTCAGAGTTTCCTTGTCTATTTCGCCGTAGGTCACGGTATACTCAACCGTTTTAAGCGTGCCGCGCATCGAAGGCGTATCAGGTACTAGGACGCAGTTATATACTCTGTGCAGCCTTAGCAGCTCTAAGGCAGTCCTTTCCTCCGGGCGCCTGTCGGGTTGCCCCCTAATTCTGATGACCGCTAGCAAGCTCATAGTGGTCACACGTTGAATCTGTAGGTTTGCTTGAGAGCCTCATAGACAGCCTTAGCCATGTTATGGTGGGTGCGCGTTTCGCCCCGCGTCCGCGTCCACGCGTCCTGTATGCCAGCCAGCCTTAAGACAACCTTGGCTATTTCGCTCGCTACCAAGCCGACCCCTTTAGGTGCGGGTAGAAGCATAACTTCCACGCTACCCGATTTGCCGCGCACTTCGAAGGGTAAAGAGTGCTCTTCGCCGCAGAGGCAGTACCAGCTGCCGCAGCCCCGTCTCACGGGCACTATGTTCAATTTCGCGTCCCGTATGGCCTTCTCGATCGCTACTCTAATCTGCCTAGACTTCCCCATGCCCACCCCCACGTAGCCGGCCTCGTTTCCCACGACGACCGTCGCCTGGAACTGTCCCACTTCGCCGGCGTCTGTCTGCCGTTGCACGAAGTTTATGGATACTATCTCGTGCTTGAGGTTGGGTAACAAAGCGTCCACAATCTCCACTTCCCTAACCGGCAGATTAAGCTCGAAGAGCCGGTCTATGCTCGTTACCCTACCCTCTTTCACCAACTTACCGGCGAGAGTTCTCGGCGTCCACTCTTCAAGCGCCGACATAGCGTGAGGGACCCTTGGGGTACGGTTTTAAAATGTTGTGCACAGGCACCGCGCTAAGTTTTTAACGCGCGCGTCCGCGAAGCGCACGTGTCCGTGCGCCGGAAAAAGAAGTCGAAGTACTACCGGGGTTCAAGGACGCACGGGTGGGGTAGAGTAGCGCAGCACAGGAGGAGCGGGAGGAAGGGTGGTAGGGGGAGAGTTGGCTACCACAAGCACAAGTGGACGTGGGTCATGGCGTACGCTAGAGACTGGTACGGCAAGCACGGCTTCACACGCCACCCCTCGCTGGTCGCTGAGAGGAGAATAATTAATGTGGGCGAACTCGACGAGAGAGCAGACGAGCTCTTCAAGGCCGGGCTAGCCGTACTCGAGGGCGACGCGATTCGCGTTGACATCACAGTGCTCGGTTACAACAAACTAGGCGGGAAGGGCAGAGTGACGAAGAAAATGGTAGTCGTTGCACCCGAAGCTACCGAAAGCGCAGTTCGCAAGCTCGAGGATGTGGGAGGAGCGTTTGTGAAGATGGGAGGTGAAGGGGCTTGAGCTCAGCGATCGATGCCTTGCTCAGGTTCATACCCGAGGTGCCGCGACCGCCTCGCAGGCTTAGACTGGCCGAGAGGCTGTTCTGGACGGCGCTCGTCCTGCTCCTCTACATGGCGCTAAGCCAAGTTCCGTTGTACGGCATACGATGGAGCGAAGAAGCGTACCAGCCCATGCTCCTCATCCAGGTAATTATGGCATCGCGGAGAGGCACGCTGATGGAGTTGGGCATCGGCCCCCTCGTGACCGCTGGCATCGTGTGGCAGCTGCTCGTGGGGAGCGGGATAGTGGAGCTGGACTTGACTACAAGGGAAGGTCGCAGAATGTATGCGGGTGTCCAAAAGCTCCTCACGCTGCTCTTCGCCCTTTTCGAATCGCTCGCGTACATTTGGGGAGGGGTTTACGGAGCTCTCTCGCCAGCTGCTCAACTCATCGTGCTAGCTCAATTGATGGTCGTCAGTCTGGTCGTGCTGCTAATGGACGACATGCTCGAGAAGGGTTGGGGATTGGGCAGCGCTGTCAGCTTGTTCATCGCCGCTGGTGTCGCCCAGCAGATTTTCTGGGAGCTCTTCGCCCCTGTAGGCCCGGTCGGCGATGGACTTTTCGTCGGGGTAATCCCCTCCTTCTTTCATGCCGCGTTCACGTATGCCGCGACCGGTAACGGCACGCTGCTGCGTGAGGTTGTCGTCCGTCAAACGGGGTACCCCGATCTCGTTGGGCTCGTCTCGATGGTGGTTTTCATAGTCTTCCTCACGTACCTGGACAGCATGCGGGTCGAGATACCGGTCGCAGCAAGTAGGTACGGCGGGATTAGGGGCCGCATACCACTCAGGTTCCTCTACGTCTCGAACCTCCCAGTGATCCTGGTGTCAGCGCTCTACGCGAACTTGTTCATCGTGGCGCGGGCCGTGTGGTCCCGCTTCAACCCGGATAACGCCAACCCCTGGTTGAACGCGTTCGTGATGTACAACGCCACCACGATGGAGCCGTTGAAGCCGTCACTCATTTACTACCTGACGCCGCCGCGTGGTCTCCTGTCTCTCGCGCGCGACCCCCTACAAGTGGCGGTGTACACGCTAGTGTTCGTGGGCCTCTGTGTGGCCTTTGCCCTGATATGGGTGATGGCGACGGGCATGGACCCGAGCGGTCAAGCTGAGCAGTTCGCTAAAGCGCAGCTCCAAGTGCCGGGTTTCAGGCTTTCGACGAAGGTGCTAGAAACTATCCTCAGACCCTACATATGGTCGTTGACAGTGATCAGCGGCGCGGCAGTGGCGCTGATAGCGGTTGTCAGCGACCTGCTTGGCACGCTGGGATCCGGTATAGGCCTATTGCTCACAGTCGGTATAGTAACGCAGTACCAGCAGCTGCTAGCCAGGGAGCGATTACTGGAGATGCACCCGACCCTGAGCAGGCTGCTAGGAGTGGAGTAGCTGTGCGCCGCTGCGCCGAGAAATTAATATTAAACGCTGATCTCCGGTCAGACCCGAAGCGGAATGCCTAGGAGAGTTACCGCACAGGTCATAGACAGGAAGGATAAAGTGTTAAAGTTCTTGAAAGAGCACGGCGAAGTACCAACTTCAGCGCTGGTGAAGGAGCTAGGGTTAACGCACTCCCAAGCGTTCTATGTTCTCCGTCTCTTGCTGAAAGAAGGTAGGGTGAGGGAGATCAAAAGAGGGAAAGTGGCTTATTGGGCGCTCGCTGAGCAAAGCGAGTGAGCGAGAGCTGCACCGCAGCGAGCGTAAGTTCAAGCCAGCATTTTTCTAGGAAAATTTAAACGTCGGCGAGTGGGGGGTTAAGGGGTGATGCGAGGTGGGAGGTAGGCAGAGGACGTCGATATTCTTCGATGTTGGCGGTAAGGAGGAATCGCAAAGCGCGAAGCCGCGCCCAGAATCCGAGAGAGAAAAGAAGGAGAAGGGTAAAGGGAAGAGCGGTAAAAGCTAGAGTGCATGATTTCGGAAGGCGATCGAACGCGCGCGCCGCCGCCGCGCCCAGTGGTAAGGCGCTGCGTGGCTATACCGGCCTCCATCTTTGTAGGAGAGGATCGCAAGCTCGCCACCCTGCGTCTAGGGTTGCTGGCCAGGTATATTTCCATTTTCAGAGTGGAAGAGGTTACGGTTTTCGGTAAAGATTGTGACTTCATCGTTGACGTCCTCAGGTACGCCGAAACTCCCCCTTATCTGAGGCGCAAAACGATACCCTTACGATCCTCCCTCCGCTACGCTGGCGTCGTACCCCCCCTCCAG
>Ga0105154_1000041_pt1 | contig 54623 bp, 53 predicted proteins | sample SSWtaG_FD_89672 | JGI IMG/M metagenome (GOLD analysis project Ga0105154, IMG submission 89672) | Hot spring microbial communities from Sandy's Spring West, USA to study Microbial Dark Matter (Phase II) - SSWsed_matched | ecosystem: Environmental > Aquatic > Thermal springs > Hot (42-90C) >... | reverse complement strand
GGGGGTTGGACTGGTTTATATATGTGATAGTAGTGTTCTACGTTGCTTTCTTTGCTTCACTGTTAGCGTATCGTGTGAGTATCTCTAGATCCGCGTTAAGAGTTAAGAGCTTAACAACACTTCATGATGACGGCATCTCACTGAATAAGCCCGTGCAGGTTGAGCTAGGTTTTTTGAGAGCTCGAGGCTACTACAGCAGAGGCTATCACGTCGCCGCGGAATTCACGAGCACTGGTAGCGCTTTCGTGAGTAAGATTCGTTACGAGGACTTATGTAGTGACGCGTACTTACTAGCAGTGGATGAGCGGGGTATTGGCTACCTAATAGCACCAGCAGCTAAGATTAACTCACGTGTTGGAAGAAACGTGGTCATCGCGTGTCTAGACCCGTCAAAAACCCCGAAACTAAGTAAGACACTTGAGATCGCCGAGCCTCAAACCCTCGTGAAGTCTGAGATAAAGGTGACTGACGGTAGGTACTTAATCAAGGCTTCATGGACCGTTAGCGGTCTCAAGCAGTGGAGGATCGTGTACGACGAGAAGAAAGGAGTGCACACGATAATCTCAGAACCTGACACGAGGAGTAAGGCGAGGAACGCTGTGGTTAAGCTGTGTGTCAAGCCTCAGACACCCCTCGCAGGAGAGTTCTGCGTAAACGCCCTCAAAATCGAGAAACCAGGTGATGAGGCGGTGAGGGAGTTAGAAGGACTTAAAGAAAGGAAAATAATCATAGAACACCTAAACAACATAAACTTAAGAAAGCTGAGTGAACACTTAGGAATCACTAACTACCCACACATCTCAGGATACGCACGGGAATCAATTAAAGCGAAGCTAATCCTCAACATACCTCTAGCAAGAGATTTGGTAAGGGAAGAAGACCTTTAATTACTCAGGGAACGTAATGTCCGGTGCTCTCTCGTGGTGGAGGAATTAATCCCTATCGGCGAATCCGTCCTATGTAGTGGTAGGAGGGTTACACTCATTCAGAAGACTTACTTACATTCGGGCAGAACCGTGTTAAGAGATGTGGTCAGGTTTGGTGAGGCAGTAGCTATACTGCCAGTCAAAGATGACGGTAGCGTGGTCTTAGTAAATCAATTCAGGGTTCCCGTTAATGACTGGGTTTTGGAAGTCCCTGCAGGCAGGGTTGAGTTAGGGGAAGACGTGGTCAGCGCCGCGAGGAGGGAGTTGAGGGAGGAGGTGGGGTATGAGGCCGACGAGCTAATTAAGGTTGCCTCGATTTACACAGCACCCGGCTACAGCGACGAAGTACTGCACATCCTCATAGCTAGAAAACTAAGGTTCGTTGGCGCGTCACCAGAACCCGGCGAGATCGTGAGAACTGTTGAGTTAAGTGTTGACGAAGCACTTAAGACCTTGCTTAAGTCTAAGCACGTAGACGCTAAAACATTACTAACAATCCTATTATTTAAGATGTTGATGTCGAAGAACACATAACTTAATTTATTGTTAACGTGAAGTTATTTGAGGTGGGGTGTTGCTTAGTGACTCGCTTCGAGGAATATAATTACCTCCTAGAAAGGTCTAGGAAATTTCTTGAGACCGCGGAAATGCAGTTTGAGAGAGGTTTCCATGACCTAGCTGTTTTCAGTCTTGAGCAAGCTCTCCAGCTCTACTTGAAGGCATGCCTCCTCAAGCTCGGAGTCGATTACCCAAGGACACACAGCGTTAGGAAACTTCTCGAACTCGCTTACAAGCTCACAAGCGCTGAAGAAATTAAGAGAATTCTCGTAGACTACGCTGTCGAGCTCGGCTCGCTTGAGGACGCGTACATCACGTCCAGATATGTCGCGAGAGAGTATAGCGAGGAGGAAGCTAGGAGACTACGTCAAGTCGTCATGAGGTTGATGGATATTGTGGGAGGAGTTGTTAATAGAGGAAGCTGAGGAGAGAAAGAAGGTATTCAAGAACCTTAAGACATACATTAAGAAAATAGTAGAAGTAACGAGAAAACTTGACCCAAGCGCCGAGATCTACTTATTCGGGAGTGTCGCGGAAGGAAAACACTTCCTATCAAGCGATGTAGACATCCTAGTAGTAACGAATACGCGCCCGGGCAGAGTCCTAGCTGAGTTGTGGCTAGCCGGGATCAAAGAACCATTCGAAATACATGTCGTAACGAGAAACATGCTAGAAACTTATGAGAAGAAATCGAAGCTAATCAGGGTGGGCGAGGAATTATATTGAAGATCCCCAACCTAAGGCACATCTTAAAATAATCCCGAACATGATCTAGACCTCATCACCAAGATCCCGCTAGAAATCACATAACGTGGTTCCTACTCTCCTCTACATCCCCATCCTAAAGAGGGGCTTTCACTTAAAAAAGCTTATAAGCTCTGAAAGGATTTCTTCTTTGGTGTGACACGTGTCAAATATTGAAGAAAGGAAAGTAGAGCTTGTTAAGAACTTAATCAGGAAACTTCATGAGGGTGTTAAGCCCGAGGAGCTGAGTAAGGAGTTTAGCGATATCTTGAAGCAAGTATCTCCTTTCGAGATAGCTTTGATTGAGCAACAGCTAGTTAAGGAAGGTCTGGGTGTGAGTGAGATTCTTAAGCTTTGTGACCTACATGTTCAGCTTTTCAGAGAGTACCTAGCTTCTAGAGAGTTAAGGGGTGTTCCTGAAGGGCACCCGCTCGATCTCCTGCTTAAGGAAAATGAGTTGATTCTTAAGTGGGGTGAGGTTCTCGGGGTTTACGCGAGCGCTATTCTTAGATCTGAGTGTGAGGATCTTAAAGACGCTTTCCAGCAGTTGCTGAGGGTGCTAGAGAGCTTAAGGAACGTGAGATTGCATTACAGGAAGGTGCAGATGCTGATATTCCCCTACCTAGAGAGGAGGGGGATCGTGGCAGTGCCCAGAGTCTTGTGGGGGCGTGAAGACCAGGTAATTCAAAAAATAAGAGAGCTCAGAGCGCTTACTGAAAAAGCTCAAGGTGATGAGAAATTAATTAAGGAGGTAGCGAGCAAGGCTGTAGAGATTTCCAGAGAGATTAGTGAGTTGGTGTTTAGGGAGAACAAGATATTGTTCCCGGCTGTCTGGGTCTTATTCACTGAGGGTGAGTGGGCAGCTATAGGAGAGATAGGTAGGGATATCGGTTACTTAGTGCCTGTCAGCGTGGAGTGGAAGCCTGCTGCAAAGCCTTTAATGCCTTACGAGATAACCCCCGCAGTAACTAAGGAGCAGGCTGAGGCGTTACCACCGGAGTTCAGGGAGTTAGCTCTTAAGAAGCTTGAGGCAGATACCTACGAGGTTAGGAAGGAAGGAGATATAGAACTCAGCACGGGCTTCTTAAGCAAGGAGGAGGTAGAAGCTATTTTCGAGTCCTTACCTCTAGAACTAACCTACGCTGACGAAAACGATAGGGTGAGGTTCTACACCAAGAGCAAGTTTTCTAAGGGGTTCGTAAGGACTAAGACGATAATAGGTCGTAGACTGCTTTTCTGCCACCCGCCAAGACTTGAAGGCATGGTTAAAGTCAACGTTGAGAGACTCAAGAAAGGTGAGGAGTTCAGGGAGTACTGGACTAAACAAGGTGATAGGATAATTAGGGTGCTCGTAGCGGCTGTCAGGGATGGGGAAGGGAAATACCTAGGTACCCTTGAGGTTGTTGAGGACCTAACTGAAGTTATTAAGAATCCTGAGGAGATAATAAAGAAGGTGATGGTACTTTAAATGTCTTCGGTTTTTGAGTTAGGGTATAGGTACTTAATCCCGTCGCTGAAGAGGAGGCTAGCAGAGCTAATGAGTAGCGAGTTTAAGATGAGTGAGGTGGAGATCGCTAAGAAACTAAAGATAACCCCGTCAGCGGTGTCCAGATACCTGAGTCGTGAGAGGGGGGTAGCCGTGGAAGTAAATAGATTCCCAGACATAGATGGTGAGGTCATGGCGCTAGCCAGGGATCTAGCAACCCAAGACCTAGACTGGCTGACTATAGAGACTAGGCTCCTCAAGATATCCTTGCTAGCTATGAGTAGAAAATACTTATGTGAGTTTCACCACAAGCTCCAACCGATAATAGATCCTGCGAGATGTAGGATATGTCCCGAACTTTTCTCAACTCAATTTATAAAAACTTAATTCATGAAAGTTTTTTGATCTGGTAGGGCTGGGCTCATCTTTGTTTAGTAAGTAACTTAATGAATTCTCTCATCCAGTAAGGTAGGTCTGGTGGTATTCTCGCGGTCACGAAGTTCTTATCTACAACGACCGGTTGATCAACCCATTCACCACTTGATGCCCTAACATCGTCGGCTATCCCCACATAGCTAGTAAGCCTTAACCCTCTAGTAACTCCTGCCGATATCAGTAGTTGGGGGCCGTGGCATATGGCCGCGATAGGCTTCCCCGCATCAGCGAAGTGCTTCACTATCCTAATTGCTTCCTCCCTAGCTGAAGCCCTAATCCTCTCAGGTCCTCTACCACCAGGAATTACTAGAGCCACGTATTCCTCAGGATTCACCTTGCTTAAAGCCACGGCGCTCACAACGTAGCCGTGCTTACCCTCAACCCTACCCTCAGAAGGAGCTGCTATGATTACCTCAAAACCTTCCTCGATGAGCCTATAATAGGGGTATAAAACCTCAATATCCTCGAATTCAGGACCTACTATCATTAAAACTTTATTAACCATTAAGCACACACCACACTAAATACGGTAATAACCAATAAATACTTTAACGGTTAATGATCCTCGGTTGAGCAGGGGTTGGAGGTCTTAATTAAGAGATTTCCTAAAACACCTTTAAACTTTAGGTTTTGAGATTAATAGGAAAGACCTTTTCCTAGAGGGTCTTGCTAAATAGTTTTTGTTAGATATTTTAAATCGGTAATCGTTATAAACTTTTAGGTAGTTGCGCGTGCTTGATGAGGGGGAGTTTAGGAGATGGGTTGAGAGCGCTTTAAGAACTCTTGAGTCTGCTAGGGTAGATCACGCGCATGGGTTCTATAGTTGGGCCTGCTTCAAATCGCATCAAGCAGCTGAGAAAGCAGTTAAAGCCATCCTATGGGGTGTTGGGAAGCCGCGTGCGGGGCACTCATTACCAGCGCTTCTTTCAGAATTACGAGTTATCGTGGGCGAGGTTCCGGAAGATATCGTGGAGTTTTGTATGAGGTTAAATAAGTATTACGTACCGACTAGGTATCCTGACGTCTGGAGTGAGGGAATCCCCGAGGAACAGTATACTGAGAAGGAATCTCTGGAAGCTATAAGCATGGCTGAGAATGTATTAAATTGGGTGAGGAAGGTCTGGGAATTATTGAAGAGAGGATAAGGAAGCGTGAAGAATATCTTGAGAGAGCACATGGGTTCGCTGAGTGCGTGCTACGTAAGCTAAGTAATTCAACAATAATAGTTTACGGTAGTGTGGCTAGGGGGGACTATAACGAGTGGAGTGACGTAGACGTCTTAGTAATAACAGCAGAGAAAATACCTCCAAAACCTGTGGACAGGCTCGAGATTTTGCACGAGTGCGTGAAGAATAATCCTCTCATAGAGCCTGTAGTAATCACGTACCAAGAATTCATTAAGCTACTAATCAAGAAAAACCCATTAGTAATTGAGGCGATAGAAAAAGGAGTGTTTTTAGTAGATAAGTTAAGCGTATTGAAACTCGAGTTAGAAAGTCTTGAGCATGCTTAACATAACTCTAGCGTTCTCAAGCATCCAGTGATTATTATTGAAGAACACGTAGATCTTCTCAGGGTTCAGGGAGATCACCCTCCTAGCCAGTTCTTTAAGCTCCTCCTCACTATACTCATAGGCATACCATTCCTCACGACCGTGTAGTCTCAAGTATAAGTTGGAATTACTCTTAACAACCCAGGAAATAATCGGGGAGTCTACGGATACTAAAGTCAACCCTAGACCACGAGCCCACTCAACTATTTCATCAGTAAAGCAGGAAGGATGTCTGAATTCCACAGCAAGTCTTTGTTCAAGTCTTGATTTCTCGTAGAAGACTTCGATTCTCCGTAGTAACTCATTACGGCAAGAAAAGTTCGGTGGTAGCTGAAATAAGAAGAAATCGATGTTTCCTTCTAACGGTTTAAATAACTCGTGGAACCTGGACCACGTGTCTAGGGCTCTCTCACTCATCTTACTTGCGTGAGTTACGCTTTTATGAACCTTAATAGACCACCTGAGCTTACTACCTCTCCTCGACCAACCAATGACTTGATTCTTGTAGGGGAATCTATAAAAGCTTGCGTTAAGCTCCACTGCGTTAAGACCTGAGAACTTAGTGTACCACTCTAGAGTACCTCCTAAGTTCCAGTCGTAAACCCAGCCACTAGTGCCTACGAAGACCTCGGGCACGTAATCCCCAAAGAATATACGTATCCAAGCATTAACTTTTTATTATTTCATGAAACCCTTTATTATCTTAACTCCCGCCATAATGATTAGCCTACGTAATCTCGAGAGCTGCCGGACTAGTCAATCATAGATGATCTTTTAAACTGTTCCTAGGGTTACAAGAAATAAACAAAAAACGTTTAAATTCGTTACTCTTAAGAAACTATCCTCTGCTCCACCACTATCATTGTAGTAGTTCCTCGAACTTGAGGTATCTTCCTAATCTTGTTTATTATTAAGTCTCTGAGTGCCTCGTGAGTAGGAGCTTCTATCTTGACTACCACGTCATACATGCCGTAAACCTCGTAAATTTCCTTAACTCCTTCTATGTTGGCAAGAGCGTTTAGTACGTCAGCTTCAGAACCTATCTCAGTATTTATAAGAACTATAGCTACAGGCATACTAGCCCACAATATATATAATGTAATCAAAGTTAAAAAGCATTATGTTTTCAATAATTAGTTATTCGATGTTTTATGAAGGGATCAAGTCAGCACAGTATATCTTAACATTTAGCAACTTCCCATCTTCTAGGGAGAGTTTTTCTCTTAGGTTATGCCCAGAGATTATTTCTATGACGTTTGGTTTGTGTTTGCTCAGGTAAGGTCTGATTATTAGAACCCATTCTCCCGGAAGTTCAGGAATCTTACCGAACCAGTAGTAGAAGCCTCCTCTCTCAACCCCGTTAACTATGAGACTCCTTATTATTGACGGAGCACATTCCTTGATTAACTCCTCGTATGTCTTGTTTATCTCTAGATTAAGGGTTCCTGGGTACGGTTCCTCGTCGATTAACTCAGTCAAGATTATGTTGTATGGGGGCATAGCGACGTACTTAGCTCCAACACCGAAGCCCGTGATTACCTTACCTTCTACTACCACGTGCAATCTTACTCCTCACCTGCTTAGAAATTTTATCGGCGGTATATATTGGTTCTGGCAACACGTTATTCTTGAATAACTTCGGCGTAATCTCGACCACGAATCTCAAACTCACTTTATTACCTATACTCATGTACACCTTCGTAGCACCCTTCACAACTACGTAAGCTCCTAAAACCCCGTTATTCTCTAAGTACCTCTCACCATCGACAAATACCTCCCTTCCCGAGAGGATTTTCTTAGCAACGCCTATCGTGGGCTTGTCAAGAACCACACCCACGTGTGACGCTATGCCGAAAGACCTCGGGTGTGTTATGCCGTGCCCGTTAACTAGGATCAGGTCTGGGTCCGTACCCAGCAATTCGTAAGCAACGAACATAAGCGGTGCTTCCCTGAAAGCTAGGAGTCCTGGCACGTAAGGAACTGAAACCTCGTCAGAGGCTATGGCATACCTCACTAAACTCATGTCAGGGTACCTGTGTAGTGTGGCTACGGCCACTCCGGTGTTACCAACGTACGACAAGTCTAGCCCGACAACCTCGTCGATCTTGAGCGGTTCGTGCGAGGTATTAACGAGCCTAGAAAGTCTCTCCTGCAGTGCTGACGCCCTGACATGATCGAAAAAGGACATGTGAGGCCTCCTTACGTTATGAGACTCACGAATTTCTCAGTTACTTTACCAGGTCTTATAGTCACCACGTCCACACCGTCTCCTGAGAGGGCGTCTCTCTTTATAGCTGCTGAGACGGCTTCCACAGCTATCTGCGTTGCTTCATCTAAGGAGATGTCGTCCCTATACTTAGACTCTATGATACCTATGGCTATCGGCGCTCCAGAACCTATAGCCGCGTACACGTCCTCTATTAGCGACCCAAGCATGTCCATCACGTACAGGTGAGTTCCTGTCTCATCAACCCCGCCGAAAATCACTTCAGATATGTAAGGCAACCACTTATTCTGGTATAAGATGATTGAGAGTAGTCTCGCAGCCGAGTAAACACTTATAGGTCTATTATTCTCTAACTCGTATGAATGTATTAACACGTTCATGGTCCTGTTTAGTGTCTGAATATCGGAGAAGAGGCCTGCGAATGCTAAGCCAAACCTATCCTTAATAGTGAATACCTTCTTACCACCCCTGCTCATCACGAATCCGCCGTAAGACACCCTCTTCTCAGCAGCTAAAACCACACCTTCCCCAGTCTTGATGCCGACTGCCGTAGCGCCTGTACCTATCCTCTCGTACGACATACAAACACCTAATTAATTGAGTCAAACACATAATATAAGGTTTAATACGGTGTAGAGAAATGAGTGTTTAAGGTAGGGGTGCTGGCGATTAAGAGATTAGAAAACTACGAGTTGATCAAGAAAATAATCCACACAACACCGGCTGAGGAGTTGGGGGATTACGTCATCGTAGTCCTAGACAGGAAAACGATTAGCTCTTTGAAGGAGATTAAAGCCAGTGAAATCACTAAATTAATGAAGGATAGGCTGATCTTGGGGGATGCTGTGATCCCCCTCCACAGAGTGGTCGAGATTAGGAGACGTGGTGAAGTTTTGTGGAGGAGGGGTGCTTAAGTAAGGCCTTAAGGAACGTTAGGATATGGGATTACGCCGAGGTTAGGGAAGCGTTAATGAGTGTTTACTCAGAGCCCGTCACTCTAGCTAAGAAAGTAAGAAAGAAGAACTTAATGAAGTATTTGGTCAGGGTTGATAAGACTTACGAAACCCTCAATAAGGTTTTTGAAGTATTGAACGCCTTGCCTAATCCGGACACACTGAATCCTTTCTACGCCGAACTCTTAGCTATCTCAGGGATAACAGATTACAAGACCCTCTACGCAAGATTAAGGGGGTTTAAGAAAGTTATTAGAAAGTTGTGGAGGTATTACAGAATCCGCGTAAGGCTAGCTCTAACCACTGAGGAAGCTAAGAAAGATTTGAGGGAATTTATCGGTAGGTCTTTATCGGTGATTAGGAGGCTCAACAAGGATTTAAAGAAGCTTGAGGTAGCTATCAACGAGTTGAGGAAGTTACCTTGCATAGACTTCAACAACCTTAAGGTAGTTGTTTCAGGGATGCCTCAAGTGGGTAAGTCAACTCTGGTGGGCAGGATCTCATCATCAAAACCTGAGGTATCGCCCTTCCCCTTCACCACCAAAAACATTATTTCCGGTCATCTCCAAATAGATCACATGAGGGTGCAAGTCTTCGATACCCCGGGAATACTTGATAGACCAATCTCAGAGCTTAACGAAATAGAGAAGAGAGCCTTAGTAGCTATTAAGTTCCTTGCAGACGCGCTAATATACTTGATTGATCCCAGACCCTCCGGCTACTACACCATAGAACAACAGATCGATTTACTCCAAATGATTAAGACGATGTTCAGTGACAAACCCATCTTAGTAGCTATAAATAAAATAGATGAGACCTCTGAGGAGAGATTAGCTGAGGTCTCAAAGCTAGTTAAAGAGGTTTATGACGGCGAACCATACAAGATAAGCGCGCTTAAAGGGATCGGCATAGACTCTTTACTAGAGTGGATTAAGGACAGGAGTCACGAGTTTTACAAAATGAGGTCTCTTTAGGGGATGTAACGATTACAGCGACTTGAGTGTTGCGGGGGGTGAGGGTCTTAATGAGGAGGTGGGGTGTGAAGCTCAAGCTGTACTGGTGTAATAACTGTAACGTCCCTCTCAGAGAGAAAACATGCGGTAGATGCGGGGGTGAAGGCGTTGAACTACATGTGGGGGAGCCCGGGGACATAAGACCCGGCTTTCCCGGCGATTTAAGGATAATTGAGGAAGGGATTGAGAATGAATTCGGCACGCCTAAGTTAACGAAGCTCCTTGACCTAAACTCGAGCCTGTTCTTCCTAAATAAGGTGCCCCACGTAGACGATATGAGGGAAGTCATAGTCGGCGGGGTTATCGTCGGGAGACTCCACTTCGATCTCGACTCAATGTGTTGGAGGTGGAGGTTAAGCAGGTATAGTTCGGTGGTAGCACTCAACGAGGGGCTAGTTAGGAGGTTCGTTGTAGACAAGCCCAAGCCTCTGGAACCCTTAGGTGATGGTGGTAGGGAGGGTGAGCAAGCAGTCGTTGTTGATAGGTCCGGGGAGCCTGTGGCCCTAGCTTTAACGAAGAGAGGCAAGTTTAGGGTGCAGACATTATTTAAGAAAGGTTCTGAGGAACCGGTGAGGAAGAAAGCTACGTTGGAGGACTTAATGAAGAGTAATGAGCTCTGGATTAGGTCAAGAATCTCCAGAGGGGTGAAGAACGTCGCTATAATGTCTGAAAAAACCAAGTTGCCCGTAGTTGTCTCATATTCTGGTGGTAAGGACTCGTTAGTAGCTCTCCACCTGGTTCTTAGGGCTGGTATAGAGCCAGCGATGTTATTCAACGATACAGGTCTTGAATTACCTGAGACGGTTAAGAATGTTAATGAAGTCAGCGAGATTTACGGCTTGAGATTAATCAACGCGAACGCGGACAATAAGTTCTGGGAGGCGGTGAAGGTCTTCGGTCCTCCAGGGAAAGATTATAGGTGGTGTTGTAAGGTGATAAAGCTGGTTCCCATATCTAGAGCTTACAAAAAGAATTTCCGGGGGAACGTCTTATCAGTCGTTGGGCAGAGAGCTTTTGAGTCCATCGACAGGTCTCTTTCAGGTAGTGTATGGAGGAATAGGTGGTTACCTGAAGTCTTATCTATGTCGCCAGTGCAAGATTGGGATCAAATAAGTGTTTGGTCATACATATATATCAATAAATTGCCGGTTAATCCACTCTATTTCGAGGGCTTTGAGAGGCTCGGTTGTTACTTGTGTCCAGCGGCTAATGTTGCTGAGTATTACGAGGTTAGGAAGAAATATCCGGAGTTATGGTGTAGATGGGAGGATTTCCTAAAGGGGTGGTCTGCCGAGCGCGGACTGCCTGAATGTTATGTTTCAAGACATTTGTGGAGATGGCATAACCCAGAGGCTCAGGGGAGGAAGAGGGTTGAGAGATGGGCCGGCATCACCACCACTTCATGGGTCGCGGAATTCATTAAGAGATCAGGTTTTGAAGCAACTTTGTTAGGCGGTCCTCGAAGCGGTGAGGAAGTCTCTGTTAAGATTACCCCCAAATTACCGCTAGATTCCTTCTTAAGTCAGTGGAGGGTTCTAGGATATAAACACTCGATGATCACTAACGAATTACTGGAGATTAAGTCCTTTGACGGCATAATACAGGTAAGTGCGGAAGGTGTCATAAGAGCTATCTCAAGTAACGCGCTCGAGGAAGTTATTACAGCTGTGAAGCTCGGCGTCAGGTGGCTTAAGTGCGTTAATTGCTTAAGTTGTGTTAATTGGTGTCCTCGTAACGCTATTAAAATCCTCGACGGAAGACCTTACGTGAATCCCTCTATGTGTTCAGGCTGTAAAGTATGTGTTGACGTGTGCCCAATAGCTGAGATGCTGGTCGAGAAGAATATAGTTACTCAAATACTTGGGAAGTCTAAAAGCAGAGGTAGGAAGAAAGACGTAACAACGAAATTAGTCTCGATTTTAGGTAGGAAGGAAATTGGGGGTGAGGGAATGGAGCCCCCTAGCGTTGAGGAAGGATTAAGGAATTTAGCAGATTTTCTTGAACACATCAAATTGAGCTCTAAAGATGAGGGATCTTGACTTAGTCTAGAAGCAGAGTTGTTAATTATGTATAGGAGTCTCAATGATGATTGAAGGAATTAATCAGTTTGTGGTCCTTCAATCATCGTTCAGACAGGACACCACTCATCACTCACGATTAAGCAGGAAAAACTTTAACGTGTTGTACTGGTAATTTTAAGTACTGCTACTCTTACTATACTCACTAAATACTCGCAGGATCTCGTTCGTTAGCTTCTCGCTGACGTATGGAAACACAGCTATTATTTCCTTCTCTACTAGTTCCTCACCTATCCATTCACTGGAGGGACTCAACACGTAAATGGGGACTGATTTTTCGGACTCGCTTATCTCGCTAGACTCATGCCTGGTTATTATTAAGTCGTGCTTCTCGGGATCCCATTTTTCAAGTACTTCAGAAACCACCTTCTTGACGGCTTCCCCAACACTCCCAACTTCTACAACATCTACCGACTTAACCTCTCCCTCAACTATTCTAGCTATTACTGTCCTCACACTCAAGCATTACACACCTACCCACTCAAGTAATTCTTCAGCGTCTCTAAAGACGCTTTATAATCCCTTTCTTGATCTAGGTAGCCTGCCTCACTTAAGTTAGGCTGTGTCAAGACCTTGATCACGGTCCCATCCTCTAATTCCGCGAATAATTGAGGTAGCCAAGTAATGCCTAACTCGTCGGAATCACCGTATTGTGATACGTAGACGTAATCACCCCACTTATATTCGAGAGGGATGTTGAGCTCTTTAGATAACTTCTCGGATATTTCACTGAAGTGTTTGTGTAGTGCGTGATCTTTATCCGTAACTAGAACCAACTTCTTAACCTTAGCCAGCTTTACTCACCAATAGATACTATGTGACAGCAAATAAATAGGTTGGGGAGGGATTAACTCGCTGTTTAAACCTTGGGCGATTCATTGAGTAAGCTGATTAGCTTTGTGATACGCTGAATTACTGTCACAGCGTTCAATACTATACCTACGGCAATCAATAACTCTGCGTATTGCCCCCCATTAAACATTAGTAGGGTTGTTGAGAGAACTAATAGTAATCCCCTCTCTCCCCTTTCCATTAAACCAACTCCTTCCAAGTTTATCCTGTGTTGTGCGGCTATGGACCTTAAGTAGCTTATGAGGAAGGACGTTCCAAGGAACAAAGTCAGTATTACCCACTCAACCCTCATTAAACCCAAGCTCAAGACAAACATTAGTTCCTCAACTCTGTCACTAAAGGAATCTAAGAGCGCCCCTCTAGGAGTTGTTGAACCGGATGCTTTGGCTACGGCCCCGTCGAGAGCGTCGCAAACGAGACTTAATATCATCAATATCAAAACCGCTGGAATAACCTTAAAAAACGCGAAAGCAGGCGCTACTAAACTCAGTACTAGCCCGCCTAGCGTGAGCATATCAGGGGATATCCCGTGTTTCCAGAGGAAGACTCCTAAACGCTTCAGGAACGGCGTTATGGCACCCCTAATCTTAGTGAGCATTACGCATCCTAGGAATACTCATTCCAAGGAATATTTATTTAATGCTTAGGTAGTGCCTTAAGCACTACTATATGCTCGCTTTATAGCTAGCTATCAGTAAATTCGTGTACTCGTGTTTCGGTTTCGCGATTATGTCGTCTGTGTGACCCTCCTCAATCACTTCTCCCTTATACAATATTACGGCTCTATCGCTCAGGTATTGCGCTACGCCTAAATCATGCGTCACCGTTAAAATAGCTAGTTCTAGTTTCTTGTGTATGTTGTTAATTAGTTCTATGATCTGTGCCTGAATAGAGACGTCAAGTGCTGACGTAGGTTCGTCAAGTATTAAGATTTCGGGGTCGTGTATTATGGAGCGAGCTATCAACACTCTCTGCATCATCCCGCCGCTGAGCTCGCTAGGATACTTATCCAGGATCTTATCACTTAATTGAACCATCTTCGCGACTTCCCTAACCCTCTCCTCAATTTCTTCCAGATTAGCTTTGGTGGATTCCAGCGGCTCACTCAATATAGTCCTGACACGTAGTTTGGGGTTCAACGCCTTGTACGGGTCTTGTGGTACGTAACCCACTTGCTTAAGCACGTTCACGCGTTCTCTCCGAGGGAGCTTATAGATCTCTTTACCTAAAACCTCTACACTACCCTTCACAGGTTTAAGTAGTCCTAGAATCACCTTAAGTAAGGTTGTCTTCCCAGAACCACTCTCACCTATTATAGCTACCCTCTCACCATCATACACTCTTAAATTCACATTCCTTAACACGACGTTAACGTGCTTGAATAGGGATCTCCAGCCCCTGCCGGTGGTCTGGTAACCGGCTACGACGTCCTTGAGCAAAACTATTATGTTATTGTCTGGCAATGTTAACGTACCTCCAGCAAGCTACCTCGCCATTATATACGTTGAAGGAGGGCGGGGCCTCAACGCATTTCTCGAATACTAGGGGGCATCTGGGTGCGAACACGCAACCAGCGATTTCCTCGCCGGGTTTCGGGGGTTCGCCGGGTATTGATTTGAGGGGTCTTTTAATCCCTAGAAGCGGTACGGCGTCAGCTAGCATTTGCGTGTAGGGGTGTAATGGCTCAATTATCACGTTACTTCCTGAACACTTCTCAATAATCTTACCGGAGTAAACAACTGCTATGGTATCGCATATCTTGCCTGTCGATACGAGGTCGTGAGTTATTAGTATGAGGGTTAGTGACTCGGTGTCCCTAAGTTTCATCAAGAGCTTGATTAGTTGTAGTCTTAGATGTGCGTCTAGAGCTGAGGTAGGCTCATCAGCTACTAGGATTTTAGCGCCTGTTGAGAGAGCTATGGCTATAGCTGCTCTCTGCTGCATCCCCCCACTGAGCTCGTGTGGGTAGTAATCAATCACGCTTTCCGGATCCAACTCAACGAGAGATAAGTACTTCTTAGCTACTTCAAGAGACTTCTTTTTGTCCCACCCGTACACGCTGTTTAACACGTAGTAAAGCTGCGTCCCTATCGTTTGGTAAGGGTTTAAGCTAGTGCCGGGGTTTTGGGGAACGTAAGAAACAACTCTCCCTCTAATACCTGTGTAATCTCTTAGGTTACCCACGACTACAGGCTTATTGAAGACGTAGAGCTCCCCCTCAGTAACTGCGTAAGGAGGTAGTATACCGATTATAGTGTTCCCTATGGTTGACTTACCACACCCGGACTCGCCGACTAAGCAAAACACTTCTCCTTGCTTGACCTCGAAGGAAACCCCTTTAACAGCCCATAATATGTTCTCTTCCTCGTCCATGTAACCTACTCTGAGGTCCTTGGCTTTAACAGCTAGAACCATAACCTCCACCTCCTCCTCAGTCTCGGATCCATTTCCTCACGTAGTGTGTCACCGACTAAGCTGAAACCTAACGCGGTTATGAGTAGGAAGAGGCCTGGGTAAGCACTTATCCACGGCGCGATCTCGAGAACGCCTAACCCCTCAAACATTATCACTCCCCACTCAGGAGAGTTTAAAGGTAAGCCCAAACCGAGGAAGTTTATAGTGCTCGCTTCTAGGAGCACGCTACCCATATCAGTCACTGCCTGAACCAAGACAGGCGTTAAGACATTCCTCATGACGTGTCTAGTCATTATCTTCACAGGGCTTAACCCGCTGAGCCTAGCTAACGTCACGTAATCCATCTCCATAATGCTTCTAGCGTAGACGTAGGTGACCCGCGCGTACCAAGACCACCAAGTAATCACTAAGCTGGTTATTATGGTGAGTAATCCGGGACCTAACGCCAGCCTCAAGACCAGCGCTACTATGACTGCAGGGATACTGATGAATAACTCAACTAAGTAATTGAGGACTGTCTCCACAACCCCCCTGAAGTAAGCGGCTAGAATGCCTACGACTAAGCCTATCACCAAGCTCAGCGAAATCACCGTAGTTATTTGTAGAACAGCTGACCTAGCACCTAGGATAACTCTCGAGAATAGGTCCCGGCCCCTCGTGTCAGTACCGAATAAGAACTTAAGGCTAGGGGGTTGTTTCTCTCTCTGCGACGCTTCAGGCGGTACGTACCCCTCACCCTCATCAGGGTAAGGAACTATCCAAGGACCTACTAGCGCTAGGAAGAGTATAACCACCGTTATCGCGAGACCTACCTTAAACCTAGTTCTCTTAAGGTACCTCTTGAAACTCTTAGATAAATCGCCGTAGAGCCTCTTACCGGAAGACTCAAGCGGCTTCATAAATTCTTTGATTGAGGCGCTCAACCTACAACCTCACCTTAGGATCTATCAGAGCTTGTATGATGTCTGTCAACGTGTTGATCAGTAAGTAAAATACCGCGACAACTATGACTAGACCTACCGCTAACCTGAAATCACTGTAGTTTAATGAGTCTACTAGTAAGCTACCAAGACCCTCTCTCCCGAAGACTACGTACTCGACGGCCATGGCGTCGACCAAGCTGTACGCAAAGGCTAAGCCGATAACCTGCACTAAGCCGGGCGTTATAGCTTTCAGAGCATACCTCCATATTATGACAGACCTGCTAACACCCCACGCTACGGAAGCTCTTATGTAGTCCTCTAACAATGCGTCAGAAGCTAAAGCTCTCGTAAGCCTAATCAGTACTCCTAGCGGGTAGATAGATATGGCTATCGCTGGAGGGATGATCTTACTTAAGACGTTCGTGAAGACTAGTAGGTTACCCTCAATCAAGCTATCGATTAAGTAAAACCCTGTTATGGGGTGGAAACCTGTTGACGTAGCTATCTTGGGATCCACCCTGCCGTACGGGTACGCGCCTAGGAGCACTAGAGTGAGGAATAACCACGCACCAAGCCAGAATGTCGGTGTGTTAGCCAGTACTGTACCTAAGGACTGCAACGCTGTGTCCAGCGCCCCGTTCCTGCGGATCGCTGATCTAATCCCTAGGAAGACCCCTAGGGGTATAGCTATTAAGTAAGCTACGAAGAGGAGCTCTAGCGTTGCCACCAAACGCCTCAGTATGACATCAAAAACAGGGATCTTATAAGCAATACTTAATCCTATGTTGCCCGTGAAGACATCTGTGATGAATTTAAACACCTGAATAAACAGCGGTTTATCTAATCCTAGCTCTTTACGAGCTAACTCTATAGCTAGTGAGGCGTTAGGTCCTCTCGGGTTACCAGCCCACTTGACTGCCGGGTCCCCGGGAGATAAGATTATCGCCATGTAGGAGAAAATCACTACACCCACTACTACCAAGAAAATCCAGGCGGTCCTCTTCAATAGGTAGTTTAGACTGAGGGGCAATCTATGTTCCCACTCTCACATACTGGAAGTATATTACGTACATATATAAAGGATTCATACACTCATCACGTAGTTCTACCCTGGCATTATAAATGAAAGGCCTTATTTCATCCCATAAGTTAATCCCTATTACCTCATCGAAGAGCTTTATTTGAGCCTCCCTGTAGAGATTTAAAGCTTCAGAGTAATTACTCCCTTCTAACTCCCAAGCCTGATCTATTAGGTCCTCGAATTCCTCGTCCTCGTATCCCGCGAAATTCCATTCTTTTGACTCGCTGTGGAACATCGTGTAGAGGTAGTCGTAGGGCGACGGTATCGTAGGCCACCAATCAGCTATTACTAGGTGCGGGACTCCATCAGGGTCATCCCAAACACTCTTAGCTATCTCCTTAAGCTGCGACCAGGGTTGCGGGTTGAGAACTAAGTCTATGTTTAGGTCTTTCAGCCTCGACTGCAGCATCTCCGCAAATATTCTTGTTTCTTCGTAGTCTACTTGATATAGTAGTTCTATTCTAACGGGTACTTGAACACCTGATTCCTCAAGGTACTGCATGGCTTCACTTAATCCACACTCATAATACAGTCCCTCCGTGAATCCTGGGAAGCCGTGGGGCACTATACCACTCCCTTTCAGACCAAACCCTTTCATAGCTAGCTTCACGGCCTCATCTAAATTAAGCGAGCACGCAATCGCTTTCCTGAACTCGGTTATGTTCGTTGGGTATCTCTTGACGTTGAAGAACAGCAGGTAGTTATGGTATGATGTCAGGTTATAAATTCTGAAGCCCTTACTCAGCAATAAGCTCACGTAGTCTCTAGGCACGCTGGAAGCTATGTCTATCTCGCCGGAGATTAAGCCGTTGTATTGTGATTGAGGGTCTGGCAATATCTTCACGATGATGTAGTCAGGAGCTTGAGTGTTATTCACTAAGGACCAACCCCACCATTTATCAAACTTCTTAAGTCTTACTTCCGAGTCAGGTCTGTAATATTCTATCATGTAAGGTCCTGAACCGACTTCATTCCCTCTGTTAAACCAATCCTCAAGTTTTTTGTCTAGATATGATGAAGCCCCACTATATGAGAGAGCTTTAGGGGAGAAGACGTAGGCAGCGTAGGTAGCTGCTACTAAGAGATCCAGTCTTTGCGGATACTCGAGTTTTATCTTGATGGTGTACTCATCAACTACTTCTATGCTTGTCACGGCTTCCCAGATATAGCCAGCACCCCTACCCGTCTCTCTATACACGTCTCTAGCTCTCTCAATACTTAGCTTAACCGCGGTAGCGTTGAACGGTGTATTATCGTGGAATACCACCCCCTCCCTAAGGCGGAAAACCCACTCAGTACCGTCCTCACTGCTATTCCACGTGACAGCGAGCACGGGCTCTAACTTATTGGTGAGAGGGTTGTAACGAATTAATTGCTCGTAAACTAAGCCTATGATGACTAGACCTGTATCATCCTCTATACTCGGATCTATGCCCGTGATTCTATCATTATATGCGTAAACAACCACTTTCTGTTTAGACGGCGGTGGTGTGAGGACATAGTAGGCAAGTAAGCCTACTATGATGAGTAAGAAAAGAATGATGACACTTAAGAAAACATATCTCTGCACTCTTCACGTCACCGCATGAAGTTATCTCTAAGGGTTTAAAAACTTTTCACGCAAACTTTTGAAGAGCGAACACGCTCACCCATCATAGAAATAATGAAGCAGACCTATCACACCATGCGAAAAATTAACTAAAAACTAAAACCTATTAAAAGACTTCTATTAATCACCTCTTACTAAACAACATTTTCTGATCTCCTCCCAGCCGAACACCCATTATATTTAATAAGCTCCATATAGTAGAGTTTTTGGGTTCAAGCATAGCAAGAAGCGTTTGAGAAGATGAGGAATCCGGGATCTGAATACGTGATGAAAGCGTACTTCACTGAAATTCGCTCAAACCCAGCATTATCTGACTCAGCGTTTTAGTCTTTATGTCACTTAATTATTAAAATACTTAACGTATTGACTTAGGAGTCCCTGCTTTCCTATACCATGTTTGACTAACTAACATATTATTCTAAACAGCGTTTTTATACGTGTCTAACTATTATTATTTTTTGTTGAGGTAGTACTTAATGAGTAGTAATGCTGAGATTAAAGACTTGAGATGGGCTAGCTTGCAGTTCACGGATCTAGCTGGTTTCTTCAGGCAGGTCATTGTGCGGGTCAAGTCTGGTGGTAAGTCTCTCGAGGAACTCGTTAGTAAGCTTGATGGGAGTAGTGTTAAGGGATTTACTGGCGTAGAAGAGAGTGATTTACTCCTTAAACCCGATATTAAGACATTCGCGAGACTTCCTTGGAGTAATACCATCGGTAGACTCATCTGCCGTGTTTACCTCGATAGCGAGAGGTTTGTTAGGGACCCGAGATACGTAGCTGAAAAACTCGACGACCTACTCACGTCTACCAACATAAAACCTTTCGTTTCCGCTGAACTAGAGTTCTTCGTGTTTGATAAGGTATCTGTTAAGGTAAGTCCTCAAAAACAATTTTTTGAGATTAGCAGTATTGAAGCGTCGTGGGAGGATCTCCCGTTCATTAATAGAGTTAAGGAAGGGTATTACGTGACGTACCCTAAAGATAAATTCATTGATTTTAAGACAGAGCTTGCAGAAACCTTAATCAATTACTTTGGTTTAGCTGTAGAAGCACTACACCACGAGGTCGCCGCGGCATCACAACATGAGATATCTTTTGAGGGTGGTTCCTTAACGCACGTCTCTGACTCTATCCAGACAGTTAAGTATGTTACCAGAACTCTTGCTTCCCTGAAGGGGTACGTAGCCAATTTTATGCCTAAACCCGTCTACGGTGACAACGGTAACGGCATGCACGTACACGTAAGTTTATGGGAGGGTGGCGAAAACATATTTTATGATCCTAACGGCGAGTACGCGTGCTTAAGTCAAGAGGCAAGGTATTTCATAGGTGGGCTAATAGAACATGGTAGAGCGCTATCAGCTATAGTCAGCCCCACAACTAACAGCTACAAAAGGCTTGTTCCAGGCTATGAAGCTCCAACGTACTTGGCTTGGGGAGCGGGTAATAGGAGTGTGGCTATAAGAATACCGGCGTACGAGAAGTGCAGTAAGTCTGTGAGGGTAGAGTATAGGCCTCCGGACCCAAGCGCTAACCCCTACCTAGCGACAACAGCCATAGTTCTAGCAGGTCTTGACGGCATTAAGAAAAAGCTAGATCCTGGGGACCCAGTTAAGGAAAACATGTATGAGGAACTAACAACGAGACGCAATAGTATTATAAGCTTACCTAAGAATCTTGACGAAGCGTTAGACGAGCTTGAGTCGGATAGTAACTGGCTTAGCCCTGTATTCCCTAAGGAACTCCTGGAAACCTATATCGAAATAAAGAGAAGAGAATCAAGATTACTCCAGTCTTACCCATCACCCGCGGAATTTTACCATTACCTAGATCTCTAAAGAGGTTCAGCTCTCATGCGGGTTTATATGGTTTGATATGATTCACCACCTCATCTCATCTTTGTTCCCCCTCATCGCTTCCTGGGTTTACATCTGCTCGGAGGCTTTCAGGGGCACCCCAGACCGTTTGTCCCTAAATGTCCATTCTCATTAGTTCATTTCTATTCGCTGCATCTAGGGACTTCCACCCCGCCCACGGAGATTTCGGTATCCCTATATTCCAGAGCTTTGAAAATATTTCGCGGAGTAGAAGACCTCACATAAACCAATATGGAACCCAAACATGCAACACGGCACGTACCTAAGCGATCTTAGTGTGACTGAACAGAATTGATAACCGAAAGCCTCGCCTTTAAAGGCGGAGAGAAGGTCAGATTTATATAAGTTACCTCAAACATATTATTGTGAGGTGGTCTATTGAGTAGGGATCAGGTAATAGGGTACCTACTCCTCGTAGTTTCCGTGGTCGTGATAGTAGTTTACGGGTGGTTAGTTTTCATGAGTGAGTACTCTTTGCTGATTCTACAGATTACGGGTTTCGTAGCAGTGGCCGGGGTCTTCGGAATTCTTGCTTGGATCGGGTATACGCTAGCTACGACCCCTCCACCGAAGCCTATAGAAGAGATAGAGAAAGAGATAGAGGAAGAGTTAAAGAAGCTTGAGAGTGAAGTTGCAGGGAAGGGAGTAACTAGCGCTGGAGGTTCTGAAGAGAAGTCTTAACTATTGCTTTATTTCACCTGAAAAACTGTTTGGGGGTCATGAGATCTTAAAACAACTTTCTCATCTAGTCTTCTCAAGACTCGCTCTTAACTCGTCAATACACATCTTTAACTCACTAATTTTATGTATTGTCCTCATCTCTATCCTCTTAGTGTAGATAGACATGATAGCCATTAATAAGGATTGGAAACCTGCTAGAGTTAGTAGTATTGCTACTAGCCCTTTAAGATAGTATTTGATTCCTGTGAAGAAGTAATGATAAGCTACGTAAGCTCCTAAGGTGAGTCCCGGAATTAAGAGAGCAGCGCCTAGCAGGAATATTAAGTAGCTGGGGTTATACCTCCATGTTAACCTGATTAAATCCCAGGCTATCTTAAAGCCGTGTGAGACTCTCAGTTTCTTAACACCCCTCCTCTTCCTGTACTCGATAGGGACCTCAGAGATTCTGCCTGTCGTGTTAGCTACGTGAGAGAAGATCTCTATCTCTATGCTGAAGTCTCTCGCCTCGTAAAAAATCTCCTTCAGAACACTCGATCTAACCACATACATACCTGTTAAGACATCGGAAACCTTAGTACCGTAGAGAACGTTAACGAACATCGTTATTATTTTGTTCCCGAACTTGAAGAGGTTATTCATAGCTCCCTTCTCCACGTACTTCCTATAACCTAAGACTAGGTCGTAGCCCTCGCAAATCTTGCTGTAGAGTTCAGGTACGCGCGTCGCTGGGTATGTGTAATCTCCATCCATTACTAGAGCGTAGGTTGTCTTAACTAGCTTAGAACCCGTCTTAATAGCGTCTGCCTTACCAAAACCTTCCTGTAAGACTACCTTCACGCCCTTGCTCTCAGCTATCTCACGTGTTCCGTCATCGCTGTAGCCGTCAACAACTAATATCTTGTCTGGCGGAATGCCTACTGAGAATAACTCATCTAGAACCAGACCTATGCTCTCGGCTTCCTTAAGGGTTGGTATAATTATTGTTAGGTCGTCGTAGGGCGTCCCTAACACCAACAAATATAATAAAAACTTCAGGTTAATAAATTAGATGATGCGGAATGCATTCGTTGAGGACCTTCGCGTTGCTGATTTTGCTCACCTTGCTAACAAGTATAGTTCTTCAGTCAGCCATAGTCTCATGCGGGGATCCTTATGAGAAGTTTCTTGATTTATACGGTAGGATCGCGGACTTAGCTTTGAAAGGAATTAACGTGAGTCAATATGTCACGGTCTTAAAAAACGTCCTGCAACTTCTTGAAGCGAATAGGTCTGAAGAAGCGATGGAGTTGATGATCGGAATCGAGGCTAACTTAAGTGAGCTTGAGTCTAAGGCCGATAACATAGTTTTCTCGCAAACCGTGATCAAGTACGCCGCCGCAGCAGCAATACTCTCTCTGCCAGCGCTAGTCTACTTACTGCTCCCCAGACTCTACATTTACGTATGGTTTAAGAGTAGGAAGAGGTGGGTTTTAATTAATGAACGTAGTAAACGATGAGGTATTCGCGGTAATTCTCGCCATAGTAGTGATTGGTTCGGTGATCTCAGTAGCTACTTTGTTAAGACCTGAAGTCACAGAACCTTTCGTAGCTCTGGGACTGCTAGACAAGGATTGCAAGATAGGTAGTTATCCTGAGTTCGTGGTAGCTGGAGGTGACGTAGACTTATGTCTCTCCATCTTTAACTATAAGGGTTACCCAGTACTAGCTCAAGTCAGGTATAAGATAGGTAAAAACAACGAACTACCCACTAACACTACCTCAGCTGACTTAAAGACCTTAATGAATTTTACTAGACTCCTTGATCACAACGAGGAGGTATTAATAAGAACTAGAGTTCCTGTGATAATTAATGAGTCGTTAGTCGGGGGTAACATTACCTTAATCTTCGAGTTATGGGTCTATGAAGCAAGTAGGGGTGTGTGGGTCTACAGCGGGGTATGGACTCACTTACATGTCAAGGTAGCGGGGGTTCATTAAATTGCCTAACAAAACACTCGAGGAATACGTCAAGTCTTTAGGCTACAACTACAGGGTTTTGAAGAAGGTTTATGATGAGGTTTTAGAAGGTAAGATAGAGATAATTGATCCTAACCCCCCGAAAGTCTTCGCAGAATATTTACTGAGACCTGATTACTCTTCCTGGCTCTGGACCACGATTGCTTTAGTCGCTATCTCCGTGGTATCTGTTTACCTCACAGATATAATACCTCAGATTATTTACTTAAGGTATGTTGCCGGATCTATACTAGTTCTCTTCCTAGTCGGTTACGTCACGGTTGAGCTACTTTACCCTGACGAGGGATCTTTAAGTGATTTAGAGAGACTGGCTCTCTCAATAGGGCTCTCACTAGCTATCGTTCCCTTACTAGGTTTAATACTTAACTACACTCCTTGGGGGATAAGACTAACCCCTGTTCTAGTAACGTTACTTGTTTACTCAATCACCGGGGGTTTTGGAGCAGCTTACAGGAAATACAGACACGTTAAACAGGCAAAGATGAGATCATGAAGAGGAGACACGGACTCACTATCTTGCTGCTTTCTATTATTAGAAAGCGGTTATCCATGATTGTTTTGCTGGTTGTGTTGCCTCCCACACTCATCTTCCTCACCTTATCTCTCACAGTCAACTCTGTCGCGGCTTACTCAGAAAGATTGCTAGGCTACGTTAACGGTACTTCCATAACGATAGACGAAAATATAGACCCAAGTAACTGTTGCCTTCCGATAAAGTACGGTTTAGTGACTATAATTCAACATGAAACTCTGCTGCAGACACAAGTCATCGTAGTAAGCGATGTGATAGGGTTAAAGAATCTCACAAACATACGCCTGAAAGTCTCCGAAGACTACTGCAGGTATGCGAGAGTCTCAGCAAGTTCTGCGTTGTTGAAAGAACTGAATACATCTCTAGGAGAGTTTATTGAGGTATGTGTGGGTAAGGAATGTATTACAGCCTGCGTGACGTACTCCCACGACGAGAAACTAGAGAATTTCCTGATATTAGAAGGGATTAACGAGATTGCAGGACTGAATAGGGGATTTATATGCGTGCGTAATGCCAGGGAAGTTAGTGAATTCGTCATAGGATCCTTAATCAGGGAGCTTACTGAGTTTTCTGAAGGCTATGCATTGATAATCTTCTTGTCTTACATACCTGTGCTCTACCTAGCTAACACAAAACTACTTGAAAGACTGGACGAAGAATTAAGAATCCTTAGTATGCAAGGTCTAAGCACCTCTAATATACGCTTAGTCTTCACGTTATCTACATCGATGATTGCCGGGCTAGTAACTCTATACACTATCGCGTTAAGCTACTTAATAGTGGGTGCTGGAATCGCTGTGATGAAGATTCTGATGAACCCTGTGCTACCAATGCCTGAACCACACGCAGGATACTTAGTGCTAGCAGCTCTCATCTCCCTCTTAAACTTCCCGATAGGTTACCTAGCTTTCACGTTAGGTGATTGACGTGTTAGTAATTAGTTGTTTTAGAGCAACCGTTAAATCACTCACCATAATTACGCACGCAAGCTTTATAGTCTTGCTAGTCCTGCTATCAACTATTTCTTTAAGTATTTTAGGTATTTTCACCTCACTCTACAACTTTTACGAGAACCTTCTCTTAACTAACGGTGAAGGTCTAGTCATCTCTAGTTACGCCATATCCCCACTAACTTCCGTAGTTAGTGAGGAATACGTGAGAAATTTAGTGAACGACTTAGAAGGTATTAGCGTGGAATCATTGGTGTTCTCCATCGCGTACTTCAAGGGTAAGACCGTAGTTATTAGGGGGATTGAAAAAACCGAGTTCTCTAGTTTTCATCATTATCATGGCTCAGGAAGCAATATTTCCTGCGTCGTCGTCGGTGAGGGTCTAGCGAGAGAATTAAATCTTAGTGAGGGAGAGACGCTCGCGCTATACTCGCCATTCATTAAAGAACCTGTTCTCGTAACGGTTTGTGGTGTTAAGCAATTCCACTCACTCCTAAACTATGAGATCATAGCTAGTATTGAGTTATCTAGGACTATTAGAGGAATAAGCAACAATCAATACTCGGTCGTAATTCTTCGAGCAAAGAACTTGAGCATCTTAAGCAGTATAAGTGCGAGGATAGGTCTCAATCCTGAAGACATAAAGCTACTTCAAAAAGCTTTACTAGTTTTATCACAGCGAGGTAATATCTTAGTTCACGAGTTGCATGGTGATATCCCGGAAATATACGTAGCTAAGCTAGGAATACATAGAGACTTCATTTTCTCCCTATCCTACACCGTCGCGGCTTTAGTGATAATCAGCGACATACTTATCGGCGAACATATCTTTAGGTCAGCTAAGAAGGCTATTGCGGTGTTAAGATACCTAGGGATTTCCAGGAAGAGGGTCTTCGCACTCTTAACTCTACAGACCCTGACTTACGTTGCAGTAGCTGTCTTAGTTGCTTTCACAATACTTCAATACTTTAATGATTTAATTAAGCTGGAGGTACTCAGCCATCGCATGAGTCCGCAGATGTCTCTTTATGATACGCTATTCGTGTTCTCTTCTAAGACTTCCTTACTACTTGTAGGTGTTTCATGGGGGTTCGTGAGGAGTGAGGAATAAAGCCTTATTCTTGGTTATTCTCGCAGCATTATTGATTAGGTTAACACCGACCTTAATAACTAACCAGCCCTTCTCAACGGATACGTGGCCTTTAATAAGGTTAAGCAGAACTATCCTCTCAAGCCCTGAGTATAGGGTATGGGATGACTCCATATTAGGTGGGTATCACAACAAATGGCCTGCGGTAATTCTTGAGAGTGCTTTGTATGAAGTGCTCACAGGTTTGGAAGCAACTTACTTCTTTAGATTCGCGGGAGTCATCATTACTCAAGCCTCAGCATTAGTTACTACCTACGTCATAGTCAAGAAGTATAGAGGAACACACTCGGCTTTGCTAAGCACGCTAGTTTTCACTTCCATACCGTCTCTAGTTATTTTCACGTCAACTACTTTAAAGGAAGTTTACGCATACCCCTTAGCCTTATTGTTTATTGCTTTAGTGATTACTGGATGTTATTTGAGTACTTCCGTACTAGCTCTTTTAGTGGCTTTCTCGCTAACGATCTCACACCCTTTAACTCCCTTAATGATAATCGTTTTCATCGGCAGTTACATATTCACAACTTTGGTGAAGCGTTTAGAGGGCTCCTCTCATGTCGTGAGTATTAGGAGATGTGTTCTCGCGTTCTCGCTACTCACTCTTACCTACTTTACCTACATGGCTTCTTACGGTTGGAGAGGGTTGATGATTAGGTTTGAATTAATTGACTTCCTAATATTATTTGTTTTGAGTACTGCGACGTATGGCTGGTACGCGCTCGTAGGAGGAGATTTCACCAAGACCTTACTGATCTTAATTCCGGGGATTACGGCAATCTTAGTATCGAATTCTAAGCTTCTAGGGATATTCCCTACACTCTTGTACGTGGTTCCCGTCATCATCTTGTCTTCCCTCCCAACACGAGATAAGGGAGGAGAAGATCACAAACTTCTGATACCGTCTACACTCCTCCCGATATCGGTGGGACTCCAATATATCGCTATATATTCCCCACCTCTCATGACTATATTGCACAGAATACTTAACTACCTGTTCTTCACCGCTATAGCGATTACGGCTTCTCTGAATGTGCGTCGAGCAAGTACTGAAAGATACGCGGCGTCCGCACTCATTATCTCCACGATAATCACGGCAACATTACTGATTAACTTAATCTTCTGCGGTGACTCAATTACTTATTACTGGAAGTATGGTGAGCGTGAGGTAGTCGGGTTGAGTAATTTAATCAAACACCTCGGTAGCGGGAAGCTATGTGGTGACGTTAAGGTAAAGTATTTAGTAGGTGATGCCGTGACTGTGGATCTCTTTTGCGGTCTTGAGTTAACTGAGACTAACAGGGGTTCGCCGACGGTGTTCTACTCTGATAACTTCAGGTTTGGGTACGTCTTATCACCTATTGATATCTACATGATACGAGGATTGAGTTCGCTGAATTTGGTTAAGGACTTCATTTACAATAACGGTGCTGTCTACGTTATGAGGTGATGGGTTTGGAGTTGCTTGAGTTAAGGAATGTTAGTAAGGTGGTAGGTAACGAGTTCGTTTTAGTGGATGTGTCTCTCAGCCTGAAGAGTGGTGATGTCTTGGTGGTGAGGGGGAGGAGCGGTGTTGGTAAGACGACTCTGGCTAAGATAGCCTCACTTCAGTTAGTTCCTGACGAGGGTTCCGTGAGATTCATGGGTATTGACTTAACTAACTCAAAAGATGACCTCAGGTCGCTTTTGAGGCTCAAGTATATAGGGTATGTTGATCAAGAATATGTTCTTTTATCGAAGCTCACGATTTACGAGAACGTTGAGTTACCTCTGGCTTTGCTGGGGATTCCGAAGAAAGAGAGGGAGGATAGGGTTAGGTATGTTTTAGACCAGGTTGGTTTAGGAGGATTGGAGAATAGGTACCCTACTGAGTTAAGTGGTGGTGAGAGGCAAAGGGTAGCTATAGCTAGAGCGTTGGTTAAGAAGCCTAAGCTGCTGGTTGCTGACGAGCCGTTCTCAAACTTAGACGAGATCACCACATCTAAAATCGTGAGCTTACTTAAGACACTGCTTCCAGAGACTGCAATACTCATAACCACTACAGACTTAAGCGCGGACTACGGCATAGGAATTAGTAAGTTCCTAGTACGCGGCAAGCTCGTTTAAGCGGCCTTCAAGGAGGTTAGAATCACTACTTTATTTTGGCTTGATATCTCTAGTAAATCGTGGGTAGGATGTACATGTACGTGAGCGAGTTACAAGATTATAGAAGGGTCGTTGTAGCCGGGTTCACAATCCTTACAGGCATCATGGTTTTTCTTTTTGAGTCTCTTTACAGAGGCGTTCTCGAAGACTACATAAGGTTAGCGTTAGTAGAAGAGTATAGTTACTTGATAGTGGTGTTATTCTCTGTAGTGGTTCTCTTCTACTACCTACTCAGGAATTTAGGCTTGTCTTACGAGGTGAGGGTCAGCAAGGTTCTGGCTTCAGCCTTGCTAGCTAGCTTGAGTTTGGTCTTCTATATTTCAAGGCTTTTTGACGCGGAGCACTCGATTCAGTACGGGAGCATTAGTTTAGTGCTTATTATGTTGTCTCTAATCATATTAGTCTATAATCCGGCAACCCTGAAAGACTTAATACCGTTGCTCTCCCTATTCCTTATAGTTCCCCTGCCAACCTCCTTCATAGACTTCATAACCCCTTATCTTTCAAGATTTGTTGGTAGGTTAGCGGCGTTATTGACTGGAGCAACCCTCCTTGAGAGCCCGGCTTACACTCGATTAATGATAGAAACTCCTTCAGGGTCGGCGATGTTTGACGTGGAAGTCGCGTGTACCGGGATAGTCACTATGTCCTCAGTTCTTGCTGTGGTCCCAGTTATAGTGTACTTAGCTGTTTTCAGCCCGTACGGTATGAGGAGGAAGTTAGCAGGTATTTTAGCTTCTCTTTCATTAGCTACCCTCATAGGTTTCTTAGGTAATTTGATTAGGGTTACGTTGGTTGTGCTGGCTAGCACTAGTTACGGCCTCGAAGCGGGTATGGGACTTTTCCACCACCTACCTTCAGCGATTTACTCAGCTATTTCAGTTCTCACGGCTTTCATAATAGCAGACAAATACGCTGGATTAAGATACGTTACTCCGAGACCTTTGCTGAGGAGAGTTAACGTTGAGTGGGGGTATGTAGCCGGGGTTTTCGTAGTCATACTAGTGTTCTTTTCTGCTTACACCATAACATTATCTCAGATAATCGTTAGTCACGAAACTTCCTCATTAGGTAACGGCATATTCGTTGACCTAGCTGAGTTAAGTGAGTTCATGAGTTACCCTCCTAAGTATGTGTTCAACGCTAGCAAGAACTTAAGACTTGTTCGCTACTCCTATAACAGCTACTTAACTAGGGTTCTAGGCGCTTTCAGCGTTTACGATGTCTTGGTCGTAGGAAACAAGAGTTACACTGGGTATGTTGAGGTTGTTGAGACTCCTAGCAGACTCCACACATGGCAGTTATGCTTGACGTTGCAGGGATATGAGGTGTTTAATTCTTGGAGTAAGTTAGTTAACGGGACTAGGCTGTATTTCATAGAGATTGAGAAAGAGGGGGTTAGGGGGGTCTTAGGATACGTCTTGATACCTGTCATTACTAAAGCGCCCGAGGAAAAAGTCGTAGCATATGTTAGGGTGTCCTTAATGAGGTTGTCTAGGGAGGCGAGCATTGACCCAGTTATTAAGGAGGTTGAGGAAGGGCTTCTGGGGGTCTCGGCCAGCGGGGGCTCGACCCGAGCTCTTGAGGATGTTCTCTACTGGTCTATACTAACGTCGCAAGCGCTAGCGTTGTTCTTGACCGCTTACTTAATAGTGATTTGGCTTCCGAACTCAATTATTTTTATACGGAAAGCCCTTAAGTTTATTAGGTTGTGACTGAGGGACGTGAAGTGGAGTTAGAGGAAGCAGGGCAGGTCTTAAGAGATGCTGTGGAGGAGTTGAGGAGGGTTTACGTAGGAAAGGTTGAGGTCGTTAAACTAGCCGTAACCACTTTGTTTAGCGGTGGTCACTTACTGATAGAAGGCTATCCTGGGACAGGTAAGACTCTGTTAGCCAAATCTCTCTCTAAGGTGATCAGAGGGGAATTTAGGAGGGTTCAGGGACATCCAGACATACTGCCTACGGATATCTTGGGATTCCACGTGTATAGGCTGGACGGGAGTAAGGAGTTCGTTAAGGGCCCGGTATTCACTAACATATTAATGATTGACGAGCTTAACAGAGTCCCTACTAGATCTCAAGCAGCTCTTCTTGAAGCGATGCAAGAGTATAGAGTGACTATAGACGGCGTACCTTACTCCCTCCCCAAGCCTTTCATGGTTGTAGCCACTGAGGTTTCTCCTAAGATAGCTGCCGGCGCGTATCAGATTATGGAAACCCTTGCGGACAGATTCGCTGTTAGGGTTCCAAGCTATTACAACCCTCCTGATGACGAGGTAGAGATCGTTAGGAGATCTACCATGGTCGTGGATCCGCCGGTGAGTCCGGTAACCACGCCGGACGTTGTGTTCAACATAAGTAACAGGATTAATGAGTTAGTTCACGTTAGTGACGCGATAAGCGACTACATAGTTAGGTTGGTGACGTATTTAAGGAATCATGAAGCAGTTCTTTACGGACCTTCTCATAGAGCTTCAATACACTTAGCGATAATTAGTAGGGCGTACGCCTTAATGGATGGGAGGGACTACGTCATACCGGATGATGTGAAGAGCTTGGCGGTTCCCGTAATAGCTCATAAGATTAGGGTTAAGGACGAGTATGAAGCCGAGGGAATCACCCCCGAGTCCTTAGTTGAGGAAGCGCTCAATAAGGTGCCCGTACCTAAATAGTTGATGAATCATGCTATTGGAACTCACAACGTGCTTAATTTCTTCTACAGTGAATCTGTTCTCAGTAGTTGCTGGCACGAGCCTGCTTAACGTGGCCGCGCTCTTCTTCCTACTCATAGCTACGTACAACGTGTTCTTATACGGTGTTTACAAGGGTGTTAAGCCAACCTTAGTTCCCCCTATGTACGTCACTATCGCGTTATTATACTCGGTCTTCAAGATTTTAGGGTTGCCGGACTACCTAGTTGATTTGGTTTTGCTGGTTGCTGTACTCGCGTTACTGAGTTCTTACTGGGATTACCTGAGTGTTAGGGACGTGTTCAATAACGCTACACCCGTTGTTTTGTTAGCTAGCGCCTTACTAGGTGTTTGGGTTGGTTTAGCTACTCCTGTTAGGTACTCACTAGCTTCTATTGTGGATGTCATCGTTTACAGGCTGTTTAGGGAGCGATATTCCCTGAATACTGTCTTAAAATACTTTATTTTCCCATGCTTTCTCACAATATATTTGAGTCCGGCACTATACGTCAACGCTTACGTTCTCTGCTGTAATCTCTTCTTATTCTTAATTAAGGCAGTGTTCCATGAGAGAAACAAGAATAAAACTCCTTACATGATTAACCTGGACATACTCATAAAGCCTTTGGTAGTGAGGTGGTTTGCTTGAATAAGTCATTACTTATCTTGGGTTCCAATATTCTCGTGGTCTCTTCTCTAATCTTATTATATGGTGTGGTAAATCAAGAACCTTCTTTAATAGGTGTTTCCTTGTCGTCTATTCTTACAGGACTCGTCTTATTAATGCTTAGTTTCGCTGTCTCGGAATCAATTATTAATTCCCTCATAGAGTACCTGAGCTTAACTAACAACGCCTTAACAAGCGTCATAGAAAACGTAGATCTCCTGGAGTCAGACTTCTACGTGGCGCGGGTAGATAACGAGTTAAGGTTAGTCATGCTTAAGAGAGGTAAGCCAGAAGCAGTCATTCCGGGACTAGGTGTTAAGTTTGGTGAACCTTACCTAGCAATACCCGCAGAAAACGTTCTTGAGGAAGTTACTCAAGTCAATGAGGTTACTGAGAAGGTTGTTGAGACTAACTTGAATTCAATTCTTGTAGACACTCTAGGCTTGTGCGGTAGGGTGGCCGTTAAATTATCTGAAAAGCTTATCAGAGTTGATTTAATAAACGTGAATAAGGTCTTAAAGAGGTTTGAGAAGATGCCGTTAGATCCTCTCAAGACTTTAGCAGCCGTAGCTACTGCTAGACTGATAGGTAAGGACTTAAAACTTAGTGATTCGGGAAACACTGTGAGCGGGGTTTACTACGTTTTCGAGGTGATTGAGTAGGTGGTTGGGGTTACCGAGAGGTTTGTGTTACTTTACGTAGCGCTCTCATCAGCTTTCAATATTTCTTTGCTACTCTTGAGCGAGTCTAGGATTGACGCGTACGTAGCCCTCAACATACTCTCTTTCTACGTGAGTTACTCTCTTGCAAGACCGTCAACTAAGTCAGCTACGATGGTGAGATTAATCCACGCGTTACTACTCTCTATCTTTGCCTTCCTAGTAGGTAGTAGAGTGTATGAGGTTTTAATGAGATGAGAATAGGTGGGTTAACGCTATTCTTAGTTGTCTTGATCGCGATATCCACGCCTTATTTAACAAGTGCGTCAGAACCTGAGCTAGTGGATTGCTCAAACCTGTTAATACTTCTCGATAAATCTTTAAGAGCTGTGGTAGAGGGAGAACCCAGTGCTTACCGAATGATTCAATCCATAGGTAGCGCTTCAATACCGGGCGACGTAGGCAACTTACATAAGAACTCCTACGACCTACTACTAAGATATCATAACCTCTCCGCACGGACCGTTGATGAGGCCCTAACCAAGGAGGAAGCTCGTAGAATGCTGAGTGAGCTTTCCGAGCTACATTCTAAATTACCTGACGTAATTAGTCAGTACGTAAATAGATTGTCCGCGTGCGCACACGACCCGGGATTAAGCAATAGCTTGAGAACGAGTATCTCGTTAAGCGTTAAGAAAATTAGTGACGAGTTGATCCCGAGCTTAACTCAAATAATATTCTCGAAATATCTCATGTCAAACGGACTCATTGACGTAAGGTTAGATAAAGAAGTCTACACCCCAGAAGAACCCGTAGAATTTGAGGTGACGTTAGGGGACCCCACCCTAACGTTGAGTAGTGCCTCCCTTTACACGTGGCCTGACCTAAGATTCATTGAATACGCTAATATCACGTCATTAGGTGGGGGTAAGTATGTAGGCTTTCTGAGAACCCCAAGCGCTGAATTCGTTAAAACTCCTACTAGGCCAGAGGGAGTTTTCGTGTTGATTATCGCGGCACGCAACACTTCAAGCAGCGAGAACTACGTGAATTATAAAATACTTAAAGTTGTTTATAGAGTTCCTAAGGTATGGGTTGAATGTCCTGCAAGCATATATAGGGGGGATTCTATTGAGCTGAACTTATACTCGGACAACTACTATAACGCTACTGTGGAGTTCGGCGACTTACTGGTTGGCTACTTGAGTTTGGTTCCCGGCTTAACACGCTACTACGTCAACACCTCATCGTTTGATTTAACTGTTGGTGTCAGCCTCTTGAAGGTTTCCGTACACCCTACTCAAGACTCTGCAGGACTGACGATCACTAAGCCTGTCATGGTCTTGCCCAGAATACCTAAAGTAAGAATAGTATTTCCTGAGATCTTCTTCACCGGCGACGGCTTCTTAACAATACTCTTAATTAACGATGACCCTGAAGAAAGCCAGTTAAGCGTTAAGGTGTACGCTGGTGGCGCGCTGAGGGGGGAGTACACATTAAGCGACGTCTTAGTTGCGAGAGTTTTCGTAGGATTCTTCCCAGCATTTCTTACGAACCTGAACGTAGTGGTAGAGCCTACTCAACACTTGAAGGAGCCATACCTCTACCAACGACAGGTCTTCGTAGTCAATCCCGTCACCGCCTTATTGACGGGTTTAGTCTCAATATTCTTAATAGTCCTTGTCTCTAATAAGGAGAGAAGCTTCATGATATTCATTAAAGGTAACGTAGTGGGTGGCAAGACCTCCGTAAAGAGGGTGGTGCGGGAAGTAAGTTCTTATCTTAAGTCACCCTACCCCATAAGCTCGAGGATCGCCGAGCTTTACTACGCAACACTGAGGAAGCTAGGAATCCCGTTACCTAAGGTTACTGAGACTCTCAGAGAGCATTTCAGTAGAGCGGGCTTAAGCGGTTTCCTCAGAAACACCCTCTGGAAATTACTGATAATAACTGAGAAGGATTTGTACTCTAGTAAGAAGCAAGATTATCGTGAGGCAGTGGAGTTAGCTGAGGAGGTTACGAGACATGAAGGTGAGTAATCTACTCTTGGTCAGCTTGTTGATAGGGGTTATGGTGGGGCTGGTAATCATGTTCACACTCCCCTCAACAACCAGCTACAGCGTTGTTAATTATGGGGATAACGGTATCTCGAAACTCAGAGAGTCTTACGAAGCTCTCGTGATCACGGACCTGAGCACGTTACGTGATATAAGCCCTCGAGACACGGTGTATTTAATCATTCGCTTAGATAACGTTACGTCAAGTGAGGCAGAGATCATCTTGAGGTTGGTTAATGAGGGGGGATATGTGATATTCTCTGGGGGTTGGGGGGCTATTGAGAGCTTAAGTCATTACGCGAAACTTAACTTAACTGTTACGAGTAGTGTTATTTACGACATGATTTATAATGGAGGTGACAGGTTTCACCCGCTAGGCTTCTCAAACCATTGTAATTGTACTCTCACTACCTACACGCCGTATTATGTCGTAACAGATAAGAACACTGACGTGGTAGCGTATTCCAGTAACTTCTCCTATGTTGATTTAAACGGTAACGGCTACATGGATATTGAGGAGCCGTTAGGCTCGTTTCCTTTAGGGATCTCACTTAGTTATGGCGGGGGTCGTTTAATCCTTGTTTTCTCCCCCCAGGTTTTTACGAACGAGTTATTTGAGGCTAATAAAGACTTCATTGATTGCCTCGTAAGTGATAGGGGATTAGTTATTGATCAATCGTGGGTTAAGAAAGACTTCATCGAGTATTTGAGGCTAGTAACTACCACATATGAAGTTACTTACCCAGCACTTATTTTATTAGTTTCCCTGCTATGTGTGGTGGCTTATTATGTATTTAAGGAAAGGTAGGGCTGCTTACTTAGTGGTTTCGCCGCTTATCGTGCTTACCGGTTTCTATAACTCTCTAGTCTTGAGCAACCCTATTCACATGCTCTACAGCGTTGTTGCCGCGGCTCTCTACCTCTACTTGCAGGGTATGCCAAGACTTCTCACGGTTTTTTCCTGGTGTTTGCTTTCATCAGGCCTCACACAATTATCCACCCTACTTAGTGTTATCCTGTCTTTCCTACTTCCATACTCTTACGATGACGCGTCACACACCCCTTCAGACACGCACCTATCTCTCAAGCTAGCTTCCGTGACCTTAGTTTTCACCCCGCTTTACTTACTGAGAACGCTAACCTTAATTACAGCTACTTCATATTTAGCCGGCATACTTGTCGTGACCTTCATATCTTACGTTCGCATCTCTAAGTCTCGCGTCGTCTTACACAGGGCAACGTTCTCAGCATATTTGGGCGATTACGTCGAGGTTCCTTTAAGTATAGAGTCCGGGCATGAAGTGTATTATAAGGTCTTACTAGACGATAACGTTACCGCAGGGGGGTTCTTAAGGGGCTCTAAACACTTAACTATTAAGTTATCATCGAACATAGCCGGGGTTAGGAGGCACTTAATCAAAGTAGTCTTAAGTGACTTAAGAGGGTTTTCCCGAGTTACGCATGGTCCTTACTCAATCAGAGTTAAGACAGTACCTAAATCCCTGACTTTAGTTAGGAGTGTTAGGGAGATTCTGAATAGGTATGTAGAGCTTGTTAAGTCCCCGATCATATATCTCGGCAAACTCGAAGTCGCTATCTCGCCACGGGTTCCGGTGCTTAAGGGTGGTTTGGGGGGTGAGTCAGCTAGTGGATACGTAGGCGTGAGTGGTGCGGGGCCTAGCGCGGGTCTCACAGGAGGCGCTGTGGGTGAGGGGGGCGTGAGCGGTGGTCAAGGGTTTGGTTCAGGGGTTTCAACACTTTACGGAGACCTGATTAAATATAGGTTTAGGTGGACGGTTCCAGCTAAAGTGCTTGAATTCATAGAGCTTCAGACTTCTAAGACTTTCTTAGGTGATTACGTAGGTGTTAGAGAGTATTACCCGGGTGATCACCCGAGGAGCATACACTGGAAGAAGAGCGTGAGTACCGGCGAGTTAGCTGTTAAGGTCTACACCCGTAGCGGTGAGGGGGGTGGCGGGAGGTCCAGTCTAGTCATTGCTGACTGGGACGCGTCCAACCCTGTAGAATTAGATAACTTGATACAAGCCACGTACAGCGCTCTCTTAATGGAAAAATACGTGAAAATCCTCTACCTTAAGCTACCTAACGGTAAGATATACTTAGTTAAGGGGGGTATACTCGACGTCCTAAAAGCGTTGGATTTCATAATAAGTAGTGAGGACATTGAGTCAAGGTTTAATTACGAGAGCTGGGTTAGGAAAGGGTCGCTGAGCCTAATAGAAGAGCTTAGAGTAGCTAACGAGCCGTTAGGATCTATAGACAGGTACTATAGGGTTTTATCCGAGTCACTAATTGAGGAATTAGAGAGGCAGGGCTTGCCTAAAAACTCTAGTTTCGTAATAGTGCATCCTAGAGCACACACCGTCAAGTATCTCTACTTAACCCATAAGCTAAGAACGAGTGGGTATACGGTAACACACTTAACTAAAATACTTCAGCCAAGTGAGATAAATAAGAGACTTAAAGAAATGATTAAGTCTTAGGAAGGCCGCTCCCCACCCAAATCCCCAAGAATGATTGAGTTTTAGTTAAGGTAATCTCAATATGCTTGCACGACCTTCCCGTCCTCTAAATTTATGGTTTTAGAAACGTTAAGATTTTTCAAGTAATCTGATTGATGAGAGGATATTACCATGCCAACCCCTTTCTTGTGCTTCTCTTTAAGAAGATTAATTAATATTTCTCTCTTCCTCGCGTCTAGGTGTGCGAAGGGCTCGTCCAAGACTAGTATCTCAGGGTTCAAAAGGAGTGCGCGTGCTAGAGCTACTAATTGCGCCTCACCTATTGATAACTCTTGCGCGTTTACTGACGCGCGAGTTTCTAAACCTAACTCTTTAAGTATTTCCTCCGATCTCTTGAACGCTTCCTCTTCTTCGTACCCTCTAAGGATGAGTCCGTAAGCAACGTTATAGAGTACGGAGCCCTTCAAGAGAACCGGTTTCTCGTGCACGTATGTAATCTTCCTGCGTATCAAGGTTTTTTCAGAATTACTTAACTCCCAGAATTTCTTCTGGTCTACTAATACGTCACCTTTTGACGGCTCGTAAATTAAGGAGATGATCTTGAGTAGGGTTGTCTTCCCGCTACCGTTAGGTCCTGTAATCACGAGTAACTCGTTATTCTCGACGCTTAAGGACACTCCTTTAAGGACCCACCTCCCCCTACTCAGATACCTAAACCACACGTCCTCGAGCTCTACGCGTACCATTCCTCATACGCCTTACTCAAGTACTTTAAAGCTACTGTTATAGTGATCGTTATTATCAGTAATATAATGCCTAAGAAGACAGCTTCCTCGAACTCCCCCCTAGCGACTCCGAGAGCTATGGCAGTCGTCAATACTCTCGTGTGGCCGCTTATGTTGCCTCCCACCATCATAGCCACGCCTAACTCCCCTATAGCTCTGGAAAAACCCATGACTGCCGACGCGGTAATGCCTGACATAGTCTCTCTCAGTACGAGGAACATCGTCTGCGTTTTGCTGGCACCGAGGGTGAGGGCTAGCTCCGAGAACGTTCTTATAGTGTTTTTCAGTAACCTGTAACTCGCCGATATTATCAGCGGGGTTACGAGAATGGACTCACCTATTATTATTGCTTGCGGGGTGTACAAGAGCTTCAGCGAGGCTAGCGGTCCTGAAGAACTAAGAATGAAGTATAGGAGAAGCCCGAGCAAAACCGTCGGCATACCCACCAACGTCTCCACTATAGTTTCAAGAAGTCTTGATCTCCCCTTAAGTGCTAGGTAATAGGAAGCTGGGATACTCCACGTGAGTGATAATAGGGTTGCAACGCCGGATACGTAGATAGATCTCAGGACGGTGTTCAGGGTCTCAACAGTTAACATAAAATCACCTAGACCCCGAAGCAAACACATCCCATAATCCCTGAATGACTAGCTCCTTATCTCTCGCCGGGTAAAATAGTGGTCTCCCATACTCGCTAACCCCGAAACTACCTATCAGTTCTCGCTGGTTTTCGTAAATGAAGTTTATGAAGAGCTCCGCATACTTCTTCTCAAGACCGCTACAACCCTCTACCAAGTAAGCACTATACACGTTGACCGTGAGATTATCTTCCTTGTTCTCGTAGAGTATCCTTAACCTACCTAATCTCCCACTACTCTCGAGTTTTAAGTAGGTTCCCATATCGCCTAACGTGTACGCACCTAACTCGTTAGCCATTACTAAGGCTTCACTCATCCCGCAACCGCAGTCTAAGTACCACTCAGCTCCCTCAACACTCAAGCTAACTAGTCTCCACACATGTAACTCCCTAAAGTGAGTTCCTGAATTATCCCCTCTACTAATAAATAACGCTTTGCTTTCCTCACCGGCATGATATATCTTCCTGAAAGCCTCTATTAAGTTACTAGAGTTGGAGATGCCGGCGGGGTCTTCGGCAGGACCTACAATCACGAAGTAGTTGTACGCGAAGATTTTCCCATCCCTAATAACACCTTTATCAATATACTGCTTCTCCAGACTTGGTTCATGAATGAGTACCGCACAGACATCCCTCCTCTCAGCTAGCTTAAGAGCGGCTCCAGTCCCTACAGCAACAAACTCTACCCTAGCCTCAGGATACACAGAGTTAAAGCTGGAAGCGAGGTGATCCGCTAACCCGGTAGCATATAAAGAAGTGGTTGTTGAGACTTTAACACGTACGACACTACCTAAGCTGAGGAAAGCATAAGATAGGGAGAGAGCTACCGCAACCACCGATACAGTTAATAAAATAGACGTGCGTGTAGCGCCGCGCATCAGCCAACACCCTCTATTAAACAACGTAACGACCTAAAAACGTTTGAATATTAGCGATCATGGAGCTTACGGAACGAATTGCTGACATGCGATCACGCTAGCTCATTAAATTAGGTTGCCTAAGAAAACACGTTCTAGATTTATTTTTACGAACTATCGTAGTAAATTAACTAAAATTTAAATTGTTTTGAGTAAAAATATCTTGAGGTGAAATCTTGAAAAGTCTACCTTTCCTAAAATATCTGTCCGTAGTTATGATGATCTCCTTAATAATTCCGGTAGCACTTCCGTTAACTACCATGTCTGCGTTAACGGAGTCCTCAAGCGTTTTAGGTTCTTCAAGTGCTTCAGCTTACGTTAGTCCGGTATTGTTGGAGGATGATTTCTGGAAGTATGGCTCGTACGTTGAGGACCCCGCGTTCTTATCTTTCGAGTCTCCGGTTAGTGAGGACACGGACTTCTTCGTAGTCAACGAGAATACCGAGTTAGGGAGGGTTATGATAGTTCTTGAGAAGGGCTTAGCGCCTACAATCCTGAAAGGGAAGGTCAGAGGATTACTGGGTGTGCTCCCGACACATTTGTACAACGTGGTTCTTGCCATAATATCGAGGGATGACTTAAGAGAACTTACTAGTACTCGCGGAGTTTTAGCTGTATTACCTGACGTGAGGATTGACGCGTTAATCAATAAGGAGATCCAGTCAATGAGAGAGTATGAGGAAGTAGCTCAGGAGTTAGGTAATGATTATCAGGTTGCCGAGACCGGAGATAGTTATCATTACACACTCAACATAACGAGATCTATAGACGTATGGTTGAACTACAGTATAAGAGGTGAGGACGTTAAGTTAGCTATAATTGATACAGGGGTTGATTACGGGTCTCCCGGCCTAGGTCTGAACGCCATAGCGAGAGACGAGTACGGGTTACCGATGATATTCGATGCTAGTAGTTTGGGGCTCGTATTAACTCCTGTAGTAGCGCAGGAGGTTGGTGACGGATATATCTACGTTAACGCTTCCGGTTTATACGTCTTCCACCCACCCTACTACGTCTATAGGTGGACTGACCAGCTATACGTAAGGGTTAGTGGGTGTAGTAGCTATACCGGATGGTTGCCGTTCCCCAACGAGAGTAAATGGTATGTAGGCAACATATCCAGATACGGTGACGTGAAGTTCGGCTTAATGATTCAGTACATGACGACCTCTGTAGGTGGCGTGTCAACCACTATAATATACACTATTCCAGTCATAGTGGTTGACAGCGACGGCGACGGGTTCTACGATACACTATACGCTGATACTACCACAGCCCTCTACTTATTGGGACTAGCTCTCTCACCCTCACCGTGTTCCGTGACCATACCGAACGTTCCAGTAGCCCCCGATTATTCTTTCGCTGACGAGGAACCCATCACTTACGGTAACGAAGTAATATCAAGGGATCTCAACGGTGACGGCATATCTGACTACTCGGTCGGTGCTCTAGCTGGGTACTTGTATGACGCGGTCTATGCAGTCTTTCTTGAAAAGATTGATTGGCTCGATGAGAACGTACCTGTATTACCTCCGTTATATGGCTACAATACTGTGGGGGTTGTTGGCGGCGGTCTTCCTGAAGTGTGGAGTGGGGAGCCTGTAGCGATGATTTGGCCAGGTCTAGACCCTTACGGTGATTACGTTGTTATAGAGTATGATTACAACAGCCACGGGACTTTCTGCGCTAATACTGCCGCAGGAAGAGATTATTACGCTCAGACAGGTTATGGTGTTAGGAGTATCGCTGGTCAAGCACCGGAAACTAAGATAGCTGCTTCCCCAGCCCTGTATTACGGCGTTGTAGCAGTCTCATTATACTTCTTCAGCGGTTTTGATTTGGTTACGCCGTACGGCGACGGCTCTATCTACATATGGCCGGCGTTACTCACTAATCCGTGGATAGCTTTTGAAGGTTGGGACTGGAGCTGGGAGTACTTAGGAGAGCACCAGGTAGATATAACGAGTAACTCGTACGGTATCAGCGGGTGGGCTCTCTGGGGCTGGGTTTCTGGCATGGATCCTGAAAGCGCGGTCTTCGATTACACGACAATAACTTCGGGGACTGCGCACTTCGTTGCTGTAGGTAATGGCGGCCCCGGGTGGGGCACCACAACAGTGCCGGCTTCCTCAACCCTAGCTATAGGCGTAGGTGCTGCCACAGAATTCACTTATAGGCCGATCTATGGTTATTACTGGCCGGGTTCTAGCAGGCAGGTAATAAGCTGGAGCGATAGAGGTCCTACAGAGTTAGGCATAGTTAAACCAGACGTAGTAGCTGTGGGAGCTTTTGCATGGGGTATAGGCAGGACTTGGGAGGCGTTGGGCTCGAGGACATTGAATGGTGTTTTGGTGCACAGGTTGTTTAGTGGGACCAGTCAAGCAACCCCCATGGCTGCCGGTGTTGGGGCTTTAATTGTGTCAGCGTATAAGAGCGTAAGTGGTTCTAGGATGCCGCCTTACCTGCTTAAGACTATATTAATGAATACCGCTCAGGACATGGGATTTGATGAGTTATCTCAGGGAGCCGGGTTCGTGGACGCTTATAAAGCCGTTACGGCTGTAATGGATCCGAGCTTCCCAAGAATCTACTCGCTAAACATACTGAACGACTTAATCTCGGAGATGGGTAGTAGCTACGCTTCCTTCACTTACGGAGGATCTCTTGATGGCGTTTGGTACGAACCTAAGATATTCATACCTTCCGTTAGGTCTGGGTCTAGGGTTATGAGGCAGTTAGTCGTTGAGGGTACCGGGAGCTACAAGATTTACCCAGTCAGGTTGCAGAGTGTTGGTCATGTAGGCTTATGTAATATCACGACAGGAGTTCTCGACCCAGCGTACATAACCTCGTGTAGTGGTGAGGACATAACGTTCAACGTTGATGACGCAACTCGTTACGGGCACCTAGTCATAGACATGGACGCTCTCAAACAATACGACTTCTTCGAGATTGAGGTGGTGTTTCCTTTCGAGTATTTTGAGGGTGGCGGCAGAACAGGAACATTCAGCGTGAGGATACCTACTACGGTGTTAGAACTTGCTTACTGGATTGACGTAGGTGGTGACGGGGTCTTCTCATGGTATGAGACTGCCAGAATGTACTACGACATAAGAAGAGCTAATGCTGTGAGGATTCAGGTAGGTGACTTAGAGGGACAGATTGAGGAGATAGAGAATTTAGCTAGGGTCTACATGGGTGTTGACCCGGCTCAATTACCTAGATACCTAATCGTTAGAATAGGTGTTTCCGGCGCTACCTTCAGAGGAGTCTTACCTATAAAGGCTAGGGTTGTAGGGTATAAGTATGTTCCGTGGAGTGACTTGACGATAATACCCTCTAGATTCACTAGTTCAGGTCTTGTGAGAGTTAGTGTTATTGTCAAGGGTCCTGCAAGACCGGGATTCTACAGTGGTTACGTGGTTGTTGAGGAGACTACGCGCGCTCATAAGTCGTTAGTGCCTGTCTCCTTCTTCGTGCCGATAGAGCTCAGGACCCCATCTAACTACACATTATCTCCCTACGCTGAGGGGAGACAGTACAGGAATACGTACCTTAGAGGAGCCTTCGACTATACTTGGAGGTATGAGTCAGGTGATTGGAGAGTCTTCAAGGTTTATGTTCCGCCAACCTTCAAGAGCTTATGGGCTTTAGGAGTTAGAGTCACGTGGCCTACGCACGACAACCCAACATATGCTAGCAACCTAGACATCCATCTCTACGGTCCTTACACGTACTACATGGTCGAGGAGGAGACGAATATAGTGTATCAGTACAGAGTTTCCGGGGCTCAACTAGCTGCTGAGTTAAGTAGGGATCCGCGTGGTGGCAGTAGCTATAACCCGACGAGATTCTGGGATTCCGTAGGTCCAGGTGAATCACTGATTATATCCCCCATAACCTCAACAGGTGTTTACAGGGTGGTCGTTAGGAATATCCAGTTTAGCGGCATGAGTTATGAAGAACCCTTCACTCTAGAACTAATACCTATGACTCTCAGCGTCAAGTACAGCTACTCCCCAACAAATAAGGTGGGATTGGCTGAAGTAACTATCACCGGACTCAGCGAGTTGTTCCCGGAGGATGTTGCGGTGGTTGGTGAGGGGATAGTCAAACCTGTAGGTGGGGTGACATACTATTATATCCCGGATCTAGCGGAGTACGGGATAACATTGGAGATAAGTCCTCCGGTAATCAGCGATAACACATACAGGTTCAACGTAACCATGAGTTTCTCACCTAGTGTGAGCAGAGGACGCTATATCATACCCTTAAGTGCTACCACGCCATTCCCTGTAACAACGGTTGGCTGGATTGATTCTGGCACTCCAACAATATACTTCGACTGGTATAAGATGCCGATATACCTAAAATTCACCTTAAGTTATAACAGGATAATAGCATAAAGATAGAGTTTTTAATTTAAAGCTTAAATATTTTTCTTGAAACTATATTTAGGGTATCTATTATGAATAAGATAAAGACTTTGGCTCTCTTCATAATTTCAGCTATGTTATTGTCGCAGTCAGGCATCTTATTATACGCTCAAGGAGCTCCTGAGGTGTACGTGACCCCTAGTAGTGGGCACGGGGTGGATGAGGAACCGGTAATCATTAGTGGGTGTAACTTCAGACCTAACTCCCTAATAAGTAAGATAGAGTTGTATAACACGCTTACAGGGCAGATCTATGAGTTCTCAGTAGATGAACCTACGGATGAGTCAGGATGTTTCGGTCCTGTAGATCTGAAGGGATATTTACTAACGAACATGAGTTACGGCACGTATTACGTGATAGTTTATGAGACGCCCGTCGAGCAACCAGAACCTCTAGTAGTTGCGGATAAGATAGCTTTTAATGAGTCCAGGTTGTTGAGTATAGATGCCTCGATGGTTCTCGGAACGCCAGCAACCATTACTGCGGAGTTTTATGTAGAGGGTCTCTTCGCTTTTAACGGCTACGCACGCGCATACTCTGATGACGTTACTACCACGATAGGAGTCATATTCACAGGAGAGGATGAGAGAGGTTACAGACTTAATGCTTGGAGGGTTAACATCACTCAAGTAGATAGTCCCGTACTCTTCCAACTCATTGACTTAGAAACTAGTTCTATAGTCTTCAGCGAGGAAGTCATTCCTGAAGAGAGGGATGGGGTCTTCGTATCCACGCTCACATTCGATTTAGGTGATAGGTTGAGAGAGGACTTACCCAATAACATGGCTTTGTTCACTAGCGCCGAAGACTACATATTGCTTGAATTATACTATGGCGGAAGACATGTGGAGATCCTGTACGCGTTGCTTAACATAACGTATTATAACGAGGAAACAGACACTTACTGGGAGTATCTCTACGAATATCCAGGAAACCTGCCAGTATATCCGGAAGGCATAGTCCACGTTGATGAATACCTAGGTGAGGACGCAGACATTATATGGTCTTCTGTTTTCGAGTGGGACGCTGTGAGCGAGGACGCGGTCTTCATAGTTAACGCGACATACCTAGACAGAGTTCTCTACTTCGAAGATCTTTACACGATAGTCCCGCTCCTCCTCATAGACGGGATGCTTGCTGAACACGGAGTAACCTATGATTTCGGGGTATTAACCGCTGGAGACTTGCTCACGTTAACGGTTTATGGCTCCACACCATACTCGCCCGTCACCGTAACCGTTGACGGTAGCTTAACCTTATATAATGGTTTGACAGGGAAAGACGGTAACTTGACGTTCACAATCCAAATCCCATATCTAATGCCTGGTGAGGAACATATGATAACTGTCGAGTTCCAGTATGACAGCAACGTATACAGAGTTTACATAGTTTACACTCAATACTGGTATGCGTACTATCAATTAATTAACCCTATTACCGGCGAGTACTTAATCGAGAATAGGGCTTCGGCGTCTTATTATAATGAGACTGTGGTAGTGTACCTTAACGGCGAGCCTTTCGATTACTTAGGAGATCTTATAGAGGTATACGCTGAGGGCTTGTTACCGAGTTCTGACGTGATCATTAGGTTTGACGGGACATCAGACTTCGACGTGTGTTCCGGGGAAGCTAACGAAGACGGCGTATTAAGCTTGACGTGCACCATAGCTTCAGTACCTAAAGATAACTATGTCGTTAAGCTAGTAGTAGTTGATGACCTGATAATAGAGGTAAGCATACCTTGGTTTAATGGTACGGAGTACGTTTACGAACCATTAGAAATTTACCCGAAGATACTCGTGCTTAAGATAGGCTCTGACGAGGTCCCGGTAATAATCGGTAATAGTGTGGTTAGGGTTGTGGGCACGGGCTTCCCCGCCAACTCTAACGGCTTCCTAATCTTGATTAACGGTACAGACGCGCTGGCCTCAACAAACTTACATTCACTAATGTTATGGGGTACTAATGAGTACGGCATACTAGTCAGCGCCTCCGGGGTCGTTCCAGGCCTTACCATACCCATCTTAGAGCCAGGGGTTTACGAGTTAAGGTTAGCAGGAAGTCACGTGGTGTCTGAACCTGGATATGTATTCGTGGTAAACAAGTTGGGTGAAGTAGCTACTAGAGAAGACATAGATAATCTCATGAGTAATACTACTGACTTAGTGAATAGCTTAAGAGAAGATTTATATAGTGTCGGAGACAGTCTCTCGGCCCAGTTGCTGAGTATTTACGAGTTGCTGAGCAGCGTTCAAGACGTACTCACGACAATGTATTCAGAGATGGTTACTAAAGAAGACTTAACAACAGCGCTAAACACTATCTTAGCGGAAATCAACTCTTCCAAGACTGAATTACTGATTACCTTGCTAGAGCAGCTCTCGAATATTTCCAGCAGTATTGACGGTCTCTACGTAAGACTTGACGAACTCGAGGCAGTGATCTACGGGGTATCGGAAAACATTACCGACATGTTGTTAGCTCTTCAAGAAAGTCTTAATGAAGTAATTATGAAGCTAGACATTATAATCGAGAACATGGCAACGGCTGAAGACTTAGCCACCGTCTATGAAGGGATCTCAACTTCACTAGAATTCGTTCATGACTCAATAATTAGCAGGATTGACGTGCTCGAGGCTAACATAACTAGTAGGGTGGGTGAGGCTGAGAGCAACATAATTGCTAACCTAGAGAGTTTAAGGAGTGACTTACTAGGTGCTATATCAGAGACTAACTCCACGATAATTTCGAGAATAGACGCGGTCATCGATAGGATTGACTTACTCGAAGCTAATATAACTAGTGAGATGAGCTTATTACGTGATGAGGTTTCATCAAGTATCACGGGACTCACCGAGTTAGTGAACGAGTCCACTAGCATTATCATGGTTAAGCTTAGCGAGTTAACTACCAAGGACGACCTGCTGAACGCTGTCGAGGACTTAACTACTAGAATAGATGGGGTAGAGTCTAATGTTTCAGATCAGATAAGTTCATTAGAGAACACCTTACTGGAGGTTAATACTACATTGTCGAGCTCTATTTCAGCGGTAGAGAGTAGGGTAGCTAGTATTGAAGACAGGATCTCATCACTAGAGGCTGACGTTAGCGAGTTAAGTGAGATAGTGTCAGAGGTCGGGATAAACCTGGCTAGCGTCAACGAAAACTTGAGTGATAAGATTGACGCGCTGGAGAATAGTATCTCAGAAAAAATAACTCAAGCTAAGAATGAAGTTATGGCTAGCGTTAGCGGGAATTTAAGCCTCGTCACAGAGAAGGTTGAGAACACTACAGGAGTAGCTAGTAACGCGTTCACGTTCAGTTTGTTAGCAGCTATATTTGCTATCATCACCACGATAATCGCTGTTTTGGTACTCATACAACTTAGGAAATTCTGAAATAATTAAACTACACTATTTTTATTTTTCTTAAATAACTTTCTTCTCATGTAGTAAGTTAGGTGGGTATGTGTGGAAAGGCAAGCTATGATTAAGCTTACCTTCAAAGATCTTGTATGGATCATTTCTTTAGTGTTCTTGGTAAGTGTATCTTCCTACGTAGTTTACGTCGATTATAACACTTCTTATAACTGGGTTTTCCCACTTAATAAACCTGTGTTAGCGAGTGAGTGGTATCCTAAATCAACGATAGGTGTTGGCGTAGTCGATTTAAGAAATAACGTAACTATCTTAACCGTGTGCAAAGGGTTTACCACGTCTGTGATACTTGATGAGTACCCCTCCGGCTACGCCGTAGTTGTTGCGCGAGGTTACAACTATTACGTAGCGGCTCTCACAGTCTTCTCAACAGCTTTTTATGCTTTAATCTCTAGATTACTGATGAAGAAGATCCACTCAGCATCACGTATTCTATCCTTGTTCATGCTAGGGTTCTTCCTCATCGTGCTTGCAACAACAATTTCTCTCGTGCCATACGTTAACGCAGGTCGTGAGTTAGGATACGTATACAAGACTTCAAAGATAGTTAGGGAGCTTAACTCACTGAATTTCACGAGTCTTAAAGAACCTTTCTTGAACGCGTTAGGTTATGCCTACTTATTTAAGGATAGCTTTAGCAGTATTACCTTAGTAAACGCAGAGTTAAGAGTTAAGAACGCGCTGGCATTAATGGTTTTGAACAGGACCGGAATTCCTGAAGTAACCTATACTACCGCTTTTTATGAGACTCCCGGCAAGCAATTACTGATTTACTTATTCTCCTCAACACCTAACCCAACAGGAACCTTTAGTTACTCGAGGATAGAGTTCACGCCTAGGGGTACGTACCCTCAAACAGCTTTCGCGACCCCCCTAATATTATGTTTAGCGACTTTAGTGTGGGGATTAGCAGGCGTATTCATGGCGAGACGCTTCACTCACAAACATTAGGGGTTCTGAAGATCTTCCCGCGACGGATTAGTCAGAAGTTTCTTTAACGAAGCGAGACGTAATTATGTAGCCTGTGTGTGTCACCCCAATTGATTTAGGTCTGAGGGCTTCGTGGCTTACTTGATACTCTCTCAGCATTATTTCTGATATGTTAACGTTAACAAGCTTCTTGAATTCTTTAATGTGATTCAGCGTTTTTATTACTTGATTTACTGTTGGAACGAATATTACCACACTACCTGAAGACTTTAGGGAGTTCTGTAGGTGTGGGAAGACGTCCCACGGGTTAGGTATGTCAAGGAAGAGCGCGTCTAATTCGCGTTCCTCAATTCCTTGAGTAACGTCCTTATTCTTTATTGTTACCCTGCTAGAGAGTCCTGCTACCTCTAAGTTTTTTGTTGCTATGTCTATATAGTCTTTATTGATTTCGTAGCCGTAGACGTGACCGCTGGAACCCACGACCCAAGCTATAAGAGCTGTCAGGAAGCCCGTACCTACCCCTGCTTCAGCCACTCTAGACCCTTCCCCAATACCTGACTGAATCACCATGTAAGCTAAGTCCTTAGGGTATATTACTTGCGTGACCCTCTTAAAATACTTAAACATTAGATCCACTAGCGTAGGCTTCAGGACGTACGCTGTGACACCAGTACTTAATCTGACCCTAGACCCCCACTCAAGACCTATTAAATCATCGAGTTTCAAATACCCTCTATCAGTGTGTAGAGTCTTACCCCTAACTACTTTAACAATCTTAGATCTTCTCTCATCCACATACACCAACACTAAATCTCCTACGTTAATCAACCTAAACCCTCAAACTAGATAATTACGTAATTCTTTAAACCATTAATGTTAGTCAGATCCGGTGTCACTCGTCACGTATCCGAAATACCTGCCCTCATCATCTAAACAATATCTCGTTAATTTCCCTTATATTTTGCTTGACAAGGACTCGAGTATCCAGTTAAGGTATTCGGGGTTACCAACACTTACCTCTATCCCTATCACTTCAGGTACTTTATACGGGTGATTACGTCTCACAAATTCTATTAGTTCTTGAACCTTACTAGATTCCGTCTTAATTATCAATAAAGACTCAGCGTCTTCACTAATCCTGCCCTCCCACCAATAAACAGACTTAATCTTGTCGATCACGTTAACGCAAGCAGCAAGTCTTTCCTCAACTAATCTCTTACTTAGTTCTTTCATATCATTCTCGGGTCCGGTGACGAAGAATAAGAAAAACTTGCCAGACCCGGCGGCGCTCACCTTCGGCCTACCCCTCTTCAAGTATTGTTAATGCTGCCATAACCTTAGAATCCTCAACCATGTTATCTATCTTGGAGTACTCGTTAGGTTGGTGCGCTGTCTCATCTATCGTAGACCATACGACTGCCGGGATACCTAGTCTCCTAAAGTAAGCGGCAAACGTTCCACCACCTATGCCACCAATCTTAGGTTCTTTCCCTCTCAACTCTCTCACGGCTCTCACGAGTAACTTGACTATTAAGCTGTCGGGTCGTGTTGGGGGCGGTGCGTCAAGCCTCTCAACTACCTCAACCTTGATTACGGGGAGTCTTTCCCCACCCACTAACCTACCATACCTACTCTCGAGTTCCTTAGCCATGCTTTCCGCATCGTTTAGTATGTCGTCGAGATTGTAATTAGGGAGTATCCTACAATCAAAGACAACCTCGCATTCACCGGGTATTATGTTTGGTGCGTTGCTAGTGCTCTTCCACATCGTGGGTTCGAAAGTGCTTGTCGGCGGCTCGTATAGGTCATCCCTCAACGAGTATTTCTCGTGAAGCACCCTACATAAAGTGTTAACGTACTCAGGTAGCACATTGTTTGGGTTAAAGCCTAGGTGCGGCATGCTGGCATGGACTTGCTTACCTCTCACCCTCACTCTAAACCACAAAATACTTTTCTCCGCGACTTCAACGAATGTCCCCTCACTATTCCCTGCGTCAGGAACTAACACCAAGTCTTCCTTCCTAAAGAGATCCGGGCGTTCCTTAACCAACCAGCCCAAACCATACCTACTTCCAGTTTCCTCGTCACTAACGAAAGCTAATACGACCGTTCTCTTAGGTCTAACCCCCAAACTCATTAAGGCTTTAACAGCGTATAGTGAAGCAACCATGCTCTGACCGTTATCTTCGCTGCCCCTCCCGTAGACCTTCCCCTCCCTAACTAACGGTTTGAAGGGTTCCGTAACAGTCCACTGACTGAGGTCGCCGGGCGGTACCACGTCTAGGTGGGTGAGTATCCAGAGCCTCGGGGAATCCGCGCCAGCCTCCCCATAATAATACGCTAGTACATTAGGTCTGACACCACCCTTAGCTCTCTGGTCAGGCACGTCAATACGTTCAACTCTGTCGAAGGACCACTCACGAATTAATTCCTGAAGCCTTAATGCTTTATCTAACTCTCCCTCACCGCCGTTATCAGGTCCTATGGCGGGAACCTCAATCAAGCTCATTAACGTATTAACCATCTCATCCCTGTAAGACTCGATTACTCTCGCGAGTTCCTTAACTGTGACCATGTAAAACACCTATAATTACTCAGTTAAGTACTTAAAAAATATTCGTCACGATATTGACATTAGTTGGGTGTGTGGTATGAGGTCTTGGAAAGCCTGGATATTCACGTTAGGTACTGAGGTAGTGAGTGGTAGGGTAGTGAACACTAACGCAGCATACCTCGGCAGGAGACTCACGTTACTCGGCTTCAACGTGTTAGGAGTCATATCATTAATTGATGATGTTAAGCTCATATCGGAGCTTATATCCTACGTTCTGACCAGCAAGCCAGACTTATTAGTGACTACCGGGGGTCTGGGGCCGACATACGATGACGTAACTCTAGAAGCGTTAGCTAAAGCTTTAAGGGTTGAGCTACGTCTTAACGAGGAAGCTCTGAAAAGTATTAAGGAGAAATACGATGTCTTGAAACTCCCTCTAACCCCTGAGAGAGTTAAGATGGCTTACATGCCTGAGGGCGGTGAGGTAATACCTAATAACGTAGGCACGGCCCCCGGATGTATGGTGAGGAGCGGGGAGACCTTAATTATCTCGTTGCCCGGGGTTCCGAGAGAACTTGAGAGTATGTGGGAATCATACGTTGAGCCGAAATTAAGGCAGCTTGGTGTGAGGAGGGTCTTCGCTGAAAGATCTTTCATCGTTTCAGGAGTTCCTGAGTCTTCCGCGGCTAAGATTGTTAAGGAAATACTGCGTAAGTACGATAATACCTACATAAAAACACATCCTAAGGGGCATGAGATAAGCGCCCCCCTACTCGAGGTTTACGTACAGGTATTCAGTGATGACTTAAGTACGGCTGAGGAAACAGCTGATGAAGTCTTAGAAGAGCTTAAGAAGGGTTTAGAGAGTGTTGGCGGAGTTATTGCTCGTAGTGAAGTACGTTAATCCTATCCCTCCAGCAACCTCCTCCCAGGAAATATTGAACGGCATTAGCAGTTGCTGGAACGTCGATTTAGCTGTTTTCAAGTATTCAGCTATGTCTACCTCATCTATCTTAGCTAGCTGAACAGGCTTGACACCGCCGGACTTCCTGACCTTCACGTACAGTATGGTAACGCCTTTCTCCACAGGTATTCCGTGCCTCTTAAGATGGATTGCTGCTTTGACGTGAATAGGTGTTGTCTTGACGTAGTCCTCCAAGTCCTTACTTAACGTAGTCTTGAATACTACGTCATCCAACGTGAAGTCCTTGTTCTTGAGTCTCACGTAGAGTTCCCTGACCTCCTGCCTTATCTTATTCTTCACTTCCTCTAGTGATTCAGCGGTACCCTCTATACTGCTAATCAATTCTAGAATTCTTGTGAAAGAGTCTTGAAGTATTTTAGGTACGTTCTTCTTCTTACCTACGAGACCCTTTACGTCGATCTTGCCGTTCTCTAAAACCCCGACGTAGTTTTTCTTGAGAGCGAATGCCACGTACTTGTAGGTCTTGTCTTGCTCTATCTCTAGAGATAGTTCCTTCTCAACCCACTCGCTAAGCTTACTTAAGGCGTTGGGGTCAGGACTCCATATGAAGAGGGAATCAGTATCCCCGTAAATAACTCTGAGTCCCAGCTCCTCAGCTTTAGAGAGTGTTTTCGTTATGACGTACCTCCCGAGAGCAGTTACGGACTCAGCTAGCGAAGGTGTGTAGAACGGGAATGATTCGTGACCGAAGACGCCGTAGCTAGCGTTGACGTACACCTTAAGAGCTTTCTGGACGACGTCGTACCAGTTCTTGATCTCCTCTTCCTTCGCTTGCTTAGCAAGTCTCTTGTAAACCCTCACCCTGAAATCTCTTAACAAACCGACTAGGGTTGACGTTATTCCCTTCCTGGACACGCAGACCTTATGCAGCACCTCACCCTTCTCATCGATTACGTTCAGTAATTTATTATCTCTGCACCACCCTTCAGGAGGGTCTATAGTCTCGTAACTAAGGTTCCATACCTTAATTATGCTCGGATATAGGGAAGCGAAGTCCAGAACCACCACGTTGAAGTAAACCCCCGGTATCGGGTCTATCACTATGGCGCCAGCGTACCTCTTACCACCTATCTTAGCAGCTGTCTTTACCTCACCTTTCAGCCTCTTCAGCTCTTCCCTCTCAGGGATTAAGTAATTATTTCTTCTGTGTTCCCAGTACATCAGGTTCTTAACCCACGCGGAGACCTTACGTCTCGTAACGTCTTCTAGAGACATCTTAGCTAAACGCATTATTAAGACCATGAGTTTCCACACGAGCTCGTTATTGAATGTTGTTAGCGTGAGCGATAACTCGGCGTCCTTCATATTATACTCCGCTAGCTTATCAAGCGGTAAGTCGCTAACGCTCACGTCGATAGCGACTTTAGTCTCGCCTAGGAGGGCTTGAGCTATCGCGTCCAAGGTTTTCTCCTTATACGCTTGGCTGAACGCATAGTTCTGTATAGCCTCAATGCTGAAGAATTTGTAGAGGTCTATGTGGAAGCCGTGTCTAACGCTAACGAAGTCTCTTACCTCTTCTATAGGTATGTAGGCAGGGTCTATGCCCAGAACTAAAGCCCTGTTATATATGTATGGTAGGTCGAATCCGTCCCCGTTAAAAGTTATGATTAGAGGGTAGTTATTCATTATCCTAAATAATTCTAGGATTAAGGCTCTCTCACTATCAAATATCTCGACCTCAGCGTTAAGACTACTTAATTTCTCGACGTTCTCAACACTCATCCCCTCCCTGAACGTTATTAAGATCTTCCTCAAACCATCAGTGCTTGCTAGAGCCACGCTTATTATTGGGTAGTTCGCGTGTGAGGGGTCAGGTATTCTGAGCCTGGTCGGGGTATAGACCTCTATGTCTATGGCTAACCTCTTCATCTTGGGGGGCTTCTCCTCGAATAAGGGTGCCATCCTAAGAGCTAGTTCTAGGAGTTCCTCCTCGTCCTCAACGACTTTCTTGTAGAGGCTTAGAACATCCTCCCCCAGCTTAGGCTGTATTAAGGTGATTCCCCTGCCGTTTATCCTGTACTTCATGCCTGGCAGGAGTTTATTATCGAATACGTAGCAGTCATGGTATTTTATGTTAGCTTCCCACGCATTCGTCACTAAACCACGCATTCGAGGGACTGCGAGAGGGTCTTTAACGACTATCTTAGTTAGCGATACCTCCCTACCTCTCAGCAGGTCGTACTTCTCAACTATCTCAACCTTCTCGAAAGACTTATCCTTAACTATCTTCTGATCCAACTCGTTTGGCGGAGTGTTGGTTAGGAAGTAGGGCATATGCCCTGTCTTATCAACCCACACGTAAGTCTTGTTGCTAGAGTCGTCGTAAAACTTCAAGTAAGCTTTCTTAAGCTCCCCACTATAGTACGAGCCGAGCAAGTATGATTCAGGAACCTCATCAACAAACTCGACGTTATTGAGGGTCTCCGCGTACGTAGAAGACCTCATAGAACTCAAGAAAACAACAAATTCAACACCCCCGACCACCGCGACGGAATCAGGCTTCCTAGCAGGAGGTTCGACAGAATCTGAAATCCCACTACCTGAAGAGCTAAGCTTATCTGAAGCTACGGAGACCTCTCGACTCTCCCTAGGGACACTCTTAACAAAATCAGTGAGTTTCTTAGAACCGCTCCTAGGAGGACCTCCAGCAGAGTTACGCCTCCCACTATTTCTAGGCATACCCAACCCTAAAATCTAGTACGGGGTAACACTAAATAACTTCTCACCAAAATAATTCAATATAAACTAATTGAGTTGGAAAACACATAAAAACAAAGAAACACTTAAGACACGGGCCCGTGGCCTAGCCAGGATAGGGCGCCGGCCTTCGGAGCCGGAGGTCCCGGGTTCAAATCCCGGCGGGCCCGCTAATTGGAATTCTCTTAGTTTTTCTCGCGCTCGATCTTCCTTGTGATGAAGGCTATGGCTTTCTCGGCTTTCTCTACCGCTTCTCTTACTTCATCCATAGTCACTTCTATTCCCGTATCTGGGTACCTTGCTCCTACGGCTAGCGGGTATAGCTCGTCAATACTGAGCTCGTGTAGTTGTTGGAATTCTTGGTCTATCTCGCTACATAAATCTATGAGCTGAGATAAATTATGTGTCTTCCCAAAGTGCTTGCCATGGAGTATGAGATATGCCTTTAGTGCTTTCTCAACGGCTTGTTGCGCGTGAAATGCTATGATCC
>Ga0105154_1000038_pt1 | contig 56186 bp, 64 predicted proteins | sample SSWtaG_FD_89672 | JGI IMG/M metagenome (GOLD analysis project Ga0105154, IMG submission 89672) | Hot spring microbial communities from Sandy's Spring West, USA to study Microbial Dark Matter (Phase II) - SSWsed_matched | ecosystem: Environmental > Aquatic > Thermal springs > Hot (42-90C) >... | reverse complement strand
TCTCCGTAGGTCTGTCACTAAGGCTTCCGTGTACGCCTCTCCTACTCCTTCGTGCTAGCACCTCTCTCTTAGGGGTACCGCTCGGAGTGGGTAGTACCGGAGGTTCCCCGGTCCCCTAATAAGGGGTAGTACCGCTCACCTAGGTCTACAAACCTACAGAGACCTTGGAAGACCTATGAAATGACCGAATCATCCTACATAATAGCTTATGTCCTGCTTCTGAACCCTTCTTAAGATTAAGCTTTGGTTAGTATTTATAAAATGCCCTAGCTTTTTAGGATGAGGCTTTCCCCTTACTTCCCCTCTTCTTGCTCTTTACCTTGGGCTTCTCCTCTTCTTTACCGACTTCCTTTCTTTCCTTAACTACCCTCTTAGTCTTCCTCCTCCCAACTGTGACCCCGCTCTGTATGCTCTCGATCTCCTCGATGTACTTCGAGAGCTCCGTAGAGCGTGTAGCCTCTACTAGTAGGTCGCTTACACGCAGCATAACCTCAAGAGCATCTACATCTACGACGAAATCGGCTGGAGCTTCCTCCAGAGCCTCAGGTTCGCCGACCTCCACACTTTCCTCAACTTCCTCTACCCTCTCCTCTCCGCTCTCGCTCAACCAGAGCCCCTCGTGCTTAAGTAGCTAGAAGCTTTTATGTAGGTATACCCGGGGCCGTCAAGTGGGTTAGTATAGGGCCGTGGCGCCGGGGGGAGGACTCGAACCTCCGACCACCGGGTTAACAGCCCGGCGCTCTACCTAGCTGAGCTACCCCGGCGCCAGAGGTATCTATGGAACTGAGGCTTAAATTCTTTTGCTGTGGGTACTGTTTTAACTTCAGCAGATACCCTATCCTCGGGGGTATTGAGATAGTAGCTCTCGGGGGTTCGGCTCTTAGAGTTGTTGAGTACATTAGTAGCCTAACCTACGTACCCACCTTAAGAGAGGTCTCCGAAGCTACTGGACTAAGCGTTTCTACTGTGTGGAGGATAGTTAAACAGCTCGAAGGCCTTGGTATAAGCTTTAAGGTGGTCCCGTTTCTCGGTAGGATGGGGCTTACCGAGGTCCTGTTGGTGTACCGCTCTAGGATACCGGTAAAAGGGGTTCCTGAGGTCCTGCTGAGGTCTCTCATTAGAACTCTTGAGGGAGTCACCATGCTTAGGTACGTAAGTAGGAGACAGGAGGTTGAGGTAGTTGTCAACTACGTAGTGGACCGTGTAGGTATAGAGCCGTCTGAGGTCTACGTGTTGGACAGTACCGTAGCTCCTAGATACATACTAACCCATATAGCTAGGGGAGTTGTAGACAGGGTCTACGTAAGAGAGCTCCTAGCGCTAGCGTCGACATACCAGCAGCCAGCAGCTCCCTCAGTAGGTACCTGTGATAGTATCGACATAGCTCTGGTAAACCTCCTCGAAGAGAACGCTTTAATGAAGGTTAAGGAAGCCCTCAACTACCTTAAAGCTAGGTCGATAAGCGTTAGCTACCGAACAGTTTTAAAGCACTATCACCACCATATAGTTGGCCGAGGAGTAATAGCTGGGATTAGACCCACTGTGGAGAGGTATGTAGAGAAGCTGGCCCCTAGTACTAGGAGGGTTCTCGTAGTCTACGGAGTGCCGCACTCGGTAGCTAAGGCCATGAGAGCCGTGCTCGGACTTCCGCTATTCTCCGAGGCCCTCCTGAGTAGTAGGGAGGGAGTAGCTATAGCTACCGCATCAACGCCTGTTGAAACCCTACCTAAGCTAGTAGAATTCCTCGACACGCTGAGCTCTAGGGGCTATATCGCGGAGTGGAGGCTGCTCGAGATAGACCCGGCGAGCCAGCTAAGGAGACCGATACCGGAATCTCTCGGAAGTTTAAGCACTACTGAGATCGTGGCCGGTAGCGCAGGCTCAACGTAGGTTCGTAGTGGCCGTGGAACCTAGGGAAGTTATTTATTGCGTAGGTTAGGAGCTGGGTTCATATACTTGATATAGTTATACGGCGCCAAGCTCCGCCTAGACGGTGGGAGCTCCGTGCCGCTGAGCTCGACAGCCACCTACGACCTGCCAATACTCCGCGACGTGTGGATAAGGTGTAGGCCTTTAGGGGTAAACGTACCTTCAACCTACTCCACGTAGGACCTATCCGCAACGGTGTACTCGAAGCGCTTCGGGTTGAGCCGGCTAACTATGTACTTAAAAGCCTCCTCAGGTTTCGAGTGCTTACCGCAGGTGTATACATCTACTGTAGCAAAGTAGTACTCAGGCCACGTATGTATAGCTATGTGAGACTCAAGTACTACCGCAATAACACTTACCCCTGGACTCATGTGCCAGGTCTTTACCTCGAGCAGGGTCATATTACCGACCTTAGCAGCTTCTACAACAACCTCCTCGAGAAACTTGGGGTCGGATAGTAGCCTGTAGTCGCAACCGTATAGGCTACCGTAAACATGCTTCCCGTAGACCAGGTACTTTACCTCCTTCATCTCCCCTAGGTAGGGATGTATTTAGAAGTATATAAGCGTATCCCCCCTATCCCACTCCCCCTATAATCTTTCATTAAATTTTAACTGTACTATCGAGTCTTTTTGAAAAATAGTGTAAAGAATTGATTTAATATTGCTTCCAAAATAAGGGAGTAAGTTAGGTTTCTGGTGATAGAGATAGGGAGCTCTAAGACGATGGAGTAGAGTAGTCTAGGCAGCTTAATGAGTAGCCCTTAGAGGTGTCGAAACCCCGATGAGATGGAACTCCTTAGGCTACTCCCTAAAGAGTATCTCAAGTTAAGGACGACGAGTAGCTCAGGTTGAAGCTACTATAGAGGAGATTAGTAGAGCCGCTATCCCAGTGAATACAGCTACCTTAAGCTCTGACCTCACCTTAGTTGCCGTAGAGACTATGTTTTTGCTTAACATTATTCTGATCGATGAGTGTACTACTAGGGCTACCGTAACGGCTGCCAAGGGGATGTACACAAGCTTGTTGTAGTGACCTAATAGAGCTGGTAGTACCGAGAGAGGTAATACTGTTAGCAGTATTGCCGAGGCCACGGCCGCTGAGGCTCTTAGCCCTATGGTTCTCGGTAGGGACCTGACGTTCCTCTCGGTGTCAGCATAGTAGTCTTCGATAGTCTTAACGACCTCCCTGCCCAGTAGCAGGGTGAACGCTATGGACGAGGGGATTATTGACGCCAGTAGGGCTTCAGGCGCGCCAGTCCTTAGGTACACTACTAGGGACCCGTAAACTATCGTTGCAGCTCCCTCCAAGCTAACGACTAGGTTACCTAGGAGACCCGCCTCCTTAATCTTAGCTGAGTAGGCGTAGACCAGCAACGAGTTCAGCACCACGTACAGTAGCGATAGAGCCCCGAAGTACGCGGACAGCAGAACCCCGGCTACTCCTAGCGCTATGGAGAGCCTCAGAGCCTCACTAAGGGTTACCCGACCTGATGGTATCGGCCTGTAGGGTTTGTTAACTAGGTCAACCCTGTAGTCAAAGTAGTCGTTTACTGCGTAGCCGCCAGCGGCTACTAAAGCTACTACCGAGCAAGCTATCGCAAGGTCTAACAAAGCCGGGGGCACCCCGAGAGCTCTGGAGGCTACGAGGTACCCCAGGGCGGTTGAGAGAGCGGAGGCTACGACGTTGTGAGGTCTTACTAACTCCACGTACGCAGCTACCCTAGCCTTCAACGCCTACTCAAACCTCAGCTTAGAGTTACGTTAGTAGGGGGTATAAATGCACTCAGGGACACGTTAAGGTTCAGAGAGAAATGCTCTGCGTACCCAGTACCTGGAAACACCGCTAGCTTGGACATATGGTTAATACCGTACTCATTCTGCGGTAGGGTTTTATGAAGATAGCTCCACGATGTGTGATACTCGTTGCGGTAGTTTACCTAGGCAGAGTTTCTATGAGGCGTTAGAGAACGTAGTAAGCTGACTATGCGACGTAGATAGGCATTCGCTAAAGATTACTTGCGGATAGCACTACGTGTGTAAGTATGTCGGGCAACGGATAAGAAGACCGATGACTCGTTAACTACGTTAGGGAAACTGAAAACGTTTAATGATCTCGGGAAAGCCTTCTTTCTCGGGATGGAAGAAGCTCCAAGCTCGATGTCGGTATAAGTCCCTGAACGCTGTATAAGTATACCTAAGTTCAAGTAATTACCGCTTTAAATATCTGAGAGCATGGGACTGTGGAGCGAGCTGATGTCCTTCCTAGCTGGTAGGAATGTGGTAGAGATAAGATTCCACGGTAGAGGTGGGCAGGGAGCTGTAACAGCGGCACATATACTAGTAGACGCAGCAGTTAGGGAAGGTCTTTGGGGTGTAGCTTTCCCGTTCTTCGGTGCAGAAAGGCGTGGTGCTCCCGTGACCGCGTATGCTAGGCTAAGTAGGAGTAGGGTATTCACGAGAACTATGATTAGGTCTCCGGACGTAATTGTAGTACTAGACCCCTCCCTAGTTAACATAGTCAACGTCTTTGACGGGATCAAGGTGGGTGGTACCGCGGTACTCAACGCCTCCGCCGAAGGGTTTAGAGTACCCGAGGGCGTTAGGGTATTTAGAGTTAACGCGACTAGGATAGCCATCGAGCTCGGGCTAGTACTTGCCGGCTGGCCCCTAGTTAACGTTGCCATGGTTGGTGCCCTAGCAAGGGTCCTAGGTATGAACTTAGAGCACGTAGTTGAAGCGGTGTATGCCATACTATCCGGGAGGGCTGCGGAGCTGAACGCGGAAGCGGCTCGTAGAGCTTATGCAGAGGTGGAGGAGGTTGCAGCAGTGTAGGTACGAGCTACCCCTCTCAAGACCTAAGGTAGGGGTTCAGGGAGCAACAGGGGGCTGGAGGATTAGGAGACCGGTGCTAGAGCGTGGTAAGTGTATAGGGTGCGGTCTCTGCTGGCTCTACTGCCCGGACAGCACTATCGATGTAGAAGAGGAGGGTGGGAGGTTTAGGGTTAGCATAGACTACACCTACTGTAAGGGTTGTGGTATATGCTCGTCGGTGTGCCCTACTAAGGCTATAACTATGGTTTCTGAGGTGTAGTCTATGGTGAGGTTAACCCTAACCGGGAACTACTGCGTCGCCTATGCGGTTAAGCTGTCCAGGGTTAAGGTGGTCTCAGCCTACCCCATAACTCCACAAACTACCATAGTGGAGAAGATAAGCGAAATGGTTGATGAAGGTGAAGCCGACATTAAGATGATAAGGGTGGAGTCTGAGCACTCAGCTCTCTCAGCTGTTTACGGGGCTGCCAGTGCTGGTGTTAGGAGCTTTACAGCAACGTCATCGCATGGTCTTCTCTACATGCATGAGATGGTGTGGTGGGTAGCACAGGCTAGGGTTCCGCTAGTTATGGCCGTAGTTACCAGAACCATAGGACCCCCGTGGAACATATGGACTGACCACCACGACATAATGGGGCAGAGGGATACCGGGTGGCTTATAGCTATGACTGAGAATAACCAGGAAGTGCTCGACGAGACAATAAAGCTGTTCAAGATCACCGAGGATCCGGATGTCTACTTACCTGGTATAATAGGGCTAGACGCGTTCGTATTGAGCCACACCGTAGAGCCTGTAGAGGTGCCGGACCAGGATGTTGTAGACAGCTTCCTACCAGAGAGGAGGCAGCCCTACGTCATTAAAGCCGGGGACCCCTTAATAATGGGTAACATACCGTCAGACCTCGTTAGGAACGCTAAGATGAGGTGGGACGTGCACGTAGGGCTTAGGAGCGCTGAGGAGGTAATCGAGAGGGTAGACCGAGAGTGGGGTAAGCTTACAGGTAGGTACTACGGGGGGTTAGCTGAGTGCTATAGGTGTGGGGACTCAAAATACCTATTAATTGGAGTCGGCTCATGGGTGGGTGATATGAGAATCGCCGTAGACTCCCTCAGGGATGAGGGTTACCCCGTAGGCCTTCTAAAAATTAGGTACATCAGACCGTTCCCGGTGAGGAGGGTGTACGAAGCTGTAAGGGGGTCTAAGGGCGTAATAGTCTTCGATAGGTCGATCTCGGCTGGATCTGCTGGACCGCTATTCCTAGACGTAGCGTCTCACATACACGCCCTAAGGTTAGGAGTCCCGGTAAAGAACGTCGTAGCTGGTTTAGCCGGGGTAGATGTTGGATATAGAGACTTTCAGCTAATCGTCAGAAGGTTTGTAGAGGAGGTAGAGAGGGAGGGGTGGGTTACGGAGTTCCTAGAGTTCTACCCCGGGAGGTGATGAGGGTGCCTCTAACCATTAGGGAGCTACCTAGGGAGAAGTACGTCCTACCCGGACACGCGGCCTGTCCCGGTTGCCCGGAGGCTATGGGGTTAAGGTACGTTGGCATGGCGCTGGGAAGGAGGGCTATACTAGTAATTCCAGCTGGCTGTACATCGATAATTCAAGGCCTCTCACCGGGTTCAGGGCTTGCGTTCCCTATACTAAACGTAGCTTTCGCCTCGTCTGATGCCGTTGCAGCCGGGGTTTCGGTAGCTAAGGAGATACTTGGAGAGGATGCCGTAGTTGTGGTATGGGCAGGTGATGGAGCTACCTCGGATATAGGTTTTGCAACACTCTCGGGGGCTGCTGAAAGAGGTGATAACATAATTCACATATGCGTAGATAACGAAGCCTACATGAACACCGGGATACAGAGGTCCTCCCAAACACCTAGGGGGGCCTGGACTACGACTACGTGGAGGGGTAAGGCTGAGCCTAAGAAGAACATGCCCCTGATAATGTTATCGCATGGGGTTCCCTACGTAGCTACAGCTAGCATCGCCTACCCGCTAGACTTCATAGAGAAGCTAAGGAGGGCCTCAACTATCCGAGGGTTTAAGTATATACATCTGCATGCGCCCTGTCCTGTTGGCTGGAGGTTCGACCCGTCGGAGACTGTTGAGATAGCTAGACTAGCTATCGAGACCGGTATGTGGGTACTCTTCGAAGCTGAGCGAGGTAAGGTTACGATAAGCCCGCCGAGCAGGCCCTACGCAGATAAGTCCAGGAGAAAGCCGATATACGAGTATATTAAGAGACAAGGACGCTTCAGGAACATTACCGAAGAGTTAATTAAGGAGCTGGAGAAGGAGGTTGATGAATACTGGAGTATCCTAATTAAACTATCTTCCCAGTAGATTTAGGAGTACTACCGAAGCTATGAAGAGAACCGATACCACTACTATCTGCTTAGGCGTCACCTCGAAAACCGCTTCAACCTCCTCGAAGAACCTCACCAGACCAGCTGCCGGGGATAGTGGGGCTTCCCTCCTTCTTCGGCGTGTAGACACCGCACCTGCCCACAATAACTAAACTACACCTTTTTAAACCTCCAGACTACACTACCTAAGAACCTTGGGGGATGTAGTTGATAACCATAAGGGAGGCCCAGAACCTAATGAAGGTAAAGTACTTTGAAAGAGACTCATCCAGGGGTATCTACGCAACGTTTACATGGCTTGTTGAGGAGGTTGGAGAGCTAGCAGAGGCCATCCTAAGCGGTGATAAGGAGAGTGTGAAGGAGGAAATAGCAGACGTAATAGCGTGGACTCTCTCTCTTGCCAACCTCCTAGGTGTAGATGTCGAAGAGTCGTTCATGAGGAAGTACTCTAGAGATGATTAGTGGGAATTAGGTGGGTTCCACCGGAAAAGGAGGGGTACCGTGGTTCGAACCTAGGAGGCACACCCCTCTATTTCTTTTGCACTTTCTACGTACCTAGATTTATTATAATAGGAAGTGACTGATAACCTAAAAGTACTATAAAAATAAGTTTGTATAATTGCCAATTCAAATTATGTCAAGCAAATCGTACATTGTTGAATCACCGAATCTGATTCAGTAAATCTACATCAAGTCCAGAAGAAATGGAGGGGTGTGCCTCACTGTAAAGCTTGTGGGAGATTAGTGGGATTCAGAGGAAATGGAGGGGTCTACCCTTTTCACAGCTTCATCTACGAATGTTGCGATCCTCTTAAATGCCTCGGCTAGGGGTGTGCTCGACCTTTCTAATATGTAGATAAGCCCCTTATTTACGTACTCCGGAAGCTCTGGGTCTATGGGTATCTTAGCTACTATGGGTATTCCATACTTCTGCGAGATGAGTTCCGTGATCGATTCTCCGAATATGTTGTACATCTTACCACTCTCGGGGCAGTAAAAATAGCTCATGTTTTCCACCAACCCAAGCACCCTAAGCCCCACTTGCTTCGCAAAGTTTATCGTTCTTACTACTACCTTACCCACAACCTTCGAGGGTATCGTGACTATTAAGGCTCCATCGATTTCTCCTGCTCTCTGTACAAGAGTCAGAGGCTCATCCCCGGTCCCCGGAGGCGCGTCTACCACTAAGAAGTCTAGTTCACCCCACTTGACCTGTGTTAGTAGTTGTAGTATTGCGTTAGTTTTGAGGGGGCCTCTCCATATAATAGGTACCTCGTCCTCGGCTAGGAAACCCAACGACATGACCCTAACTCCTAGAGGTCCTTCGACGGGCTCTATACCATCTAGGGAGATAGAAGGCTTCCTACCCTCCAGACCTAGGAAGATAGGTACTGATGGACCGTGAAAATCTATGTCGAGAATACCGACTCTATAACCTCTCATAGCTAGGGCTATAGCTAGGTATGAAGCTATAAGCGATTTACCTACACCACCTTTACCGCTTATCACGACTATCTTATGCCTAACTCCTGGTAGAGACTTCGCTGAAGACTCATCGATAACTACTCTAAACCTACTACCCACGGTTTACAACCCCCTAACTTACTCTCTGAACACTAATTAGCTCTACGCTAAACAAATACCCGTTAATACGTACCTCAGCTTTAACCGGTATCAGGCCCAGCTCGGAGGCCCTGTACGCTAGCACAGAAACGTTCCTAAGGACACCATCTATACTACGCGTATACATATAGCGGTGTATATCAACTATAACTCTACCTAGGGCTTCGTTATCTACGGTAGACCTACCTAGGCTTTCAACGCTGAGGTTACTCCACGAAGAGACTATAGTGGGATTGAAGAAGACGTCACTTAGGTTCCCAGCTCTAAAGGCAAGCCCTAGGAGCTCAGGTACTAAGTACAGCTGTGGCTGGACCGCATATGGGAAGGCTATGTAGCTTACGCTGTAGGTTCCGCTCTCGTTACTTCTAGAGAACTCCTTGCGGATACTTAGGTAGAGGTAGTCCAAGGTTCCGAGGACGTAACCTGAAGCAGGGACATCGCCCCTAACCCTGTATAGTAAGGTTATAGTCTCGTTCCTCGGAGCTCCGGTATCTAAGAACTCCCGGAGCACCTCTCGGGGATCGGGTCTAGCGGTAGACCCTCCTTGGCTTCCAGTAGTCAGCGCCCCAGCGATGTAGTAGGCTAGGATACCTATAGCTACTAGTAGCACACCAATAGCTATTAGGTCGAATCTAACCCTTCTGTACTTTCTCCTCCTAACCTGCTTACCTACCTGCTTCCTCCTGCTCACAACCTGCCGCCCAACCTACCTAAAACTACCCCATAATATAAAGGAAAGGTTGCTAAGGAGTACTACTGATAGTGTGTTTGGCTCTGGAATAGCTATCGAAGGTGATAGAGCTTAAACCAGGACCTTACGTACCCTTATAACCTCTTCATACTCTTCAACAAACCCGTAGGTTAGGACAACTATATCGCCGACCTTAAGTAGCCCTGAGGAGGTTAGGTGCTTGTAAAGCTTCTCAAGCCCCTCTACATAGCTCGAAGCCTCTATGACGAATACATTAAGGCCCCAGAGGATCGAGAGCTTCCTAGCCTCCTCAACTCTAGGTACTCCAACGTATACGGGGACCCTAGGCCTCACAGCTGAGGCCCTCCTAGCAGTCCTCCCACGCATGCTGTAGATAGCTATGGTGGCACCTAGGTCTTCAGCTAACTCTACAACCCCCTTAACGAACCTAGTTCTAAGATCTGTAACGAACCTCTCAGTAGTTGGGGGTAGAGAGCCCTCAGCAGCCTTCGCTATCCTACCCAACCACTTAACGACCTCCACAGGGTACTTACCTATAGCGGTCTCCCCAGTTAGCATTAGAGCATCTACACCACTTACAACAGCCTCGTAGACATCCACCACCTCGGCCCTAGTAGGTACGGGGCTCTCCCTCATTGACTCCAGTAGCTGCGTAGCTACTATAACGGGCTTACCAAGCTCCCTACACCTCCTCACAATCATTTTCTGGACGGAGGGTAGCTCCTCGAGCCCTACGTTCATTCCCAGGTCCCCCCGAGCTATTACAACACCGTCGGAGGCCTCTATAATGGGGTCCAGGTTCCTGAGGGCGCTAACGGTCTCGATCTTCGCTAGGAGGCCCGCGCCGCAGTTCAGCCTCTCGATAACCCTCCTCACCTGATGCACGTCCTCAGAGCTTCTAACATAGCTAAGACCCAGGTAATCAAAGCCGCTCTGACACGCGAACTCTATATCCTCCAAGTCCTTCCTACTAAGTATGGGTAGGTCAAACTCTTTACCCCTTACGGTAAAAGCCTTCCTAGATGAGAGGATCGAGTCCGTCTGAGCTAGTGCGTCGAAGTAGTCGCCCCCAACCTCTACGATGGTGAACACCACCCTACCATCGTCCATAAGCACCGTATCCCCGTTAGACAGCTCCTGGAGAACCCTTGGGGGTACGTCTACGGGAACTACGGGGCCGGACGTGTTTACCTCCAGAGGACGCCTACCTTGTAGTGAGAACCTAACTATGGTGCCTCTAGCTACCTCAAGAGGCTTTTCCAGCCGACCCAACCTAAGGGATGGGCCTACTACATCCCCGATAAGGCTAACGTATTTACCGCTAAAACCCTCCACGCTTCGGATTAGGCTAACGTACCTACTCCAAACATCCCTACTACCGTGGGCGAAGTTCACCCTGAAACCACTAACGCCGAGCGCCACCATCTTACTAAGCACTTCCTCGCTGGAGGAGGCCGGACCTACGGATGCTATTATCCTTACGTTCACGCTTACCACTCCAACAAACCCTCCGTAGGTAGCTTAAAGCCGAATGTCCCGCTAGAACCCCTAGTTGCAGGCTCTCGGAAGCTCTCACCTTACTATCCATACTTGACGCGAACCTTAGGTTAGTCGGCTACCAGCTTCAATCTGTATCCACTATGTACCTTCTTCATCCTATCCCCGAACCTCCTCAGGAGGGTTACCTCTCCTTTAAGCCCAGTACAGTGAGCTGCGTGGACCTCGACAACCCCCTCAGCATCGAGCTCACTCACAATCCTTTCAATATCCTGTAGCTCGGCCTGTGCTAGGTGGAGCCCCCCGATTACTACCGCCTCGCCAGCCCCAGTAAGCCTCCTAGCCTTCCTAACTATGTTCGAGATCCCGGAGTGCGAGCAGCCTACTACGACTAGCACCCTACTCCCCACTCTTACGGCAACCCCGGTATCGTCTAGCATAAGCTCATCAGTAAGGAAGCCGTCGCGTAGGGTCTTAAAGCCCTTTACAGCGTAGCTGTTGTCGTAGTACCTCTCAATCTCACCGAGGAACCATAGACCTCTAGAGAGCTCCACATGCTCCCTGAGGAGCACCACTTCGAACTTGCTTAGCATCTCCCTGAGTTTAGGGCTAAACCCAACGTCGAACCTCGCGAACCCCTCCCTAGTGGAGTAGCAGGGCTTCAGCACGTCGGGGTGCGCTAGGAGGGGCTTCCCTACGAGCACCCTGGAGAGCTTTACGAGGCCCTCCGAGTGGTCGTAGTGCCTATGCGAGAGGACAAGGACGTCAGCAGACCCGGGGTCTACACCGACCACCCTAGCGTTGTAGAGCAGTACCCTACCGGACGCACCGAAGTCCAGGAGGACCCTGTAGGAGCTACCGTCCTCGTACTCGACCGAGATTAAGGCACCAAACCCGTGCTCCGAGAGAAGCTTAGTGAACCCGGAGTAGTCGTCCACTAGGATAACTACTTCAGCTTTAGAAACTCCCCCAGGAGCCGTCACTCCAGTCCCCCGTACTATACCACAGCCCGTTTAAATTATCGTCTCCGGCTACAATTTAGTCGGGCTTAACGAAGACGCTGTTGCTCTATAGCTAATTACTGAAGCCTAAGTTCGCCGGTTCCGGGCCTAGTCAGGGGCGAAACCCCGTATTACCAGGCTTGAGGATCCCCGCAACCCTACGTCGGCAACCCACGGGATACAGGTGAGTAGAGGTCCCCAAGTCGGCGAGCACGAAGTGGGGGAGTAGGGGTAAGTGCTGACGTCAGTCCGGGGAGTTTAAATCACAACTCATTCCGTCTCGAACTCATCATTCAGTAGCCCCTAAATTACCTAGAGCTAGGCGGATTAAGGCCTTAAGGATCCGGCCCCGCCCCCTCACGACCTCCTCCTAGCCTTCAGGGCTGACTCAAGCCTACACGTAGCCTTATCACAGGGTAGCTCGAACTTCATCGTCCCTCTCTCCACAAGGTCTATAACCCCCTCGTCTACCACTACCTCTATCTTCCTAGCTACCTCACAAGCCTTATCGTGGTCTACGCCTAGCATTATAAGGGCTTTCTCTATGGTTGCGTGCCTCCTGAGGATAGTTGCACACACCGATACACCCTTCTGGCTGAGGCTAACACCATCCCTCTCCTTAACGACCAGACCTCTGAACCTAAGCTTCTTAAGCATTAGGGAGACCGTGGCTTTAGACGCCCCCAGGATCTTGGATATCTCGGTGGGCTTAACACACTTACACCCCCTCCTGTATGTTAGGGCGTAAATCAAGACCAGGTAGTCTGCCATCTCAGGGGTTAGGTCTACGTCCATTTAACCACCTAACTAGGGCCCCAATAGCTAGGAGGGCCAAGCTTATAACTCCTACACATAGCGATACCTGTGCTCCGGTTAAGTAGGAGATGGAGTAGCCAGCTAGCGAGACCACCACAGAGGAGGCTATGGTAGTCCTCATACTGTAACTCCTCAACAGGTACACCGAGATTATGCTTGGAACGGCTATTAGGATGCTAGCTACAACAACCCCGTAGACCTTAACCGTAGCTGATAGGGATAGAGCCACTAGGGCGTAGACTAGGTAGTAATACGCTTTGGTGTTCAGCCCTGAGACGTAGGCCAAGTCCGGGTCGAAGCTTATGTACTTAAGCTCTAGGTTGAAGACCGACGTTAGGGTTATGGTTAGTAGGGCTACGAGAGCTAGGTAGGTTAGGTCGTCCGGGCGTACCAGTAATGCTATGCCCCAGACCACGGCCATAGCCCTAGAATAGCCCACCGGAGTGGTGTACGCAAGGTACCAGGCGGCTGCTACGGAGAGTACTGCGGATAGGGAGGATAGTAGGGGTACGGCAACATCCTGGGGAACCCTTCTCCTACTCAGCTCAGCCACGAGAGCCGAGGCGGCGAGGGAGTAGAGGAATACGACCACCTGTAGCGGGATGACCTTAGTGAAGCTCTCGATCAGTACACCTAGGAGGGCCCCGGCTAGCAGGGAGTGTAGTAGCTCGATAGCAAATACCGTACTCTGTGTTAGGGCCAACACGTAGCTAAGGGAGCCGAAGACTATACCCCCTAATGCGGCCGCGGCGAGCCCTAGGGCCACAACCGCTTCTACGAGGCTCAGGGGAACCACCTACCGGGACCTAACCGCGTGGTCCTCACTAAGTACCGTTATGCCGGCCACCTCAGACATGCTTGGGTAGGTTCTCTTAAGGTTATCTAAAGTCAGCACACGGCTTGCAGGACCGTAGGCCACTAACCTCCTGTTTAGCAGTACTACTAGGGGTTCGTACCGCATGCAGGAGGATACCTCGTGGGTACTCATCAGTATGTCTACGGAGTACTCCCTGTATAGCTTATAGAGGGTCTCGGCTAGGTCGCACTTCGCGTCAAAGTCCAGCGCCGCCAGGGGCTCGTCCAATACTAAGAGCTTGGGCCTCCTAACTATTATGCTAGCTATTAGGGCCCTCTGGAGCTCACCCCCGCTCAGCTCGCTAAGCCTCCTACCACCCAACCCCTCGATCTCCATAGTTCTTAGAGCTTCCTTAACAACCTCCTCAACGTTCCCGTCTATCACCCTTGGGGGCCTCTTCAGCGAGAGTAAACCGGCTACTACAAGCTCCCTCACCGTAATGAACGGGCTCGGCCTACTGGTGCCTGGTTGTGGTAGGTACCCTATGAGAGCTGAGACCTCACGCCTATCTTTGAACGGGTCCCGGCCGTAGATCCTGACGTAGCCGTGTGAAGGCCTTAGGAGACCTACCAGGACCCTTATCAGGGTCGTCTTTCCAGCTCCGTTAGGCCCCAGTAGCAACGCGTAGAAGGGGGACATTAGGGTGAGACTAACGCCCTCTATAGCGTAGTTGCCGTTGTAGGACGCGTAGACATCCACGAGCTCTACGGACCTACCTATGCTTTCCAAGGCCTACCACCCTAACCGTATAGCCTAGGGCCGCCCCGGATGCCAGCGCTAGGACGGCTACCAGAACACTAAGTAAGTAGCCGCCCCCCTCTTGAGGAGCCCTTGGGACATTGCGATACGACATTAAGGCGATCAGGGTAGCCAGAGGCACCAGCTCCGGGGAGGAGTTGACGAGCCTAGACAGGGGAACCACAGCGACTGCGACCCCCCTGCTCTCCAGCTGGCTTACCAGGTCCCCGTACTCGGCCAGCTCGAGGTCCGAGACCAGCAACACGTCGTACAGCTTCCCGTAGGAGTTAGCCGCGTTTAGAGCGCGCAGGGCCTCGACCTGTAGCCCGTGCTCCGGTAACACCAGGTAGCCTAGCTCTAGGCCCAGCTCAGCTACTACGTACTGAAGTACCGGCGTTAGTAGGGCCACCCTAGTACCCCCCAACCCCTCGGATGTTCTGTTAAGTGCTCTAGCTAGGCTATCCAGGTACTGAAGGTAGCTCCTGAGGTTCTCCTCGTAGTACCCGGACCAACTGGGGTCGACCTCAGAGAGGGCCCTACACACGGCCCTAGCCACCGCCTTGAGCCCGCTCAGCGTGAAGGTGTACCCGTGGGGGTTCACCCCACCGGTTAGGGGGTTGCGTAGCATCTGTAGGCCAGCGTTAAGGTAGTCCCTGTAGTCGACTAGGCGTAGAGTTAGGTAGCCGTCGGAGGCTAGCTCCTTGACCCTCTCCTCGATAGGTAAGTGTGAGGGGCCCGTCATCACGACTAGGCGGGCCCTACCGACGAGGTCCAGGAGCACAGATAAAGGAGGCTCATAGTGATGCGGGTCCACCCCGAGGGGTACCAGCGAGACTACCTCAACCCTTTCACCCCCGATTGCTTTAACGAGGGGCTCAAGGTACGGGGCTGTGACGGCTATTACAACACCTCGGGAGTCTGCATACAGGGGGGCATAGACAGGAGCTACTACTAGTACTGCTAGCAGCACTAGTATTATAGCACGCACACCTCACCCCTGGTTCTATTGCGTAAAACTGCTAATAAGTTTTACGTAATAAAACCGAGTAAAGCTTATTTCGCAGATAGCCTGTTGGACTACTGGGGCCGGTAGCTCAGCCTGGAAGAGCGCTCGGCTTGCACCCGAGAGGTCCCGGGTTCAAATCCCGGCCGGTCCACCTTACAGCCTTTTAAACCCAAGGTGACCAGGTCTTCCTAAACCCTTAGACCTTTAATGTAAAACCTCTGGAGGGTTTAGAGGGACTGTTGCGTGATACTCTCGGATACAGACCTCAGGGGGTACCTGAGGAGCGGGAAGCTGGTGGTCGAGCCCCTGGACTGGGGGATAGTTAGGGAGAACGGGCTAGACCTCAGGCTAGGCCCGGAGTACTGCGAGGTACTCGGTAGTAGCGAGGTGCTGGTGGTCGGTGAGGGGGACGTATCGAGGTACTACAGGTGCGGTAGGGGTGGGGAGTACGTGGAGCTCAGGCCGTCCACCCACTACCTACTCCACACCTTGGAGACGGTAGCCCTACCCGAAGACCTCATGGGCTTCGTAGAGCTGAGGTCTACCTTCGCTAGGCTAGGGTTCCTGATGCCACCAACGATAGTCGACGCGGGGTTCAGGGGCCAGCTAACGATAGAGGTTCTAACACCACCGTACCCGACTAGGGTTAGGGTAGGCACTAGGTTCCTCCACGTAGTCTTCGCTAAGACCCTAACCCCTGTTACCAACACCTACAGGGGTAGGTACCAGGGGCAGACCGGGGTGACCCTACCTAGGTGGTAAGCACAGATAACCCTGCTTAACTGCTTATCCTGGGTAGCAGTGGCCGCAGTAGGGGCATTAAGCTACGTAGACCTAGACCTAAGCCTCTACTTGAGCTTCACCCTACCCATGTTCGTTAAGGTAGGGGATTGCTGGGTTAAGGAGTACGGCTTTGGGAAGGGTAGTACTCTGTGCTCCGACGGGATCGTTAGGTGCTACGGGGAGGGCTGTAGTGAAGCCTTCCTCACCTATCTAGCAGGTCTGTGGATAGATAAGGACAGAGCCCTAGAGCTCGTTGGGGGCAGGGCACGCGAGGTTGTGGAGGACGTTGTCTCTAGGTTCTACTGCCTAGGGGTACCGGCATCTCCCTGGGACCTCTTCGAGGTGCTCACCGCGGCTTTCCTCTCTAGGAGGACTGACTACCACACTAACACGGTTAGGTGGGTCAAGCGCCTCCTAAGCTACCTAAGCCTTGAGCAGAGTCCCACGCTAGAGGATTTGATAGCTTACTCCAGGAAGGTCTACGAGGAGTTCCGCTCCTACCAGCTCCTCCAGTACTACGAGGTAGTAGGAGAGCTTTACACGTTCTCCTCGGTAGCTAGGGCCCTAGGGGACCCCGAGAGGGTGAGGATAGACCTGGTCAAGATCAGGTACGTCGGCCCTAAGGTGGCTGATTCCTTCATACTCCACGTAGGTCTAGATTCATCTAAAGCCCCAATCGACGTCCACTACCTAAGGTTCCTGAAGAGGTGGGGTCTACTTAGAGAGGACCTCACAACACCCGTTAAGAGCTACTGCTCCAGGTACTCATGTAGGGAGTGCCCCCTATCACCTAGGTGCGTAGCTAGTTATACGTCCGCTCTGTTTAAGAAGTTAAACGGCTTCGTGCAGTCAGTAGCCTACGTGGCTGGTAAGCTGGGTATAAGTAGGTGCGAGGAGGTGGAAAGAGTTAGGCGCGTGCTAATTAGGACGCTAGCTTATGGGCGGTACCCTCTCGACCTTGAACCACGTTATCTCGTCTCTCCTAAGTAGCTTACCTATATCGTCCTCAGGTACCTCCCCCTCTATGAGTACGTAGTAGAACCCGTCTACAACAGAGCTCTTGGTCACCTTAATCACTCTGTAGGTAGAGGTCAAGCTCCTAATAACCTCCTCGGCTAGGTTCTTGTAGTAGGTAGTGAAGTACACCGCGGTCTTAGACACATAGCTCACCCACCTCACTAGCTCTGCTAGTTTATTAAGCCTCCAACCTAGGGGGTGCGGACCCGGTACCCGACCTTAGGTGTGCTTCGGGGTCCTACCTCAGGGTGCTGGGGACCTACCTGCGGACTCCGTCTTCGCCATATTTTAACCTTTGAGGGGCTATCCCCTAAGGTGTAGGTGGTTTTGAGCTGGAGGAGGATGCTGGCTCTAGCTATAGCTGTAGCTACCGTAGCTGTAGTCGTTGGCTCTACTATCACCTGGGGCTACAGCAGTAGACTGTACGCTGAGTTCTCCACAGAGTTACTAGCATTTGGTGAGGGCTTCGTCAACGTCGTAGTTCATTCTCCGCGTAGGTGGTTAACGTACAGCTTCACGGTTAGCGAGGTTGCTGGTAGGGGGGTTGAGCTAGACGTAGGGGACGTAGTTAGGGACTTCCTAGAGTACTATAGGAGCCTACCTAGGGGCTACGAAGGCCCCGTCCTCGTACCGTCGGTCAGCGTTACCATGTTCTTCTACAGGGGTAGCGTGGAGTGCGTAGCTAGCTACGTCTACACAACGAGAGACTACTTCATGGAGAGGGGGCTCGACGAGGTCGAGGCCAGTAAGAAGGCCCTGGAGAACCCGATGGCCTTATTCGAGTCAAGGCTCTTCGCGAAGCCCTCGATAAGGTTTAGGCTTAGGATGCCTGCCGGGGGCTTAGAGCCTGCATGCGTAGACTTCACGCCAGCTATCCGGGACTTCATAAATGAGCTAGGGGGTAGCAGTGAGCTCGAGACCCTAGACAAGTCAGCTACCCTACTGGGGGTGGGCTGGGAGATGGACCTACCCCCTGTACCGGTCGCCGAGGCCCAGGCAATGGCTGGCGGCTGTAAGCTGTACGGGACTTCGGTAGTGTATGACTCCCTGTACTCGGAAAGGGATAGCCCACCACAGGGTTGGTACACGAGCATGTACTTCAGCCCGACCCTGGAGTCCTACCTCAGAGCCTACGGCCTCGACCCACATGGCGTTAGGAGGGCTATCTGGAGGTGGTTTGCGGAGTACTTCAGTAAGGCCTACTACTGGGAGGCTACCCCTAACTGCACCTTTACGGGAGCTGTTCAGGCTACCGTAGACCTGATCTACAGGTCTACGGGAGGTACCGACACCCTGTACAGGTTCCTATCAGCTCCAGCTATAAAGGACGTAGATGAGTGGGTTGCGAACGCGGTATCAGCGTTTACAGGTATATCCCTTACACTAACCCGAGCTCACGTAAACTGGTTAGACTGCAAGGACCTCCAAAAACTACCCTACGTAGACGTAACACGGGAGGTACCCTACCTAGGTATAGGGGTCTACAACCCATACCTTAAACCAGTCGTAGTGTGGGGGGACATGGCCGTAAGTTCGTTTAGGAAGGTCCACAGAGGGCTCTCCTTCATGGGCATCATAGTCTGGGGTGAGGCATACGAGCAGCCCCTCACTATAATTAGTCGTAGTGCAGTTTGTGAGCCTACGACTTCCTGCGAAGGGTACGTTACCTTCAGGACGACTTTTAGATATGTAGGCGACCGCGTGGTGACTCTCTACGACGTCTCCGAGGTGGTTATGGGTGGTAGGAGGTACTGGGCTGTAACGCCGGTAGCTACGCCTATCCCCGGGGCGTACGTCCTCGTCGACTACGCCTCAGCTAGGTATACGACCTCTGTTGACGGTGGCTTACTTAGTGAGCTTACCTACGGGGCTGGTAGGGTAATCACGACGATCTCGAGGAGTAATATACCGCCTATAACGATGCTGTACCACGAAACATCGGGAGATCGAGTTACGGTAGAGCAAGGCGATAAGTACATGGCTCTAGGTACGAACGTGCTCCTAGCGTTAGTGCAGTACACGATTTCAGTACTAGCGCCGAAGTCCTCACTAGCCCTAGAAGCACCTCAGCTCCAGCTGCACGTAGTCTCCGTCTCGGACATCGAGTAACTCTCTTAGGTACTTCGATGAGACCACCTCTAGAACGCCTTCGTGGTGCTTGGATAGGTTAGGTCTAACTATCACAGCGTCTACGGCGGTCGCACTGTCTCTACCTACAGAGCCTAGCCAGTACCTGAACCCCCCGTAGAGCCTCCCTTCGAAGAGTACGTTCCTTACTGACTGGGGTCTGCAGAGCCTCTCTATATCGCTAACGGGTGTATTGACCTCGACGTTAAGGGTCCCCGGGTAGGGTTCCTCGTTCAGTATCTCCGTGAAGAGTAGGTAGTATATGGGGAGCGATACGAAGTACCTTCCGCGGCCGGATCCGCTCACGACCTTACCTTCTAGCCTCAGAGGCTCTCACCTCCTTAGCTACTCTATCGGCTAGATAAGTAGGCTCAGGTAGGTCGTGATGCTTGAACAGAGTTTTGGCGAGGACCCTTAGGTTATCAAGGCTAACCCTGTACCCTATACTTAGGTACACCTCCCTCCTACTACGTCTAACTACCAACCCCCCAACTAGGTCGTCCACCACTATGAGCCTCTCGGAACCTGCGTTAACCACCTTACCGTAGAGTAAGCTCTTAGCCGCTCCTACGGACGCCGTGCTGGTAACCAACCCTACGTGCGAGGCTATCCCAAACCTCCTCGGGTGGGTTACCCCGTGGCCGTCTACTACAATTAGGTCGGGCCTCACGCTTAGGAGCTCTAAGGCCTTGATCAGTAGGGGGGCTTCCCTAAATGCCAGTAGACCGGGTATGTAGGGTACTCCAACCCTTCCCTTAACGACCACGTACTCTACAGGGTCTAGATGCGGGTAGGTAAGTAGAACCGCGACACCTACCCCTAGGTCTCCGGCGTAGCTGACGTCTAGGCCTGCTAAGTACCTAATCTTACCTAGGTCTATACCGTCGTAAACAACCCTCCTCGAGAGCTTCTCCTGTAGCTTCTTAGCCCTCTCGACGTCGAACACCATGGGTTAGGCTACCGGGTAGAACCTCTCGTAGGCCCTCTTCCTAGTTATGACAGCTACGTCAACTCCGTCGCCCGACGTAGCGTCCCTACTTATAGCGGCCCTAACAGCGTTTACCGCGAGTTTCTCGGCCTCCTCGACCCCCATATCCTCCCTATACCCACCCTCGATGATGCCTATAGCTATAGGGGCTCCGGTACCTATAGCGGCGTAGTTATCCTCTATGAGAGAACCTAGGGGGTCCATTACGAAGAGGTGCGGGCCTGTCTCGTCTATACCTCCGAATATAATCTCCGAGAGGAACGGGTAGTACTTGTACTGGTATAGTAGGGTTGAGAGCAGCTTAGCGGCCCCCCTAACGCTGATAGGATACCCTAGGCGGATCTCGTAGGACCTAACCTCGACAGATAACCAGCGGGTTAGGGTTTGGATATCCGCAAAGAGTCCGGCTAGAGCTATACCGAACCTATCCGCTAGTACGTACACCTTCTTACCGGCCCTACTCATAACGTAACCTCCGTACGCAACCCTCTTCTCGGCAGCTAGGACTACGGCGTCCGCCAGCCTAAGCCCGACAGCTGTAGCCCCGGTCCCTAAACGGTCGTAACCCATGCCTTACCCCACTTACCCTGGAGCGGGCAGTATATAACTGATGGTGGGCCCGCGGGGATTTGAACCCCGGACCACCCGGTCTCCCACATGCTAAGCACGATATGAGCCGGGCGCTCTACCTGGCTGAGCTACGGGCCCCAGAGAGATTTTTGTACGCGCTTTTAAGCGTTCTAACCTCTCCCCGCCTAAGGTGGGGAAGGTCCTCCGGGAAGTGCACTCCCGTAACTCCTCTGAGAGAACCGTAATAACCTCCTAAGAGCCCTTCTAGTTGGGCATGCTGCGCGTTAGAGTTTACGTAATTAGGGCCGGCTCGGACGACCCGAGGAAATCTACAGGACTTAAACTGGTTAGGAAGGGGTTTGCCGAGAGGATCCCTCCGGGGCGATCCCTACCTCCGTGTACAGTTCTGCTAACAGTGTTTAGCGAGGAGGTGCTGTCCCCGCTAGATAGGGACCTAGTATCTAAGTGCGGTGTAGCTGTAATAGACTCGTCCTGGAAGGAGGACATCGAAGTGATCAGGAGGCTGAGTACAGCTTGGAGAGGCCCTAGGAGGATCCTCCCAGCGTTGGTAGCTGGTAACCCAATAAACTACGGCCGCATATCCCTACTAAGTAGCGCTGAAGCCGTAGCGGCGGCCCTCTACATAGTCGGATACCCAGAGGAATCCCTGAGGGTGCTCTCCCTATTCAAGTGGGGTAAGACCTTCCTAAACCTAAACAGGGAGCTGCTTGAAGCTTACAGTAGGGCTAGCTCCGTAGATGAGGTACTCAGGATCCAGAGAGACTTCCTAGCCTCTAGGGGGCTCGTACCTCCTTGAGGACTTCCGCGATCCTGGAGAGCTACATAAATACCCCTCAGCATGTTACTGCTTGTGGTAGGCGGTGCCTTCGGCTAAGGCGTTAGCTAAGGTCCTGGACCTCCTAGCGAGGGAGGGGCTAAGCGGGGTCTTAATAGGTGGCACATCCCTTCAGTTAGCTGCCGGCATGCAGAGGTTTGAAGGGGATCTAGACCTCTTCGTAACCTCGACGTCGGTACTAGCTAACCTGAGTATCGTGGAGGAGTTCGTAAGGCGCCATGGCTGTCTGCTAGGCTCTACCTGGGTCGGGACTCCGAGCATTACGTGCTACGTAGATGGTGAGGAGATCGTGGTGGACTTCTATGAGAACATGCACGACTTCTACATACCCTCTGAGATACTCGAGGACTCATCCGAGTACGAAATTCAGGGAGTTAAGGTTCGTGCAATCAGACCCGAGGATTACCTGGTTCTAAAGGCTGTGTCGAGCGCCTTGGAGGACCCAGACCTTGTTGAAAGCCTAAGGGAGTTCCTGAGGTCTAAGAGGTTGAAACTGAATAGGAGGTTAATAGAATCTCGGCTCCAGCTCTTCGAGGACCCTCAAGTAATCATACGAAGGTTAAGCGAGCTCATCGGGTAGCCTAGGACCGCTCTTTAGGTAGGAGGCGACGTCCACGATCTCTACGTGGGGTAGTTTTAACTTCACTACGTACTGAGCTAGGTCGAAGACTTTTGTAGCCTTCATAAGTATCACGAAGTCGCTACTGCACACTACTCTACCGGATCCTATAACCTCTACATCCGCTCTTGCCGCGAGAGCCGTTCTCAGGCCATACCTCTCCCTAATGAGCTCTGCGTGTTTCGAGCTCCAGCTAACGTTTTTATCGAGAACCACCAACATCTCGGCTGCTCCCAAGCCCGTCAAGACCTCAGCTACTAGCCCCAGGGAGGAGGTTATGCTGGGGCTGTCGAAGTCCTTAACGTAGCTGCTTCTAAGATCTCTAACGAAGCCGTCGTCGCAGAGAAACAGCTGCCGTCCTTCCATAGCCGAGGCTACCGTAAGAACGACGTTGTATCCGTCCACCACTAGGTACTCTCCGTCTACCCTCCTTACGGTTTTGCTTCTCACGGACTCTGCATCAGAGCTTCTGTGGACGCATCTTAGTAGGAGGGCCCTCTCATCGCGTCTCAGGCCATACCTAGAGGTCACGAAGTCTAGGGAAGCCTTCTGAGGGTACCCTCTGTTAAGGAGGTAGCGGTAGTCTCTTATAGCCTCCAGGACCTCAGCTCTCAGGGGGCTGTACAAAGCTCGCGCACTCTCCTCTCGAGGTAGCTTTTGAGGTCAGCGATCTCGGAGTCGGCTAACTGCCTGGTAACTGTTAGAACGGCGTGGTCTCTCTTACCCCCACCTCTACCGCCTACTACCGTTGAGAGCTCTCTAACTAAGTCTACTGCACTAACGCGGCTGGACGCTATAGACCCCTCAGACACCTCGACTAAGGACCTGTGCTTGGTCGGTGCTATGAGGACCACCACCGCCTCTGGAACCTTGGAGACGTAGTCTCTGAGTACCTCCCTGAAGAGCTCCTCGTCCAGGAACTCAACCTTGACCGTAGATAGCGAGCAACTCTCACTAACCCTCCTAGCCTCAGCTTCTATAAGCCTACTTAAAGCTCTCCCGGCCACGTCTCTATACTCCTGTAGCTTCCTCCTAAGGTCATCCAGCTCCTTTAGAAGCTTAGGTAAGCGCTCTGAGATCTCCCCACCTACTAATCTCGAAGCCTCCCTTATCTTACTCTCTAACCTGGCTGTATACTCCACCAGCTGGGGCCCAGCTACGTATTCGAACCTTATAACACCATCCTGTATCTTTTCAACGTTAACTATCTTAAACCCGCCGACCTCAGCAGTATTCTTGAGGTGAGTCCCGTAGCATGCCTCGGCGTCTAGGCCGTCTATCTCCACAACCCTTACGTAGGGCTCTAGCGGTACGCCGCCCTGGTAGAGCCTAAAGCCGTAGAGCCTCTCCGCTTCGTACTTGTGTAGAATTCTGGATACGACGCTCCTAGCTTCATTTATGATTCTATTGACCTCCTTCTCTATTCTCTCCACCTCCTCCGGTGTTGGTAGCTTGTAGTGAGTGACATCGAGTCTCCCCTTAGTAACCTCCTTCTCTACCCCAGCTTGCCACACGTGGTCGCCGTACAGCTTTCTTAGAACTCCTAGTAATATATGGGTAGACGTATGGTGCCTCATATGTGCGTACCTCCTATCCCAGTCTATCCTACCTACAGCCTCGCGCCCTACGTACTCCCTCGGTACTTCGCGATCTACTTTATGCAGTATCACCCCACCTACCTTCTGGACATCCACTACCTTGAGTACTAGGTCCCCTATCTCTAGAGTCCCAGTATCGGGCTTCTGGCCCCCTCCCTCAGGGTAGAAAGCCGTTTCGCTTAGGACTACGTAGTTTCCGAGGACTGCGACTACCTTAGCCTTGAACTCCCTTATGTACGGATCTTCGTGGAACAGTCTCCTAGTCTCCGGCAGCGAGAGAGCAGCCTTGGCTACGTCCTCGGGGACTGGTACCACCTCAACTCTCTTAATCGGAGCTCTAGACCTCCTGGAGGCTAGTACGGAGTAGAACTCCCTGGGAGCATCGACCGGGTACCCCAGCTTACTCGATATCTCAGCAGCTACCTCAGGAGGTATCCCGTGACTTTCGTAGAGCTCTATGAACTCCTCTAGGCTAAGCCCGGCGGGGCCCTTAGCTAGGTACCTCCTAACGATCGATGGGGCCCTCTCGATGAGCTCGGAGTACTTAATGAACTCTGCCTCTACAACCTCGTGTATGTACTGTTCGGCTCTCGGTATAGACGGGTAGAGGTCCTTCCAGTACCTGATTTGAAGGTCTAGTAACTTATGCAGTACGTCAAGTCCCGCCCCAAGCTTAGTGAGTATCCTGAAAGTCTTCCTGAGGACTAGCCTAGCTAAGTAGCCCTCACCGCTATTAGAGGGGACTACTCCGTCCGCCAGCATTAGTATAGCGGTCTTGAGGTGGTCTAGGACGTTATAGACTTGTACGGCTCCATCTACGTAGGCGCTGACCTCCTCTAGGGGTAAGCCTAGTTCCTCGCTTACGAGGGCCTTAGCCTTGTAGAAGTTCTCGGGCACTCTCGGGTCCAGCTTACCGGACTTCTTAAACAGAGAGTAGAGCAACCTATCGGGAGGCTCCTTAACTCCCAGTAGCTTGTGGTACTCACGTACGAGGTCTCCGTATATAGCGTGGAAAGCTGTTGGAGTCTTCTGGGTTAGCCAGGCGATCCTCTCGATGCCGTAGCCCGTATCGACTATCTTAAGGGGCATCTCACGGTAACCGTTCTCCAGGACGTCGTACATCATGAAGACTAGGGTAGCCACCTCAAGGCCCCCTACGGAGACCTCGAAGCACGGTCCTGCGTTACCTCCCCCCTCCCACCAGGACTCCTTAAGGGTCAGCTCCTCCTCCGGAATCCCCACGACCTCCGTGAAGAACTCCACGGCATACTCTACGGTTTTATCGGTGAAGTACACGAACTTGTCCGGGTAGTTGAATGCGTGGTGTCCGCCCATTATGAAGTTAGTTAGGTGCCTCCCAAGTGTGTAGCCTATGTTACCTAGGTCCTCGAGCCTTATACAAGGCTGAGCTATGACCAGAGGGTTAGCGGGGGGCGGGACTATCATCTTAGTAACGTGGGGTTGGAACACAGCTATGGAGGCTATCGTTAGGAAGAGGTCCTCCCTCCACCTAGCTACTACGGGGTAGGGGTCTATGACCTCGTGGCCCCTCTCCTGGAAGAACTTTAGGAACTTGTCCCTAACCTCCTTAACCGTTAGCGGGGGGCTTCTTATGTTAATCCTATCGAAGTAGTAGTCGGTACAGGGAGTATCACCGCAGTCATCTCGCTTAACGGAACTCCAGAAGTGTGCTCTGCAGGAACTGCACTGTTGCCTTAGGTAGCTTCTCTCCTTAAACAGCCTAACCCTGAATATATCCTCTCTACTCGTTCCGCTCACCTAATCACATAACCTTATGGTAGTTTAAAGCTCGATCGAGGGGTCCTGCGGAGTCCCTTAGGGTTCCGCGCCGAGAAGTTAAACCGCCTCAACCCTCGTTGGAGAGCTCTTACGCGTCTTTACTACAAGCTTAGACCCGCACTTGGGGCACCTTATGAAGGCGTAGCCCTCCCTAGCTGCCCTCTCGCTAAACGGCTCGAGCTGCCTCCTATCGAACTGCTCTCCGCAGACCCAGCACTTGTAGTACACGGTGGACATCCCGCCTACCTAGGACATGTAGTTGCAGTAGCAGTTATTTAAGTCTCTCCGTCAGCTCGACTGATAGCCCTTATCCGTACTGCGGTTAGAACAACTCCTTTAAGGTAGGTAGGGAAGTGCCTGGTTTATTTCCCTAGCTGAGAAGGGTTTGGGGGTGGCTGCAAAGGTGTACCTAAGTGTCCGAACCTGCTATAGGGAGCCAGTTCAGATAGCTGACGGAGTCTACTGGGTAGGTGTTAACGACTGTGTTAAGGACCTGTTCGAGTCTCTCTGGCCGCTACCCTACGGGATTTCCTACAACGCCTACGTGGTGATGGGTTCTGAGGGCGCTGCTGTCATAGACGGGGTCGATGAGCATCTAACCTTCGAGTACCTAGAGAAGGTCAGGGAGGTCGTAGGAGATCTAGGTAGGGTAAGGTACGTAGTGCTAAACCACTTAGAACCGGACCACCACGCTTCGACCCCTAAGCTACTGAATCTAGCGAAGAACGCTGAGGTGGTCCTAACACCTACAGCTGCCAGGCTTATCGGGACCCTCTACAGAATACCCGAAGGTAGGGTAGTCGAGGTTCGGGATGGTGAGAAGCTGGATCTGGGTGGCAGGACCCTAAGGTTTATCCACACCCCCTGGCTCCATTGGCCTGAGACCATGATGACCTACCTAGAGGATCTTGGGATACTGTTTAGTTGCGATGCCTTCGGTTCCTACGGAGCTCTTACCGAGGGCCTCTTCGACGACGAGGTTGACCTAGAGTTCTACCTAGAGGAAGCTAGGAGGTACTTCTCTAACATAGTACTGAAGTACTCCAGAAACGTGCTTGAGGCTCTGGGTAAGATCGAGAAGCTGGGCCTGAAGATCTCCATGATAGCCCCCTCCCACGGCCCTATATACAGGAGGTACGTAGACAGGATAGTAGCCCTCTACAGGGATCTATCGACCCCTAAGAGGTGTGCTGAGGTATCGATAGTCTACGGATCCATGTACGGGAGGACTGAGGATCTAGTCAACTGGGTAGTGGAGAAGCTTAAGGGAAGAGGCGTGGATGTTAAAGTGATAGATGCCGCTAGAGTCCATCCGTCATACACCCTATCGGAAGTCAGTAACTCCGGGGCAGTACTCTTCACGTTCCCAACTTACGATGCCTCGGTATTCCCACCTGTTAAGGAGGTGATAAACTACCTACAGATAAAGCAAGCCGGGAGGGGTAGAGTTGCTGCAGTAGTAAACACGTACTCCTGGGGTCCCTCGACCAGGGAGGCTGTGGAGGCCCTTACCAAGGCCGGGTTCCAGGTGGCTGAGCCCGTAGTTCAGCTCAAGGCTCTACCAGCAGACGAGGACTTTAGGAAGCTTGAGGAGTTGGTTGACGTACTAGCCAGGGAGGTACTTAAGTACGAAAGGTGCTCCGATAAGTCGTCCTAAGTAAGCACCAGTTTAGTCCTCAATTTTAAGTACCCTAGGTTGGTCAGCTACTGATCACGAGCTCTATGTGTTACATATTATGGTGGTCCGCCAATTCTTCAGGTAGGGTTTAGGGAGTGGGGTCTAGCTACGCTATCGAAGCTTGCGACCTCGTTAAGAGGTATGTCACTAAGAAGAGGATCGGTCTGTTCAAAAGCCGTACTGAGGTCGTTGAAGCTCTTAAAGGAGTCAGCTTCAGGGTTAGGTACGGAGAGATTGTGGGGCTACTAGGGCCTAACGGAGCGGGTAAGACTACGACCATAAAGATTCTTTCAACTCTACTCCTACCAGATTCTGGGGAGGCTTATGTCTGTGGCTATGACGTAGTTAGGGAGGCTCAAAAGGTTAGAAGGGTTATAGGTATTATGATCAGCGTAGAGAAGGGCTTCTACGGGAGGCTTACCGGTAGGGAGAACCTAATCTACTTCGGCTACCTCTACGGTCTTGAAGGTAGGGAGCTCGTAAGGAGGGTAAACTACCTACTCGATCTAGTAGGTTTAAGTGAGCTGGGAGGTAGCGATAGGCTGTACGAGGAGTTTAGCCTAGGCATGAAGGCTAGGCTGGCTCTAGCAAGAGCCCTCCTTAAGGATCCACCGGTGCTCTTACTAGATGAGCCCACCCTAGGGTTGGACGTACCATCGGCTAGGAGGATAAGGTCCTTAGTTAAGGACCTGGCCCGCAGGGAGGGTAAGGCGGTTCTCTATACGTCGCACAACATGCTCGAGGTAGAGCAGGTCTGTGATAGGGTAATCCTCATAGATAGAGGAGTCGTAGTAGCTGAGGGGGATCCTGAGGAGCTCAAGAGTAGGATCCCCAGTATCCGCACAATAGAGCTACACTTAAGTAGCCTACCGGACGGGTTAGTTGACGACCTTAGAAAGATCGGGTTAGATGTTCGTGAACAGGGACAGAGCCCGGATGGGCTCTACGTAGTCAAGGTGCTTGCTAAAAGACCTGAGGAGGTAGTTGACGACGTTGTTAGAGTGATCTCATCTAGGGGTGTGGAGGTCTCCAGGTTAAGGATCGAAGAGCCCACTCTCGAGGACGTTTTCGTATACTTCACCCGAGGAGGTAGGGGGAGTTGAGAGAGCTCTTAAGGCATATTAGAGCTGAGATGTTGCTAGTATATGCCGAGGTCTTCAGGAGGAAGAGCATCCTAGCCATGAGTATCCTGTGGCCTTACGTAATGACTGCCTTCATGCTGACGCTCGGGTACGTTGCAGGCTCCCCGGAGGTCTTCCTTAGAAAGGTGGGGACGAGCCCAGTACTTTTCCTCGCTACAGCTAGCTACATACTTTTCTCGACGCTCGCGGTAGTGGATGACGTCATGTGGAGACCTGTGTACGATGAAAATGCGGGGACCCTCCCCTACGTGATCTCCAGTCCTACTAGTACGGTGATGCGCTATGCCGCGATACCGATTCCTAGGTTCACCTTATCCTTAGTGCTAGGGGCTACCTTTCTGCTACCTCTGTTCGCGGTGCAGGAAGGACTTGACGGGTTGCTCTCAGCGATGATCGTAGTAGCGGTGTCGGTAGTTGCTACTCTAACCTTCATACCCGTAGCTGTAGCTGTAGGCCTAGGGCTTTACTCTCTTGGTGGTGAGAGCTGGAGGGCCATTAACGTTGTCCGACCCCTCTTCCTAGTTGCGATGGGCGTCTACTACCCTAGGTGGATGTTAAGTAAGATAGTCTACCTCCTAACAGCTCTCCTACCACCAGCTAACTGCGTTGAGATCGCCCAAAGGGTTGTAGTTAAGTTGGGAGAGTTCAACGAGTTACTCTTCCCACTAGCTCTAGCTGTAGTTTTAGCAATAACGCAGCTATACCCCATGGGGAGGTCTGCTAGGAAGTGGGAGATCACCAAGCTTAGGGAGGGTGTTAGAATTTGAAGGGCCTACTGAAGGCTTCCATAGCTGTCCTCAGAGCCTACTTCACCGCGGAGCTGATTAGAAGCAGGGGCCTAGTCTACGGGCTCCTCTCCCTAGCTGTATGGATATCGATATTCGTAGTACCAACGACCCTCTTCGCCGAGGAAGGGACTACGGAGTGGGTAGCTGGGGGAGTGCTAGTCGGTGTAGCCATGTTCCTAGCCTACTCGACAGCTACGTGGGACTGGGCTATGCTACTTAGGTGGCTAGTACAGCTGGGTGTTCTTGAGTACGTCATAGCATCGGGAAGCTCAATACTATCCCACTTCATAGGGACAATACCGGTCTCCCTAGCTTGGTACTCCATAGCTCTCTGCCTCGTTTACGCAGTGATAAGCCTCTTCGTAGGACCACCGAGGCTAGAGCTCCTCGACCCGGTAGCTCTATCTATCGGTATTGTAGCCTTGTTGCTAGTCCTCCTAGCCTACTCCCTACTAGTTGGAGGGGCCTTACTCACCTCCGGAACTTCAGGTCCGGTAGTAGAGCTCATCAGCTGGATACTCCCACTAGCTACTGGGGGCTTCTTCCCGCTGAGGTATATGCCTAAACAGCTCCAGGTAGCAGCATACCTAACTCCGTTCAGCTACCCAGCGGAGCTCATAAGGTACTCCCTAGGGGTCTCTAAACCCCTACTGGATACCTGGTTAGTAGTTACCGTAGGACTTACCTACGCAGCAGTCTTTCTCGCAGCCTCAGTAGCCTTCCTGAGGCTACAACTACGTAAGCTACTTAAGGAGGGAGTTAAGTCGGTAGCCCTGTTCTGATCCCCGGGGCAGGGGATTTCGTAGCCGGCGGTTACCTATGTAGAGAGCGAGCTAATTTGTCCTAGGGCTATAGTTACCACGGTGAGAGCATAGGCTTAGAGTGCTTTAAGGTTAGGTACGGTAGAACCCTGATTAGCTTTGGACCCGGCTCGGTGGAGTCCCTAGGTAGTTGGTTACCTAAGTTTAGGAGGGTCTACGTAGTAGCAAGCAGAGGTGCTGCTAGGGTTAGTGGAGCGCTAGCCGATGTGGAGAGGTACCTGAGGGCTTCCGGAGTAGGGTATGAGGTGTTCAGCGGGGTTTTTCCTAATCCAACAGCCTCGCTGGTGGATACCGTAGCCGAGCTCATCTGGAGGTATGGGGCGGAGGCCGTGATAGCTGTAGGTGGTGGTAGTACTATAGATGTAGCAAAGATAGCATCAGTGGTAGCAAGCTGTGGGGGGCGTGCGAGGGACTACCTGAGGAGGTCTAGAGATGTTTGCGGTGCTCTACCTATAGCGGCCGTTAACCTAACCCACGGTACGGGGAGCGAAGTCGATAGGTACGCTGTAGCTACTATCGAGGAGACCCACGAGAAGGTTAGCGTAGCCAGCGAGCACATATACCCATCCCTAGGTGTTGATGACCCGCGCTACTTGGTAACCCTACCTAGAGCTCACACCATCTACACCTCCCTAGATGCCTTCTATCATGCTATAGAGTCCTCCACAAGTAGATCCTCCTCCCCTCTTACGAGGTCCCTAGCTGAGGAAGTGGTGAGGCTTGTATCGAGGTGGCTACCGGTAGCCGTTAGCAACCCTTCGGACCTTGAGGCTAGGTACTGGCTACTCTACGCATCCCTCCTAGCCGGTATAGCCGTGGATAACTCACGTACTCACCTGATACACGCCCTAGAGCACGCCCTAAGTGGTCTAGAGCCTAGGTTAGCCCACGGGGCTGGGCTAGCAGCCCTAGGCCCGGCAGCTATTGAGGTGCTCTACAAGGAGGTACCGGAGGTGCTGCATAGACTCCTCAAGTACCTTGACCCCTCCCTAAGGCCTGACCCTGAGGATAGCAGTAAGGCTGCTGCAGCCGTTAGGAGGTTCCAGGTAGAGGTAGGGTTCTCGGAGTCATTACTAGAGTACGGCTTTACGGCAGATAGAGCTAACGAGGTGACCTCCATAGCATTTAAGTCCCTCGGCTACCTCCTAAGCTTAGCTCCGCTGGAGGTGGACGAGGACCTCATTAAGAGGATCTACCTGAACTCCCTAAGGTAGATCTGGGGGCTGTACATAGGAAGCTCATCAGCCCTCACACGGTTCTTCACCCATCAGCTCCGAAGAACCACATCACACCAGTTTTAAATTCGGTAGAAGCTTATATAGCTCTGGTAATTGAGTATGAGCAGCAGTGAGGGAGCTTACTTCGAGTACCCCTCAGCTAAGACGTTCCTAACGTTGTTGGAGGTTATAGGTGAAGTAGCTGACGAAGTTCTCCTGGACGTAGGGCCTGAGGCGGTTCAGGTAAGGGCTTTAGATCCAGCCAGGCTCTCGCTCATCGAGATACGTATACCGTCGTCAGCCTTTACGCAGTATGATGTCAGACCCCAGGGCCTGAAGGTGGGGCTAAACCTTAGCTCCCTTCTGAAAGTATTGCCTAAGCCTAAGAAGGGGGAAGTACTTAAGTTCTCGGCTGACGAGTCCTTCTACAGCCTCCTGATCGAGGGGGTTGCTCCTAAGCTATTTAGGTTTAGGTCTATAGAGGTACCGGTAGAGGAGATCCCCGAGCTAAGCCTAGAGTTCAAGGTTAGGGCTAGGATACTATCTAAAGCATTTAAGCAGGCCCTTACGGACCTCAAAGGCTCTGGAGCAATAGAGATCGAGGTCCCGGTAGCGGATTACATACTCTTCAAAGGAGGAGGCTCTACGGTGAAGATGTCTAGAGTATCCGGCTCGATCATAGATATAGAGTTCGAGGAGAGCGTTAGGTCCGTCTACGAGGAGAGTTACTTAGTTAAGGTACTACCGCTCTCAACCCTAACGGATAGCCTAACCCTGGAGCTAAGTTCTTCGAGCCCTCTACGCATAACATTCGAGATCCCCGGGGATGTTGTGGTAAGGTATACCCTAGCTCCGCAGGCTTGAGAAAAATTTTTAAGCAACCTTACAGATCTCTCTATGCAAGAGCGTGATAGCTATGCCAAACCGCAATCTAGATGAAGTGGACATAAAGATCCTAGACATACTCCAGGATAACGCTGACCTAACCTACGCAGAGATAGCTAAGAAAGTGGGAGTCAGCACCTCAACGGTCTTCATGAGGATAAAGAAGCTTAGAGAGCAGGGGTACATTAAGAGGATAGTTGCTGAGGTAAACCCAGAGCTATTAGGCTACAGGCTAAAGGCTCTGGTATTCCTATCCATAGATGTCAAGAAGTTCAACCAGGTAGTAGAGGCCTTGAAGGGCATACCCCAGGTTAAGGAGATATACGACGTTACCGGAGAGTGGACCCTAGTGTGCACCCTACTTGTAAAAGACCACGCAGAGCTCTCTAAAACCCTGGATATCATAGGCTCTATCGACGGAGTCTTAGGTACCTCAACTCTCGTAGTGCTAAGGACTATGAAGGAGGAGCGTAAGGTGCTTCCTTGAGGCCCCGCTACGGCTACGGCTTGTTCAACGTAGACTCGTCCGGTGAGTTTAGGCAGAAGGTAGTTTTCTTCTACTGGGACCCGAAGGGGGAGTTCTACCGAGCGGTATCGACCCATGAGTCCCGTATGCGGGAGCTAGCATCCCTTAGGGAGAACATGCAGTTCTTCGTAGACGGTGAGAGGATAGTGGTCAACGGAGAGGAAGTTAAAGCTAGGGTGGTACACGTAGATGTAGGTTTTGTAGCTAATCCCAAGAGGCCGTTCATAGAGTTTCTAATACTGTTTAAGGGGAGGCTAACTAAGGGGTTAAACAGGTACGAGAATTACTACGAGGCTGAGGAGGTAGAGTACGACTACAGAGTCACTTGGGTACTACCGGAGGGCTTCAAGCTCGTTAGAGCGGACTTCGGCTTCCCCTGCGAGGTAATAGATGGCAGGATAGTAGTTATAAACGTTAAGAAGGGTGTAACCACCCCTGGTTACGAGTTTATGGAGTTCTTAGCTCCCTAGCTACACGCCTGTAGTACTGGACAGGGTTTTTAGTACCGCAATCAGCTACGCACATACCTAGGGCTTTCATCTTATCGCAGCTGTAGGTGTAGTACCTTCTTCTACTTCCCCTTAGCCCAGCTAGGTGCTCTACCTGGTATCTGGCAATCTTCTCGTCGAAGTCGGGGGATGTTCTAAAGAGTTCGACAACCTCGTCGACGCCATAGCCTACGGCTAGTAGGAAGGTAGCTAGAGCGAATCTTTGATGGTGGCTTAGGTGCTCACCTCTAGCGAGAAGCTCCCTTAGCTTTACCATGCACGGTGGAAATGCTTTCTCTACCTTCGTGGGGACTTTCCTAGTCTCTCCGCTTCTAACCCTCTCCGGTACCAGCCTTGAGGCGCTAGGTATGAGATCTTGAAGGATCTCGCGGATGGTTTCTCCCGAGAGAGCTTTACCGTACTCCACAACACGTCTCTTTACTATCTCCTCAGCAAGCCTGGCCAGGTCCTTTCTACTTAGGTACACGAACCCCTTGAGTACTACTCTGTTCACCAGCTTCCAGCCGGGCTCGCTGAGGAGGTTCTCTGCGTAGCGCAGATACCTAGGTATTCTAATCCTATAGGGGTAGCAGGCTACAACCTCCCTAGGGCCTGACTTACCGAGCACTACCCTGTGGCCGCACCCATCCCTACTTCCTATGAACTCGACCTCTATGCCTAGCCTCTTCAGAGTATCGAGTAGCTCCCCCTCCGACTCCTTAATCAGGTCTGAGCTTACTCTCTTACCCTCGAAGTCAGCCAACCTCATTAGTAGCCATTGGTCGCTGTGCTGAGCTAGAGCTACCGCGAGGTAGAAGCTGGAGACCTCGTCCTTAGCATCAGCAGAGGGAGTATAGGGAGCTCTCCTTACAGCGCTCTCTAGTCTTACTAGAGCTCTATCTGCATAGCTCTTTATGTAGTTAAGTACGTCTACGAGGCTCGCATCGTACCCTAGGATAAATCTCGAAGCGTATTCCGGGTTTACTAGTACCGGGTACTTGGAGTATAGTGGGATCTTCACTACTACCCGTCTACCCTTAATTAAGTACGCTAAAATATTACGAACCCTATACGCTACTTAGGTGAGGTACTATAGGGAACTGGGTAGTTACATCAGCGTGGCCCTACGTCAACGGGGTACCCCACCTAGGTACGCTAGTGGGTAGCGTGTTATCGGCAGACGTCTTCGCTAGGTACCTAAGGATGAGGGGTAATAGGGTTGTCTTTGTGAGCGGAAGCGATGAGCACGGTACGGTGATAGAGGTTGAGGCGGTGAAGAGGGGTCTCCACCCAAAGGATTTTACGGACCAGGCCCATAGCTACATACTTAAGCTGTGGGAGTACTGGGAGATATCATTCGATAACTACACGAGAACAGAGTCCGAGATCCATAAGGAATTTGTGCGAGAGTTTCTGCTGGACGTCCAGAGGAACGGTTACATAGACGTTAGGGAGCAGCCGATTCCGTGGTGCCCTAAGGATAGGTTGTACCTACCGGATAGGTTTGTTAGCGGTACATGCCCGTACTGCGGCTATCCCAATGCTCACGGGGATCAGTGTGATGCTTGCGGTAGGATCCTAGACCCGGACCAGTTAATTAATCCGAGGTGTGTTTTCTGCGGTAGCAGGCCTCAGTTCATCGTGAGGAAGCATTGGTTCTTCCGCTTAGACAAGTTGGAGGGGCCCCTCCGCGAGTGGCTTGTCTCACACCGGCTCCTCAGCGATAAGGTTAAGAGCTACTCCCTAGCTTGGGTAACCTCAGGATTAAAGCCTAGGGCACTAACTAGGGATACTAGCTGGGGGATTCCGGCACCATTCGAGGGGGCCGAGGATAAGACTGTCTACGTCTGGTTCGACGCCTTACTTGGCTACATATCGGCAACCAAGGAGTACTTCACCAAGGGGGGTAGACCGGACGAGTGGTTAAAGCTGTGGTCGAGTAGCGATACGATGACGGCCTACTTCATAGGCAAGGATAACATACCGTTCCACGCGGTGATATTCCCAGCGTTGATCATAGCGTCTGGAAGAGGCTATAAGCTACCTGACGTGATTTCAGCAACGGAGTACCTCCTCTACGAAGGGGAGAAGTTCAGTAAGAGCAGGCGGATAGGTATATGGGCTGATGAGGCTTTAGAGATCTTCGGCGAGGTAGAGTACTGGAGATTCGCTTTAATGAGGATGAGGCCGGAGGACCGCGATACTAGCTTTAAGTGGAGCGAGTTCGTCAGGATAGTGAATACTGAGCTTAACGATGACATCGGGAACTTCGTACATAGAGTCCTGACCCTTATATGGAGGTACTTTAACGGCGTAGTACCGGAGCTTTCAGCGCTCTCTGGAGAGGATGAGGCTGCCCTGATAAACGTAAGGGATAGCTGGTTGAAATACTGCAAGCATATGGAACTAGGTGAGATCAGGAAGGCATCTGAAGTAGTAGTAGAGCTGGCTAGGTTCGGTAACCAGTACATCACCAAGAAGGCACCTTGGTTTAAGATTAAGGAGGACGTCAACGACGTTAAAACTACCCTAAGAATATCCTTTGAGATCGGCCTACACATAGCTGTAATGCTTTACCCCTTCATGCCCAAGATATCTAGGACCCTCCTAGACACTATGGGCGTAGAAGTCCAGGAGGAGCTGGTAGTTAGAGAGACTCCAACAGAGCTCCTCAGGGAGGGCCATAGAATCAAGGAGCCCAAGGTGGTGTTTACTAAGATACCTAAGGACCTAGCTGAAGCGCTGCTAGACCCCGAGAGAAGGGAGGACATAGTGAGATCTGCCCGGGAGAGAGCTAACACGCGGAGACCACCCATTCTCAGGTTCTAGTCCAAGGCTAATCGACCTTCCCCTAATCTTAAAGAGTAGAGCTCTCGGTCTCCGATCTTCATTCCCGGGCCTGTCTAGGCTACTTGCTCGTTTTGAGTACTTGAGCTACTTTGGAGACCATAAGCTTCGATATATTTTGCATTTACAAGGAAGCTGTTAAGGCTTAGCCGGTGAACGATGAGACCACCTCTCCGTCTAGGAGATGTCGAGAAGACACATAGGTGCTCCCGCGTGCGGGAAAGCAAGAATAGGCAGGTGGGATGAGCCCGTGTATAGCTTAAACACCGTGTGCAGCTAACCACCAGGGCAGAGTTCCAAGCCTAGGTGGGTCGAACGTAGGCGGGGTATTCTTGTCGTTGGGCCTGGTCGTTATCCACGACCCCACGCGAGTAGCCCGCGACCGCGGACGAGGCAGAGGGCCTCGGTACGATCATAAACGGCTGTTAGATAACGTAGGTGAGTATCGAGGGTCGAACGGTTATAAGGGCTTAAGTAACACCTACTTAGGTGCCAGCTTACGTGTAGGCTTATATCCGTCATCGGACGTAGTTGGGAAAGGTTTCCCGAGCTTTTAAACTCCTTCAGTGAGGCTAGTAGGTGCGACCCTTACCTAGTGAACTTACCCGGTGCGAGTAGTTGCGAAGGGCACAGCGATGGGTGGGGCTACGTCCTTATTGGTATCCTGGAAGGTGGGGAGGAGGTGGTAGATTACTACAGAAGTACTAGGCCTGTTTACGAAGACACCTATGCGCTGAGCAAACTCAAGGAGTCAACCAGGGGGATAGCCTTTGGGGTGCTGGTAGCACACTCTAGAAGACGTGCTGAGGGGTCTATTAGAATCGGGAACACACATCCACTACACTACAGTTGGCGGTACTTCGATATGTGGATAGCTCATAACGGGGTCGTAGATGCTGAAGCTATAGCTAGAGACCTCGGGCTTCCAAGAGCTGAGGATACCACTGATACCTACTACCTCGGGGAGTTCGTATATAGGTCGATAGGTGACCTTAGCTTAAACGAGATAGTGAAGAAGCTAAGAGAGGCCTCTAAGTACACCAAGACCGCTATGAACACTTCCATTCTATTCTATACGAGAGGTAGGGCGATCTTCGTGGTAACCTCATACCTAAACCCAGGTAGGCTAGGCAGTCCTAAGGTAATCGACTACTACAAGCTCTACCTCCTGCAGAGTCCGGGTACTTCGGTAGCTCTCTCCTCCTCTATTCTGAAGTACTTTAGTATACTCAGTGAAGGGGTTTCTGAGATACCTCTTCAGTCTGGGTTAGCCGTAGAGTTAAACCTACGGGAGAGGTCGGAGGTAGAGAGGATATCATTCAAGCTCGGCACTTAGATAGATGTTAAGGCGAGAGCTTTCTCAGGTAAGAGAATGTTTGACGAGGAACGACTTAGAACCCATGGACTTAGGTTCTGCAGGGAGCTCTGTGCCGAGAAAGGGTTTTCAGCTCAAGCCTTCAAGGAATGTGTTGAGAGATGCCTGGAAGAGATTGCGAAGGGAAGGTTACCGGGGGATACGACCCTACCTAAGCCTACTTAAACCCTCTCAAGGAGGGTTAATCATCTACCCGCCCGGCCTGCGAAAACGTCGTTCGTGTTCAGCTACTCTACGGTAGTCAGCTAAGCTGGTAGGGTCTCTCGTGCTTCTTTACGTAGATCCATAGCGGAAGTATTGTCGCTACGTAGAGCGCAGCAGTTATCCATGGGTTATCTAGTAGTCTTAAGTACAGCTTCCCGTCCTCGAACTTAAGCTTCAGTATCCCCGCAGCTGTAGGCTCCGCACTGACCCTATAATTAAACACACAACCATTTGTCACCGTACCCACGCAACTACCTCTGCTACAAGCTATCTCAGCTACGCCCCGGGGCCCATCCTCCCACTCGCTGTACTCCACCTTAATGCTACCTAGGCTAACCCCGCTGTACTCAACCCTTATGGAAGCGTTACATAGTTGCGTGGACAGTACGAAGTAAGCCTCGAGTGGGTACTGGCTTAAGATGTAGTCCTCCGACCTCCCGACTCTAGTTAGGTTAATATACGGACCTGGGTAAGAGATGTTAGTGGGGAGCTCAACGACTCTGAAGAAGGTATTGACCAAATCTCCGCTAACTCTAACGAGCTTACTCTCCCTTAAGTGAAATGTCTTCCACTCGCTACCTTTCGGAACGTTGAACTCCACCACTTCACTACCTACTGTCACTAGGATCGTGTAGTTCCTGTCCTCAGGAGGGGCTATGTAGGTAGCCCTAAGTAGGGTTACGTTAACTACCCTGTCGCCGACTAAGCTATACCTTACTAAGTCGCTCCGAATGGGGATCACTACGTATATCGTCATAGCTATGTAGAGAAAAGCCATAGCTACCGCTACTGGGGTGAGTAGTTTCTTAAGCCTCTTCTTAGTCTTCTTCCTAGCATACTTTCTGTACTTACCCACGAAAGAGCCCCGGACTAACAATGTAATAGTGGATATATCTGCGTATCTATACCGAAGGGCGCTATCTTAGCTATCCAAAGGGTTTTCAGCCTAAACGTCGCTACGGCCTCAGCCGTGCTGTAGCTCCTGGGACTTTGCTAGGTTCGGGGAAGGTAAAAATTTAAATGTGTGCTCTAGGAGTGTAGTTGGTGGTAGAATGCCTGAGCCATCCGCTACGGCGATAGTGCTACTCAACACAGACATAGGGTCAGAGGACGAGGTATTGGAACAGCTCTCCAGGATTGATGGAGTTGTAGAGGCGAGCGTGGTATACGGGGTTTACGATATAGTGGTAAAGGTTAGAGCTAGGAGTATAGAGGAGCTTAAGGATATAATAACCAACAAGATAAGGAAGTTAGCTAAGGTTAAGTCTACCCTAACTATGGTTGTGGTCGAGGGTAAGAGTTTCGAAAAGAAGAGTTGAAGGTATCTATAGGTATAGATGGAGCTGATTCTCCTAAAGGGGGTTGTACTACACACGCCCTCTACAGGCTATTTAAGGAGCTTCTGAAGGGGGGTTATATAGAAAGGGTTCTGGACTACCCGTACCTAGTAAGGCTTAACCCCTCAGTGCCCTTTAAGACCCGCGGTAATGGTGCTGTAGCGATAAAGTTCGAGCTCCGGAAGGATCCCGAAGACCTGGTATCATTCGTAGTGGGATTGATTGAGGAGTACGTGAGGGAGGTCTCGGGGAGGATCGGCGACGTCGGTCTAGCCATAGCCTTTGGGGACTACGATAGTAAGCTTACGGACATATACTATGAAGCTCTAACAGACTACGTGCATAGGTCACGCATCGCGGAGCTAGCCGAGGATAGCGCCGGAAGGCTGGTCCTTCCGACTGGGTTAAGCAGGGGATGCGTGGGGGCTGTTGCAGCTATCGGCTGGCCTGCCTCGAGATTCACCTACGAGCTCATAGTATACCGTAGCTCCTATTTGGCTCCCCGAGAAGCCCTCGTAGACCTAGAAAAGCTAGCTTCGGTAGACCTCAACCCGGAGTATAGGACCTTCTGCACATTTGACTCCGAAGCAGGTAAGGTCGTAGCTGTACCTAAAGGCCCCGATCCCGTTCTCCTGGGTTTAAGGGGCTTAGACCCCGAGAGCCTAGTTGAAGCTCTGAACCACCTCGGCATCTCGGAGTATGTTGAGGGTTGGATCATCTTTAAGACTAATCAGGCAACCGGAGATCACTACGTCCCCAGGGCATCCAGGGATATGAAGCCGTTTAGAACGGGTTGTGTGGCTGGGGAGGTAGTTTCCGTAAAGCCAGTAAGAGGGGGGGATGTGGAGTTAAGGGTTTACGACGGCTTTGGGTTATCGGTCGCGTACGTGTTCAGGGAATCCGAGTTGACTAAGGTAGCGAGAAACTTAGTCCGTGGCGATGTAGTTAGGCTTTGCGGTGTTGTAAAGTACTGGGAGGATGTGGGTGGGGTACTGCACGTAGAGCTGATGGAGGTTATAGACTTGGCTGAGATATACTTAAAACGTAACCCGAAGTGTCCGTTGTGCGGAGCTAGGCTTAAGTCCGCAGGTAGGGGTAAGGGATTTAAATGCGTTAAGTGTGGGTATCGAGCTAAGGAGCTAGAACCGGTAGTTCAGCAAGTTAGCAGAGGCGTTGCTAGGGGGTTCTACGTACCTAGCTGCAGAGGAGCTAAACACCTTACCATACCTAGACCCGTTGCTAGCTTAGATACGTATATCTCAGTACAAACCTCAGTAGGGAGGGTCTCGGACTTCTACCAACAGCCTCAAAGGATCTCTCAATAATCTCTACGCCCTCCCCCTACAGGGGCAACCCTCCACCCAACTGCTTTACCTTGTTGTAAAAGCGGGGTTCGTACATTCGAGAAGTTATACCACATTAAGCTCCGCCTAAACGGTGGGGACTCCGTGCTGCTGGGCTCGACAGCCACCTACGACCCTGCGCCGGTACCCTGTGGGGCGTGAGCGAGGTGGGGGTCCCTAGATGCGATGAACGAGCGTAGACTAGTGAAGACGAGCATCTAGGGCGAACAGGGCTTAAGGCTTAGCTACTTACTGCGGACCTTCGCAACTCCACGAGTTTTTTACCGAAGATCTTCAAGAGCTCGTACTTCTTCAAACTACTTGGCACTCTTATTACGATTAAGGCCGAAGGTCTGTACCACGTGCTTGGGTGTTTCTTTTCCTTAGCTTCACACTCATAACCTAGTTCCCTGCATAACCTGAGGATCTCCTCAAGCTTGGGGTTCGGGACTGTGAGACTCTTCGGAAGCTTCCTACCTTGCCTACGGCTGAGGGTCTGGTCGAAGTAGTTGAGCCAAAGCCTAAGCTCTCTACTCATTATGCTAACCAGAGCTCTTAATGAGTACTGCGTTAACTACACCGTCCCTCGAAGGTCTTGAGGTTACCTTGGCTAGTCCAAGCTCCGTCTCTATGACGGATCCCTTGGTCACTATACCTAGCCTAACGTATTCCCTATTAGCGGGGTTCTCGACTACTCTCAGAATCTTTACCTTCTTAAAGGTCTTGGATTCAGGGTCGTAGACATTTGCGTAGGCGGTCTCCTTAAGCTTAATGATGATGTTCCCGCCCCTAACCCTATCCTTTACCCTAATATCTCTGCTGCCCACTCTAGTTAGAGTAGGGTATCCACCTAACTCGTACTTACGCTTCTTCCTATTGGGTCTTCTAACGCCGCCAGTGATCTTCCTTGAGTCATTACCTTGGTATATTGCCAGCCCCTACACCCCTTTACTAGGGGTAGGTGGTGCTTAAAAGCCTTCTTAAGATACTTCAACCCCCAAGGACGTAGTAGAAGGTTCAAGTAGCGGAGGGTTTAGCGGGCTGTTTAGGTTTTATAATAACATGTTTTGCTTACTCAGCCTTTGGTTTAGTGCTTTAACTCTGCTAGGTATGCTGATGCTGTGTGCTGATCTAATCCACGTCCTTTCACCACCTCACCGTGTTCTCTGGAGCTGGCCGCCTTCCGGGAACCTACAGAAGCTCTGCAGAGCTCCGTAGCCCCACACCACTGGGTAGGGGCGGGCTCGCTGAGCTAGGCTAGGGGGACCTCTGTAAAGCCGTCTTCGGTGCAGAGAGTTCAATGAAGCCCTAGACAGCTAGGGTTTATGTGCTCCCGTAGCCAGGGGCGGTGAGCACGGGGACCGTTGGGAGGTAGGCAGTAGGGAGCTGTGAAGGTAGCTCATATAAACGGCGGCGAACCACCACCTACCGAGAAACAGTTTAGTGAGGATCCTACATTAAAGCTTATAGCTTAATTCCGTCTTACTCTGCGGGAGAGGTCTGTGGTCAGGCCTGCGCTAAGGTCTAGGTCTAGGAGGAGAGTGTGGAAGAGGGTGCCAGGAGGGGAGGTTAAGGTATTCTACGAGAGGAGCTACGTGTACGAGGCTTACTGTGCAATATGCGGTAGACCTCTAGGAGGGGTTCCTAGGAATCTCAAGATTATTAGAGGCGGCCCTAAGAGTGCGAAGAGACCTGAGAGACCTTACGGCGGAGTCCTCTGCTCATCTTGCCTAGCCACAGCTATTAAGATATCCATACGTAGCTAGTTGGGGGGCTTTTTGAGCGACTTCTGCGAGAAGGGGGCTGTTATAGCTGTAAGTGGTAAGCCTGGAAGCGGTAAGAGTACTCTAGCTAGAAACCTGGCTGGGAGATTAGGACTACGCTACGTATCCGTCGGACAGATCTTCAGGAGCATCGCCTCATCGATGGGGGTAAGCCTAGAGGAGCTTAGCAGGATCGCTGAAAGCGACGATAGTATAGATAGGATGATCGATTCTACAGCTATAGAGGAGGCTAAGAGGGGCTGTGTAGTACTGGACGGTCATCTCTCCGCCTGGATTTTAAAGGACTTAGCTCACGTTAAGATAATGACCTACGCTCCCCTGAGTGTTAGGGCTATGAGGATAGCAATGCGGGATGGTAAAAAGCTTGAGGAAGCCTTACGTGAAATCGAGGTCCGTGAGAGCTCAGAGGCTAGGAGGTATATGAGGTATTACGGGATAGATATCGGCGATATTTCCGTCTTCGACTTAATAATCAATACGTCAAACCTTAGTGAGGAAGAGACTGCTCAGATAGCTCTAGAGGCAGTTAAGGTGCTCCTCGAAAAAAGGCTTAGAGAGAAGCTTAAGAGCTCCTAGCACAGAGATCAGTTGAGCCGGGGTGCCCGAGCGGCCTAAGGGGCCGGCCTTGAGAGCCGGTGGGCTTTGCGCCCGCGCGGGTTCGAATCCCGCCCCCGGCGCTTACTTCTAAAGCAAGATTCAGGTGGTTAGGTTAGGGAGAGAGAATGTATAAGGAGGTAATCGAAGAAGGGGACTACGTACTCATCTACGTAGACCCTAGGAGACGTAAGGTAGTAAGGGTCTCCAAGGGAGCTAAGTTCGAGAGCGATAAGGGGGTCTTGAACTTAGAGAGTCTCATAGGGCTTCCCTATGGCTCTAGAGTTAAGCTCAGTACCGGGATAGAGGCATACGCGCTCAGACCGACACACACGGATCTTACGCTACTCTTCGAGAGGGTTACCCAGGTTATCTACCCCAAGGACATAGGTCTAATGCTCGTCCTCTCAGGTATAGGGCCTGGCAGTAGAGTTCTCGAGATAGGGGTTGGTACGGGTCACCTCACGTCATTCCTGGCCAACCTAGTTAGACCCGACGGTCTTGTAGTAGGCTACGAGATCCGCCCGGAGTACGCTACAAAGGCTATTAGAAACCTAAGGAAGCTCGGTTTAGATAAGTACGTGGTAATAAAGATCGGCGACGCTAGGGAGAACCTAGAGAAACCCGACAGAAGGTTCGACGCGGTCTTCATAGACATCCCGGACCCGTGGAACGTGTACCCAAAACTTAGCGATGTAGTAGATCCTTCAGCGCCGGTCATATCCTTCCTACCCACCGTAAACCAAGTACTTAAAGCTCTGGAGCACCTAGAGGGACGCAGCTTCGCTACAGACATAAGGGTCTACGAGGTATTTCTCAGAGAGTACGAAGTAAGAAGGGAGGCACTAAGGCCTAGGACTCTCTCCATAGTACACACAGGGTACATACTCTTCTTTAGGCTCGTAACCCCGAGATCTCTAGTCGAGAGAGGTACTGAAGGTCCTGAGGCCCCGCCTTCGAAGTAGGTGAGCTACCTCATAGGTAGACCCGATGTCTATATTACTTAATTACTTACTACAGTAGCTAAGTCGTTGGTGGTGCTACCCTGAGTCAGGGTCGGAGAGTAGTTGAGCTAGAGCTGTTGGAGGAGTATACGTACGTTAACGAGAAGCGGTACAGGTTTAAGCTACGCGGTAAGGACATAATAGTGAACGTCAGTGCGGAAAACGTAGATGAAGGTATAGAGAAAGCTATAGAGGTACTGAAGAAAATTGGATTATTGCCATCCTAGCTATCTCCCGGTAAATAGTATTTTGCAGTTCCATTCAATTACAGCTAAAAGCTCCGCCCTTAGGTAGAAGGGAGCTACGCCCACCGTCAGCTACACAGCCCTAACCTTTCTGCGAAGTCGATCTTGCTCCGTAGCGCACGACAGCTTTTTATGTTACCCTCTAAAACACGAATTAGACCTTGAAACCAAGGCTCTGGAAGCAGCGATTCTAAACGATCAGTGGGCCGAGCTAAATCTGGAGTGGCACAGCTACCTAAACAAGTACCCAGACGATTCGTGCAGGCTCGGGAAGATATAAGTCGGGGTTAACGGTGTTGGGCATGTCGTGGTTTGTCTTGGACTAAAGGAAAAGACCTTCTTAATCGAATGTAGTAAGAGGTGGTCCCGCTCTTAGGATTTGAGGTCCTCGTAGGTCAGCATTACTAGGTCCGTCGGCTTCCTACTTATTGCGCCAATCCTAGCTCCTACTATGATTTTAATCCCCTTAGCGGATGCTATGTCTAGGAGCCTCTGGGTAATCACGCCATCCATAACAATAGCGTAGGCTTCGGCTAGGTCTTCACCTATCAGCTTATCTACTAGGTCCTTTACTGGGACTCTACTTATTTCATTCCAGTTCCTATCGTAGATAACGCATTCGAGAGTACCCCTCAGGGCATCTATGGTCTTAATTACCGCTTCGGGCAGTTGGATCTCGCTTACGGCCTCAGCTTCGGGGATCGTCGTTGGGGCTTTTTCGACTACTTCCTCAGCCTTCTCGGCTGCTTCCTTAAGTTGCTGCATGTAGACCTCTAGGGGTACGGCGTTTTTCAGAGCTTTAGCTATCTCCTTACCTGTGAGCTCCTCTACCTCACGCCCAGGAGGGGCTCTTGCAACCAGATCTATCTTAACTACCCTTGCCAGCTCCCTGAGTATCATGTCGCCAGCCCTATCCCCATCGAGGAAGGCTATGGTCTTCTTTGTTTTGGACAGCTCTATTATAGTCTTCGGGATTTCCCCCCGAGCCCCCTCTAAAGCGATAGCGTTCTTGTAGCCGTACTTAAGTAGGTTTATCACGTCGGCCCTACCCTCGACTATGATAATGGTGTCGGACTTTTCGACCTCTGGTCCTGCCGGCAACCTCTCAGGGCCGTAGGCTATCAGCTCAGCGGCCTTAACTGAAGCCTCTATCTCCTGCACTATCTCCTTAACGTCTACCTCCTTTTCCTTTATCATAGTCTGCACTATCTCCTTAGCCCTCTCGACTATCCTCCTCAGCTTCTCCCTCCTAACGTCGACTATGTCGAAAACCTTTATCTTGGCGTTGAAGGGACCGACCTTATCGACGAACTCCAGCATGGCAGCTACGAGAGCTGTCTCGACCCTGTCTAAGTTAGACGGTACTAGGATTTCCCCGACTGTTTTAGAGCCTTGCTGCCTAACTTCGACGGAGATCCTGCCAATCCTACCCTTCTCCTGGAGGTCTCTCAGGTCGAACTCGGAACCGAAAAGCCCCTCGGTTTGGCCGAATATCGCACCTATTATATCGTGCTTATCTACCAGCCCCTCTACCTCTACCTTAGCTCTAACCATATACTTTACCATAGAGCTAAGCACCCTCGGTACTGCGTATCTACTCCTTCCTCAAGAACATTTCCTATAGAACGTTATAAGCCTGCATTAAACCTCTTCTAAGTAGCATTATCTACATCGATAAGCTTTTGATAACCGGGTACTAAGGACGAAGTTATCGGTCTCCCGTAAGGTAGGGTCTACATCAATCCCTGTAGGGTGGACTCTAGATAAAGTTCTGTGGTGATGTTGCAACTGGCTAAAGCCCTAGGTAGTACTCTCTTAGGACATCTACCTTAATTATCTCGGAGGGCTTACCGCTGCGGACTAAGGTTCCTAGCTCAACTACGTGCACTACATCTGCTACTTCTAGGACCAGCGAGGGGTCCTGCTCTGCTAGTAGTATTGAGACTCCTAGGTTCTTCTTTATGTACTTAAGGACCTCCGCGAGTCTTTTCCTAACTATAGGTGCGAGCCCCGAGGAAGGCTCATCGAGTATTAAGAGCTTATCCGCCATGAGGAGTGCCATGGCCAGTGATAGCATTCTCTGCTCGCCACCGCTTAGGGTGCCGGCTACCTGGTTTCGCCGCTCCTCCACGATCTTAAAGAGTTTCCGCACCTCCTTCAACCTATCGGTGCCGTGCTTAGAGACCCTAAGAGCTAGTTCAATATTTTCCTGTACGGTTAGGGTCCTAAGTACTCCCCCTCTCTCCGGGACGTAGCCAACCCCGAGCTTGGCTATAGCGTGCGCCGGTAGGTTTGTTATGTCTACTCCTTGATATACCACGCGGCCCTTCCAAGGCTTGATATAGCCTAGGATGCAGCGGAGAAGAGTAGTTTTACCAGCGCCATTAGGCCCTACTATACCTACACCCTCTCCTGAATCCACGGTTAGGTTAACTCCTCGAATAACTAGGTTCTTACCGTAACCTACGTGGAGGTCTACCACCTCAAGTACTGGCACCTGCAGACACCCCGAGGTAGGCTCTAACAACATCCTCGTTCTTTACGGCTTCCTGCGGGAGCCCCTCGAATATCTTAACCCCGTTGTTTAGTACCATAACTCTATCGACTATCTTCATTAGGTACCTAAGCTTATGTTCCACTATAATGAATGTAGTACCGGATCTCCTGAAGTACTCTATGATGCTAATAACGTTGCTGATCTCCTCTTGCGATAGACCAGCAAAGGGCTCGTCTAGTAGGATCAGTCTAGGACGTGTGACTATAGCTCTCGCGAGCTCTAGCATTCTTAGCTTATACGGGGTCAGCCTAGCGGGTAGTTCAGCAGCCTCGCTCAGTAGACCCGTTACTGTTAGGGCCCACGTAGTCCTAGCCCTGGCCAGCCGGGGGTCCTTAAGTACTGAGCGCGCAGTTAGTAACACGTTGTAGTAGACCGGGAGATAGTAGTAGACCCTTGAGCCTTGAAAAACCCTTGAAATACCTATAGCAACCCTCTCGTGGGGCTTTAGATCAGTTATATCTATACCGTTAAAGTACACCCTACCTTTCTCCGGCTTTAGCAACCCAGAGATTACGTTTAGCAGAGTAGTTTTCCCAGAGCCGTTAGGTCCGATTACACCGAAGATCTCACCATTACTCACCCTAAAGCTAACGTTATCGAGAGCTATGAGACCTCCAAACCTCTTGGTAACCCCGTCGCATGCTAGTATCTCGCTCATAGTCCCACCTAGGTCCTGGGAGCCCTTATCTTGTTAGTTACGTAGCTCCTAGCTTTAAGGTAAAGGGAGAAGATAACTCCCTGAGGTTTAGCTATGACCATAGCTATTAGTATCACCATGTAGATAACGGTTCTCCACCTGCCCACGACGTCCCACAGGAGTTCGTAGATGAGCATTAGTAGGTAGTTAGCTATTGCTGGTCCCACGATACTGCCCATGCCCCCCACTACTACAGCCGTTAGGGGGGGTACCAAGGTATTAGCCGGTATCAGTATATCGACCGTAAGCGGAGGCCTCATAGCAGCGTAGAGAGCTCCAGCTACTGAAGCTAGGGCGCTAGATACCAGGAAGCTTACTACCTTAACCCTAAAGGTGTCAATACCCGTACCCTCGGCTAGTACCTCGTCCTGCCCGATGGCCCTCATGGCGAAGCCCAGGTCCGAGTAGGCTAGCTTGTAGGTTAAGGCATACGCGACCACGGCGGCCACCGCGGATATGTAGTAGTAGGAGAGCTGGAGGAAGGGTAACCTCTCCCTTGCTGGTAGGGTCCTAGCGTACGAGTAGAGTAGCGCTGGATAGGATAATCCCCCCTCACCGCCCAGGTATAGCGAGAAGGGTTGAGAGGTAACTATACCGGCGGCTATTATCGGAAGCAGTAGAGACATTATAGAGAAGTATATTCCCCTGACTCTAAGGCTGGGTAGGAATATTAGGAAGCTGAGGAGTATAGCTACACCTACTGCTGGAGCTATGGCAACCTCAAGCGGGACCTTTTGGTATACGTTTAGGAGAGCTAGGGTATACGCTGCTGAGCCTGCTATGAAGGGTATACCCAAGTTTAGGTAGAGGGTAGTCCCTGAGTATATATCTAAGGAGAGTGTTAGGAGCAGGAACAAGTTCACCCTGGTTAGTACGTCGAGCCAGTAGCCCCTCAGCCCCAGTAGCGGCAGGAGTAGTAGGGCTAGGGCAGCGAGAAGTCCGTGAAGTAGCCTGAGGACCTTCTTAGCGATGCTAGCTCGGGCGAACACCCCCTACTCCCCTCTCCCCATAATGCCATGCGGTCTAAGTAGCAGCACCACTACTATTAGGAGTAGTGGTACAACCCTAGCTAAGCCACTTCCTAGGGTAAAGGTTACGGCCTGCTCCACCAGCCCGTAGATTACCGAGGCTATAGCAGTACCTACGATACTCCCCACTCCACCTAGGATTACTATAGCGAATGCTGCGAAGAGAGGCGCCCAACCTGCAGACGGGGTTAGAGCCTTAAGAGGTGCGAGGAGTACCCCAGTCATACCTGCATAGAGTCCTGTGAGCAGAAGGGTTACCCTGAGAACCCTTAAGGGGTTTATGGAGAGCCTGAGGGACTCCTCCCAGCTTTCTGCTACAGCTCTTATAGCCATGCCCGTATCTGTCCTACGTAGGAACAGAACTAGGGCTAGGGTCATGGCTAAGCTTACAGAGACTACCAAGATCCATTGGTTACTTACCGGGATACCGGCTACCGATACTGTACCAGGGAGCAGGGGCAGAGTAACGGGCTTCAACCCCATACTCATCTTAAAGTACTCCTCAAGTATGTACGCTACGGACATGGTGGTTATGAAAACCCCTACCGGGTTCTTAAGCGCTGGTCTAATAGTCGCCTCACCTACCAGGAGGCTAGCTACACCCGTAAGAGCCACTGCCAAGCAGGCCGCGACGTAGAACGGAAGCCCCACCGACATCATAAGCTCGTAGGCTACGTAGCCGGAGAGCACGTAGAGGACTCCGTAAGCTAGGTTCGGGATCTTAGCGACTCCGAGGATTAAAGAAAAGCCTAGGGAGAAGGCCAGGTACGTAGACGAGTGGAGAAGACCAAAAACCAGTATGTACTTAAGCTCCTCCAACTCGGGGACCCTACGGCCAGGGTATCTCTACCCAAACCCTAGTACCATCCCTAATCTGCGGCAGCAGTAGCTTGGTACCGTACTCAACGACCCTGAATGGCCACACAACAACCCTCTTACCCCTCTGCCACTGGAAGTATATCGGGTAGATTCTCTCCGGTGCTAGCCTAGCGGTATGGCTCCTCGTGAACTCGTAGACCCCTGCTGTACCTACGAAGATCGAAGTCTCGAGAACTTCTATTACCTTATCGACGTCGAAGGTCCCAGCCTTCTTCACCGCCTCAGCCCATATGTGAACTGAGTCGTAAGCGTACCAGGTGGTGAAGATCGGTTCAGTGCCGGTTAACCTCTTGTACTTCTCGTAGAACTCCATGGTCTTCGGGGTTATCGGTGCTGGGAAGCCCCAAGCTATGCATATGAGGCCTTCAGCGGCGCCCATGGTCTGGTTGTAGAATACGTCTAGCATGGCATAGGTACCACCGCCAACTGCTAGTAGCGGCACCTGACCAATAGCGTAGTCCCTAGCGAAGACGTAGTCCTCAGTCCCGGAGAACTGCCACGTTACGTACTGAGCTCCCGAGGCTAGTACCCTGGCGAATACGTCAGTAAACGAGGTTATGTCGATCGGGACACCTATGGATACTACTACCTCAACTCCCTCCTCCTTGGACCTCTGCTGACCGTATATAGCGTGTGGTATTACCCACGGGAGGTCCTCGTAGATCCACGCTAACTTAGTCCACCCGAACCTCCTCGAGAGATATGCTAGGAGGTCCCAGGTTGCCGTAGCCTGCGATGTAGCGTTTACGTATGCCCTGAACCAGTACTTATAGCTCTCGTAGTCCTGGAGCACCTTAGCGTCTATCTCGTCGCTAACAGCCCCGGAGGCTATTACTAGTACCTCGTAGAGCGGTAGTAGGTCCAGTATTGCTAGAGCTTCGTGCGACCCGAAGACGCCGAAGACTACCTTAACTCCCTCCTCCGCGAGCTTCCTATAACCCTCAGCTGCCTTATCGGCGCTCCACTGGGTATCGTAGTAGACCAGTTCAACCTTATAGCCGAGCACGCCCCCCGCCTCGTTTATCTCGTCTATGGCCATCTGGATAGCTTTGAGCATCATCATACCTATAGGTAGATTCAGGGGTAATAGTGCACCCACCTTAACGGTACCTACGTAGGTTGGTGGTGTAGTAGTTGGTGGAGGAACTGTTTCAGTAGCTACTACAGTTACGGCAGTGACCTCCCTTATAGTTGTAGCTAGAGTTACCGTCCTAGCTATGGTCTCGGTAATGGTTCTAGTAACCGGGGCTGTGGGTACCGTTGCCTGTCCTACTAAGTAACCAGCTACTCCAGCTATGACTATTAGGATTACGAGGATCGCCTGAACTACTTGAGGTCTCAGCGAGATCACCGGATAAGTGATGTAGCTAGTTATAAAAAGTGGTCTGTTAGCGTGTGTAAACCTACTAAGGGTATACACCAACTATATTAGGTTTCTCCTCCTCAGGAAGTCTAGGGTGATCCTAATGACGTCCTCTTCCCTACCCTGAAGGAGGTATCCACCCCCCTCAATAACGTGGTACTCTACGTCCTTACCTAAGCTCTTCAGCTTCTCGTAGAGCTTCAGAGACTGAGCTGGAGGCACCATCGTGTCCTCGGAGCCGTGTAATATTAGTACCCTACTAGCTACTCTATCTACGTATGTTATTGGGCTAGAGAGCTCGTAGAGCTCCCTACTCTCCTCAGGTTCTCCCAGAGTGCTCCTAACGAGGTCAGCTATGTACCTCTGAGGTGTTCCGCTTGGGAATTTAGATAGGTATAGGTATAGGTCAGCCAGGTCAATCCAGCCACCTACATCAACTACAAACCCGACCCTCTCCTGTGTTGATGCTAGTAGACTGACAGTACCCCCAAGGGATATGCCGAAGATCCCGATCTTCTCGTAGTCTCCGAAGCCTATCTCTTTAACTTTCCTTAGGGCTCTAACTGCCGAGATAACACCGTCACTAGCATCAGTGTACCTAGGTGCGAGAACTACGAACCCGTTTTTAGCGAAGGCCTTCGAGTAGACCTCGATATCCTCAGGCCTCTGGTTAAACGCGTGTAGAGCTACTAGAGCGGCCTTAGGAGTCTCAGGCGGTTGGTAGATGTAGCCGGGGATCTCCCTAAGGGGTGCTCTAGAGATCTCCCCCACAGCTATTACCTCGAACTAGGGCATGCTACGCCGAAATTTAAGGACCTGTTTAGCGTACTTTAACAGCCAAAAGCTCTGTCCTAGATTCAAGGACTGGCTCCTAAGGGGTAGTTCACCGGCTACGTGGTTTCCTGCCAAGCTTATGAGGGCTATATTTGCTACGAAAAGTAAACTTTCTGGGGTCACAGATCTCAGGTAAGGAGAGTCTCGAGGAGAAGATACTGGAGATCGTGAAGGAGGCCAGTAAGAGAGGTGACGGGGTAATTCAAAGCGAGCTATGGCGCGTTCTGGGGATAGATAGTAGGGAGGGGAGTAAGGTTGTAGCTAGGCTGATAAGGAAAGGACTGCTAATGAGGGAAGCCGTTGTTTACAAGGGTAAGAAGACTTACAAGCTCTACTACTCAGATAGCATCAGAGCTCCGGTAAACATACACGTAAACCTAAACCCGGTCATAGAGGTGCCATGCTTCTCCTGCAGACAGATAAATAGGTGCGGTATAGGAGGCTACTATGACCCAACGAAGTGCCCCTTACTAACTAGGTACATAATACAGCTAACTTTCCGCAGCCCTCCATAAAACTCCGTAGTCCGCCGACCTTCTAGTTTCCCAGGGCCGAGCTTACAGCTATAGCACCGCTTAACTCCGTGCCTTACGACCTTAGTGCGGGACTGTGGATTGTTGCCGGGTAGGAAGGCGCCGCAAGCACGTATGAAGAGCGAGGTGGTTCTTTCGTGGCTCTTTACTGCGTCTGCTTGGATACCGACTTACTCCATACGTAGCGTATAGCCATCTCAACCTGCTTTAAAGCTAGCTGAGTAGGGTTTACTAGGGTTACCTCAGTTAGGTAACCGTTGCTTTCCTTAACCTTATAGTCTACTAGGTCTCTCCTCTCCCTTAGCTCGTCCAAAAGCTTCATTAGGAAGCCCTCTACAAACACATCATCTGCTCTGAGCCCTCCCCTTAGTACTATCCTTACGCCTTCCGCGGTCGGTATTTCGTTAGCTATCACATCGCTCTCGTAGTATATTATCTTAACGCCCTCCGGCTGCTCCTCTGCACTACTTTCACGGGTTCTCTGGGTTTCAGCTCTGCCCTTAGAGAGCTCTGCTGCCATTGCCTTTAGTATCTCTAGCTCCTCTGAGAACTCCTTGATCCTCCTCTCCAACTCCTTGATCCTACTTTCCAGGTACTTCATGATCTTCTCATAGCTCACAGACCACCACCTTGGAGGAACCTCAGTAGCCCTTCCCTCCTCCAGGAGCTCTGTAGGTAGTCTCTAATAAGGGTGAAGTCCTTCTGTAGTATTGAGAGAACCTGTGGGTTGTATAGAGCTGCTGCAGGGTGGTAGGTAGGTACTACAGCTCTCTCCTGCCCGAGTACCTCGAGCTTGTAGAGCCTCCCCCGCATCCTTCCGACTCCTAGCCACCTCACACCACCTTTCATTTCGAACACGTAGTAACCAGCGTAGTTACCCAGGGTAACTACCAGCATCGGGTTAACTAGGGAGATTATAGCGTCGGTGAAGTAGGAACACGCGGAGATCTCCTCGACCTTAGGCTCGCGGTTACCTGGAGGTCTACACTTCACTACGTTAGTTATGAACACCTCCTCTCGCTTCAACCCCACGGACTCTATTAGCTTAGTTAGAAGCCTACCAGCAGCTCCTACGAAGGGCCGCCCTTCCTCGTCCTCGGATCTACCTGGCGCCTCACCTAGGAACACGACCCTAGAGTACAGGTTTCCCTCGCCAGGAACAGCCTTAGTTCTAGACTTATGAAGCTCACACCTCCTACATGTAGCTATTTCACTCTTTATATTACCCCAGAGAACCTCCTTGTCCAGCGTCTCAGCCCAGGTTAGAGTACGCGATTTCAAGATAAAACTGCAGATAGAGGCTTTTAGAGCTACTCCACAATCTCAATTCCATACTTCCTAGACACCTCCGCAATGACCTGCTTAACATACGAGGGGTTCTTACCCTCTAGTACTACCCTCTTGACCTCGGTACTCTCTTTACGTACAGCCTGCTCCACGATAAACCTGAGGAAGTCGGGGCTCTCCCTAAGCTCCTTTATGACGTGCCTTGATATTATGTGACCGTAGCACTCACCGTAGTTAAAGGCCCTCTCAGTAAACTGCTGAGCGTAGTGCCCCCCACCAACCCCCACCGAGGCTACGCAACTACGCTCTTCGGATTGGAGAGCTGTGTATACAGCCCTAGCTAGTACCTCTTGGAGGGTGCTGTCCGACCACTCGCTCTGGGTAGAGCCAATTTCAGCGAACGTTAGGGGTTTAGAGAGGCTCGTAGGCCCGTGGTGCGTTACCTCGTAGGTTACCGAGATACCCTCTAGGGATCTCTCACGAGCTACGTCGCGAAGGGCTCTCAGTATAGCTAGAGCCAGCGGTGGGTTAGCCACGGAGAGCTCTAGGGGCCTCCCACCGTACTCAGCCTTCGGCGTAGGGTTACCAGTGTGGTGGACTGTTAGAGACCTAATACCGGATGCGGCACTATGTCTCGAGATCACTATGTAGTAGTCAGCGTCTATAGTCCTCTCCAGGAAGTCGAAGTAGAGAACGTCCTCGTAGAAACCAGCTACGTAGACCTCCCTGCCGGCTAGGAGGCCTAGGCAAGCTCTTGGAACGCTTTCAAGGGCCACGTCTCTACACCTCAGCAGACCTATCAGCTTGTCCGCGGCTCCAGCACCAGCTACATCGTTTGTACTGTAGGCTACTACTATCCTCAACTCTCTCCCCCTAGCTTACCCCTGGGGCTTTTAAGAACTTCGTTTAGCGTAAGCATGGGTGCTCGCCCTATAGAGAGCTTCGGTGAAAAGCCCGCTAAGACGGTGATCGCGCTAGCTAGCTGTACTGAGGATAAGGCTGTCTTCAGCTTAATCGACCCTCAGCTAGCTGAGTACTTCAATAGCTTAATAAGCTCTACCTGTGATGTAAGGTACGTAGAGCTGGGGCGCGAATGCTTAGTAAGTGGGGTTAAGGTCTCCAAAAACCTCCCCTACTACACTCCGGGGAGGTGCTTCTACGTAGAGATAGCTCAGGGAACTTACGTAGGGATACTCCCGGGCTACATAGATGCACAGTGCCTGGTATGCGGAGATGAGGTTAGGTGCAGGTTATCCCTTCAGAGAAGAGCTTATGTTAGAGGTAGTGTGGTAGATATAAGGGAGCACTTAGACTTTAAGCAGGTTAGGGAGATCATCGAGAAGCTAAGGACTATTAAGGACTCCTTTTGGTGCTTAGAAACCGGAGGTTCCTTAGTGGAAATAGTGCAGCTTTAGGCCTAGGGAGGATGGATGCGTAGACAAATTTCCCTCCACACCCTCTTTAAGAGGACTTTCTAGAGGAAATGTTGAAGTAGGCGCGCCACGGGCTTATCGAGAGCTTCAGTTAACTTCCCAGGTTAAGCTGTTTAACTAGAAAGTACTTTAGGTTACTCTTCAGCTTAGAGCTCGGAGAGCGGTATGTCTGGTAGGTACGCAGCTATAGTCTCAACAGGTATCTACGTCCCTCCGATCGTTATGACTCCAGAGGATTTTGAAGCTAAGACCGGTATAAAGGTAGACCCTATCTTTATAGAGAGAACCGGCATTAAGGTTAAAAGAGTAGCTCCCCCTGAGGAGACTCCAGCGACCATGGCAGCTAAAGCTGCAAAGATGGCTCTCGAAAAGGCCGGTCTGAGCATTAAGGATATAGACATGATCATAGTGGGTACGGATACTCCTGAAGCTATATCACCACCAACAGCTCCTAAGGTTCAGGCCCTCCTGAGTGGTAGTAGCTATGAGATACCTGCTTTCGATGTAAATGCCTCCTGTGCTAACCCGGTCTACATGCTGGAGCTGGGCTCTTCCATCATAGCTGGCAACCCTAAGTACAGGAACATCCTGATTATAGGGGTCTACGCTATGACTAGGTTCCTGAGGTGGAAGTTCATGTGGGAGTGGATCTTCTCTGACGGCGCTGGTGCTGTGGTGCTTTCGCAGTCTAAGGAGCCTGGGTACCTAGCCGGTAAGCTACGCGCGGACGGGAGCTTCTGGGACTACTGGGGGATATTCATGGGGGCCTGGAAGCCCATATCGGAGCAGGTTAAAGACGAGAACCTGCCGTACTTAGACCTAAGGAAGACCTATCCACCGGTTAACGACCAATTCTGGCCGATACTAATACGTAACGTCCTCGAGCAAGCTAAAGTAGGGCTTGACGAGGTGAGCCAAATAATATTCACCCAGGTGAGGCTGAAGACCATACTGGACGTGATGAAGGCGCTAGGCTTACCGGAGACTAAGACTCACTGGGTGATGGATAAGTACGGGTACACGGGCTCGGCCTGCATATATATGGCTTTACACGACGCCATTGAGAATAGAAAGGTTGAGCAGGGTAAGGTAGTGGTGTTCGTAGCTTCGGGTGTGGGCTATCAACAGGGTGCCGTAGCGTTTAGATGGGTAGCCCCGCTATAGCATCACCCCCAGATACCTACTAGTTTATCTCCAATACATCTAAGATCTAAGGCTTTTACCTCATTCACGCCTCGCAGAATATCGGTGTGGGGTCGTGAGTAGATGTTGAACCTAGCAACACTTAGCCCCCACCTATGACTAGCCACTTAGGCTCGGAGGCGGTTTCTACATTAGTAGTCTACATTAGTAGGCGGGGTAGGAGCCTGTTACAGGGTTTACGATATTTGAAGGTACCTGTAATTACTTGTGAATACTTGTTGGTGGCTGTGGATACGCTACTCGCTCTCTACCACTACTAAGACCTTTACCTTCCTCCCGTGGTGTTTCCCGAGCTTCTCTTGGTACTCTTTGGGTGGGTATATGACGTACCTGTTACCCGATATCTTGACAATGCTTGCCT
>Ga0105154_1000036_pt1 | contig 56814 bp, 65 predicted proteins | sample SSWtaG_FD_89672 | JGI IMG/M metagenome (GOLD analysis project Ga0105154, IMG submission 89672) | Hot spring microbial communities from Sandy's Spring West, USA to study Microbial Dark Matter (Phase II) - SSWsed_matched | ecosystem: Environmental > Aquatic > Thermal springs > Hot (42-90C) >... | reverse complement strand
GCTTTGTATAATGATCTATATAAAGAGATTTAAAATTAAATAAAAGAAGATAAATTAATTTTTGTTTCCAGTGGAAACAGAGGGGTGGGGGTGTCTGGTTTGATGTGTTATGGTGGTTGCGGGTTCATGTATTTTTGTTTGAATGCTTTTTCTAGGTCTATTGAGAGTAGGTTGGCTAGTGATGCTAGCCATGCTAGGACGTCTGCTATTTCTTCTTCTTGTGCTTTCTTGTCTTGGGTTAGTATTGATTCGGCTAGTTCTCCTATTTCTTCTATGAGCCATGTGAATGTTGCGTATAATCCTCTCTCACGATCCCTCTGTAGGTAGTACTCACTCATTAATTCTTGCACGTCTTTTAAAGTAATTTTCTGTTGCATTTTCTCTCACTTTCATGTTTGGTTTGATTAAGGTTTATATTTAGTTTAGCGTTATTTGTGTTGGTGTGTGGGGTGTCAAGCAAGAAAAAGAAGAGAACGTCTATGATGTCTGGTGCTGGTTTAGTTAGGTTTTTTGAAGAGGTTGAGGCTAAGGTAAGTATTTCTCCTTACCAGCTAGTCTTTATCGCTATCATGTTTGCTGTAACGATTTTAGTGCTCGGTTACTTAGCGCCGGTTCTGGTACCTTGAGCTTCGGAAGGCCTCGGGTCTGAGGGTGCTTTGAGTGGGAAAAAGTGGGATGGAGAGGAAGTGATGGGGTTACGAGAAACACTCTCTCGCATGAACCATATAAAACCTCTTACCAATATCAGCATGGAGTGAGTGATGTTAAGTGGGTAATACCTTCAGGGAGAGTGTGAGTCTTGCCGGGAAACCCCCTTATGGTAGACTTGATGTAAGAGATAATTACATAGAGTTCGGGAGTTTCAAGATCTCGTTCATTAATCTCGGTAACGTGCTTAAGTACCTGCGTGAGGGAGGGACTCGAGTAGAGAAAATAATTACGTACTCTCCTGACACGTACTTCCTGATAAATCCTATCGAGCCAGTCAGCCTCCCGAAACCCTTAACGAACTTCATCTTACTAGAATTCGCTGAGCCAGTCGTTATAGCTCCCTCCTCAACAATAGAAGCGTACGCGACCTTCCCTATTGAGGTGGGGGTTTTCGTAATTAACGCGAAGAACTCGGAGTTATTAGATGTTTTCAGCTTAGTTAATCAGAAGTACACGCTCTACGGGACCCCGAGGAACGGGATCATATGCAGGTACTGGAGAACCGGAATCTCCACTGAGGTACCTAAAGTTGATTTATTAAGGGAAGGAGTTTTGAAACTCAAGATATCTAATGTCTCTGATTACTGGATAACCTTAAGTAACCTCGTTCTAAGCGTGAACGGAATGACTATATATTACGATGACAACCATGTCTCGTCCTCGGCGCAAGCAACTATCTTCTCGCAAACGTACGCTGAGACTTCCTTCACGGACGAGCCGTTGAAAGAAGGAATGAGTAAGTCCTTAATTGTGAGATCTCAGAAGCGTTTACCTGTGATTAGAGAGAGGTTTGTTATGGAGTGGGGTCTTCAATGAGTTTCTTAGACACGGTGATTTACGGGGACGTGACCATACGTAGCATCCTGGTATTCCTTGTTTTAATGACCGCAACGGTCATCTTCGCTAAATTAATTACTTTGGTTCTCAAGAGAGCACTCATAGATAAGTTGAAGAAAAACGTGCTTGACATCATATTGAAGGTAGTTTATTACACGATAATAATCGCTGTCTTCGTAGGCTTAACCCCTCTGCTAGGCATCAACCTATCAGGACTTCTCTTAGCGGGGGGTATCACAGGGATAATAATAGGGTTCGCTCTCCAAAACATAGTAGCTAACCTAGTCTCTGGGATATTCCTAGCTATAGAAAGGCCTGTGAAGATAGGTGACGGCATCTCGTTAGGTTCCGTGACGGGAGTCGTTGAGGACGTGAACATATTCTCCACGATAATAAGGACTTACGACGGGCTCTTCGTCAGGGTGCCTAACTCCACGGTCTTCACATCAAACATCACTAACTACACAGCTCATGTCGCTAGAAGGTTTGAGTACGTTGTTGGGATAAGGTATAGTGACGACGCTCAGAAAGCCATAGAGATAATCAAGAAGGTGATTGAGGAACACCCCTTCGCGCTCAAGAAGCCGGAACCGCAAGTCTTCGTTGATAGCCTAGGCGATAACTCAGTCAACATAGTGGTTCGCGTGTGGGCACCCTCCCAGGAGTGGTACTCCGTAAAGATGGATCTATTATGGAAGATAAAGACAAGGCTTGAGGAAGGCGGGATACAGATTCCGTTCCCGCAAAGAGTAGTGTGGTTCGCTAATGACCTGCAGTTGAGAACACCCCAGCTGAGGCCGGGTGAGGGGCCGGAATCAAAGAATCAAGACTATATTGGCGGTGAGGGTTAGCTCTTGTCTCAACAAACAACCAGAGAGAAAATAATGGAGCTCTTAATCAAGACCGAAAACCCGCTAACCGTCGAGGAAATGATCACCTTACTAAACCTTAAAGCAACCCCTAAGGAGGTATACGAACACCTAGAACACATAGCGAAGAGCGTTAAGAGAACCTACAAAAACGAGCGCGTACTAATCATGATACCGCCTACTTGCAGGTCTTGCGGCTACGTGTTCAAAGACCTCGAAAAACCTAGGAAACCGAGTAAATGTCCTAGGTGTAAGTCCGAGAGAATAAGCCCTCCGGCATTCAAGATAGAGAGTTCTGGCCGAGCTTGATTAAGCGACATCCATAAAGAGAAACTTTTACTACGTAGGGTCAGAAACCAACACTCACATGTTTAAAGCTCTAAGCTTATTTAATTCGTCTATTAACACATCTACGTCTTCTCTTGTGTTGTAGAGGTGCGTGGATACTCTGATTCCAGACACTCCTGAGGCACCCCTGTAAGAAACCATCACGCCCCTCTTACGTAGCTCCTCAACTATGTTGAGTTCCCTCATCCTGTTCAGCCCAGTCTTAACTAAGGTTATGCCGGACCAATGTATCACCTCATCACTATAGCCGTAAACAGCGTAACCTTCGCTAAACAGTCTTTCGTGTAGATACCTTTTAATGTTTAAGATGTGGCTCTCGATATTCTCGATACCCACGTTATTTATGAGGCGAGCCGCCTCATATAAAGCAATTATTGATGTATACGGCCTCCCACCACCCCACTCAAACTTTAGAGCGGTTCTCGAGACTTGAGGTAGTGACCACACGTCTTTGTCCGGGTCCGGCCAATAATTACCCCAACCGCCCCTCGGCTCCTCCCTATTCAATATACCGTAAGGGAAAGGATCTAATTCCTCAAGTAACTCCCTCCTCACGTACATGAAGCCGGAGCCGACGTACGGGCTTAGCATCCACTTCTCACCACCAACACACAGGACATCAACGTCCTCGCTAGCCACGTCAAGCTTTAGGGCACCTACGTGTTGAACCCCGTCAACTATTATGAGAGCACCGTGTTCGTGGAGTATGTTGGAAAGCTCTTTCAAGTTAATCCTCCACCCACTAATCCACTGAACGGAAGATACTATAGCAACCTTGACGGAATCATCAACTAGCTTCTCTAGATCCCCCACTTCGTAAATTCCCTTACCCTCAGCCACCCTAACATCACATCCCCTAACCACGCATAAGGACTTAATAAGTGATGTGATTGTGGGGAAGTCTAGGTCTAGCCCGAGGACTACGTCATCAGTTCCTAAATTAAGTGATCTTAAGACGTTCTTCAACCCCTCGGTAGTCTGCACTGTGAACGCGATCTCCGAAGTCTCCGCACCTATCAACCTAGCTACCTCCTTCCTCCCCCTCGCAACATAGTCCTCCAGCAAGTCCTCAGTAACGGAACCCTCGTAAATCATATTCAAGACTCCGCTTAGGGTTTCGTAGACGTTAATCGGGGTGAGGCCTGTGGACGCGGTGTTTAAGTACGCGCGAAATCTCTTAATTGACGGGAAGTAATCCCTAACACTACTTAACAACGAACTACACCTAGAAATTCTTTTGAGGCATGGTTTAAATACGTGGCTCGATGACACTACGAGGAAACTGCATGAGGGTAAGTCTTTTAAGGAATGCGCTAGAGTGTAGAAATATTAAGGGGTATTAACGTGAGCGAGCTGCTCTCATGCATCTCGAGAAGAATTTCTTACGTTCTCGTAGATAAGTTTCCAGGCACTGCCCAAGTAGTCAGGGTCGCTGCACGACTAACTGGAGAAGGATCCAAGAACGTCCCCGCCGAAAACCCTCTACTCTACATGGAGTTACTGGATCAGCTAAGCGACCTAACATTAATTCTCGTCGTTTCCTTCCCTAAGGAAAGCTGGGTTTACGAATTCCTCAACGCTTTACGAGGTAATGCAGACTTGACGACTGTGTTAAATAAATACAGAAATCAAATAACGAAGTACTGCGATAACCAATACGCCAACATCATGAATAAAAAATTAGATGTCGTGGAGGAACTCTGTTAAGTAGTGATTGCCCGTGCATGGTGTTTTGGTTGCTTCCTTTATTTTGGTAGTCATGCGCGGGCTCATCCCACCTGCCTGGCTCCTGCCTCCCCGCCTGCAGGAGCGCCTACATGCTTTTCGGTACTCCCCTCGGCAAAGCCTAATTAGCTCATCGGTTCCGATAGATCTACATAAGCATGCATTTATAAAGTCCCCAAAGCAACCCAAGCACTCAAACAAGCGAATAGTCCGCACCCTTTAAATCAGCTTATTAATCAGATTAACGAGTTTTTCATGAAACTCCTCCTCCATCGTGACCTCCCTCAATACGACAGATATAACCTCTAACTCCTTCTGATCCCTCAACTCCTCACCAACCTCTTTAAGCAAACCGCTCACTGCAGGATAGAGTAATTTCCCGTAAGTTTCTTCACCGACTAAGCCCTCCAGTCTTTGCAAATCAGAAAGGATTTTCTTGAAGGTCTCACTGTTGATCGAGTCCGTTTCAAGAGTTTTCATAAGCGAGGTAATAGTCACCCATGGCTCACCTATCACGAAGGAGCAATCAACTTCCACGTACGGTAACTTCAAGAAATTAAGTAGGTCCTTCATCAACTCCGCATGATTAAGAGTCTCCGCTGAAATCCACTTAAAAATAACTCTTAAGAGCTGATCCCCGACCCTCTCACTTAACTCCCTATAAAAATTCCCTACAAACCTCTCAAATCTCTCCGAGCATATCAAGACTTCATTTAGGATACTTATATTACTCAACGTAGTCGCCAAATCTTATTATAGAGGGTTTAAAATATAAGATACATCCAACCCACCAAATCCTCTCTGTAAATCCTACTTGATGAGCGAGATCCCGTAACTTTAAGCTTGATGCTATATGAAGATAGATAAAGCGTGAATCGTGTTAAGAACTATTGTCGGTAACAAACCCGTCGGTAAGGAAAAATGAAGGCTAGCTAAATACAACAATGGATCATGATCTAAGAGATTATTTATGTTTTTCACATAATTTTCCTCGGGGTCGGTTGGTAGTTGACTGAGTCCCTGACCTTATTCGTCTTGTTTTTAACGCTCTTAGCCGTTGTTTTATTACTTCATTCTTTCAGGAGTTTGAGGTCTCAGGCTGGCGTACTCATAGTCCTCTACACTGTCTTCATGATTTCCTTCCTGTTTCACGCTCCTTTCACTCAGAGCCCGTTAGGTTTGTGGGGTTTTAAATACAATGACGTGGTTTACGGTGTGTTCTCTCCAAGGTTTTCTACTGATCTGATGAACAATAAAGAAAAGCTAGTTAGGTATTGGTTAAGGCCTGAGTCTTTCGAGGAGTTAGTGAGTGGGACTAACTTATGTCCTGTTCCTTACGTAGACTACAAGTTTGAGTACCCGCCTTTAGTAGGTTTCTTCTGGTTCTTAACTACCTGTGTTTCCTTCAGCATCTCAGGAAGGCTTACCACGGCAGGGGACCAGTTTTTCAGCATGTCTTCGTCAGTAAATTACGTGCTTCAATCACTAATACTATTTTCTTTCTTAGCCCTATGTTTTCACTACATCAAGAAGATTAACTCTCTTCATAGACTCGGTGCTTGGAGGACCGCACTCTTCTTGATTCTCCCCTCAACCATATTGTACGTCACCTATAACTGGGACATAATAGCTTCAGGTCTGGCCGTGACCTCCCTTTATTATTTCATGAGGAAGAATTACAGGGTTTCCGGCTTCTTACTAGGGCTCTCAGTAGCTAGCAAGATATTGACTGGAGGACTCCTGATACCTCTAGCCGCGTACCTATTGAGAGACGTGGTGAGGGATAAGCAAGTCGTTAAGAACCTAACACACTATATCATCTCTTTCCTCGTCGGAGGGTTAACGCCTTTTATCTTAGTATACATCGCGTCTGCCGAGGGATTCCACGCGTTCATAAACCATCACGCGAGTTGGTACTGCGAGAACTGTGTTTACGCGTTACTGGTTCCGGACATCTTCAGCCCCCTACACAAGTACTTCTACGTGGTCACGGGTCTAGCACTACTCTCACTAATAGCTATCCAGACGCTGAGGAACTCAAGATCTTTAGTCTCGCTAGCTTATGCCTCGGTTGGGGCAGTGGTCGCGCTAAACTACGTTTTCACGCCTCAGATGATATTAATGATATCACCGCTCGCTGTCCTAGCACTCAATAAGAGAGAACTCGGGACGTACGTAATAGCAGACATAGCTAATTTCTCTTTGATAATAACGTTCTTCGAGGACTCAACCCTTAGGTCATTAATCTCGAAAATCATACCGATAGAAACAGGATTCAACCCCTGGACAATAGACTCACCAACACAGTGGTTAGCAACTATTAGAAACATACTCATACTAATAACCATCGTAGCCTCAATAACGAAACGAAGTGAGCTACCCAACCCTTCAGAGCGAGCTGTTCAGTCTTAACTAGTGCCTGTGCCGTCCATACGCTTGATTTTCAGTCTCCGAGATTCGTGAGGTGATGACTGACCTCCTCCCCACCCTGAAGGGCGAGGCTTTCAGTTGTAAACGCTAGCGAACGCCGCGGCTTCTAGTTCTTTGGAGTCTAGAACGCTAGCTTTTTGGACGCTTCCCTATATATCGGGTCTGTAAAGTCGTATCTTTCATTCTCTTTCATCAGCACACCTAAGGCTACTAACCTGTTTAAGCCATAGTATAGTGTCTTGTTGTATATGTACGTTCCTACCCAAGCCTCGACCACTCTTTTTATCGCACTCCAGTTTCTATGACCCATGGCTACTGCCCTCAATATATGTCCGTAGAGCTTACCGGATCTCACAATCTTCTCTAATTCGCCGAAAGCTACCTGTATGGCTTCCTCCAATACTTTATCGAGTATATCAAACCTTCTAGCCTGAACAACGTTATACCCGTAAAACGCGAGCCACCCCGGTATTCCATCAAGTGCCCCAACAACTTCTTCTATAGTTACTCTCGGCGGCCGAATTCCAGCTTCATTAAAACCTACCTCTAAAAACCTTATTGATTCCTCTTTTGAGAATCTATTCAGCACTAGTTCGTCTCTCACCCTGCCATAGAGTGGGCTAGCGTAATTATCGAATTCGAGGAATTCGTATAGCAGCCCGATTTCTGAACCGCTTAGGATAAACTTAACATTGCGTAAGTTATCATAACTGTAAGCCATGATCTGTCTGAAATCCATTCTATTATGCCCTCTAAGAAACCTTAATTCTTGGGCTTCATCAATAACTACGAGGAAGTAGGTGTTCTGATCTCTAGCGTAATTGTCGAATTTCTCCAGAATAGAGGTTATCGAGGGCTCCCTTTTCCTCCAATCAAACCCCATCTCAATACTAGTACCCAACACCTCTATCTTCACACCTCTAAGGCTTCTTAAGTACTCAGCAAGTCTATTGGAAAACTTCGTATGAGTGATGGATTCTGAAAACAACTTATACAATCCCGCAACATTATATTGATATTCGGAGAGCTTTCTCGCGTTAATGTAAATGTAGGGGTAATTATTTTCATTTAGAAACACTTTTAGCAAGGACGTCTTACCTACTCTTCTCACACCGAGGCAAAGGATTAAGGGAGAACCATCCCTCACGTATAATTCTAGCAGGTCAAGCTCTTTTTCTCTATCAAATAATTCGCTACGAGATTCCTTCGGTCTCGGGTCGAACAACATCGGTTACACCCCTGTAACTAAGTTACACCCATGTAACTAATTAATAATGCAAGCTTATAAATTAACCCATCTAAGTGGATCCCGAGCTCGTTTCATAACTTATTAGGATTTGAGAGTCTAATGTATTGGTGGTTGTGTGGGGAGGAGGAGTAGGAAGAAGTATAAGGTGTTTAGACCTGTACAGAGGACTTTGCCGAAGGTTTTCCAGTGTCCTGCATGTGGTTCTATGACCGTGATAATAGATGTTGAGACCTACGTTAACGAGTTAGGTGAGGAGAAGAAGAGAGCTCTTGTTAAGTGCATGAACCCTAAATGTGGGCTGAGAGCTGAGTTGGTTGAGTTGCCGTCGATTTTTGAGGCTGTGGACGCGTACTCAAGGTTCCTCGAGCTGTACGGTACTGATAAGATAAAGACATGGTTTGAGAAGGGGGAGTTTATTGAGTGAGCGTAGGTTCTGGGTTGATTCACACCTGAGGAGCAAGCTTAACTCAGGGGAGAAAATACACTTCACTCTATTAGATCCTGACAAAATAAGTGACTTAAGCAAGGTCGATAAGATAGCTGAGATAACGGTCTCAGAAGGTACTGACGCGTTCTTAGTCGGCGGCTCTATAGGGGTCTCAGAAAGAGACGTGGACGAATTAGTGATTGCTTTGAAGAAGTGGGGATTGCCGGTAATACTATTCCCGGGCAACGTCTCGGGAATCTCGAAACATGCTGACGCCATATTATTCATGTCACTCCTGAACTCGGACGACCCCTACTTCATAATAGGGGCTCAAGTACTTGGAGCGCCGCTAGTAGCTAGGTACGGGCTGGAGACCCTGCCCACAGGATACGTAATCGTTGGGTATGGCGGGGCCGCGGGCTACGTGGGGAGAGCAAGACCAATCCCCTACGACAAACCAGAGCTAGGCGTTGCTTACGTCTTAGCAGCCAGATTCTTAGGAATGAAATACGTGTATCTCGAGGCAGGTTCAGGCGCTCCAGAACCCATACCCCCCAAATTCGTGAGGAAGGTTTCAGCATTCAAGGAGGATTCCGTGCTAATAGTCGGCGGCGGAATAAGAACGCAAGAACAAGCAAGGGAAGCGATCAACTCAGGCGCGGACATAATAGTGACTGGCACAGCAATAGAGGAAAACGCGGAGAAAGCCAAGGAAATCATAAGGGCCGTCAAGAGGAAATAAGTATTTTATAATCGAGAACTACCCCTAACCTGAAAGACCGCAGGTTACTGATTATTGGTGGTCAGAAGTCTTGATATTCCACGCATCTCTCTATTATCTCGATGTATTTCAAGCCGTGATCCGGTAACACGGCTACTACATCGCCTTCACTTATCACGCCTTCCTCGATAGTATTTGACACAGCTTTTAAGACTGCTCCGCTACTCAAACCTATTAGTATCCCGTCTTTTCTGGCCGTGTTGATTACTTCCTCAAGAGCTTCCTTGAGGGTCACCTCATATATCTTATCGATCTTAACTAAGTGAACCCACTTCATGCCTGATTCCACCCTTCTAATACCAGGTATCACCTCCCCCCTAGCCGGCTGAACACCTATTATCTTAACGTGATCACCGTACCTGTTTTTGAAGTAGTGAGATAAGGCTGACAGATGCCCTGACGTGCCGAGCCCTCCAACAATAGCCGCGAGCCTTAGCCCGGCACTCCTCACCTGTAAATCCAGTTCCTTCGCCGTATACCTTAAGTGTACTTCAAAGTTTTTATCATTTTCAAATTGATTAAGGTTGAGGGCTCCGTCCCTTAAAGCATCTTTCCTGACATCATCAATCATCTCAACAGTTATTGAGGCTCTCCCCCTCACGACCTCAGCCCCCATTAACCTGAAGATATAATCAACACATTGCTGAGCCGTTGAGGGCAGATACAGACGTGCTTTAACTCCGACGATGTTTGAGAGCGCGGCCAAAGCTAGTCCAGTATTGGTGGAAGTCGCCTCATAAATTGCTTTTAACCTCCCGACATCTCCCAACCTGTCTGCAGCTTCTTTAAACATATACCAAGCTATCCTATCCTTGATACTACAGCTGTATGGGTTGTACCACTCCAGTTTCCCCCAAACACTGAGTAGCTTGGTGGAAAGGTGATTAAGCTTGGTTAGTGGGGTTGGCCAATTACGGTAAAGTAATTCCACAGTGTTCTTGAAGACCCTCATAGGTTCTGGGTTAATATCCTCGTAAAAACCGAGTTCTTCAAGCGTTATGTTGGGGAGGCGCGTTATCTCGCCTCGAGAGATTACTGGAGCTTTAACACATCCTAGTCTCCTCAGGACATCGCAGAGCTCGCTGTTGTTAATTATCTCACCAGACTCGTCAACCATTATGGCGTTGGGTACGTAACCCTTCCTTAATAACTCGGCAGACATACTTAAGAAGACCTCGAAACTCACCTCACTACATTTAAGGTTGTCTAGCTTAACTAACTTGATCATCTCTGAGTCCCCTAATAACGTTGTTATCGAGTTTTAAACCTTTACAACTATAGTTCTTATGGGAACTGTTAAGTGAGGCCTAGAATCTCAAGACTGCTTGAGGAATATTCAAGGCAAGTCATAATTAAGGAAATAGGAGTTAAAGGACAGTTAAAATTGTTGGGTAGTAAAGTGGTTGTGATAGGTTGTGGTGCTACCGGTAGTGCTGTGGCTGAGTTATTGGTTAGGGCAGGCATCGGGCATATTAAGATAGTAGATAGAGACTTTGTCGAACTTAGTAATATACCTCGCTCTCACTTACATGTTGAGGATGACGCTAACACAGCGAAACCTAAAGCATTGAGTTGTGCTGAGAAGTTAAGCAAGATTAACTCCTTCAGTAAGGTAATTCCTCTAATTACGGAGGTCACACAAAGTAATATCGAGGATTTAATTGCGGATACGGATGTAGTGATTGATGCCACCGACAATTACGAAATCAGGTACTTAATAAACGACGCGACCCTCAAGCTACGTAAGCCGTGGGTTCACATAGGTGTTGGCGGTTGGTACGGTCAGGTAATGTTCATTAAGCCTTACGAGACTGCCTGCTTCAGATGCCTTATTCCCAAGCCACCGCCTGATATAGGAGACGCTTGTAACGTGTTAGGCGTTATGAATACCTTGGTATCCATAGTTGCGTCCATAGCTGTTAATGAGGTCATAAAATACTTTATAGGCTTAGGGGTAGGGGGTTACCTAATATTCGTTGACGCCCTGAGAACTCAGGTGAGTAAGTTTAGAGTAGCTAGGGACCCCAAATGCCCGTCCTGTTCCTTAGGTAAGTTGGAGTTTCTCAACCTAAGAGAATCTCGGAGGACTAAAATTATATGTGGTTCAAACTCTATTCAAGTATATCCTTCAAGTCAGGTCTCACTAAAGTTTGAAAACCTTCGAGCTCTGAATATTGAAGGGGTTGATATTATCTCGATAACTCCTCACACTTTGAGTGTTAGAATTAACGGATATGAAGTCACCCTCTTCAATGATGGTCGAGCGATCATAAGTAGCTTAAGCGATGAGGAAATCGCTCTTAAGATCTATGAGAATCTAATCTCGAAGATTAGAAGTGGTGAACGTAGTGAGTGTTAAAGTGTTAGATGTGAGGGGTCTTCAATGTCCTGAACCTCTCCTAAGGATAGTTAAGGTTGTTGAAGAGCTGAATACCGGGGAAGTCGTAGACGTGATAACGGACGTTCCGGAATGCGTTAACTTAATAAAGGAAGCTGTTGAGGGTTTTGAGCTAGGTCTCGTTGAAGTGTTGAATAAGGACGGATACTTCGTGTTAAGAGTGTTAGTAAGATAAGCTTTATTGCTCTCGATAACATAGTTATATGGTGTGAAACATGAGTCTACGAGACCTGCTGAGAGCTCATGGGACACCCCCTAAAGAAGTTTATTTTGACTTAGAGAATTCCGGCTACGTGCCAGACGACGTAATTAACGCCATGTTACCGTACTTTAATAAGCGTGGTTACGGGCATCCAGCCATAACACATAGGTTGGGGTGGGAAGCCCTGGATTTAATTAGCAGTACTAAGGAGTTGGTAGCTAAGACTCTTAATCTCGTTAGTCCCGAAAACCTGGTGTTTACCCATAGTGGAACTGAAGCAAACAACCTAGCTATTCAAGGTTACTTAATAGCTAACAGGAGTAAATTAAAAGGCAAGAAGATATTAGTGTCCTCTATAGAACATCTAAGCGTGATATTTCCGGCACAATTCATTAGCGAGTTGTTGGGTCTAGAAGTTATTAAGGTGCCTGTAGATGAGGAGGGTTTCGTAGACCCTGAGGTGCTTAAGTATTACGTAGATGGGGATGTGAGCTTAGTGAGCATACAGTTAGTGAATCACGAGATAGGCACAATACAGAAGTTAAAAGACTTAATCGAGATAGTTAGGGACAAGAACCCTGATGCGGTTTTTCACACAGACGCTAGTGATGCCTACGGGAAAGTCAAGATAGACTTAAGAGATCTTGATGTTGATATGATGACTTTAAGTAGTCATAAGATTCACGGCCCTAGAGGTGTTGGAGTTCTTTATATTAGGGATAACGTGAAGATAGAGCCTATTCTTAGGGGACAGTTAAGCGTTGAGAAGCTGTGGCCTGGAGTGGAGTTGACGCCCTTAATAGCTGGGTTCAAGAAAGCCGTGGAATTAGCTTTCAATGACTTCGAAGGGAACGTTGAGTACCTTACCTCATTAAGAGATAAATTACTTAACGGTATTTTTAATTTCGTGAGTGATGTTGTGCTTAACGGTCCCTCAGGCAATAAAAGAGCTCCTGATAATGTTAACGTAGCTTTCAAGTATGTGGAGGGTGAGGCTCTAACGATTGAGTTAAGCGGTTATGGTGTTTATGTATCAAGTGGTAGTGCCTGTAGTTCAAGGTTCTTAGAACCTAGTCACGTACTCCTAGCTATAGGTAGAGAGTACGAGTTAGCTCACGGGAGCATATTGTTCAAGGTATCAAGATATCATAAAGGAGAAGACATTGACTACGCACTTGAAGTTCTGCCTAAAGCTGTTGATAGGTTGAGAAAGCTCAGCCCATTAACTCCTAGAAGAGCTTAAAAGCTATAATAACAAAGTTATATAGGGTAAGGAAAATTGAGTTCGAGAATACCTCTTCCATACTCTCCCGTAGTACTTGAGTACTTCAGGAATCCTAAGAACGTAGGCCGTATGGAGAACGCCACCGTTCAATCCACTGCTGGAAGCCCAGCATGTGGCGACATGATTAGACTATACCTCAGGATCGAAGATGATCTAATAGTGGAGGCCACCTTCGAGAGCTATGGTTGCGCAGCTAACATAGCTGCTGCCAGCATACTCACGGAGATGATTAAGGGTAAGACCTTGAAAGAAGCTTGGGAGATTAAGTGGAACGATATTTCAGATAAGTTAGGAGGCTTGCCTCCAATAAAGTATCATTGTAGTATACTAGCGGTCGGAGCACTAAAGAGAGCTATAAGAGCATACTATGACGAGGTAAGGAAAGAAATGCCGAACTGGTTACCTAAGAATTTAAGCACTGAGGAAAAACAAACTATGGAAGAGGAGGAACTGATAGAGAGGATGTATAGTAGAGTTCCTAAATCGCCAGGTGCTGAGGGTGGTAAGTGAGCAAGTTTTCGACCTAAGATTAAACAGAGTTGGTGGATGTACGGGAGACCCTGTGTTAAGATTACTTACTTTAATAAATGAAGGTCTCAATGACTTCAAGATAATAGCTCAGAAGAAGGTACTGCCGCCGGAGGTTCTTCAAATAATACTTAGGAAAAAGGGTTATAGAATGAAAATATTGGATGAGGAAGAAGGGGACGCTTTCTTAATAAGAATCTACAAATAGTAACATGAGTGCTTTCCCCAGTTAATAGAACAACCTGAATGTTCTGGGATAACTGTTGGTTAGTGATGTGGGTGTCTGCGCTTAAATAAAATAACAGGTTTATTTACTTCAAAATAATTATTATTAAGGGTCTCGCAGAAATGAACGTCAAAAAGATTAGAGAGGATTTCCCCATACTTGATTCTAGAGGTATTATATACTTCGATAACGCCGCCACATCACAGAAACCTGTTCAGGTCGTGAACGCTGTGAGGAACTTCTACGAGTATAGTAATAGCAACGTACATAGGGGTATCCATAAGTTATCTCTAGAAGCTAGTAAATTGTATGAAGAAGCTCACGAGGTCGTTAGCAAATTCATTAAAGCTCGCGGAGTTGAGGAGGTAATCTTCACGAGTGGTACTACACATTCACTAAACCTGGTTGCTTACATGTTAGGGCTAAGACTTAATAGAGGAGATAACGTGATTATTTCTGTAATGGAGCATCACAGCAACCTACTTCCTTGGGTGTACCTCTCTAAGTTAAGGGGTTTTGAGGTTAGGGTTGTTGGTTTAGGACCTGATTACGACTTGAACTACGATGAATTATCTGATTTAATAGATAATAGAACTAGGGTTGTCGCGATCACGCACGTAAGCAATGTCTTAGGGACGGTAGTTGATGTGAGGAGAGTGTCTAAACTCGCTCACGAGAATAACGCGTTGGTTGTCATAGACGGTGCACAGAGCGTCCCGCACATGCCTATTGATGTCAGGGAACTTGACGTGGATTTCCTAGCTTTCAGTGGGCATAAGATGCTTGGCCCTACCGGGATAGGGGTTCTCTACTTTAGGAAGGAACTACAAGAAGAGTTTAAAACCCCCTTCACCGGGGGCGGGATCGTCGAGGAAGTCAGATACCGGAACGGTGAGTTTTTAGTGAAACTTCTAGAACCTCCATGGAGTTTTGAAGCCGGGACACCTAATATAGCTGGAGCTATAGGCCTAGCAGAAGCAATCAAGTATTTAATGAGCGTAGGGATGAGTGAAGTGGAGGATCATGAAAAACATCTAGTGAGTTACCTCATAAACAAGATAAAGAATGATCCACACCTCAGCGAAAAACTCGTTATATACGGGCCATCAGACCTTAAGAAGAGAGGAGGCATCGTTTCCTTCAACTTCAGCGACTCTAACCCTAACCTAGTAGCTTCGTTCCTAGACGCGTATAATATTGCTGTAAGAAGCGGCTACCACTGCGCTCAACCACTCCACGATTATATAGGAGCTAGCTTAGGCTCTGTTAGAGCGAGCTTCTATTTATATAACACACAGGAAGAAATAGATGTGATGATTGAAGCACTTAATGAATACGCTAAATTAACAAAACAATCTTAAACATTTATTTAGTGCACGAATCTGGGTCTCTTCACAAAACTCACCATGCTCGCTAAACTAGTCTAAGGGAGATTATTACCCCGTATTTTCTCTCAATATTTGCTAGTCTTCTCTTAAGTTTTCTTGTTGACTTAGCTTCTTCTCTAGGCACCATTATCGTGACTATATTGCCGTCAAACGTTACCTCCGCGGATGGGAGTAGTGTTAATATAGCTTTCCTGACCATGGCTTCGAAATCACTTCCTACCGCTTGCTTTACCGGGACTACCACGGTTTGCTCGCCGAAGGTGTACATCTCGTACTCGAGTTGCCCGCTCAGGAAGTCTCTAACCTCAACCACGGGTCTAGCTAGATCTGCTTCTCTGAGACCAGTCGGTAGCTTAACGCTCATGCTTACGTCATAAACCTTACGTACCTCGCCCTCCTCTAAGAAGAGGACTGTGTCGATTACTGAGGGTATCATGCCTAGATCTATCCTACCTATAAATCTCTGCAACGCGTCAATAGGTGACGTTGCGTGGATCACACCAATCATGCCTATCCCGGCAAGTCTTAAGTCAACGTATAGTTTGAAGTCGCTGTCCGTACGTAATTCGTCGAAGACTGTGTAGTCGGGTCTTGAGAGGAGGAGTATGTCATGTAGCTCGTCGGACGTGGCATATGTTTTGGAGTATTGGGTGACTTCAGGCGGTAGGTGCATGTCTCTGGGGGACTCGATAGTCTTAACGACTTTATTCTTCCTCCTGTAATAATCTGCGAGAGCTTGCGCGAACGTAGTCTTACCCATCCCTGGAGCACCAGCTATTAATATGCCCTCAGCCCTCTCCTCAAGCCTCCTCATAAGCTTCTCCGGAAGGGCGTAGTCCTCCAGCTTAGGTCTTACGAGAGGCTTCACCGCGGTTATTTCCCACCCGTCACTCATCGGCGGTCTCGCTATTATTATCCTGTAGAGGTTTAGCTGTATTATTATCGAGTTAGGTCTCTCAATCTCTACGATCGCGTCAGGGTCTGTACGTGCTACCTCAAGGATTTCATCAGCTATCGCTTCTATCTCCTCCCTACTCAGCGGGTTCTCAGAGAGTTGAACGAGTCTCCACTTACCAGGCCTACCCTGCTTAGCGTATGGTGGCGCCCCCTCCTTCAGATGCACCGACATCGTCTTATCATCGAAGAATTTTTCAAGCGTCGTTAAACGGGTTCTAGGCGGTTCTACGTAGAGAACCTTAACCCCGATAGCCTCACTAGCTAATTGCTGCGTCTTAGAGGAAGTTATTAGGGTAGCGCCGGTGTCTAGAGCATACCACCTAACTAAAGCGTCCACGTCCTCTGCTTTCCTACCGCTAGAAACCACCTCAACAGGTATCCCCCTAGAATTACACGCAGTCCTAACAAACCTCATCTCGTCAAGACCTAATATCCCGAGGGATCTATTACTCTTAGCTAAGGACTCGAAGTAGTCTATTAGCTCTCTAAGAATAACTAGGTTACCCTTAATCCTCCCCTCTAAAATAATCATCTTGAGCACTCCGTTAGTTATCACGCTAGCGTCAGGCACGTAAGTCTCTACGCCAATCTCCCTCACACTGCACACCTACCTATCCTAAGTAACTAAGAACTAAAAGAGTTATAATATCTGTGCTCTCCGCGTAAGGAGCCAACCCATTATCTTATGGGGAGGACGTGTTTTGCGTTATGTCCGAATCCAGTAACGTAATAATTATAAGGGTTTATGTAGTGTTTTTAGGGATTAGAATGTCGATTAGTGAGATAGAGGAGGAGGCTAGGAAGATCGTTGAGGAAGCTAGGAGTAGAGCGGAGGAGATTTTAAGTAAGGCTAGGAAAGAAGCCGCGGAGCTTAAGTCAAAGCCTTTAGCAAATCTTCTAAGTCCTGAGGAGAAGGAGAGAATAGTGAGGGAATTTGAGCAGAGGATTAAGGACGTGGAGTCTAGGGGTGAGGAGCGGAAGCAGGCAATCCTCAAGTCTTTCGCCGAGAGAAAAGAAGGTTTGGTTAGGGAGGTAGTGGAGGTAGTCATGGGTTTAAGGGAGTTATGATGGCATTCATAGTGTCAACCCCTGAAAAACTCCGCTACATTAGGCTGCTGGTTCCCAAAGACTTAAGTAGCAAGACTTTAAACGTACTCCAAGACTTGGGGGTCATGCACGTAGAGACCTCGGGTGAGCTAAGCGAGGAAGACAGGGAGAAATTAAGAAGCTACGCTGAGAAAGTGCGTGTCTTCTCAAACTTGGTGGACGCGGTCGAGAATTACTATAGGTTTACGGTGGTAGACCTTAAGAGGGAGGTGAGTCTTGAAGATCTTGACAAGATCTTAGAGGAACTCCACGTTAAGTTAAGTAAGGTGCGTCAAGAAGTTGAGAACTTGATTAATAACAAGAAGAAACTAGCGGATGAGGTCAGTGAGTGCCAGAAGCAAATCAGGGTACTTGAGGTGATTAGGCGTGTGGTCGGCTATAATCTGAGGGTTTCCGAGCTATCTTTCACTGGCGAAGCACTCTTCTCTATGGTAGCGTTGGGTAAATCGCAAGATATGGAGCAACTCATTACTTCAATACCTAGGGACGTAGTGATTAAGTGGGGCTTAATAGAAGACGAGATGGTGGTTTTCGTAGTCGGTGTCTCAAGCGCTTTGAAGGAGGTTCAGGAGTTATTAAGTAAAGCTAAGGCAGACATCATCAAGTTTCCTCAACAAGAAGTCTTAATACCTGATTACCTGAACTACCTGAGTAAACATGTGGAAGAGCTTAGAACCACCCTAGCTAGAACAGACCAAGAATTAGAAAGAGTCTTAGAAGATAACGTGGAATTGCTTGCTCTAGCTAAGGTGATTAACGATTTAGTTAAATCTAGGCTTGATCTCCTCCTCAGTGCTGCTAGCGGTGAGTACTTGCTGGCTGTGGAGGGATGGGTTCCAGAAGAATCTATCAAGACCGTGGAGAGCAGGTTAAGTAGTGAGATAGGTGCCTACTTAATAGTTAACGTCTCGACAGATAAGAAACCGCCTTCAAAACTCAAGAACCCTAGAATCCTTAAGCCCTTTGAGCTCTTAACGAGATTTTACGGCCTACCCTCACCGGGTGAGTGGGACCCCACACCGATCCTTACGTACTCATTCTTAGTATTCTTCGGGTTGATGATGGCTGACGCGGTTTACGGCCTAATAATCTTCCTGTTAGTTAAGTACGTCTTGGATAGGAGCGGGTTCATAGATAATCCTTACTCGCCCGGATACCTGACATTGAAGAAGATGTTATTAGTGTTGAGTCTTTCAGCCACGGTCTTCGGGGTTTTATCGAATACTTTCGCAGGGTACTCGGTGGGTTTCGAGGAGGGTCGCATAGTATTAACCATTGCCAGCGAGGGGGGTGGGTTGATTAGTGTGCCGGCCCTAATCAACTTATCAGACCCTATGTTCTTCCTCGTCTTAGCGTTGGTTATCGGACTCGTACATATAAACATAGGGCACGTTCTCTCAGTAATCGTAGGTATTAAGGTAAGGGACTTGGGCAGGGTCTTAAGTGGGGTTGGTTTAATAATCTCAGAGATTTTCGGCATACCTTACGTTCTACATGAATTCCTCCACTACAACTTGCTACCACTGAGTAGTGAGGTATATGCTTTCATGCTCTACGCGTCTCTTGTCGGGGTGTTAGTGATGATTGCGGGGACCGTCAAGTCTTTAGGTGGTGTAGGCCTCTTCATGTGGATATTCAATATTACTGGGTTGCTTGGTGATGTCCTCTCCTACTCTAGGATAGCTGGGCTGGGAATAGCTACCTACGTAATGGCTGTTAACTTCAACAAGCTATCTCTCGGTGTCTACGAGTACTTCTCAAGCCTAGCGCCCCTCGTCGGCAGCGTTTTAGGTTTAGTGCTTATGTTGGTTGTAGCGATCTTCATGAACATGTTTAACATAGTTTTCGGTACTATAGGCGGTTTCGTTCACTCTATGAGGTTGTGCTTCGTTGAGTTCCTACCTAAATGGTATGATGGTAACGGGAGGGAATTCACGCCGTTCACTCTGAAGATAGAGAAGCACATCGCTTTGGGGAAGATGAGGTAGCTCACCTCACCAGCTTTTGTTGAACCTCGGTTCGATCCCCACGAACAAAGCTTAAAAACTTTTCACTAAATTTAACAAGGTGTGCACGAGGTGTCCTTAAGTCCTCAAGCTGTAGCATCTTTAGGGATCGCGTTAGGGGTTGTGGGAGGAGTTGTAGGGTCTTCTTTAGGTATAGGTAAGGCTGCTTCAGCTGGTTTGTCAGTCATATCAGAGGATCCAGGTAGTTTTAAGCAAGTCCTCATACTTTCTTCCCTACCCATGACGCAGACATTCTACGGATTCATCTTCTCATTACTAGGTCTTACATCAGTCATACCGGGAATAGCTGAACTAACATGGATTAAAGCAGGTGCTTTCCTAGGTATAGGAGCTTTCGTCATGGTCGCCGAGTTATTCTCCGCTTGGTATCAGGGCGCGATATGCATGTCCGGCATAGTCGAGCTACCTAAAGCCGGGGGCAGGATGCTGGTTCCCTCGCTAATACTCGCTGCTTACGTTGAGATGCTCGGTATATTGGGGATGGTTCTCGGCTACTTACTAACCACGTTAGTTGCTGGGTTACCGATATAAGCTTGGTAGCAGAGGATTAAGGCATGAGTTTAGACGCTTTACGTGAAGAAATTCTGAAGAAAGCTAGAGCTAAAGCAGAAGCCATGATTAGGAGCGCTGAAGAAGAAGCTAGGAAAATACTCGATGAGGCTATGAGAGAATACGCGAGAAGATATGAGTTAGTTAGAGAGGCTGAGTTGAGGGAATTAAGAGACGAGCTCTCTAAGAAGCTGAGTGAGAAGAGCTTAGAAGTAAATACGAAGCTACTAAACCTGAAAAACGAGCTCATCGAGGAGCTGAAGAGGGAAATCATAAGCAAGATTAACGAGATGAGTGACGAGGAGAGGAGAAGATCACTAAAGAAACTAGTTAATGAGTGTCTTAACGAGATACACACGTCACGAAAAATAAGGGTATGCGTTGTTGAGAGGGATGTTCCGTTAATTAAAGAATTGTTAAGAGAATTGGGTATTGAGGATAGGGTCATAGAGATAAAGACCCTACCACCAGAAAGTGTTGGAGGAGTCTTGATAGAGACTGAGGATGGTTCTCTAGGCTTAGACAACACCTACGCTACCAGGTTAGAGAGGTTAATGTCGTTTATTTACAGGAAACTAAACGAGGAAGTATTTGGAGGTTAGCTTAGTGGTTGTTGAGATAAGTGATGAGATCTTCTTCAACTACGTTAAAATACGTTCCCACAAGACTTTACGCCCGGATAGCGTGAAAAGCATTAACGAACTGATTACCTACACGTTTCCCAGCCTCCTCTCCGCCTTACAAGGCTTTGAAGTTAGTTCATGCCTTAGTAGGGAATTAAGGAGTGCCCTACCCCTGCCGCAAACAACCATATACTCTAAGCTGTTGAAGTGTTGGGAAAACGATTTGAGGAATAAGGTACGCTTAATTAAGCCTTCCAAGAAAGTGATAGAAGTGATTGATCTCTACATAAGTAAGTACGTGGCTAACGACCTAATAGGCGTTATAAGCTCTGGATTAACGGAGACCACATACCTAGAAGCACCGGTGGTTGAATCCATCAAGAAATTTAAGACCACTAATGAGGTAGGGGATATTATCTCGTTGTTGAGTAGAAGGAAGCTTCTGAACGAATTCATGTCTTTGGTCCTTAAGGAATATAGGAAGTTAAAGATTAGTGAGCTAGACGTGGACGAGCTATCCAGAAAATTGAGGGCGTCTTACTTTAAGAGGCTTGAAGATATTTTAACGGAGTTAGACGTCTCTCCCTACGGGCTTAGGTGTGTTGAGTTTCTTAAGGAGTTTGAGGAACTAAAGCAAGCTTTAAGAAAGGCTTTGATGGGAGGGGAAGACCTAAGGCTTGTCACAACGAAGTTAACTCAGAAGCAAAGAGAGGTGGTGCTTAAAGCTTCTAAGAACACTCATGACTTCGAGTATGTGCTGGCTGTCTTACCACTACACTTTTGTCACAACATGCTCAAGTCCCTTCCAGTCTCTGTTGATACGTTACTCGATTACTTACTTCTGAAAGAATTTGAGTTCTCCATCCTCTCTTACGTGATTTACTTAATTAATACTGGGTACTCACCAGAACTAATTAGGGAAGAGGTTGGCGGGTGGTTAAGACTCTATGAGTCGATTGCCGAGTAAAAAGGATATAGTGGTAATAGGCGATTTAAGCTTCATCAACGGCTTTAAACTAGCCGGTATCAAGAGATTTTTTGAGATCTCTGAGGGTAAGGACATCTCTGAACTCAAGAAGGAGTTAGGTGAGTTATTGACGAAGCTCTATGAGGATCCGTCAGTCGGTATCATAGTGATACAGTATAGGCTCAGAGACTTAATAGCTGATAAGTTGCAGAAGATGGGTAGGGAGCCCTTGATAGTGTTCGTTCCTAGCTCTAAGGAGGCTTCTAAGATAGACGTGAGGGATTATTACCTGCGTATGATTAAGTCTTATTTAGGTGTTAGTATTGAGGTGTGATCGTTGGCTAGGGGTAAGATCCTGAGGGTTTCAGGTCCCTTAATAGTAGCGGAAGGCATGGAAGGCTCGATGGTTTACGAGGTAGTCTTAGTAGGTGATGAGAGCCTAATAGGTGAAGTGATAGGGCTACAGGGTGATAGAGCGTTCATCCAAGTATACGAGGATACTTCGGGGCTGCGGGTCGGCGAACCCGTGGAAGGTACCGGGAGCTTACTCTCAGCAGAGCTAGGTCCCGGAATTGTCGGGAAGGTGTATGACGGACTTCAGAGACCTCTATCAGTCATCGGCGAAATCCACGGAGCTTTCGTGAGTAAGGGAGTTAAGCTGCCCGCTCTACCCAGAAACATTAAGTGGACGTTCAAGAAGTCGTCAGATGTTAAAGTAGGTGATAAAGTAGAGGGTGGCTCCATACTAGGGTACGTTCAGGAAACACCCATACTACTTCATAAAATCATGGTACCCCCGGGATTATCGGGTGTGTTGAAGGAGTTAGTTCCTGACGGCGATTACACGGTCGAGGAAACTATAGCTCTCATAGACGTTGGCGGAGGGGAGAAAAAAGAAGTGAGGTTAATGAGTAAGTGGCCCATACGCAAGCCAAGACCTTACAAAACACGGTTAGAGCCTGTGGAACCTCTCATAACTGGGACCAGAGTGTTAGACATGATGTTCCCGATAGCGAAGGGAGGTAAGGCCGCGGTTCCAGGAGGTTTCGGTAGTGGTAAGACGGTTTTATTACATACCTTAACCAAGTGGAGCAGGACTCAAGTCAACATATTCGTCGGTTGCGGTGAGAGAGGTAATGAGATGGCTGACGCATTACACAGCTTCAGGAAACTCAGCGACCCTGAATCAGGCAGGCCTCTCTCAGAGAAAGCCATATTCATAGCCAATACATCCAACATGCCTGTAGCCGCCAGAGAAACTAGCGTTTTCCTAGGGGTGACTATAGGCGAGTACTTCAGGGATATGGGATATGACGTGCTCATGGTGGCTGACTCGACCTCCAGATGGGCTGAGGCGATGAGGGAAATAAGTGCGAGGCTTGAGGAGATGCCAGGCGATGAGGGATTCCCGGCTTACCTAGGCTCGCGACTAGCGGAGTTCTATGAGAGATCTGGTAGGGTGGTTACCCTGGGCAGTCCCGAGAGGGTAGGGTCCTTAACTATCTTGGGTGCTGTATCCCCTCCGGGAGCAGATTTCAGCGAACCAGTCACCACTAACACACTCCGATATATCGGCGCTCTACTAGCACTCGACGTATCACTAGCTAATAGGAGGCACTTCCCCGCAATTAACTGGTTACTCAGCTACTCCCAGTACGTGGAAACGGTTGCTAAGTGGTGGGAACGTGATTTCAGGAACTGGTTGAAGCTACGTAACGAGGCTTTAAGGATTCTTCAGAGAGAGTCCGAGTTAATGGAGTTAGTCAGGCTTGTAGGTCCTGAAGCTCTTCCAGACCCAGATAAGCTCCTTCTAGACGTGGCTAAGATGATTAGGGAAGACTTCCTACAACAAAGTGCTTACCACCCAATAGACGCCTACAGCTCGCCCGAAAAGACGGTCCTCATGCTAGACATTATAATCAGGTTTTACGAGGAAGCCGTGAAAACCCTGAATGATGGAGTACCCCTAAGTAAGATCAGGGAAGCTCCAGTAATCTCACGCATAGCTAGGATGAAGGAGGTACGTAACGAGGAATTCAGGAAAGTTCATGAAGACATAGTTAAGGAAATAAACGATTATTTCAGAAAGCTCCGAGCAGGTGAGTTAAGTGGTTCTTAACTTAAGTGTTAAGGAAGTTAGGAGAGCGTTAAGTGCTAGAGGGTCTTTACTACTCGTTAAGTCTATTGAGGGGATTAGGTATGGTGAGGTAGTTGAGGTAACCCTACCCAGCGGTGAGTCGAGAGTAGGTCAGGTTATAGATGTGGGTAAGGACGTTAGCGTCATTCAAGTCTTCGGAGGCGTCAGCGAGGTAAACGTAGACTCAATTAAGGTGAGATTTAAGGGTGAGACGCTGAAGATCCCGGTTTCTCTGGATATGTTCGGGAGGATATTCGACGGTCTCGGGAACCCGATCGACGGCGGTCCTAGAATAATTCCTGAGGACTGGCTAGACGTTAACGGCGCACCATTAAATCCTGCCATGAGAGAGCCGCCGTCTGAGTTCATAGAGACGGGGATCTCAGCTATAGACGCTCTCTTCTCTATAGTGAGGGGTCAGAAACTGCCTATATTTAGTGGTGCCGGCTTACCCCATAATAGGATAGCTGCTCAGATAGTTAGGCAAGCCACGGTGAGGGGTAGGGAGGAGAGGTTCGCAGTAGTTTTCGCCGCAATAGGAGTGACTTACGAGGAAGCATACTTCTTCATAGAATCTCTTAAGAAGGCCAAGAACGTGGAGAACGTGATCTCATTCATTAATACAGCTTCATCACCTGTGATTGAGAGGATAGCGGTTCCTCGAGTAGCTCTCACGACAGCGGAGTTTCTTGCTTGGAAGCACGACATACACGTTTTGGTGATAATGAGCGATATGACAAACTACGCTGAAGCACTACGTGAGCTCTCCGCAGCTAGGGAGGAGGTTCCTGGTAGGAGAGGGTACCCGGGCTACATGTATACAGATCTAGCAACGATATATGAGAGAGCTGGTAAGGTGACCGGTAAGAAAGGGTCCGTTACTCAAATGCCTATACTCACGATGCCTGACGACGACATAACGCACCCAATACCTGACTTAACTGGTTACATAACTGAGGGTCAAATAGTTCTCTCAAGAGATATGTTCAGAAAGGGTTTGTATCCCCCGGTAGATGTGTTACTGTCCCTCTCTAGACTCATGAAGGACGGTATAGGGCCTGGGAAAACAAGAGAGGATCACTACCAAGTCTTCATGCAGATGATAGCTGCTTACACAGAAGGTCAGTACTTGAGGGAGCTCTCAGCCATAATAGGGGCTGAATCCCTTAGTGAGAGAGATAGGAAGTACCTGAACTTCGCTGATTTATTTGAGAGAAGATTCATTAATCAAGGAGAGAACGAAAGAAGAGATATTGAGACAACTCTTGACTTAGGCTGGGAAGTTCTTTCAGTGCTGCCTGAAGAAGAATTGAAGTTGATAAGTGTTGAGAACATACGGAAGTATCACCCCAAATATAGGTCTCCGGTGAGAGTTAGTGTCGCAACAGATACTCAGGCTGGCTAGACCTACCAAGATAGAGCTGATAAGACTTAGACGCAGGTTAGCAACAGCTAGGAGACTTCATAGGGTCCTCAGAGACAGACTACTTATCCTGACTCAAGAGTTAGTAGCTCTATATAGGGAAGTAGTGGAGAGTAGGTTAAGGGTTCATGAAGAAATAATTAGGTGTGAGAAGGAATTAGTGAGGACCTCGTCTTACGTAGCGCCCTGGATTTTCGAGGAGTTCTCGAACGTTAAGATAAAGTCTTTCAGTGTCGTTCTAGGCTCAAGAATAGTTGCCGGGGTTAGGTTGCCGTTGCTTGAACACGAGGTTGTTGAAGGTCGTTACGACCCGTCGGTCTACCCAATCACTCTTAAGGAGGTGAGTGAGTGCTATGAAGACGTATTAAGGAATATAATTAGGCTGGCTGAGGCAGAGATTTCCTTACTTGAAGTGGGTAGGGAGGTTCAGAAAGTTAAGAGGAAAGTCAATGCGTTAGAGAACCTCACAATACCTAGGCTCAGAGCCACCATAAAGTATTTGAGAATGAAGTTTGAGGAGAGGGAGAGGGAGGACAAGGTTAGGAGGAAGCGTATTAAGCAGATCTTAACGCGTAGGGAACGTATATAAGGTTTGTTGCCACGTAAACCCATGGTTAGGGTCTTAAGAGGGTTTCGCGAGGTTTCTGCATATGAGTGAGGACAAGACTCTTGAGTATTTGTTGGAAAGGGAGTTGAGGGTTGTGAACAGCTACATAGCAATCAAGAGGAAATCTCTCGCCGAGCTTCTAAGAGAGGAACACCCACACATCGTTACATTGAGCGGAGACATACACATGTTTCGTAGATCGGAGCTAATACTAGCAAAGGAAGTGGTCGGGGAGGATGCCGAGAAGCTCATGTTACCGATATACGTGGAGCTAATCCCGGCACAGACAACCACTACAGGTGTCATAAGGGAGGAAATAGCTACGAAACTTGTTTCCGCTATCCTAGGAATTAATCACGCCACCCCTCTCTACGTTTACCCGATTCAGTTAGCGGAGCTAAGAAGAAAAATAGGAACCTTAATTCAGTATGTTGTTAGCCCTGAGGTCCTGAAAGAAATAGAAGATTATGATAGAGATTTGATTTACTAGTCGGGCCTTGAACCAGAAGGCATTCTGCGTTGGAATACATGATAGCTCTAAAAGGCCTCACATTCTCGTTTGCTGTGATTTCAGCACGGCATATGTTATCGAAGATTTAGGTATTACTAATCCTTTATCACCTGCTCTCACGCCTAATTCGTACTTAGATATCTTAGATAAGGTTCCTGAAACAGTAGATCCATCAATTAAGTGGAGCTCTAACTCAATACCTATTAATTCCGCGTCAATCACGGTATCATTTAATTGTTCAGTGCTAAAGCCGTGGAGATCAGAAGGCTCCACAGTAGCTGCTAGTATAGCGTGCCTAAATAAGATGTAAACCTTGTCCTGCGACACAACCCCTATCTCATACCTAGAAACCTCATCAACAACTCCCCTGATAGGCTCTGGCGCTCCGAGAACCTTGAACTCCACCTCCCTGCCATTAAACCTTGCATCAATTATGTTCTCTCTTAACGGCATCTGAACACCTTAGCTTCTATTCTCAGCGGGGTTTTTAAATATAAGGATGCTTCTTCATGATAAAGCTAGTTAGCCAGATCATGAAATCCTCGTCTTTCACTAAGCCTTCAGGGATCTCCGCGAGTTCACTAATGATGTTTGAGAATATCACGTCTTTTGCTGAGAGTTCTTTAGCGTTGAGAGAACTCAGCAATTCTTGAGCGTTCTCGTATTTCCTCTTTATTATAGCTTTAGGGACTCCATCCCTAGCTATCCAAACAGACAAGGTTCTATTTGAGGAACTGTGCTTTCCTATGAAGTTTAGGAGCCCTCTACTTATCTTGGACGGTCCCGGCCTAACATCGTAGCGTGATAATCTGCCCCTATGCGTCAAGTCTAAAGCTATGATCGCTTGATTCAATTCATTACTCCAGAAATCATAGTCTATTACGTTAAACCCGTAATTCTCCAGCAGACTAACTACTCTCCTACCAACTCTCTTAAGCTCTCCCCACAGAACGTCTGGTGGCAGGGTTTTAGGAATTAGGTATCTGAGTAAGAGAACACTCCTCTCAGTCTCATCAAGAAACTTAATTAACTCGCTAAGCGACTTCATTAAGGGTTTATAGAAGAATAAGGTTCTTGAAGGTTTCTTAATGAACGTATTGGAGGCTATTACAGCTATTTTAAGAGCTCTGTCAGAAACCGCTGAAGCTACGTTCCTCCTAGGATCAACTGGGTCCGGTACTATGAGAACATCGTCTCTGAATAACTTCCTAAGCTCTCTCAGAGTCAGGTACTCACTCCGCAACTTCTCATCAACTATCACTACCTCACCTTCACGCCATCCACTCATAGCTTTAAGAGCGTCAATGAATGAACCATACTTCAGTATGATTAATTCGGTGAGGTAGCCTGAGAAACCCTCAACCTTTACTTCAGCCCCGTAAATACCTAAACTTTTAAGAAATTTCTTCAATAACCTTACCTCATCCCTCATATAATCATTTAGCCTTGAGTTCACGTACCTAGTGTGGAACGGGGTTCTATCGACGGCAGTGGTTATTTCTCTAGGGTCTCTAGCCCAGTAAGCTGGTACAATATCAATCTCAAATCCTTCAGCTCGTAGGGTTATATATGGATGTGATGCGTACTTAAGCTGAAGCGGGTACTTACTCAGCTGACTCACCAACAACTGTTTTATGACGTGTTCCTCAACCCACTCATTACTTAAGTCTTCCTTTCTTATCAGTATGAATACGTCGAGATCTATATCCCCCCTTATCGACGTTCCTTTAGCGAACGACCCCTCCAAAGAGATCGTGTAATCGTAACTTATGCTCAGAGAAGACTCTATTAACGTTTTTATCTCATTGAATAAATCAAACCCTTTCTTAACCTCCTCTTCCGTAGGTCTTAGCTCTCTCTTAACCTCCTCAAGCAGCCTACTTAAGTCTTCACTCAACTTAACCATCCTTTAAGTCGACTACGGTGACGTCCATGTATACGGGTCCTTCAGGTCTTAAAATACTTCTTTTTAGCTTTACCCGAGTTATTTGTGTCAGCCCGAAGAAGGAGTTTTCATACGTTGATATGATGTTTTTGAGGCATGCAGGGTCGTAATAACCTTTCACCCTGCCCACCGTTATGTGGGGAACGAATTCCTCCTTATCTGGTTGCGCGTAGCGCCTCAAGCATTCTTCAAGTCTATTCCTGATAGATCTCAGCTTATCGAAGCCTTCAGTAATCCCAACCCACAACACTCTCGGTCTACCAATGGAAGGGAACGCACCTACCCCCTCGATCCTCATCTGGAATTTAGTGAATTCCTTAGCACGCATCACGCACTCACTTATTTGGGGAACATAACTATCGGGGACCTCGCCGATGAATCTTAAGGTCAGGTGTATATTCTCGTCTTCAACCCCCTTAATACCTCTCTCTTTAGAGCAAGAGACTACGGCGTCCCTAAACCTAATTACGTTCTTCAAAACATCGTTGTTCTCTATCTCAACAGCCACGAAGAGTCTAACCAACTACACCAACCAAATTTAATCAAGCTTAAACATTTAAAAGATAAATTAGTTAAGAATCTTTGGTGTAGGGGGCCGTCGTCTAGCTTGGATAGGATGCCAGCCTGGGGAAGTCTCCCCGAAGAAAGAGCTCCGGATCGCTGGTGGTCCGGGGTTCAAATCCCCGCGGCCCCACCACCCAGCTCTCACACCAGGAACTCATAGTGGATTAGGTAAGCTAGACTAAAGGTTTATCTCACAAGACTTAAGAACCCCCATCCCTTAGGGTCAAACGAAAAACAAATTTACTCTTTTTTGGGTCAGGTATTTTCTCTACCTTACCTTCCCTAACTAGTCTGGCTAAGGTTTTCCTCAACTCCATGTCTAAGAACTCTTCTTTCTTTACCTCACGCAAGTACCTGCGTATCTCCTCAAAAGTAGCTAGCTTGAGGCTTCTTAACGCGTCAATCACGACCTCCTCAAACACTACTATGTTCCCTCACAACCTCCTTAAGGACTTCCTCCATGATATCCATGGACCTCTCCATTATCTCCTGCGATATGACTAGAGGGGGCGCTATCCTTATAGCTGAAAATCCAGCTCCTATCACGGCAACACCTCTCTTAAAGCACTTAACTAGGAATGACTCCAGTTCTTTCCTAGCGTATTCCTTAGTCTTCTTATCCCTGACTAGCTCTATCCCTACCATCAAGCCCTTCCCCCTCACGTCACCGACTATCTCGTAGTTATCCATCCACTCCCTAGCTCTCTTCATCACGTAATTACCTATCTTCTCAGCGTTCTCCAAGAGCCTCTCACTCTCGATTATTCTTATTACTTCAGTTCCGGCCTTCAAAGCCACGGGGTTGCCTCCGAATGTGCTCGCGTGAGATCCTGGAGGAAGGCTCATTACCTCCTCCCTACCGCCCACCACGCCCAGCGGTATGCCTGAAGCCACTGCCTTAGCCATCGTTATTAAGTCTGGGTCAACCCCCCAATTCTCTACAGCAAACCACTTGCCAGTTCTCCCAAACCCGCTCTGAACTTCGTCAGCAACCAGTAAAATCCCGTTCTCCCTCGTCAGCTTCCTGAGCTTGGGAAGGAAGTTGTCTGGCGGCACGACATAACCACCCTCACCTTGTATAGGCTCTATAAACACTGCGGAGATCTCGGAAGGATCCACCATCCTCCTAAATATCCACTCCTCTATAAACCCTATCACAGCATCTCCGCATTCCTCCGGATCCACGTGGAATGGGCATCTATAGGGGTACGGGTAGGGAACGTGAATAATTCCAGGAAGCAGTGGTTGAAAACCTTTCCTTTGTGCAGGTTTGCTAGCCGTTAACGACATAGCTCCGTGTGTTCTGCCGTGGAACGAGCCTATGAAAGCCATGACGTAGGGTCTCTTACCCCCCGCAACACCCTTACTTATCTTCATAGCTGCTTCAATAGCTTCAGCACCACTGTTACCGAAGAAAAACTTCTTCTTACCGGGAATAGGTAGTATCTTAGACAAGCTCTCAGAATACTCGACCACTTCCTCGTAGTAGAAGTCTGTGAGGGAGTAATGTATTAACTTCCTGACTTGCTCCTCAACAACCTTAACTATCCTGGGGTGGCTATGGCCAACATTCATGACAGCTATCCCGGAGTTGAGATCTATGAATAAGTTGCCGTCAAAGTCCTCGATAACAACCCCGTAACCGCTCTTAGCGACTAAAGGGTACCACCTAACGAATGACTGCATCAGCAACTCGTGATCTCTCTCGATAATCTCCCTTGACTTAGGGCCAGGCGGCTCCACAACTATCTTCGGTATGTTCTTAGGGTCATACCTATCATAATAGTAAAACACTATTTTACTCACCAACAGTAATACTTAACTACGGATATAAAAATTTTATTAAATTGAATGAAAGGTTTTCAGGTTGAGAATAATTGTTTCACTATTATGTGATTGAATACGTGGTACGTGAGCGCGTGAATTACTTAGTGCGGGGGGTGGGATTTGAACCCACGCAGGCCTACGCCATCGGGGCTCCCACCATTTTCGGACCTGAGCCCGACCCCTTTGACCTGGCTCGGGCACCCCCGCCAATAATTATAAGTAGTTGACTCGTTAATAAGAATTTACGCGTCACGAGTTATTAACGCTTAATAAACGTTCCTAACCGAGTCTACACCGCGTTAAGTACCGAGTGCTTCTTTAAGTTTTTTCCTCACGGTCTCCGCAACTACCTTACCGTCGATCTTGCCCCTCACCTTCTTCATGACCTCACCCATCACTATATTAAATGCTTTCTCCTTCTTAGTCAGTAAGGTCTCTCTCAAGGTCTCTATAACCTCATCTATTAGCTCCTCTAGCTCGCTGATTCCTATCCCAGTGTATCTCTTTATTAATTCTTCTAGGTTGACCTCGCCTTTCTTGAGAGAATACTCCCTCAATATCTCAGGTATTGCGTCTTTACTTAAGAGATTCTCACCTACCTTCTCGAGGATCGTCTTCAGCGTCTGCTCATCTATCAAGCTCACGTCAAGCCCTTCTGATTTAAGTCCCTTCAAGTGTATCATTAGTGTCGTGGCTATTATGTGTGGTTGCACCTTATCACCTAATTCTTCAACTAGGTTTAAGTAGGTATGAATTAACGGGTCTCTAATCAATTGCTCGGCAAGAGTTTTCGTGAGTTTATGCTCCACCACTAAACGCTTTAGAAGGTCTTCAGGCGTTGGCGGCTTGAGACGCTCAGCTTCCTCTAGGAGTTCTTGAGTAACCGGGATAGGTCTAATATCCGTCTCTGGATACATCCTCATAGCACCTGGCTGAGGCCTCATATACCTGGTAGTGCCGTCAGGGTTGGCCGCGCGCGTCTCCTTAGGTATCCCGATCAGCGCGTGCCGGGCCCTATCCACAACAGCTTTAAGAGCTCTCTCAGCTGATTCCGCGTCACTGATTACCAGGACGTACGCGTCCCTCACCCTATCCAGTGAGAGTAACCTGAAAACAGCTTCCTTCTCTTCCTCCGAGATCCCATAGGAAGGCAACTCATCACTGTGTATTATGCCCCCCACCCCACCCCAAGCCTTCGCGTAATCAGAGAGTTCCGTGCCGAACCTTCTCCCAGGCATTAACTCAATCTTCAGTAATCCGCCAAAGCCTTTCAGCGGTGTCGCGTATATTCTAAGACCCTTACTTAGCGAGGAAGTCACTAACCTGCTCTTACTGCTTAAGAAAACGTCGGTCACGTCAACAATCAAGTACGGTAAGTCACTCTCCCTAACCCCTCTTCTAATCAACTCATCTCTTATTTCAAGTAGCCTCAGTTGCCTCAAAACCTCGTACTCCACCACCTTAGGTATTAACTCAAGCTTTCCAACACCCTTCACCTCAGTCTTAACACCTCCCTTAATCGATATGTTTAGGTCTTGCCTTATGGTGCCAATCCCCCTCTTCACCTTACCGCTAAGTCTAAGCAGCAACCCTAACTTGAAAGCAACCCTCATAGCTTGCTCAGGACTTCTTATGTCGGGTCCCGTAGCTATCTCGATGAGTGGTATGCCCAGCCTGTCTAAGTTATACTTAACGTAACCCCTCCCCTCATCAACCTTCCTCGCAGCGTCTTCTTCAAGACATATAGTCTGTATTCTTATCAAGCCGTCATCATCTGCCAGATAACCGCCTACAGCGACTATAGCTGTCCTCTGAAAACCTGTAGTGTTTGAGCCGTCAACAACTATCTTCCTCATAACCTCTATCTCGTCAACGGGCGTGGAGTTTAGGGCCTTAGCTATGGCCAACGTTATTAAAACCGCCTCCCTATTCAGCTCGTGAGGAGGCTCCTCATCCAGCTCCACCAAGCAAGCGTGATTCTCCGGTACCTCATATATTATGTTCCTCCCCTTCATGATCTCGTACTGAGCCGCGGGATCAACTTCACCAACCTCACTCTTAGCAACCTTCAGGAATCTCCTCACCTCTCTTTTAGGAACCTCATCACTAGCTAACTCAGCAGGGCATGAACAGAAAAGCTTTTCTTTAGTAGCTAGTTGCTGATGTATCTCAATACCGACTCTCAAACCTATCGAGGAGTAGTCAATACTCATGAGACCACACCGGGAATAACGAGTCCTTATGTATCGGGTTATACTCGTAAGCTATGTTCCTATGAAAAAGCTCTACGTAGTCTTTCCTGTCAAGACCTGGATAGCTACCGAGCATCCAAGACAGCTTAACGTAAGCAACCTCACTTAAGATATCATGCCCTGGTATAGCACCGGCTTTAAGGAGCCTCCTACCGGTACTGTAGACATTCATGTTAACCCTGCCAAATATTGTCTGAGTAGTCACGATTGTTAACACCCCCTCCTCAGTAGCTCTGGCAACACTATCAACACAAGCGTTTCTTATGTGACCTAACCCAGTTCCCTCAATGACTATGGCTCTATACCCCCTATCAACTAAGAAGTCGATGATACTGCACTCCATGCCCGGATAAAACTTCAGTAACACAACCCTATCACTAAACTTGCTCACAACTTGGAAATCCTCTCTCCTACCCCTAGCAATAAACCTCGGGTTAAGCATCTTAAACCTCATGCCCGGGAAGTCAACCCTAGCTAACGGCGCGTCATTTATTGATTGGAACGCGTCCCTCCTACTAGAATGCATTTTCCTGACCTTAACCCCCCTATGAGCTAAGACGTAATCGTCTGAGATAGTTCCATGCATGCACACCACCACCTCACCAAACGGCGCTTCCTTAAAGATTGTTAAGGAAGCCTTCATGTTGAGGACTGAGTCCGAGCTAGGTCTGTCACTACTCCTCTGAGAACCGACCAAGATGACTGGTACTGGGAGATTCCTTAAAGCAAAAGCTAGTGCTGAAGCTGTGTAAGTCATAGTGTCAGTTCCGTGAGCTATGAGAACCCCGTCAACGCCTGACTCAATTAATCTACCTACCTCACTACCTAGCTCCGCCCAATACGCCGGCGTCAAGTCTTCACTAAACAATCTGCTATACTCTATCACAGCGAGTTCTGACGCGTAATCAGCGAATTCCGGAACCGCCTCGAGCAACTCAGTCGCAGTTATCGCAGGTCTCACGGCGCCTGTCTCGTAATCAACCTTACTAACGATGGTACCGCCAGTACTCAAGAAAGTGATCCTGAGATTGCCGCCGCCCTTCACCACACTACGGGAAAGTCCTGACTCATGAAAACCCACAACGTTTTCTTCTATGACCTCTACCTCAGCACCGCTAACGTCAATCCCCACGTTGTACCCGTTATCTAGCTTAATCACTAAGACATTCTCAGAACTAAACTCACTCTTAGGTAGAACCACGCCCTCATAAATTAGAGGGCCTTTCCTAATCCTTACTCTATCCCCTACCCTCACTCCTGAAATCAAGCCAGCACCTCACTTAAGAAACTCTATTAACAAAATTATTTCTTTTGAAAAGCTATGCAGTAGCCTTCCTCGCACTGGGCACAGATGAAGGAGGTATCACCGTAGGAACTGGAAGACCCGCTTCCTTCCTCTTCCTAATCCAATACTCACGCCTATTCCTCTGCCTAGGCGGGAAATTCCTCTTAGGCTTCTTCTCTATCTTTGGAGTCTGACTCCTCACTTTACCAGCCTTAGTCATCGAACCGTGCGTAGGCATGCCCTAGACCCGCATAAAAATACTTCTAAAGATTATAAGCTTTTGACTAAGGACTCACGTGCCTTTAAGGCGAGACTCTTAGCGATAATGAAAGAGCCGAAGTAGCAAACGATAATCTTAGCGGACGTGAGAACCCGTCCTTAATGATGCGGTGTTGTCAGACGTTATGAGTCTCTGTCTACGTGATCCTTAGCATATATAAATTTGTGTGAGTTATTTCTATTTGGTGCTAATGGTGAGGGTAGTAGCTCTTGATACGTTTATAGGGTCTCTAATAGCTGACGTTGACGGTAATGTACTCGTAAAACATTTTAGTAGTAAGATTAACGTGAATGAGTTGGTTGAGCGCGTTCTGAAATTGGAGAGTGGGGAGGTAACGGATGAGTTTGTTGCCTGTATTGAGGATTTGGTTAAGGCCTACGGTGACGAGGTCGAGGTGGTGGTTCCGGATGAGGATCATGCGAGAGTAGTTTCTTCGATGAAGCTTAAAGCGCTTGTAGAGCCTGAGAATAGCGTTCTCCGAAGACTTCGTGATTCCTTGATTCAGATAGCGATTAATGAAGGTATTGTGAAATCTGAGATTGAGTGGGTTATGTTCTTGAATCAAGTAATGCTTCAAGCAACTAGGATTAAGTTAAGGAGCTTTGCTGCTAAGAGGGACTTACTAGCTATTCAAGCCATCAGGTCTATAGATGACATAGATAAGACTATAAACTTATTCGCGTCCAGAATGCGTGAGTGGTATAGCGTTCACTTTCCGGAGTTAGATGACTTGATAGAGGATCATAAGATGTACGCTACGGTGGTTTACGAGTTTGGTAGTAGGGAGGAGATGACTCCCGAAAAACTCAGGAAGCTAGGCTTTAGTGAGAGTAGAGCTCTCAAGATCTACGATGCTTCTAGGAAGAGTATGGGTGCTGACTTATCGGAAGTGGATGTTGAGAGAATAAGAGACTTTGTTAACGTTATTCTAAATCTTTACGAGTTGAGGGATAAGCTTTCAGAATACTTAAGTCAGGTCATGAGGGAGGTAGCCCCCAACATAACGGAACTCGTGGGACCTACTCTGGGCGCGAGATTATTATCGCTTGCTGGAAGTCTCGAAGACTTGGCTAAGATGCCTGCAAGCACTATTCAAGTCTTAGGTGCTGAGAAAGCTTTGTTCAGAGCTCTAAGAACTGGTGGTAGACCGCCGAAACACGGCGTGTTGTTCCAGTACCCGGAAATACACACAGCCCCTAAGTGGCAGAGAGGTAAGATCGCGAGAGCTGTCGCAACTAAGCTAGCTATAGCTGCTAAAGCCGATTACTTCACCGGCAGATTCATTGCGGATAAACTTAGGAAAGATCTTCAGGAGAGGATTGCGGAGATTAAGGAGTTGTACGCTAAGCCGCCTGCCAAGCCCGTGCCAGAGAAAGTTAAAGGGCCTGAAAGACCTCCATTTAAGAGGGGTAAGAGGGGGAGGGGTGGTAGGTGATAAAAGATGATAGAAGTAATTAGTATTAAGCCTCATGAAAAGTATGGCGGCGTATACTTGGTTGAGTTAGAAGATGGTAGCATAAAACTAGCTACTAAGAACCTAGCTCCTGGTAAGAGAGTTTACGGTGAGAGACTGTACCTGTATGAGGGGGTGGAGTATAGGGAGTGGAACCCCTACAGGAGTAAGCTGGCTGGAGCGTTATTGAAAGGCATAAAAGAATTATTCATAGGTAGTGGTACTAAGGTCCTCTACCTAGGCGCCGGCTCGGGAACCACGCCAAGCCACGTATCGGATTTGGTTGGCGAGAAGGGGGTTGTGTACGCAGTTGAGTTCGCGCCTAGAGTAATAAGAGATTTACTGAGAGTATGTGAAGACCGCAAAAACTTAATCCCGCTATTGAACGACGCACGCTTCCCGCAGAAATACTCCCACACAGTCTCTTTGGTTGACGTCTTATACGCTGATGTAGCGCAGCCAGAGCAGGCAGCCATCGTGAACATCAACGCTAAGTACTTCTTGAGGGAGAATGGTTATCTCTACCTAGCTATAAAGTCTAGAAGTATTGACGTGACTAAAGAACCTGACGAGATTTATAAGCGGGAGATAGACACGCTGACTAAGGGAGGATTCGAAATAGTTGATGTAGTCCATCTAGACCCATTCGATAAAGACCACGCTATGGTATTAGCTAGGTATACGAGAAGTTGATATTTATCTTCAAAAAGAAAATTAAACACTTATATTACTGCATTACTTAGTTATTATTGATAATGATGGAGAGTAGAACGGGAAGTAAGGAAGTGCTTAAGAAGCTTTACGAAGGAGTTAACAACGTGTTAGAGAGAGTTAGCTTTAGGTATGAGGTCATTAACTTTCCCGTTAAGTACAGGGAGAGATCTATAGACATAGTTGCTAGCAGTGACGAGCACGGGACGCTCATAATAAGAGTTAAGGACTTAATGCACGTGAATAAGAACGAAGCACAGGACCTAATTAAGTCTTCGATGGCTTTAAACGCCGTACCTTTAATAATTTCAGAGGCTCCTGACGTATACGAGAACATAGTGATTGAGAGAGAAGGTGTTTACTTACTTAGCTTAAAGACTTTCCAGAACATGTATTCCGGGAGAGATGAGTTAATAGCTCTATATAAGAGGGGAGAGCTATTCGTTAAAGTAGATAGTGAGGTCTTCTCTAGAAAGAGAACGGAACTAAGACATACGCTGACGTCTTTGTCATCCCTCCTGAATATCTCTAGGAAAACCCTGGAAACCTATGAGAAGAGGGGAGGGAACATAACCATAGAGACAGCTGAGAAACTAGCTTCGGTGTTAGGTGATGAAGTCATAAGACCTATATCAGCTAAAGACTTAAGGGAAGAGTTCGCCAGTAAGTCGATTAAAGAAGCTCAGGGATTCGCTGACGAGAATTTAATACGCGTGAAAACAAACCTTAAAGAGTTATTCGACGTGGATGAGAGCAAGATATACGAGATAAGAAGGTCGGCACCGGACTACATAATAAAAGACAGGGAGACCTTCATAACAGTGGATACGACTAGGTCCCGCAGATATGGCATGAGGGAGATGATCGTGAAGATCGGTGAGTGCCTGAAGTTCTCTAGAGTTACTGACGCGGATGTTAGGGTCGTTACAGACGATCCTGAGAAAGCGAAGATGATAAGAGATAGCTTATCGACTGTTGGGGAAGGAAAAGTTAAGATAATTAAGGTTTAGCTCAAGGATTTAAGAATGCCCGCGAGCCTGAGCATGAAATGAAGTTCTTCATTAGTGGTCCTCCAGGCGTTGGTAAGACTACGGCGTTCCTTAAAGTCATTGAGTTGCTGAGGGAGGACGGCTTAAGAATAGGTGGTTTTATTTGTCCTGAGGTCCGGGTGAGTGGGCGGAGGATAGGTTTCAAGATAGTTGATTTAATAAGCGGTGAGGAGGGTTGGTTAGCCGAGCTATGTGAGGGTGGGGGGCCACGCATCGGGAGGTATTGCGTTAACGTGGCGGCTGCCACAGCCGTGGGGGTCAACTCCATCAAGAAAGCGATGGAGAATTCTGACTTGATAGCTATTGATGAGATAGGTCCTATGGAGTTATCGGTCCCTCAGCTTAGGTCAGCTATCTACGACGTCTTAAGAAGTGATAGGGTTTTACTAGCCGTTATCCACTGGAAGCTGAAGGACACCATACTTAAGTCCTTGAGCGGTCGGTGGGAATTATTTTCCGTGTCTCTCTCTAACAGGGACTGGATTCATAAAGACCTGTACTTTAGGATACGGGATTCACTATATTAGCTCTCAAACCGATGTTATTATTGGATATGAGGAAACGGTGTCTCTGATGAGGGCGGAGCTGGAGCGACGTATATTGGAGATTGTTAAGCAGCGGGGTAAGAGCGGTGTTATTCAGAGTGAGTTATGGTCTGTTCTAGGGGTTGATAATAGGGAGGGTTCGCGAGCGGTCCTCAGCTTAGTTCGTAAGGGTTTGATAAAGAGAGAGCAAATGCTGTATAAGGGTAGGAAGACATACGTGCTCAAGTACGTGCCTGAGAAGTTGGAGGAGGTATCTCTTAGAGTTAGTTTAAACCCGGTCATTAAGTTGCCGTGTTTTGTGTGCAGGGAGTTATATAGGTGTGGCACCGGAGGCTTCTTCAACCCATATAAATGCAATCTACTGACTTACTTCCTGCAAAGCAATTCAGATTGACCGGTCATGAGACGCACTTAAGTAAGGTTTCTAAGTCTGAGTTTGTTCTGATGTATTGGGGCGCTACATGCGTCCTGCTAGCTCTATAGCCGGCTTCCCTCAAGCATTCTAAGACTTTCTTGACTGGCGGTACGTTGGTTTTTAAGAACCTAGCTAGGGTTATTAGGTTGTAGGCAAGCAAGCCGGTCTCCTCGTTCAATAGAAATTCTAGTAGCTTAGCTAGCTTGTCACGTGATTGCAGGTAGCTAAACCCGCTCAATAAATCCTTGAGGATCTTAAGAAACGAGGTGTTGACTAGTTCCCCTCTCCACAGAGGACCTAAGAGTTTCACAGGACCTCCGCAGAAAGAACACACCTCACCCTCAATCATCTTATTCGTGTATGTTCTGAAGCCGCACCTATCACATATTAAGAGGTAGCTTACTTGATTAGAGAGGACTTCGCTAGCTTTAGTAGCTCCCTTAGAAACCCTCACGAAAACCCTGTAGTAATGCCCTGAGTAAAACGAGAGCAGGGGTTCCACAACCCTGTCTCGAGTAGCTCCCCTCCTAGCCATGAAACCTAGCAAAACACGAAGTCCTACCTCAGCACCTACGTCGTTAGGGAGTAACCTAACGTCGTATCTCCTAGACCCAGCTAAGTATTTAGACCCGCTTAAGGGTGCTGTGTCCGTCGCGGTAGCAGCTAAGACGCCGTGATTCCTGGTGGACCATATGCCGGCGTCAACGTACGGTGCTGGGGTTCCGTAAGGATCTATGTCCACGAAAACGAAGGTGTACCCTAGTGACTTCAGCATGTAGAGGATTGCGTTAGCGTCCCCCCTGAAGACCCTCACCTTATCCTGGACATTATTCATGCGCACGTTTTCCTGAATTAACTTAAAGGCGTTGGGGTCTAAGTCGTTAGCGTATACCTCATCAACGCCGGGAACCTCGATTGCGTACCTCACTGCTCTGACACCGGTTCCTGAGAACGGGTCAGCCACTCTCACAGGCTTCTCGAAATTCTGAGTGTTGAGTAGAGCAGTCAACACTAGGACTGAAGCATCCCTATTCATAGTCTGAGCCGGGTTGTAGAAAACGGGTGCCCACGCAGGTTCGTACACATTATCAGGTCTTAAGTACTTCGCGGGGTTCGGGACCTTGATCCTCGCCTTACCTTCCTCGATAACTACGTAATCCTCTGACATACCAGAAACACCGGCTCCACCACGTTTTCGAGTTACTCACACTTCCTTGAAGAAGAATTAGGTTGATATCTTAAAAATCAACTAGGCCAGTAAAGGTATTGTTAGGGAGAGTGATGCTGGAGCTACTCCTAATGACCGCTACCTTACTCTTAGTGTTGATCTCGATCACGGGTTACGACAAGTACGTAGCCGCGAAAATCCGCGGTCGCTTAAGGCGGGAGCAGGGGATTAACGAGGTACGAAGTAATTTAGGGGGATACGAGGTAGATACCTTCACTAAGATGAAGGTTAAGAAGGTTAAGGCGTCTAAGATAGGTAGTTACTTGATTATCACGCTACTCGTTAGTGAGGGTGAGGAATCCGGCAGGGGTGAGGTGGTCGAGATAGATAATCCTGTTCTGCTGACCTACTTAGAAGATGAGGAGGACGTAACTACTTAATGAATTGTCCTTCATACTGCTTTATTAACTCCACGCTCTGCTTAGTGTCTATGAAGAGCCTCGTTGCCTCCTCAACGTCCTCAGGCGTTATCTCTTGGTGTTTCTTGCGTTCAGCTATTATGTGTGCGGGCCTGAGTAACTGGACAGCGTACCTAAGGCTATGGCTGACTCCTATGTCCGCTAACCGTTCAAGACCCTCCTTACTTAACTGGACTTCCTCTTCCTCCGCTCTAATCGATATTATCTGCTTTATTTCCTCTCTGCTGTAAGGCTTCATTGGGATTATCAATAACCTATCTAGGAGGTCTAAGGGTATTCCGTGAGGTGACTCAATATCGGTTCCTCTAATCTTGGTAACCCCCCTGTTGGTAGCTAGTATCAGTATAGGCGAGAACTCGGATTCGAGGACTTTAGTCAAGAAGGAGAATGCCTCGAGATCTAGGAGGTGTGCATCATCGATAAATAAAACGCCGGGAACTATCTCCCCCTTACCTTCCTCGAGCCACTTCCTTACCATGGAGTTAACGGATTTCCTCGTGTCTTCATCTATTTCTTTCTCTAACTCAACACCGAACAGGGAGGTTATAGAGAGTCTCTGACTAGCTACGTAGAGGTCTAGGTCGTTGAAGGTGAATACACGCACTATTTCCTTATCCCTCTTTACCGGTCCGGAAGGCATCTCCTCCTCGATACGTGTTGAGTCTATGTCGTAATATTTAGCTTCCTCAACCCCTTTAACCCGCCCTACCTTGTGTACTATACCTGTCTCCGCGTCTATCCATATGTGGTCGCCCCTCTTAATCCTGAGCTGAACTAATTGACTAGTTATTTCCTCGCCCACCGATATCGTTATTGAGTCGTCCTTCGTTTCGAGAGTTATTCTAGCTTCCCCAGGTATTCTCGCGTATGGATTAAACGGATGTTTCACGAAACCTATTTTTATGTTCTTGACTACACCCTCGTAAACCTTCCTGACTTCTCTGACCTTAACGCCTATGGCTTTACGCACGGCGCGCATGAGAACCTCTGTTTTCTTTACTTCCGTGGAGTATATCTCCGCACCATCTATGGCTACGAAAGGCGTGTCCTCGCCTAACTCCCTCGCTATAGCTACTGCTAGAGCGGTCTTCCCAGTACCTGGGGGGCCGACGAGTAAGATCCCCTTACCAGTCATCTTGCCTTGCCTTATGAGATCTACCACAACGCCTGCAGCTTTCCTCGCTTCTATCTGACCCACTAAGCCCCCCGCAACAGGCTTAGGCTCCATATTAGCGTCGAGTCCGAGACCCCTTATATGGCTGTGCAGGCTTAAGACTACCTCAGGCCTAACACTCTTAATCTCCCTAATCTCACTCACTTTCAGTCCCCCAATAATTATTAAATTATAGTTTTTCTGATTTATTAGCGTTAGATTAACTTCATTTAGGGATGTACTAGATGCCGCAAAAACCTCAACAAACCTCGGGAACCGCGTCTAAGGAGTTAAGAATAATTGCTAGGCCGGCCACAACCGTAGAAGCCGTTAAGAAAGACCCTGATAAACTAAAGCTACTTACCATAATAGACCACCTCAAAATAATATCTGAGAGAAGCTTGAATAGCTTAGTGTATGCGTTGTCTAAAGAGAAGAACATTAAGTTCAGGTATTCTTTCGTGTTAGTCGATCAAATACCTAGTAGTAAGGAATTAAGTGAAGATGTTCGAGTACTTCTTTATCTAGGTTTAGTGGAGACAGAACCCACACTGAGAAAGCTTAGGCTAACGAGTTCCGGCAAGGAATTCTTAGAGCAGAACAAGTTGGACGAAAACACATTAAACGAATTATTGAAAGCTGTTGACGAGTTAAAAGAGAGGATACTTAGTGAGGAAAGGGTAGCTGAATTCTCCGCAAGGCCTGCGAGAGGTAGGAGAAGGTTCAGGCGTTAGGATACTTAAGACTACTTGATTTTCTCGCGAACGTCACTAGGGAGTAGATCCCTGTATTTTTTAAGGAATTCCTCCTCCCTAGACTTAACCTTCGGGTGTACCCTCCTACTATCTGGGTACATGAAGGGGATCCCGTTTATTATCGGGTACCACCGACCGCATTTCTCACATAATAGAACCCCGCTCAAGACATCTTCCTTAACGCATAACTCACACTCTAATTTATTAATGTCTAGAGAACTAACTAGTTTCTCATGCCTACCGCAATAGTAGTCGCAGAACGGTTTGATAACCGCGTAATCCCTCTCCGATACCTTCTTCTCTATCACGTATAATCTTAAGGGGAAATTCTTGCACATCGGGCACGCAAGCAGGTTCAGCAACGGATACCTCATTTCAATACCTCACTAGTAATTCTCAGCAAGTCTTTAAGAATTTCGTTAGCTTTGCCCTCACTATCTGCTTCCACGAAAATCCTTATTAAAGGTTCTGTTCCAGAAGGCCTCACCAAGAACCAGAAATCAGGTCCTATCACCTTCACGCCGTCTATGGTTATGTTCCTGTATCCACCGTAACTAAGTAAGATCCTGTCTATTACGTCACTAACCAAGTCCTTGTTCTTCAAAGGCACCTTAGTCTTGATTAAGTACCTCTTAGGTAGCCTATCATATAACTCACTAAGGGAGGCACCCTCACTACCTAGCAACTCAAGCATCAACGCGGTGGTCATCGCGCCGTCCCGCACCATCTGGTGCGGCGCGTACATGAAGCCCCCGTTCTCCTCAAAACCAGCCATAGCCCCTAAACTCTTCATAGTCCTAGCAATCACTATACTACCGACCTTAACCCACACGACCTCCACGCCATATTCGCGAAGCAGGTCCTCTATCATGGTTGATGACGAGACGGCCGTAACCACACGGCGCGGGAGATTATCTCTCCTGTTAGTTATTATGTGCTTACATAAGAGGGTGGCGGATCTATCGCCCGGTATATAACGACCTAGATTGTCTATGAAAATAGCTCTGTCAGCGTCCCCGTCATGTGCTACGGCGAAATCAGCTCTCACGTCACGTACTATGCTACTTAAGTATTCTATGTTTTCCTGAGTAGGCTCAGGCTCTCTGTAAGGTTGGTGAGCTAAGTCGCCGTTAACGGTCAACACACGCACGCCAAGCGCTCTAAGTAGTTTCGGGGTTGTGAGGGCTCCCACGTTATTCGCGGGATCAACAACTACTCTGAAGACTTTCTTCAGCTTACTAGTATCGATCAGCTTCATTACCCCGTCAACGTAGAACTCATTAACGTCATCAATTAAAGTCTTCCTGTGCCTTAACTCCCTCCAAGAAACCCTCCTAAAGTTCTCCTCAAGGAATATCTTTTCAATCTCCTCCTCAACCTCTCTAGGAGCTTCGATACCGTCAGACAACACTACCTTTACACCACTGTATTGCGGTGGGTTATGTGACGCAGTCACCATCACCCCCCCGTCAAAACCTCTCTCCTTAACGTTGTACTGTAGTGCGGGGGTCGGTGTGAGGCCGGCATCATAAACCCTTAGCCCTGAGGACGCTAAAACACCCATCACGATATCCTGAATTAACTCACTACCAGCTCTCGCGTCCCTCCCAACCAATATAGAGGATCCGCTACCGAAGTATGAGGCTATAGCTAGGGCGAGCCTGACAACGAATTCTGGTTTTAGGTCTTCGTTAACAACCCCTCTAACGCCGTCAGTGCCAAAGAGTCTCACTCCTAATCACACCACGTTAATTAATTGATTACCTCAATTAATTAATTTTTCAGTCCCCGATATTTGTTGGGGTGGTAGATTTCAGGGTATGGATTGACGTGTTGACTTCTAAGCAAGCAACTCTTTTTGGTTTATTATCTAGGGAATTACGTGAGGGAGGTCATGAGGTCTTAGTCACTTGCAGAGACTACGAGTACACTGTAGGGGCTCTGAGGAGGTTTGGGGTGGAACCGGTAGTTATTGGGAGGTACGTTATAGGCAGTCCATACGATAAGGTGTTGGGAGACGCTGACAGGATGTTCGGTCTAGCAGTATATGTTGAGGGGTTTAGGCCGGACGTACTCGTGGCTTACCCTAACCCACCCGCCGCCAGACTGGCTTTCGGTGTCGGGATTAAGTACGTGGCTATAACGGACTCGCCTCACGCTCAAGTACCCAGTAGGCTTTCCCTACCCCTAGCGGACATAGTGATAGCCTCTGACTGCATACCTGAGGAAGACATTAGGAAGTACATGTTCGAGGGTTCTAGACTAGTGAGGTATGGCGGTGTTGACGAGGTTTCCTGGCTACTCAGGAGTGAGCCAGACTTAAGTTATGTGGAGGGTTTAGGTCTTGAACCTTACAAATACTTAATTCTCAGGCCGCACGAGCATCACGCAACCTACTATAAGGGGGTTGAGTTAAGCTTCGACCTCAGGAAATTAATGTATCAAGTCTTAAGCAACGATCTAAAGATTGTTTTCCTTCCCAGATACCCTGAACACAAAGAATTAATCGATGAATTACCTCAGACGTTAAGGAATAAAGTGATTGTTGTTGAGGGTTCATATGACGGGGTTAGCCTAGCTTTTTATGCTAGGGCGGTGGTTAGCGGCGGCTCAACTCTGGCTAGGGAAGCCGCGCTCCTCAACACAGTCGGCATCACATACTACCCGGGCTTGATACATGTCAACGAATGTGTCAGAGCTAGGGGGTACCCATTATTCAAGGTCTCAACAACTGAAGAAGCACTAACCTTAATTAGTGAGGCGAAGCCTAAGGGGAAGGACGTAGGAGACGTTCTAGGAAGGATTAAGAGGGACTTTGAGGATCTTATAGGAGTTGTTGTTAAGGTCTTGAAGGGAGGGGTTTAAAGTTTGTTTATGCCTAAGGGGCCCGTGATTTTAGGGATTGATGAGGCTGGGAGAGGTCCTATAATAGGGGATATGTTCGTTGCTTGTGTTGGGGTTGGGGAGGAACTCACACAATACCTTAAAGACTTAGGGGTTAGGGACAGTAAGAGCCTTACACCACGTACTAGAGCCGCTTTATTCCCTAAAATCATTGAGGTAGCTGAGGTAGTGGTTGTTAGGAGGTACAGGCCAGCAACAATAGACGCAAATAACCTGAATAAGTTGTTTATTGAGGCAGTTATTTCGTTGGTTAAGACCGTCTTAAGCTTAGGAATTAAGGTATCCGAGGTTTATGTAGACGCTCTTTCATCTCTTAGACACGAGAGAGTCCTGGTAGCGAATATCCCAACTAATATTAAACTCGTTTACGAGCACAAAGCTGATGTCAGGTACCCTGTAGTAGCAGCGGCTTCCATAATCGCTAAGTTTCTTAGGGATACGCATGTGGGGTTTCTGCACTCAATTTACGGGGATTTCGGCAGCGGATACCCTTCAGACCCAAGAACCATTAAGTGGTTAACCGAGCACGCCCCTGAAGAAACCCCCATAGTGCGTAGGACTTGGTCAACACTTAAGAGACTAGGTTTAGGGGGCGTCAAGAGTAATCAGGGGTTGCTTAAGTGGTCTAGGAAGGGAGTCCGGCAATGAGTCATAGACTTAAAGAGGACTAACCTAATTTTTAGTAGGAGAGAGAGTGCCGACCAACCTACCTGCTGAAGCTAAGGCTAAGTGGGTGAAGTATTTAGAGGCTAAGACTACTGAAGAGAAAATACAGGCTTTGGAGGAGTTTTTGTCAGCGGTTCCTAAACATAAAGGTACTGAGAACCTCGTTGCTTGGGTTAGGAGGAAGCTCTCGGAGCTTAGGAAAGAGCTTGAAGAGAAGAGGTCTAGGAGAGGGGGTAGTGGGGCTCCCACTTTCTTCATAGAGAAGGAGGGCGCCGCGCAAGTAGTCATCCTAGGTTTCCCGTCCTCTGGGAAGAGCTCCGTGCTCAGAGCGTTGACTAACGCAAAACCTGCGGTAGGTCAAGTACCGTTCACCACTAAAATGCCCGTGCCTGGAATGATGATGTTCGAGGATATCCAGATACAGTTGATAGATACCCCCGCGTTCATTGAGGGAGTTTCGAAAGGTGCTGTATGGTGGGGGACTAGGTTGCTAGGTCTCGCTAGGAACGCTGATGGACTCTTGATAGTCCTAGACGCTTCAAACAATCCCGTGAGGCAGCTGGAGATCATGGTGAAGGAGTTAACAGACTCCGGCATCTACCTGGTAAGACCTAGGGGTCAGGTACAGATAATCAGGGGGAGAAGCCAACAGGGAGTTAGGGTAGTGGTAAACGGTAAGTTAATCGGGTGTACGGCTGAGGACGTAAGAAAACTCCTTGAGAGTTACCGTCTCTACAACTCTGAGGTGAGGATCATCGGCGAGGTATCTCTGGACGAGGTTGAGAGAGCTATCTTCGAGAGGGTTACTTACAAGCCCTCACTAATACTGTTGAATAAGGTAGACCTGATCACGGAAACTCAGCTGAGTTCCTTGACAGAAACTTTAAGGAACTTAATACCCGGTGTTGAGGTCGTGCCCGTCTCCGCAGCACACATGAGAGGTTTTGAGAATGTTCCTCGACTAGTCTTCAAAATGCTTAACTTAATAAGAGTTTACACGAAGGAACCTAACACAGACACACATTCACCTAAGCCTCTAATTCTTAAGGAGGGCTCCACGGTTGAGGATGCTATTAAAGAAATACGTGAGGAGTTTCTGAGATTCTTTAGGTACGCCAGGATTTGGGGGCCCTCAGCGAAGTATCCGGGCGAGAAGGTGGGTCTCTCACATAAATTAATGGATAAGGACATAATCGAGATAAGAACGACTATCAAGGGTATTTAAGCGGGGTTGAGGTGATTGGTTAAGAAAGATAAAGAATCTAAGAGAAAAAGTGTTGGGAAGAAGACTGAGGCTGGGAGGGGGAAGCCTCCTAAGAAAGAAGTTGAACAGAAGGCAGTTAAAGAGAGGAAAGCAAGTCGTAAAGAAGTAGATATTGATAAATGGATTGACGAGAACATAGGGGACTTCGTTACCTTATCAGGTCTCACAATACTTGGGTTAAGTGATGCTCAGTACGTGGAGCTACTTCACGACATACTAACTCAGCTCTACGGCTCCCCAACCACTCGCACGGATGTTGAGACGGTAGTTAAGAGATATAACAGGCATAAAGAAACCATAAACGAGTTGATAGCTAATAGGATAGTCCAGATGTTCGAGTCTTTAACTCCAAATCTCCTCGACTTCGTAGTAGCGAGCGTTAAGGACTCTGTCCTCTTAGTAGCTCCTAGGATCTACGAGCAGGTAGTGCGGGAGAAGCGAACAGACCTCATAGAAGTACTAAGAATAAAGTGGTTTAACGCGTGGGTTAACAGGAGGTATAAGATCCCCCCGATCACGTGCCCTAGATGCGGCTTCAATTCGTTAATGCCGGACCTCACGTGCTTGGTTTGTGGGACTTCCGTGAGTGAGTCGCAGCTCAGAAAACACGTAGACTTTGGGGAAGGTCTTAAGAGGCTTGCTAGCGAGCTACCCTGTAGCGAGTTAAGAGAATTACTCAACTACGATTTAGTCTTGCTAAATAGTACGGGGATTAGAAAGCCAACGGAGCTTAAGACCCCAGTAGATATAGAGGTGTATTTAACTCCTGAAGAGAAGAAAATAATTAGGGAAGCTTACAACAGTAGGTGCAGGACTGTAGGTAATGAGGGTAATAAGCGATCTGAGGGAGTTGATGGAGGTAGTTTACGGACGTGACGTGGTCCTAGTAGTGATTTCTAGAACCGGAGTTCCCGAAGCTCGAGTCTTACAAAAGACTCTGAGAAGGATAGAGGAGAAATCTAGAGGCTTAGTGACGACGGTCATGTTCTTGTCTGAGGAGCTGAAAAACGATACGGTAACTATATCCCTCTTTTTCAAGGGTGTGGAGGTCGTTAGGCAAGACGGCATCTTCGGTAATGAGAAGAAAGATTATGAGGCTTTGAAGTGGACCATATCATCGGTTTTAAATAGTAGGGGGGTTGAGACCCCGTTCTAAACACGTTAGAGATCGTTTCCTGAGACTGTCAAACCAATTGATTCCGTCACGGCAAGTCCTCCATGAAAGACTCCCTAAGCACTTTATCGTCAGCTATCCCAACACCTTCTAAGATCAAGAGTTTTTTCTTTAGGTCCGATCGTGGTTTACCCTTGAATGTGTAGCTACCGAGTTTCCCGCTCTCGTGAACTACCCTATGGCAAGGGACTATTATGGGTTCCTTATTGCTTTTCAGGACCCTAGCGACACTCCTTGGATGAGCTCCTAAGATCTTAGCTATCCTTGAATAGCTAGTGACCTTACCTAAGGGTATGATCATGAGTAGGGACTTAACAGCTTCTCTAAAGCATTCCTCCGTAAAAGAAATCTTCAAAGTATTGTCTGCGTTTTCTTCTACACATAAAAACCTCAAGATAATCCCTTTACTTACTCTCAACACTTCTGACGGAGTAGATCGTTATTCTGCCCTTCTCCTCGTCTCTCTCAATAACGAATTCAGTACCCCACTTCTCTACCATGCTCTTAGGGAGGTACAGATTTAGTGGGAGCGTGTAATACTCGTACTGGTAGACCTTATCCTTCACAGTCTTCTTACCGGTTATTTTCCTCGCCGTAACGGTTCTTCTTCGTACAACCATTTTACACACCAAGAATAACTAGGATATCGCTTTAAAAAGAAGAACCCCCTAAACCTCGTTCTTGTAGTCAAGAAGTGTACAGTTGGGGGACCTCCCGAAGACGTGAGGGATAATTATGCGTGATTAATGATAGGTGCGTTTAAATAAGTCTTCGTCTTGAACGTAGGATTTACCAAGTCTTAACGCTGTCTCAGCTTTACTTAACTCGTAACCTATGTAGAGGGCGTGATCGACGTTTATCTCGTAGTCTCTCAATAGTGTTCTGCCTAAATCGAGTGCTTTGCTTCCCACGTATCTTTTGAGAATTTTGTTACTGCTTCTGTCATGAACGTCTACTACTATCTGCTTTCCTCCCTTATCCACATAGATTTTCACATAATACCTCATATCTAGGCGTGGCTGGCCTTCACCACCAACTCTCTCGATGACTCCTTCATGAACTGGTATAGGAATGTTTAAGTCTTTCTTATCCTTGATTATCAGGAGGTCTATCCCTTGATTAACTGGGGGCGACTTCTTAAGGAAGGCTCTGTAAATTAATTCTCTGCTGATCGAGGCTTCTAAGGAAGCGCCGCGAGCTTTAACGCTTGACTCAGTTATTAATACAGATGAAGCACCTAATTCGAACCCTATATCTATTAAGAGAGCTATGACCCCCGGGGTATCAACGTCTATTAATTCATATACGTTAGCAGGACTGAATAAGATGGGGTATCTAACCCTGTTTCTTATTTTGCTCAACTCTATTATGCTGTTCACGAAACCTAGCGTGGGTGGTCTGACTATGGTGTCAACTAAGATTTTATTGAAGCCCATATCTTGAAGTGTCTCAACCACTTTGATGACGTCCTCACTCCCAGTACTCGAAGGCACCGCTACGACTGCTTGATCAGTCCTTAAGTAGCTAGCGACTAAGTCGACATTACTCATCGATACGTTGAGTATTAAGTCGCTCAAATCGAGCAAGTCTCTAAGCTTCTCCTTAGGGACACTCTCGTAAATTAAGTCAATCCCGGTCAACATGTTGTGTGCTGAGCTGACAGACAACAACTTGCCGACAAGGTCTAGAGCCCTACACTCAACACCACACCCCACCACCACACCCTCATAACTCAAGGTTCTGAGTTCGTTAAGTTTTGTTTCTAGGTGCTCAACGCTGGAGTACTCGCTAACTAGGTATTCATAGATTAAGTTGAGAGGTGGCGGTGTCTCCGTGAACACGACATTCCTTAACTTAAAGAGAGGTTTCCTAGATTGCAGGACCTCACCTAACCTCGTTTGATAATACTTCGTTAGTTTCTCACGCATGACCTCGTCTGCCGGAACGTCCGGGCTGAACACAAATCCTTGGAGAAGCTGTTTCAACATCTCGGGTAGGTCGCCGAGGTACTTAGGACCCTTAACCGCTCTTACCCCAATCAAGTTCTGGATTTCTTTCGCGGACCCTATGCTTAAGCCGGGAATGACTATTAAGTCAGCTTCTCTCGACTTCTCGTAGGTAGCTAGTTCACTAGCTATAAGCTTGGTGGTCGCTAAGGAAGCGATAGGAACGCTTCTCAACTCAAAAACATCTAAATCAATAAGATTACGTAGGTCCTTAACCACCTCCTCAAGTATCGGCCTAGCTATTCTTGAGGTCACTAACAGTACCCTCAACCCCACCCCCTAACTAACATATAAGCTCGCTGTAATTATATTCTGGGTGTCGACCCCTTGCCTGAAATGATCGACGTATTAAAGCTTGAGGGGCTGGCGATCAACGGGTTAGTTAAGGAATCCACGATACTGGACTGCGAGAAGAGAGGCAAGATAAGGATGAGCAAATTATTAGTTAAGCTCGTTAACGGCGAGGAGTACGAGACTCCATGTTACGAATACCCTAGAATCTCAAGGGTTTATGTGCTAATAAGTAAGTATAAGGAGTTGCTGTAGGTATTTGAAACTTTATTATTTTAGTAAACGTAGAGAAAACAGATGATGAGTGGAATTACCTAAGAATAGATGATTGAAACACCAGACGCTGATTTCAGCTACGTAGTTCCCGAGTTTCCCGTATGAGTCACGCGAAGAGTCATTGGTTCGTAAACCTAGGTAGCTTAATTAAAAAACGTAGAACGACTCACTAGCTCTCTTGAGTTAGTTAGGGAAAAAACACAACTCGTTAGTCTTTCTTAGATATTACTATCTCGATTGTTGAGACCCTGGATTGCCTACCTTCAGCGCTGGTAACTACTTGACTCCCTATTCTTATGTCTCTTACTACTACCTTGTCGGGCAGGAACCTATTCCTCACTATCTCGACTGTGTCAACTGCTTTCCCTATAGCTCTACCCCTAGCCTTCACCACGATTTCAGGAACTCCCTGGTTTAGCAGGGTTAGTGTTGCTAGCACGTAGTTCATTACGGGTTTCTTACCTACTAAGACCACGTTGCTTGACGCAGGTCCTTGAGACATTCACTCCACCTCTACACTTATTTTAGTCGTAATAATGTATGAGCACACCCTTAAAAGTTTTTCGTTTTCAGTGCTCGCTACGGAGCGCTCAAAAAACGTGAATTTTTAAAGTTTATTTCAGTATATGAAGCTTAGGTAGTAGAAATGAGTGGTGTGATCCAGCCTGCGGTAAGGAGTCTAATAAGTGAGCTCAATAATTTGATAGGTAATGAGATAGTGGTGAAGTTGGTTGATGGAACAACGTATACAGGCAAGCTAGTCGGTTTAGACCTTAGTGAGAGGCTCACTCTACACTTAGTTCTTGAGAACGCCAAGAATCAGGAAGGCAGGTCTTTTTATAAAGTCTTTGTTAACGGTTCTAGAATATCCGAGATAATATTCGAGAGTAGGCCTATCTTCGACCCGGAAGAATTCGGTAGGTACCTTACGACGAAACTCAACATACCCCCCTCATCTATCAGGGTTATCAAAGAGGCTCACGCGGTCTACGTATACGATAAATTCAAGATAACGGAGAACGGGGTTGAAGGTTCCGGTGCCCTAGCTAATAAGCTGTATAGTGTCTTACAGGAATACTTGGAGTTAAAGAAACGTGGTGCTCAAATCTAGGCTTGAGGAGTCAAGACGTCAAGACATTGGTTGAGCATGGCATGAGCTTCGAGATTAAGGACAAGGACCTTGCCGGGAGGATAGGGAAGCTCAAGACTAAATCCGGCTACGTAGAAACCCCGGCTTTTTTCCCAGTAATTAACCCGGTAAAACAAGATAGGGAGGTACCAGCGGATAAGGTAAGGAGTATAGGCTTTGATCAAGTCATAACTAACGCGTTCATAATAAAGCAGGTATTCGGGGATAAGGCTAAGGAAATCGGCGTTAAGAAAATCATAAATTTTGAAGGAGTGGTTATGACGGATTCAGGGGCCTACCAGATATTAAGGTATGGCAGGGACAGAATAAGGATAGAGCCGGAGGAGATAGCTACTTATCAAGTAGAGATAGGTTCTGACATAGCTGTGATAGCGGATATCCCTACCAGAGACGACTCTAGCTATGAGGAGGCTGTGGAGAGTGTTGAGGAAACTTTAAGGAGGGCACGCCTCACCATAGAGAAGGTTAGGGAGAGCGACGTTCTATGGGTTTTACCAGTACAGGGAGGGGTCTACCTAGATCTCGTTCTCAGATCCGCAGCGGAAGCGAGCAGGATTGAGGGTTACGGTATGTACGCCATAGGCTCCCCAGTCACAGTACTCGAGAAGTACGGTTTCAGTAAAATAGTTGATATGGTCGCCGTAGCTAAGAGCGTACTACCTTTAGATAAACCTGTTCACTTATTTGGCGGCGGACACCCACTCATAATCCCGTTAATGGTGGCGTTAGGGGTAGACACTTTCGACTCAGCTTCCTACATACTTTATGCTAGAGACGGCAGGTACATGACTGAGGAGGGCACTTACAGAATCACAGACTTAGAGTACCTGCCGTGCGAGTGTGAGGTCTGTAGCAGGTACACGCCTAAGGAATTAATGGGGTTAGAGGAAAAAGAGAAAACTAAGATGCTCGCAATCCATAACCTACACGTGATAAACAGAGAGGTAAAGCGAGTTAAGACTGCTTTAAAGGAGGGTAGGTTGTGGGAGTTGATTGAGGAAAGAGCGAGGACCCACCCATCACTTAGGGAGGCTCTAAACACTCTGATAAAATACGTTGATTGGATAGAAAGACTTGACCCTAGGTTTAAGGGGGACTCACACGCGATATTCCTTTACGACGTTACATCATATTATAGACCGGAACTAATACGTCATAGAAGGTTCGTTAAGAAAGCTTTCAATGAGAAGAAGAAAAAGAAGATAATCTTACTGCCGGGTAACCCGGAGGAGAAGCCTTTTAAGAACTCAGAAATATTTAAGAATGCTTTAAGTAAGGGGATGATCGACGCGGAGTCCCATGTCTTCGTGTACTTACCCTACTTTAATTTAGTGCCTGCGGAACTAGATCAGGCATATCCTTACTCACAATTCGAGATGCCCTTAACTGTGGAGGAGCAAGTCATTAATTATATGGTTGAAGAGATAAGGAACTTAATTCTCGAGAAGATAGGAAAAGCCGATCTAGTTATCCTCACATGCTCAAAATATGCTTGGAGTAAGCGAGAACTCTTCAGAGACCTGGTTGTGTACGGAGTTAAGATAATTGAATTATGTCAAGAACCTTAACGGACTTCCCCTAAAAACGAGACTCTTCGGTCAAGGACTCACATGTATAGCTTAGGTCCTTTCTCTTCCTTAGTTTTCTTACTTGCTTCCTCCATTAAGGTCTCCGCGTAAGCGACTAACTTAGAATACTCTATTAAGTCATCGACCGACACGCCGATCTCCATAATTTCGTTGAGTTTCCTTATGAAGACTGCGGCTGCGGAGGGGTCGTACCTGCCTGGCTCTGTGTAAGGCAGTATTAGAAGTGTTGGTATTTTCTTAAGCGTGAAGATCGCGTAAAGAGTTGCTAGGGGGCCCACAATATAGTTGCCTTTCCCTAACGTTGGTTCTTTAAAGCTCCACCCGCAGTCCATGTTGCAGACCCACCTGAACTCCTCGTCACCCTCCTTAAGCTTGACGTTAAGTCCGCCGGCAAACACCGCTCTCTTACCGTTGATTTTCTTAAACCAATCGGCCAGCGCTAAGGAATAGGGTACTCTCTCCGGGGTTGTGGGTAACGCGTTATTAACCACTATTATTAGGTTCCTGTTCTCGGCTAAGAATATTTCGTAGGGGGTCATAACACCGTATTCCTCCATGGCCACGAAATCAGGCATATACTTGGTTACGATATCCCCTATCTTGACGGACTTCATCTTATTAGCTATATACCTAGTTGCTATAGTCCCTACGTAGCCAAAGCCAGGGAATCCAGTGATCAGGACCCACTCTCTACCAGGTTCTTTAAGTATTTGCTCGTATTCTTCATAAATGAATATCTCAACCTGCTTCATCCAGTCACACACTCCCTAATCTTTAACGCGGGACCAGTTAATAACTGAAGTATTTCCTCAGGTGATAGGAGGAGCTTGCCAACACATAAGAGCTCATCGTCCTCACTAACTACGAGAGCTTCGTCACCAGCCCTAAGCTCCTCATCTACTGACAAGACATGCTTCGAAAAGACAGAACTCTTAGCTTCCAATATGTCCGGAACCATCTCGTTCACTACGACCAGTCTTAATCGTGGGGGAGGAACTAATTTATGTATTCTCCTAGCTAGGCTTAATCTCATGTTGAGGGTGTTTGTTGACGCGACAACTGTGGCCAGTACCTCAGTGTTTTCAGGATCTATCAAAGCTCTCACCCTCCCAGTATTTTTTGATACACCTACTAACAAGTTGTCCGGTAGCACAGAGTCAGCAACGCTTACTCTCAGCTGATAATTTAGGATAGCTCTGAAACTGAGTAGTTCATCAGGGGTTATCTTCCTGATAAAGTAACTCAATCCTTAAACCACCGAGGGCGTCTTGCGTTCCTGCTTTTTACCGCTCTCTTCTGTGTAGGGTCTGAAACGATCCTTAAGAATCTTCTTAATAGCTTCGATGAAGTCGTCCATGATCACGTAATTTCTGTTATTTCTTAACGCGATGAATCCCGCTTCAGTACATATAGCTCTTATGTCAGCTCCTGAAGCGCCTTCAGATAACTTAGCTAGCAATCCTAGGTCCACGTCCTTGACCTTCATTTTCCTGGTATGTATCTTGAATATCTCTAAACGGCCTTGGAGATCAGGTAACGGAACCTCGATTATCCTGTCAAATCTTCCAGGTCTTAGTAGTGCGGGGTCTAAGATATCTATCCTGTTCGTAGTAGCTAAGACCTTAACATTATCTAGTGGTTCGAAACCGTCTAGCTCAGCAAGTAACTGAGTGAGTGTTCTGTGAATCTCCCTCTCACCACTAGTCCCTATGTCAAGTCTTTTCGCCCCAATAGCGTCAAGCTCGTCTATGAGTATTATCGCCGGAGCCTTCTTCTTCGCGAAACTGAAGACTTCCCTAACAATTCTAGCACCCTCACCAACGAATTTCTGAGCTAGCTCTGAGGCGACCAAGCTTATGAACGTAGCGTTAGACTCGCCGGCAACGGCTTTAGCTAGTAAAGTCTTGCCGCAACCTGGGGGGCCGTAGAGGAGGATACCTTTAGGGGGCTCTATACCTATCTCCCTAAATAATTCAGGATTCTTCAGAGGTAATTCAACGACCTCCCTCAACTCCCTTATCTGTTCTTTAAGACCTCCCACGTCCTCATACCTTACCTTAGGTCTCTCAATGACCTCCATAGCCCTGACGTAAGGGTCTTCAAGTGATGGAAGGATGCCGACTACGGCGGAACCTCTTTGATTAAGCATTACCCTAGATCCCGGCCGCGCGTTCTTCACGTCAACGTTCCCTAAAACCTCAACCACGAGATTAGGGCCTGTGGAACTCTTGACCACTGCTCTGCCATCAGGTAATACCTCAAGTAAGACACCCTCTATGAGAGGAGTTGAGAGGAGCTTCTCAATCTCTTTCTTATAGTAATTTATCTCATTTCTAAGGAACTCTATCTCGGTCTCCAGCTCCTGAATTCTCATCTCAAGATATCTTACGTAGTCGTCTGTTGAACCCCTCCTACGCGAGCTATACTCAATACCGGACAATAAACGCCACCACTAGAAAACTAATATCTTGAAAACCTAAAAAGGTATTGTTTAATTGGAGCCTTAGAAAAAAGCTGTGAGTTAACGCGTTACTTCTCCTCTTCTTCCTTCTTCTCTTTCTTCTCTTCCTTCTTCTCTTCCTTGACTTTGCTAGCCGCTACCACGTCATCAATCCTTAATACCAGGGTTGCTGCCTCAGTACCTGCCTTAAGGGCGTTGGTCTTCACTGTCAGAGGTTCTATAACTCCTAAAGCCTCCATATCATCGACCTTACCGCTGAATACGTTAACCCCGTATTTAATCCCGTCAGGTTTGTTGTGCGCGCTCCTTAACTCTGAGATCATGTCTATCGGGTCTAGACCTGCGTTCTCTACAAGTGCTGAGACAACACCTTCTAAAGCTTTGGCGAAGGATAGTACGGCTAGCTGTTCCTTCCCGCCCACCTTAGTAGCGTACTCTCTTAAGTACCTCGCTATCTCTATCTCGAAGCTGCCGCCACCGTACACGATCTTAGGAACTCTGAGAACATCTGCTACAACACTTAACGCGTCTCTGAAGGATCTCTCAGCCTCGTCAACGACTCTCTCTAAACCACCCCTGATTATTATGCTGACCGCCTTCGGATCCTTAGTGCCCTCAACGAACACCATCTTGTCCTCCCCTACCTTCCTCTCCTCAACTAATTCAGCGTAGCCTAGATCGTTAGGTGTTAAGTCATCGATGTTGCTCACGATCTTACCTCCAGTAGCTCTCTCTAGTTTCTCCATGTCTGATCTCTTAACTCTCCTTACAGCGAGTATCCCTTTCTTCGCTAGGAAGTGTTGCGCGACGTCATCAATACCCTTCTGACAAATAACGACG
>Ga0105154_1000034_pt1 | contig 58058 bp, 59 predicted proteins | sample SSWtaG_FD_89672 | JGI IMG/M metagenome (GOLD analysis project Ga0105154, IMG submission 89672) | Hot spring microbial communities from Sandy's Spring West, USA to study Microbial Dark Matter (Phase II) - SSWsed_matched | ecosystem: Environmental > Aquatic > Thermal springs > Hot (42-90C) >... | reverse complement strand
GACCATTTCAAAGCGAGACTTCGAGTACTTCTTACCGTATATGCAATACACCTTAACCTTCTTGCCTTTCTCTATGGGCTTGTCCGAGAAGAAGTACTCAATTACAAAGCCGTCTTTCAAGCCTATGGCATATCCATTCACAGTCTCTTGGACGTCTATCACCACGCCCTCTCTATAGAGCTCTCTGCGCTCCTCGCTCACGCAAAATCACGCTTAGGCGGGCATGAACGTTGGCTTTTCGTCCGTCGCTACTTCCCTCTCCTCCTCTAAGGCCTTCTTCAAGTACAGCGGCAACGCGAAGAGAGGCCTGTGGTATTCGGGGTAGTAAAACTTGAGATTTGATACCCCTCTCTCGGACAACCTCCTCCTGACCTCTTCATCGCTCAAGCTGAGGGGGTCGTACTTCAGTGAGGCGAGCACAAAGCCCCACGCCGAGACGTAAGAGGGGATCCAGGCGCTGTAGGCCCTGACAACGGGGAAGACCTGCTTTAGGGTGTTATATATGAGGGTGTAGGACTTCCTGCTGTAGAAGACCGACGTCGCTTGGGTGGCCATCAACCCATCGGGCTTGAGATGCTTCTTAACCAGCTCATAGAACTGCTTAGTATACAAGAGATATGAAGGGCCTTCGGGCAACGGGTCGGTCACGTCAATTAATATCACGTCATATTGCTCGTCGGTCTTCTCTAAATAGGCTCGCCCGTCGTCTATTACCAACTTTAACCTCTTATCCTCGAAGGCCCCAGCACTAAGCTGGGGCATGAAGGTTTTAGATACGCGAATAACCTCTTCATCTATGTCTACCATTATTACCTCCTTAACCGTGTTGTGCTTCAAGACTTCCCGAATAGTTCCCCCTTCACCCCCGCCTATCACTAAGACCTTCTCTGGACGGGGGTGAGTGACCATGGCCGGGTGGACGAGAGCTTCGTGATATATGAACTCGTCGACGAGCGAGGATTGCACCTTACCGTCTAAGACCAGGCACAAGCCAAAGTCCTGCGTCTCGACCACGTCTATTTCTTGATACTTTGACCTAACGCTGCACAGAATTCTCTTCAATTTATGTACCACTAGCGTGGAGTCCGTTTGGTGCTCAGCGAGCCATCTCCAGTTTATCGTCTTCTACCACCTTAGCTCTCGCGGCCTTGAGGAAGCAACCCTCTCTTAATCTCGAGGGCGTTAAAGTTCAAGGGCTTGAAGTTCTCGATTATGTACTCACACGCCTTCCAAGGATCCATGCGCTCGCCACAGGTGAAAATGTCCACGGCCGCGTAGCCGTACTCAGGCCACGTGTGTATGGTCACATGGGATTCCGATATCAAGACCACGCCCGTCACGCCCTGTGGATTGAACTTGTGGAAGAAGGCGCCGCATATATTACCGTTGGCCCTCCTCACAGCTTCTGCTAACACATTCCTTATGAAGGCCTCATCGTCTAGCAACGTGGGGGAGCAATGGTACAGCTCAAGTATCACGTGTCTTCCCAGCTCTGTTTTCAACCCCCCCATCCTCAATTCCCGTCTCAGCCCCCTTATGTAATATACATTCGGTTTTGGGGTCTCGTAACCCTTTAAATATTTCGCAAGTCCCCTTCCATCGGTTGACGTCGTTAAACGATGTCGTAAAACCAAGAGAGGCTTGAGATCAACATTAAATACTCCTCTATTCGCAAAGACTGGCGCTTGAAAATTTATGAGAGAGGATGTACCTCTTTAAGGGATTCTTAAAGGAGTAATGCGATTTGTTTAGGACTCCTCAAGGTAAAGATCTTCAGGCCTCTATTTCCAGTTTTTCGATCAAATCTCTTGGTATTAGTTCCTTAATTTCATCAACGCTATGGAGGGGCCTTCTCTTCAAGATCTGCAGAACGATGGACTTTGACAGTCCCGGAATACTTTGAAGTAACTTGCGATGCGCTTTATTGAGGTTTATCGGAGACTCCACCCCCACAACCGATCTAAACCCATGCTTTAAGACGACTACGTCGATCTTCTCCCTAATAGCCCGCGGATAGGGGAGGTACACTAATATGGGGTACGAGCCCGCTTGTCTGGCGTAAGTCCCGCCCTTGCCGCTTTTCTCGACGTAGCAACCCCTCAGCTTAGTCCACGCTGGGATCACTCTCTTGAGCATTGGTAGATCGACTTCCAGTCTCATCCTTCTCTTGTACACCCTAAAGAGCTTCTTGTTCTTCCTGATCACGGAGTCCCCGACGTCCCACATCGGCGTATTGGGGAAGGCCATTACCTGCCTTATGTTTATCCTCCTGACCATTAAGCCCTCCTCCAAGACCCTCTTCATGAAGTCCAGATTGGCTTGATAGGTCTCCTCGGTCTCCCCCTTGAGGCCGTAGACGAAGTTAACGCCCGGTAGGAGATGAGGCAAGCCGTTATCGCCCCTCTGAGCCCCTACGCTATTGACTATGCGTATCGCTTCGAGGGCCTCCTCGGGGTAGACCTTCAAGTTGTTTAGCTTTACAACCCTAGGGTCTGCGGATTCTATGCCGAAGGCGGCCACATCACCCGGAGTGTGGTGCTCTACTATTATCTTGCATATCTCGAGGGACTCCTCCTTGTGGTGGTACACCGTGCCTGGATTGACGTTGTCTATGTGTAGGGTCTCGAGGCCCGGCGCCGTGGCCCTTATGCCCCTGAAGAGCCTCTCTATGGCCTCGACATTCGGTTTTGGGAACTCCCTCTCGCCGACCTCTTTGGACTGGTACGTGAATAAGTCCGGTTGTCTGCCCAGCCTTATGTGCTTGACCCCAGCTCTGTATAGCGCTTCGACCTCTCTGACGACGTCTTCAATGGCCCTAAATTTCGGCTCCCCATAGAGGGGCTCTATGCAAAAGGAGCATCCTCCGACGAGGTAGCGTGGGCACCCCCAGTAGGTCTCTATCTCACATATCAGGTTGAAGCCATAGTTTGGATGTTGGGTTACGATGTTGGCCCCGCGCACGGCGACCTTAGCTATAAATGACGGATCTCTCTCAAAGGCGGGCAATACGAGGTCGCGTTTGAAGTCGTTTAGGGCCAGCTCGTACACGTACCTTTCAAAGGCCATGTGGAACATGTAGTCGAAGTCTCTTCTCACCTCTTTGGGTATGATGGCCGTTCGGCCTCCCTCGACGCCAAAGCCGAAGGACACGACAGGCCCTATGAGGACCTTCACTGGCTCTATGAGAAGGCGGGACCAAGTCTTTAGCTCACTCAGCTTGATGGGCGTCCCTCCCAAGTACTTCCCAGGGACTGCTACTCCAGCAATGAAGATCACGCAATCGAACTTCGACAACTTCTTCAAGTAGCCGTCAAGGTCGCTCCTCAGCTTATCGACCGTCAAGTACAGTATCTCGGCGTAGGGCTTTGCGAGCCATACGGCCCCCGCAGTATACCTAGCGTATATGTCGAGATAGGGAGGGACCCCCAAGCCGCTAGGCTCGTCGTCGTAGCCGTCAATTATGCACACGCTAGGAGGCATAACCCCTTATAAAGGATGAGGTGTGCCTCTAATAAAGGCAGAGGAGGATCCGTGAAGGTCGAAGACGTCGGCGAGTGGGAGATAATCAATAGGATTTGGAGGATACTCGTGAGAGACGACGAGGAGGTCATGGGCGCTAACGACGACGTCATTGCCAAAAGGATCGGAAGGGGCTGGGTCCTTGTAGCGCACACAAACGCTCTTACGGAGAGCACGGACGTCCTGCCGGGGATGAGCCCTCACAGCATCGGATTTAAGTCAGTGGTCATGAACGTCAGCGACTTCGCTTCGAAAGGCGTAAGGCCTCTTGGTATGCTATTCATGTTAGGCGTGCCCAAGGGGATTGACGTCAGCTACGTTGAAGAGATGGCGAGGGGCTGGAGGGACGCGTCTTTGAAGTACGGCCTTTACGTATGGGGAGGAGACGTGAGCGAGGCCAAGGAGCTCACGCTCTGCGGCACGATAATTGGACTGGCCAGGGAGAGGGACTTGATGAGGAGAAGAGGTGCGAGCGAGGGGGACGTTGTGGCGTGCATCGGAGAACTCGGATTGACCAGCGTTGCGTACTTGATGCTCCTCAAGGGGCTTAAGGCGCCGGACAAGGTAGTGGAGAGGAGGGCGCTTAGGGCCATCTACTACCCGAAAGCCTACTTAGAGGAGGGACTGAAGTTATCTAGGCTCGGCGTCGTAACCTCCTCCATGGATAGTAGCGACGGGCTTGCTTGGACGTTGCACACCCTGTGCTCCTTGAACGATGTGGGGATGGCGATAAAGAGCATACCCATCCCGAGAGAAGTGCAACGCTATGCCGAGAAGCATAACTTGGACCCCTACGAGCTAGCGCTTTACGGAGGAGAAGAATACGCCTTGGTTTTTACGTTGAGAAGGGATTGCATCGACAGGTTGCCCAAAAGCTTAGCCAAAAAGATCCACGTCATGGGCGTGGTCACGTCCGACAAAAAGCTGAGGCTTGAAGTCGACGGGACTGAAAGAAAAATCGAGGCAAGAGGATGGGAGCACTTTAGATCTAGTGCCTAGCGCTTGCGGTTGTAGAGCGTGGTAGCCATAGTTCGACGTGAAGCTCAACGTCTATGACACTGACCGTGCACCCTCGATGGGACTTGAGTGGTACCCGGCGGTCCTTCCGCCTTTTAAGTCGAAGACGGCATCGCGAGGGACATACGCTGTTCTCTCACCTTGTCCGTAAAGGGACAGCTCACAGTCGGCGTGGACATGTGCTCTCATGTTCTCTACAGCGTAAAGCTGCCTCGAGCCTTATTACGAGAAGCTCCTTTCTTCAGCCTTAAACTTCTTCCCGACTTTATTTCATCGATCTTGCGCAGTTTAACGGTGGAGCCCCTCCAGGCTAAAGAATTTTAGAGGCGCGCTGTCGTGATGCTTGGCCCAGTGCGTTATTTCACCTACGAGGACGTTTGCTCCAAGGGGATTGGTCTGGAGCCCCGGGCGGGATTCGAACCCGCGACCTGCCGCTTACGAGGCGGCCGCCATAACCGCTAGGCAACCGGGGCCCTCGCGGCATCTTCTGTCGCCAGTCCTTAAGATAAAACTTACCTCGAGATTGGTTCAAGGACGGACCGCGTCTCTCTTCCAGTGAGCCAAAACCTCGATGAGGGGTGTTGCTTCTCTTAAGCACGAAATAAATATAGTGCACCTTCTAAATCAACACTAAACGGGCGGGGGTGGCCGAGCTAGGTCAAAGGCGCGGGACTGAGGCACGGCTCATCAAGGCCGCTCGACTCCCGTGGCGTAGGCCTGCGTGGGTTCAAATCCCACCCCCCGCACTAACTCATTACTATCGGAGAGCCGAGCATGGACCTCTAAGCTCTCTACCTGAGTATTACGCGTAGAAGGGACGACTAAGGCCCTGTCATCCCGATCTCCTAAGAGGGCTTGCTAGAATGCCTTAATTTTGTCCGGGCCACTGCCCTTAAGGGAGAGTTGACTCATGTCTTTAAAGGAGCTCATCCGAAAGTATGCCCTCGAAGAGGCGGGCTTCAACTTCGCGGGCTTTGCTTCAGCTGAGGACTTCAGGGACTACGTAAGGTCTTGGGCCAGGACGATCGTAGTACTGGGGCTGGAGGCGTGGGATGAGGTCTTCGACATGGCCATTTTCAGGGCGAAGGAGGGCGGATTCGACGTTTACTACGTCTACGAGGAGATCATGGCCGAGAAGGCGCTTAAGCTATGCATTTACTTGGGAGGCCTAGGTCTCAGGGCTGAGCACAGGCCCTACGACCTGCCATTGAAGCAGGTCGCTGTTAGAGCAGGGGTCGGATGTTATGGCAAGAACTCCTTGATAATAAACCCCGTGTACGGCTCTAAACTCAGGCTCACATGCGTGGTCACGGACGCTATCGTCGAGCCCGACGCCCCCTTTAAAGGGGATCTCTGCGGCAAGTGCGAGGCGTGCATTAGAGCCTGCCCACTCCACGCCATAAGAGAGCCCTACAAGATCGACGCAAGGAGGTGCGTGAACTCTTTGGTCCCTCCCTCAAGAGACGTAGACGCGGACGTCTTGGAGATGGCGCCCAAGCTCCTAAAGAGACCTACGGAGAACTCCTTGATTTTATGTTCGATATGCCAAGTCGTCTGCCCGTACAACAAGCGCGTAAAGAATTTTTGAGAAAACCGAGAACCTCTAAATAGGCAATGATGACTCTGGCCTCGATGATCTCGATGAAGAAGATCTTGAGTGCTGAGCCTAGCAATTTGGACTCTGAAGCTCGCGCAGGCGTGAGAGCCAAGTAACGTCGATGCGCTTTGAAGAGGTCGACGCCAAGGGTGCTAGGCTGGCCTCTAAGCCTTGAGCCCCTCTAAGGTATTATCTCAATCGTGTTGAGGAAGGGAGGGTAGTTCAAAGCCCCAAGCCCCACGGATCCTCCTATCAAGGCTCTTTCTATCCCGGACTTATTCCTGTGAAGCTGGTCTATGAGAGCTCGCGTGGCCCTGCAGAGGAGCCCGAAGCCCTCGTCGCCCCACAACCTCTCGCGGTGGGCATAGAGGCAGCGGCCCCCGCAGAGCGCGCTGTAGCCGCAATCTGTGCAAGGAGAGCCGAGCCCCACTCTCCCTAAGAGATCGACGAACGTGGACCTCTTGACGTCGCCGAGCCTCGCCCAGTCCACGTCGACGGCTATCGGACAGGCCAGGACGTCGCCGTTGGTGTTTATGGCTAGGGCGCTCCACCCCGCTCCGCACGGAGGAGCTCCCAAGCTCAGACCCCTCACGATGGCGTGAGACAGGGCCTTGAAAGGCGCTATTCCCAAGACCTCTCCTCTGAGGAGTCTGGAGATCCATAAGTCAACCAAGCGATTGAGCTCAGGCATGTAGTCATTGAACAGCCAAGACTTAAAGCCCTTCATGTCCGGGTTCCAGACGGCGTTTAACTGCCAATGCACGTGGTCGAAGAGGTTCAATGAGAGCAGGTGTGTAACGTCTCTATAGACGTCGCTCGACTCCGTCAAGGTCATCCTAGCTATTAAGTCCCCCTCATAGCCCATTCCTTTAAGCCTCCTCGCCGCCTCCACGACTCTCTTGTAGACCCCTTTGCCTCTATGCTTGTCCGTTACTTCCTCTACGCCGTCTATCGACAATAGAATGGCGTCCATTCGCAACCAATAATCTCGAGGTAGCCTGTCGATCAGGGTCCCGTTAGTCTGTATAACGAAGTGCTTTGCATCTATCTTTTCCATAACCTCCATTATCCACGAGGGGTTGAGGAGGGGTTCCCCTCCATAGAAGGCTATGACTAGCTCCTCAACGCCGCCGAGAAAGTCTTGGAGATCTCTTATCGTGTACTTTATGCTCGATGGGACCAGATGCTCGGGAAAGCTACCGCCGCAATAATCGCATTTCAGATTGCACTTGCCAGTTGTCAGCACATAGCATAGCGCGCTTCTCTGGGCATGTTTGAGAGGACCATCAGCATCGGGGTTGAAGCTCATCGGCCTTCTCGCAAACCTACCCTTTCATCATCTCGAAATAAATTTTTACGATACCCCCGCTTTAAACTTGTGGGTTTCGCTTTGTGGAGGTTGATGTTGACTACAGAGGCTGGTAAGGAGCGTTGGACGGCTTGGGAGGTCATCGACACGATATTCCCACACGATCTTAACGCCTACGTCAGGGCATTTAATGACAGAGGTGTCGTGCTGGTCTGGTCGAGCTTATCGGGTAGCCAACTGATAGAGCTCCTCTCGCGCAGGCTTACTAGGGCCCATAAATTTGTAGTGTTCAATGACGCTTCCCCAGCGAGGCTTAGAGACATAATAGCTTCGGCCAAAAGGGTCTTGAAAGGGTCAAGAGAGGTCAACGTCGTGAGCAGAATACGAGGCGATTACCTTGAAATCGACGAGGAGAGGCTGTCGAGTGTGATAATGGAGAGGCTCGAACTTGTAGGGGGCAAGAAGAGGCTTGTAATTAACGTGGTTTGGGACGTCGTCGGGCTTTCGCTGGTCAGCGAAGACTAAAATAGAGGATTGTGCTTAACGCGACTGATTTGTGAGTTTATATCGGCGTTGGCGGGTGATGTATCAGGAGCAAAGTGGTGCCATTCCATGAGCATTGAGGGCTTTAACTTCGTGACAAGCAAATCCGTGTTTAAAGACGAGGGGGCCCTGTCGTTTGAGTATGTCCCCCCGAACTTGCCCCACCGAGAGGCGCAGTTGAAGACTCTAATAAACTTCTTCAGGTACATAGTCGAGGGGGAAAGGGGGTTTTACCAAAAAGCCCTCCTAATAGGGAGTGTCGGGACCGGTAAAACCGCCACTTCTAAGCTCTTCGGGAGGGTTTTGGAGAGGGAGCTCAAGAAAAGGAACAAAGACTTCAAGTTCATCTACGTCAACTGTTATCGAGAGAGGACCCTCTTCCTCATTGCTCAAAGGATGATGGAGGTACTGGCGCCGTCCCTGCCTAGCAGGGGGTTGTCACCTCAAGAGCTCTTAAAGATGATAGTCTCGCTACTCGAGGAGAAACAAGTGCCAACAATCCTAGTGCTCGACGAGGTCCACTACTTCGTTAAGGCAGCTGGACAAGAGGCTCTTTACAACTTGCTAAGAGCGCTGGAAGGTTACGATGAGAGCAGGGTCAAATTGGGCATGATGTTCATCTCAAGGAGCAAGGACTTCGTCTATGAGCTGGACGACGTCGTCAAGAGTAGTCTGACGAGGAACGTAGTGGAGTTCGAGCCTTACACTTCTCAACAATTGATGGCTATACTTCAAGATAGGGTGAAGCTGGCTTTTAGGGAGGGGGCCGTGCTCCCTGAGGCATTAGAGGTTATAGCCGATAACGTTGGCGTTGACCGCGGAGGAAATGGCGACGCGAGGCTGGCTCTAGAGTTGTTATGGAGGGCCGGTAAGATAGCTGACGCAAGGGGGAGGGATCACGTAACGCCCGACGATGTGAGAGAGGCTAGTAGCTTCACGCACCCGGCCATTAGAATTGAAGATTTAAAGGACTTGCTAGTTGACGAAAAGATTGTGTTGCTTTCAATAGCTAAAGAGCTAAAGAAGGGGGTCGCTTACTTGAGAATGGGATCCTTAGAGGATAAGTATCGGGGCGAGTGCGAGCTATGGGGGCTTAAGGCTAAAAAACATACACAATTGTGGAAGATGGTCAAGAACTTAGAGAAAATGGGCTTCATAACAACAAAGACCGCGACCCTCGGGAGAGGGAGGACTACGCTAATAGGCCTGCCAACCATACCAGCTTATCTGCTTGAAAAAGAGGTCTCGAAGCTTTTGGTTGAAGAGATTGGAGGAAAAAGTGTTGAGCGTAGAAAACCTACTGGGTTCTAAAGCCAGAATAAGGATATTGAGGGTCTTGCTGGACAAAGAGGAGCTCAATATAACGGCTATAGCCAGAGAGGCAGAAGTCAATTACAAGACAGCTTTGCACCACCTCGAGGAGTTAAAGAGCATGGGCATCATCACTGAAAAGGTCTTTGGCAGAGTGAGGATCTTTAAAATTAACCACGAGGATCCGCGCGTTAAAGCTTTGAAGAATATGTTTAATTCTATTAGCTCTGTTAGTGGTTCGAAATGAGGGCCTTCATGGTTGACGTAACCGATAAAGCAGACGTGTATAGAGAGGCGGAGGCGGAGGGCTTCATAAAGTTAAGGCCTGAGACCTTGAAGAGGATAAGAGAGGGTGGCGTAGAAAAAGGCGACGTCTTCTCGACGACCAACATCGCTGCAATACTGGCAGCGAAGAAGACGGCCGAGCTCTTACCACTTTGCCACCCAATCCCATTAACCAACGTCTCGGTCGAGATGGCTGTCGAGGAAGAGGGGGTAAGGGTTCGTACTTTAGTAAAGGCCGTGGGAAAGACCGGAGTGGAAATGGAGGCCCTACTAGCTACGGCCGTGGCACTGCTCAACGTATGGGACATGGTGAAAAAGTACGAGAAAGATGAGAGTGGTCAGTACCCGTATACCGAAATCGTAAGCATAAGGGTGAAGAGTAAAGTTAAGCGGGAGTCGGGATGAGCGAGGTAGTTAAAGGGCATAGAGAAAAGGCCCCCAAAGAAGTTTCGCTCTATGTTGTAGTAACGAGTGACGTCCTCTACGGCTTATTGAAAAGGGGAGAGGACGTCAGGGAGGAGGATAGCGAGAGGATTAGAAGCATGGCCGAGGCCGAGGGCTACATATTCAAAGGCAGGTCTATAGTCCCTAATGACCCCTTTGCCATCAAACAAGAGATAGAAAGGGTCATTAATGACGTGAGGCCCGATGTGATAATAACGACTGGCGGCACTGGCTTGAGCGATAAGGATGTGACCGTCGAGGTCGTCGACGAGCTTTTCGAGAAGAAGATTCCAGGCTTCGGAGAACTTCTCAGGCTTTTGAGCTATGCCGAGATCGGTAGTGCAGCCATGTTAACGAGGGCAACTGCTGGGGTCTACAAGAAGACCGTCATATTCTCCATACCCGGCTCTCCTCACGCCGTGGAGCTCGCTCTCAGAAAGTTGATACTCCCAGAGGCTCGCCACGTAGTGGCCCATGTGAGGGGTTAGATTTGAGGACGTTAATAGGTGTGGTCGGCTCTGAGAGAGAGGCAAGGCTAAAGCTCATGTGCGAGCTAGGTGCGAAGTTGGCGGACGAGGGTTACAACGTAGCGCTAGTCTTTCATGACGAGCATGAGGCCGCCAAGAGCCTTAAGGTTTTCTTAGTAGCAAATGTGCTGAAAACCTCGACATTCATAGCGGTGAGGTCGAAGTTAAACTTAGACGACATTGAGGGCCTCTTCTCTAGCAAGTGGCATTTAGTACTAGCCGAAGGACGTAAGACTATCCCTCACGTAGTAGCTGCTACCTCCGAAGCCGACGTAAACGACGTAGACTCCAAGAGCATTGCCATAGTGCCCTTAAGCGACAAGGCCCGACGCCTAGCCACCTCTTGGACCAGCAAGGTCGCAGATGTTTATGGGGCAACTAAAGCCATCCAGAAAGTGGTGCTGGAAGACGTCATGAAGCTATTAGCACTAGAGGATTGCGGCAAGTGCGGTTTCAATAGCTGTAGGGATCTCGCCGAGGCCATAGCAAGAGGCGAGGAGAGTCCCATAAAGTGCGTTGAGAGAAGAGAGGGCGTGAGACTCGTGGTCAACGGAGAACTCGTGCCACTGAATCAGTTCACGTCGAAAGTGTTCGTCCAAGTGTTGAGGGGGCTCTTATCGGTATTGAAGGGGGTCCCGAGGGATCCAAGGAGGGTTTCTCTCGAAGTGGAGCTCTATTAGTCGTGCTTTTTCAAAAACTCCGCCATGGATTCGTTGAGGTCCAACCACCGCGAGATGTCACGCTTGGCAAGGCCCGGCGCTTCAAATATCACATGCAAGAAGGGCATGATCTCTGTGCTAGCCTTTCTCTTAGACAAGTGGCACTTAGAGGCTATTCTTTCACATATGGACTCCCTCATGGCTCTCATGCTCTTGGCCTTGGCCAGCAATAATATCTTCTGAGGGAAGCCGTACTTAGTAAATCTATACGGATGTATCTTCGCCATCGCAACTCCCGCCGTCATGAAGTCTATGACGTACTTCAGCAACTCCCATCTCTGCCCCCTGTTCATTCTACCCAAGAAGATGTCAGACCTCGCTAAGTAATAGTACGCTTTAGCGAGCTCTTCTGGATCCGTATATTGCCTCGGTAAGTTCTCGTCTATCCAGAGCATGAGAGTCTCATAGTCGAGCAACGACGAGTTTACTACGTTTCTGGCGTCGTCACATCGTTTCGCGGCGAAGAGCATCCTCAAGACGTCGAACGCTTGGTACTGCCTGTTCCTAGCCCTTAACCACGAGACGTCATTTATCGTCAGCTTCTTTTTGCCTTGGGCCACTGCTTGAAGGTCGTTGACGGCAGACCTCATGTCGCCTTCGGCGAGCTCGGCTATTATCTTAAGGGCCTTCTCGTCAGCCACTATTCCCTCTTTCATGCATATCTTCTTCAAGTGCTTTATTATGGATGTCGACCTTAGGCGCTTGAACTCAATCATTACGGACACCTCCCGAAGGGGTCTCAGTTTTGGATCCCAAGGATCGTTCGCTGCCATGACTATGGGGACTCGCGATTCCTTGATGAGCTCGACTATCGCTTTGACGGCATCCGCCTCACCCGCGCCATAAAGGCCGTCGATTTCATCCAAGAAGATGAGCTTGCCCTTCGAACCATAGAGGCTGACGGTCTTGGACGACTGACCGACAAGCCTCCTCAGCGCTCCTTCAGTCCGCGTGTCGCTAGCGTTCAGTTGGAAGAGCTCATAGCCGAACTCCTTAGCTACGACCTCCACGAGCAGGGTTTTGCCGACGCCGGGAGGGCCGTAAAGCAAGGCCGCTTTTTCGCCTGGCTTCCAGTTCTTTAACCACGAGGTAAAGCTGTCTATGTAATCGGCTTCGCCTACTACCTCCTTTATCTCGGATATTGAGCGGGGCTTGTGCTTCTCAGTCCAAGGGACGTAAAGGGGAGTTGACATGGCTAACCAGCCATTTTCTTGCCCAGCTTAGCCAGCTGAGCCAGGAAGGCCGTGATTTGTATGTCCTCATTGGCTCCTTCAACGAGCCTGTAATCGGTCTCGGCCACTAAGTCTTCTATCTCCATCTTCAAAGGCTCGGGTACGTCGAGCCTGAAGACCTCTGCGTGAACCTGCCTTATTATGTCCGAGCCTGTTAGGCCATAGTTTATCACCAAGTCGTAAACCTTCTGCCTTGCTGCCAAGATGTCACCCTTCAAAGCTAGTTTGAGCATATCGTGGACTTCCGTCGGCCTAGCCCTGCCTGCCACCTTGTAGACCGTCACATCATCAACGGGCCCTCCGTACGCGGCGGCCGCTTGAAGGAGGTTTATAGCCCTCCTCAGATCGCCACCGGCCACGTACCAGATGGCATCTATGCCCTCCTGGGTCAGCTTAACGCCCTCTTGGGAGGCTATGAACTTCAATCGCTCTGCCACGTCCTCTTTCGACAACATCGAGAACCTGAAGATAGCGCAGCGCGACTGTATCGGCTCTATTATCCTCGACCCATAGTTCGCTATCAATATGAACCTCGTGGTCCTCCAGAACATCTCCATTATGCGCCTCAAGCTCCACTGAGCCTCTGAGGTCATGGCGTCGCACTCGTCTAGTATGATGACCTTGAAGGGGACGTCTCCCAAGGCCACGGTTCTGGCGTAGTCCTTGACCCTCTCCCTTATCGTTTGTATGCCCCTCTCGTCAGAGGCATTGAGCTCCAAGACGTTCTGGCGCCAGTTTTCGCCGTAGAGCTCGTAGACTAGACAGAGGGCTGCCGTGGTTTTACCAGTTCCAGGAGGGCCCACGAACAACATGTGGGGGATGTTCTTGTCTTCCACGAACTTCTTCAGCCTCTCGATTATCTCCTTTTGGTTTACGATTTCATCGAGCTTCTTGGGCCTGTATTTCTCGACCCAGAGAGCTGGCAACTCTTCCTTGAAGGCCATATAGCCCTCAGAGTAATTTTTCTCGGCGCCCTCTTATAGGGTTTAGCCGCTACGAAGGAGGGGCCAAGGCTTTACACCTCGAGAGAAGCTTTTTGTGGCGCGAGGTAGGATAAGGGTTGAGAGTGATGGCTACCTCTTTGTGCGGAGAGCCTCTGTACGACGTCGAGAAGGTGAGAGTCAAAGTCTTGAAGAGGGTTCCGGAGATAAGGGTTGGAGAAGAGGTCTTAGGGCCTTTTCCTCAAGATCAAGAGGTGGAAGTAGAGAGGTGGGTTGCCAAGATACTAAAAGAGGGAGGGTACGTCGAGATAGTAGACGAGAAGATGATTGATTTGACGGCGATATCGAAGGTAGCGTGGAGGGAAAGTAGAACGTCTCAAATCGTTCCGCTCGAACCAACATTCTATGTTAAGGCGAGGAATTACCTCAAGTCCTTGGCCGAGAAGGCGAAGGCCAGCCCGGAGGCCTTAAACGAGAAGAGGTTGGCCGAGGTGAAATTGATCGACGTCATTAACTGCAGAATTCAGAAAATCGTCAACTTGGCTTTGACGGGCACTCAACCGCCAAGAGAGGTCCTTGACTGCCTAACCCCGGAAGAGAGAGTGCTGTTTAACGAGGTGTGCGGCCTCATCTCGAGGTGGCGACGGAGCATTAGAGGTGGAGAAAATGGTTGAAGCAAAGCTTCAAGACCCCATAGGGCAATTTGCAGAGTTCTTCAAGTCGTATGCAGATAGCAGGGGTAACTTGAAGTACAGAGAGAGAATACGTAGAATGATAGTCTCAGGCCTCAAGTCCCTCGTAATAGACTTCGACGACTTGTTGTTGTACGACGACAGCTTGGCTAAAGGGGTCGTGGACAGGCCTAGAGAATACGTAGAATACGCGTCCTTAGCGCTTTACGACGCCGTGAAGACGGAGAGCAGGGCCTTCGCCGAAAAGGTCGGCAAGTTCCACGCGCGCTTCAGAGGGGCTGGCGATCTGGTCCCGATAAGGAAGATAAGGGCTGAGCACGTAAACAAGATGATATCCATAGAGGGCATTGTCGTTAGAGCGAGCACCATAAAGCAGAGGCTCATCGAGGGCACGTTCATATGCAAAAACGCCGAGTGCGGGGAGATAATGAAGGTCCCGCAAGACTCTAGGTCTTTCAGTCACCCAACCGTATGCCCTCGATGTGGAAAGAGGGGCCTCGAGTTCAGCCCTGAAAACTCGACGTTTATAGACGTTCAAACTCTCGTCGTCCAAGAGAGGCCTGAAGACGTGCCCTCTGGTCAACTGCCACGCTCGATGGAGGTCCTCGTAGCCGACGACTTAGTCGACAGGGTAAGACCCGGTGATAGAGTCTTGATAAACGGAATCTTATCGGTAAAGCAGGAGCACTCGCCGAGGCTTGGCAGGTTGACCACCTTCACGACATACTTGGAGGCTAACCACATAGAGGTTTCGACCAAAGGCGTCGAGGACGTCGAGATAACACCGGAGGATGAGGAGAAGATAAGGGAGGTCGCCAAGGACCCGAACATCGTAGAAAAGATCGTGAAGTCGATAGCTCCCTCCATCTACGGGATGGAGGAGGTGAAAGAGGCGATAGCCTACATGCTCTTCGGAGGGATCCCCAAGGTCATGCCGGACGGAGTCAAGATAAGAGGGGACCTCCACGTCCTCATAGTCGGGGACCCCGGGACGGCCAAGAGCCAGCTCCTGCAGTACGTGGCCAAGCTCGCGCCGCGCGGTATATACACCTCCGGTAAGGGCTCGACGGCTGCTGGGCTCACTGCGACGGTCGTCAGGGACAAGAACACAGGGGACTTCTTCCTCGAGGCTGGCGCTCTAGTCCTTGCGGATAACGGTATCGCAGCAATAGACGAGATAGACAAGATGCGAGATGAGGATAGGGTCGCCATGCATGAAGCCATGGAACAACAGACCGTGAGCATAGCTAAAGCGGGGATCGTGGCCACGCTCAACGCGAGGACCTCGATCTTGGCAGCGGCCAACCCGAGGTTCGGTAGGTACATGTCTAATAGACCCGTGTCGGAAAACATCAACTTACCCGTTACGATACTGTCACGCTTCGACTTCATATTCGTGACAACGGATAGGCCGAGGAAGGATAGGGATGCTGCTTTAGCTGAACACGTTTTGAGCTTGAGGGCCATGAAGGGCGAGCCCTTAGCCCCCTTTTCTCCAGACTTCCTCAGAAAGTACATAGCCTACGCCAGGAAGAACGTAAAGCCAAGGCTGACTGACGAGGCCATAGAGAGGATAAAAGAGTACTTCCTCAGCCTGAGGGAAAAGGCGACCGAGGATAGCCCGGTACCAATCAGCGTGAGGCAATTGGAGACCCTCGTGAGGGCTGCTGAGGCGAGGGCCCGCATGGCCCTTAGGAGCGAGGTCACGGCAGAAGACGCCGAGGCAGTGATCAGGCTTATGGATCACTACTTGAAGACCGTAGGGTGCGATGCAGCCGGAAGGCCCGACATAGACGTGATAATGACGGGGAAGCCGAGGAGCGTGCAACAGAGGATGGCGAGGATAGTAGAGATAGTAGAGGAGCTTCAGAAAGAGCTTCAGGGAGGGCCCGTCAGCAAAGATCTAATACTGGAGAGGGCAGAGAAGGAGGGCATCGACAAGGCTTTTGCTGAGAGGACCCTCAAGCAACTCTTAAGTGAGGGATTGCTCTTCCAGCCCCGCGACGGCTATTACAAGAAGGTCTGAAGTCTTCTGCAGGTGAAGGGAGATCGAAGTAAGCGCCTTAGACGTGCCCGACGGGATAAAGCAGGTGCTAATTAGGAGGGGCATTAGAGAGCTTTATCCCCCTCAAGAGAAGGCCATTAGGGCTGGCCTCTTAAAGGGCAAGAGCTTAGTCGTTTCCGCTCCAACGGCTTCAGGGAAGACCCTCATCGCCGAGCTTGCGATAACCAAGAGAGTGGTGGAAGAAGGGGTCAAAGCCCTGTACTTGACACCTCTAAGAGCTCTCGCCTATGAGAAGTGGCTAGAATTCAAGGACTATGAAGAGAGAGGGTTGTTGAGAGCTGCCGTCACGACGGGCGACTACGACAGCGACGATAAGTGGTTGAGCAATTACGACGTCATAGTCTGTACCAATGAGAAGCTCGATAGCCTGATAAGGCATAAGGCCTCGTGGCTCGATGAGGTCAAGGTCGTAGTTTCGGACGAGGTGCACCTAATAAACGACCCGGAGAGAGGGCCGACGCTGGAGGCAGTCCTAGCTAGACTAAGGGGACGCTCAGAGGACCTACAGGTAGTGGCCCTGAGCGCCACGATAAACAACGCTGAGGAGATAGCCAAGTGGCTTGGAGCAGAGCTCGTTGAAAGCGATTGGCGACCCGTGCCTCTAAAAATGGGCGTTTGCGTGGGCAATAGGATCACCTTTGATAACGGCGAAGAGCACGTATTTGAGAGGATAACGGGCGACTCGATAATAGACATGGCTTTAGAAGTCGTGAAAGGTGGAGGTCAATGCCTCATATTCGCCAACACACGTCAAAACGCTGTAAGGTATGCCAACAAAGTGTCGAGATATCTGGAGCCTTACGTAGACCCTAAGGGAGTCAGGGACCTCTGCGAGGAGATGGAGGAGGGCGAGGAGGCCCCCATAGTAAACGAGGAGCTGGCGAATTTGATTAAAAGAGGGGCGGCTTTCCACCACGCAGGCCTCTCAGCGAGGCAGAGGAAAATAATTGAAGAGGGTTTTCGGGGCTTCAAGATAAAAGTCGTGTGTTCAACGCCCACTTTAGCCGCAGGAGTTAACTTGCCAGCTCGAAGAGTCATAATTCAAGACTACAGGAGGTATGAAGTAGATCGCGGGTTCTACAGAATCCCGGTCTTGGAGTTTCACCAAATGGCCGGTAGGGCTGGGAGGCCGCAGTACGACGAGTACGGAGAGGCCGTAGCCGTCGCGAGAACTGAGATGGAGGCTTATGACGTCTTTACTCACTACATAAAGTCAAAGCCCGAAAATATAACCTCGCAGTTAACGAACGAGGCATCGCTTAGGAAGCACGTGCTGGCAACGATAGCTTCAATAGATGATGCGACATTAGACGACGTCCGCGACTTCATATCGAAGACCTTCTACGCCCACCAGTTCACCCCCCTAGGTGCCATGCTCAGCGTTAAGGGCATCCTGAAGTTCCTCGAAGTGGAGGGCTTTATCGTCGTTGAGGGAGATGTGCTGAAGGCGACTAAGCTCGGCCGCAGGGTGTCGGAGCTCTACATAGATCCTCTATCGGCGGTAACGCTGTTGAGGTACTTGAGGAAGCTGAGGAGGGAAGCAACGCTCAAGTACTTGCACTTGATATGCAAGGTCCCTGAGGTGCCTAAGCTCCACATCAAGAGGGGGGAGAGGGAAAAACTTGCCTCCTTCGTCCTAGAGAGTGATGAGGTATTGTCAGATGACGAGGAAGACTTGATCACCGTGATGTCCGAGGTCAAGACCTCTCTCCTCCTATACGACTGGATAAACGAGGTCCCCGAGAATGACATAGTACTGAGGTATGACGTAGGGCCAGGAGACATATACGCGCTAACTCAAGTAGCAGAGTGGATATGCCACGCGGCCAGCGAAATAGCTAAGGTGATGGGTTTCACGGCCCACGCTCAGAGGCTTAGCGCTTTGGTCCCCAGGATAAGGTGGGGGGCAAAGGAGGAGTTATTGGAGCTGCTACAGCTCGAGGGCATAGGGAGGGTTAGGGCCAGGATCCTGTACCAACGAGGATACAAGGGGCTCAAAGACGTCGCGGAGGCTAAGCTAGCGGACCTGATAAAGCTACCAAAGATAGGGCCGAGGGTGGCGCAGAAAATCATAGACCAAGCGCAGAAGCTTTTGAGGCGGAGTAGTGGGGCCGGGGGGATTTGAACCCCCGATCACCAGCGTTCCGTGAAGTTGGGGACTTCTCCCCAGGCTGGCATCCTAGTCCAGGCTAGACTACGGCCCCCCTTTAAGGTTGGAGTTTGGAAAGGCTATTTATCTCTATTTCGCTTGGCGTAACGAAGCTTAGCACATTCTTGAAGGAGTTTTCGGACGGATTCCTCTTGTACTCTCGCAAGGCCTTAATGGCCTCCTCCTCGTCGAAGAGGGCCCCCAGCTTCTCCCGCACGAGGGCTGAAAGGTCCGTCTTGGACAAAAAGAGATAGCTGAAGAGCGAGGACACGTTGGCTGGCCTCCTGCTCCTGCTCGAGCTGCCGAAGTCCATTATCACGGGCTCAAGGCATGACTTCACGATCACGTGCCTGTGAGCTCTCGAGAGCTCTCCGTGGTCTAGGCCGAGGACGTCGAGCCTCCTGCACTGCCTCAACAAGTCAATCACCACTCTCTTGAGCTCAGCCCCGCTGGCGAGCCTGACGAATTCATCTATGTGTCGGCCCTCTACTATGTCCATCACTATAAAGTCCTCACTGAAGCAGTAGACCTTGGCCCCAACCCCGACGCTGTTTGCCAACCTTTGGTTCTCACCTTCGATGATCAATGTTTTGACATGCGAGTCGACCCTCCTGATTTTGAGGGCGACTTGCGCACGGTCCATCAAGGCCTTGACCACGACGCTGTCGCACCCCTTGCCTAAGACTTTAAGCCCGTTAACCCTTTGAGGGCCGTCGAGCAAAATCCCCGTCACTCCAAGAGAGCTGAGCTGCCGAAGCCTTCGCCTAAGCTCTTCTTCGCTGGGTTTCGGAAAACACAACAAGTAAAAGAGGCGCTGATCTGTAAGGCCGCTGTTGATGGTTATGAGAGTAGTGCCTGTAGCCAATGCGGAGAGCCCCTTAAGAAAGACTTTAAGAAGCGCCTATACTCACTCTTCTTTCCTTCACAAGCGTCGAGCACCTCTTCGTTCAAAAATACGCGAAACCCCTCCCTCAGTGCCTCAGCGAAGTCTTTGCTCAGCTCGGCTCTGTGGACGTTGTCCTTTATGAACGAGACGGCGTCGCTCGCCCTCTTCGTCGTTAGCACGAATAATTTGTCGCCCTCGACGTAGGGCCCCGCCACGGTCGAGGGCGAGGAGGCGTGCTTTTGAACGAACCTGATAACGTCATCGACGGACGTGATCGGCGGGCCCGTGTGCTTGATCGTGGGAGTTATCACCCTGCTCTCGAGCTCGACCAAGAGCACCACTTCCCTCTCGTCGTCCGACCAAGCCGACCACCTCAAGACCTTAAACCCCTCCTGCTCCAGCAACTTTACGATGCCGTTGCATGAACGCCTTATCTGCCCCCACAATATGTCTGGCGGGGATGGCTTTAGAGTCGTGGCTATGGCGAGGAGAGTCGTCCTGCTCTTCTCTACGTAGTCCCTTAGGTCCTCCTTCGTGGCCTCGGTCAGCAGGCGCTCCTCGGGCTCAAAGAAGACTTTGCTTGGCTTCAGGAGAAAGAGCATGGAGGCGAGCATGAAGAGGGAGAGCTTTTCGAGGGACAGGGCCGCAGCCACGTTTCTGTTCTTGTCGATCGGATCCACGACGACCAGGGGGCTATTGAAGACCTTGAGCGCTTGTTGAGGGTCTTCGTAGTGCTTGGCTACGTCTATAAAGGTCGAGAAGGGCCTCCAATGCCTAGCGGCCTTCAAGAGCCCTAGAAAGGAGCCGTATCGCAATATTAAGAGCTCGCAAAGGTAACCCGAAAAGCCAGACACCTTTATCTCGGCGCCATAGGCGCCTATCCCCTTCAAGAAGCCCTTTAGCAGTCGAACCTCGGTCCTCAATCGATCGTCAAACCTCTCGTTTATAAAGCGGGTGTGCAAAGGGGTCCTGTCGACGGCGGTCAGGGGCCTTCCGCTTTTCGGGTCGAATTCGCTGCATGGCACTATGTCGACGGCGTAGCCCTCCACGAAGGCCCTTATGTAAGGGTGCTCGGCGTAGCACTCCATGTAATTGTCCCCAGCCGCTCTCTTCGCTATATCGAGCCCTAAGGTCTTGACCTCCGCCAAGGGGGTCGTCTTCGGGAAGACTATGAATATGTCTATGTCCCTGTCACCGCTGATCCAAGTGTCCTTAGCCACGGAGCCTTGAACTTCGGCCCTCGCGTCCACGCCCATCTCTTTACAAATATCGGATATCTTCGTTATGAACGAGCGAACTATTCTGTTTACCGTTCGGCGCTCGTGGTCTTTGGGCGTGAGCTCTTCTAATACATCGGAGAGCAGCTTTTCCAGCCTGTCGTCGTGCATAGGCCTTTAAGTCACCCTTTCACCTCATAAAGGGTCTCGTATATTGGGCCCCTTGGGGTTAGTGTGCTCTTCTTGAGCCTTATCGCTTTGACCTCTTGAGTGCCCAGCTCCACGTCCTTCAAGCTCGCGATCACCTTCCTTAATGCGTAGCCAGAGAACTTCACCCTCGCTATCGTTATGTGCGGGACGAATTCCTCTTCAGATTCAAGTCGTAAGGGTATCGCCTGGAGCTTCGGCCTCAAGGCTCTATATATCGCCTGAACCTCTTCAAACCCCTGCGTCACGCCGACCCATACCACGCGCGGCCTCTCCTGCGAGGGAAAGGCTCCGAGCCCTTGAAGCTTTATGGTGAAGGGCTTGAATGGTATGCTTGACATGACCTCTTGAACCCTCTCGACCACTTTAGGCGGCTGTTCCCCTAAGAAGAACAGCGTCAAGTGGAGGTTCTCGGGCTCTACGGGCTTTATCCTCGAGCCTCCGGTCTCGAGCTCCTTCTGTATGTTAACTATTTTATTCACTATCTCAGGGTTATCCACGTCTATGGCTATGAAGCAGCGAATAAGGTTCGAGGACAAGCTTAACCCTCCAACAGGCGTTTTATGGCGCCGGCTATCGCCTTTGCCACAGTGACCTTCGAAGTCTGGCTCTCTATAGTGTCCGTGCTTATTACCTCCTCAACTCCGGCGGCCGCCAGCTTTTCGAGGGCGTTAGCGGCGTAGAGGCCGTGCACGCACGCCGCTATTACTCTCCTCGGATTGCCCTTGAGGATTATCCTCGCGGCGTTGACTATTGTACCCCCAGTGCTTATGATGTCATCAACTATTACTACGTCCCTGTCCTTGACGGCTAGCGTCTTCTCCTCAGTCGTTACCTCGCCGGACTTGAGGTCCCTCTTCTTCTCGAGAAAGGCGGCCTCGCCGTTAATTAGCCCAGCGACCCTCTGCGCATCTGGGTATCGCTTCTTGTCCGGCGATAGCACTAAGGGGTCCCTCAAGTTGAGCGACGCCAGATAACCGGCTATTTCGGGAAAGGCGTCGATGCTCAAGGCCTTTATCTTGTCGAAGTAGCCTAGCACGAGCTCGCTATGGACGTTAACGGTCACGAAAAAGCTAGCACCTACAGCCTCTATCGCCTTTGCGATTATTTTAGAGCTCAACGCTTCGTGGGGTAGAAAGACCTTGTCTTGTCTCGAATAGGCGAAATATGGAACTACAGCGGTAACTTTCGAGGCTCCGGCTCTCCACGACGCGTCAATTAACTGCAGGAGCTCCATCACTCTTTTATCTTGAGGAGGTGAGCAGGACTGAACGACGATGGCTACTTCCCCTTTAAGGTCATCCTCTACCCTTATGTACGACTCGCCGTCAGGGAAGACCTTATAGCTGACCTTCGCCACTTGATAGCCGCAAACTTCCGCTAACCGTTGCGTGAGCAGCGGAGATGATGGTCCGGGAATTAACAGTGGCATTACTTACCCTCCAAACCTACTTTGCGCAAAGAAGAAAAATGTTTTTCCCAAGGACCTATAAGAGGCTGTGGTGCCCTACTTGGACGGCTTGAAGAAGATCAACGTCAGGATCGGTGGCATTGTCGATCTCTCAACGATCGACTGGCCTTCGAGATTGTGTAGCGTGGTGTTCTTCTCAGGGTGCAATTTTAGGTGTCCATATTGTCAGAACGGGAAGTTAGTAAATCCAAGTTATGGTAAGTGCTTGGAGGTCAAAGAGGTCGTTGAGCTGATCATGAGGAGCAGACCGTTGATCGAGGGCGTTGTGATAAGTGGTGGCGAGTGCACTTTACAACCCGAGGGGCTTGCACTCCTCTGCCAGAGGCTGAAGAGAGCGGGCTTGGTCGTCGGTGTAGACACTAACGGTTCGATGCCCCATGTATTAGATGAGCTCCTCCGAGAAAAGCTCGTCGATAGAGTAGCCATTGACGTAAAGGCGCCATTTGAGCCTAAGATCTATGAGGAGGTCGTGGGCTTGCCAGGCCGAGGAGAGGACGTAGTCAGGAGCGTCGAGAGGTCCCTCGACTTGCTCCTAAAATCCGGCATAGAGGTCGAGGCTAGGTTTCTCGCGGTCCCGAACATTACTAATAACGTGAACTACGTGAGGGAGGTGGCAAAGAAGATACGCGGAGTCACGAGGTTTGTAATTCAACAATTCAGGCCCGAGGCCGATCTCCTCGACCCCTCTCTCAAAGGGCTGAAGCCGCCTACTAGACGAGAGCTCCTAGCGCTGGCACGAGCAGCATTAGAAGAGGGCTTATCCGACGTCTACATAAGGACGAAGGAGCACGGGCTCGAGAAGGTAGGAGGGTAAGGTGGAAGGGCGAGGGTGCTTTGCGTAGGCTGATATGCTTAACAGGTATGCCGGGAGCAGGCAAAACCATCGCTGCGGAGGTAGCTAGGGACTTGGGCTTAAAGGTCTACTCGATGGGCGATGTCGTGCGCGAGGAGGTTCTGAAAGAGAGAGGAGCTCTGTCTTGGGGCGACGTGAAGAGAGCGATGTTTGAGATCAGGGAGAAGGAGGGCCCTAGGGCCGTCGCTAAAAGGGTCTTGAAGGCGATGATGAAGGAGGACTGGGACGTAGCAGTAGTTGAAGGCGTGAGGAGCTTGGAAGAGATCGAGGAGTTCAAGGCGGTCGGCGAAGTAACAGTCTTAGCGATACACAGCTCCCCCACGGATAGATACGAGAGGTTAAGGAGAAGGGCGAGGGAAGGGGATCCGAGGAGCTTTGAGGAGATGAGAGAGCGCGACTTGAAGGAGCTTTCGCTGGGCTTGGGGGACGTAATAGCCTTGGCAGATTACGTGATAGTCAATGACGGCACTCTGGAGAGCTTCAGAGAAAGGGCAAAGGAACTGCTGTTGAGGTTGGTGAGGGGGATATAAAGGTGAAGATTACGGTCGAAGCTGAGATAAGGCCGACAGAGGACGAGGAGAAGGTGAAGAAGGCGATCCTCAACTTCTTCACTCCCTCCAGCATAAGGGTGGAAGATAGGGGGCGGGAAAGGGTCCTCATAGCAGAGGCTGAAAGAGCAGAGGCCCTTCAGAGGTTGCATTTGAAGTTGAGGGAGCAGAGGATCTTGGATGCCGCGAGGTCCATGATCATGAGGTGGTCAAGCGAGGATAAGGTCGTGTTTTACCTTCACAAGCAGGCGGCCTTCATGGACCGCATAACGTTTTGTTCACCAGAAGGAGAGTCGCCCCTAGGGCCCATCAAAGTCGAGATACTTGAAACCGACGTAAAAGCCGTGATAGACTGGCTCGCTCCGCCGACTTCAAAGGGCAGGCCTCTATTCGAGAAGGGGCCCCCTCGGTGATGGACGTGAAGATTTACCTGTCTTCCCTGGCCGGCATCCTCAGACCACTAAAGAGCTTTTTACTGAAAGCCGTAGAGCTGGGCTTCAACAATATAGAGATCCTCGACGAGTGGGGCCATAAACTCAATGATAAGAGGAGGCGAGAGCTCTTAGAGCTAAAGAGGAGCTATTCTCTGAACTACATCATCCACGCACCTTATGACGGCATAAACATATCAACGCCCCAGCGCTCTTTGAGAAAGGCGGCTTTAAAGCTCATAGAAGCGTCTATGCAAGACGCGCGATACCTTGATGCGAGGCTAATAGTATTGCACTCCGGCTTCAAGTCTCCTTTAGACTTCATAAAGCCTAAGACGACGTGGAGGGTATTTCTGGACGCCCTGAAGGAGATAGACAGGCTCGCCAACGACTTAGACATCTACGTAGGAGTTGAGAACATGCCCTCAGGAGGGATCGCGCTAATCGAATCTTGCGATGAGGCCTTAATGTTGATCGAAGAATTGCAAGTCCTAGAGAGGATAAGGTTAACGTTGGACGTTGGACACTCGAACACGGTCGGCGCCCACGAAGCCAGGAACTACCTCTTAAAGGCTGGTGATTACCTACTTCACCTGCACATACACGACAATAATGGCAAGAAAGACGAGCACTTAGCGGTGGGCTCTGGTACGATCAATTGGGCCTCGATAATGCCTTTAATAAAGAGGCTCAAGCTCTTGGGCGGACTGTCGATAGAAGTCATGAACTTCAAGGACGCAAAGAAGAGCTTCGACGCTGTCGTCAGAATGATAAGCTAGTCAGCCCACTTCAGCTCTATGCTCATGAAGTCCTCGGCGATCACCGTGTTCTCGAAAATCTTTTTGGCTTGAGAAAGCAACAGAGAAGGGTCTTCGTATCTCGGACTTATGTGAGTCAACACGAGTCTCTTGACGTTGGCTTCGAGAGCTATGCTAGCGGCTTGGCCAGCGGTCGAGTGGAGCTCGCTGATAGCCCTGTCTTGGAGCGTATCGTCAAACGTGGCTTCGTGAATCAACAAGTCTGCGTCCTTTGAGGCTTCCACCACCTCGTGCGTCGGAGCCGTATCCCCGCTATACACGATCTTTAGGCCTTTACGAGGGGGGCCCAAGACGTCCTCAGGCCTTATCTCGCGCCCACCAATCACCACGGTCCTACCCTCTTGAAGGGCCTTCCAGAGAGGGCCTTTGGGGACCCCAAGCTCTTCAGCTTTTTTAGAGTCAAACTTCCCAGGCCTCGGCTCCTCCACCAAGGCGTATCCGTACGATTCTTCGGTATGCTTCACCTTAAAAGCCAATATCTTAAAGCCCCTGCCCTGATACACCGTGCCCTCAGAGACCCTATGGACTATCACGTCAAAGGAGGGGCTAAAGTTGAAGAGCCCCTTCATGTACTCAATGAAAGACTGAAGCCTCGAGGGGCCATAAATCTCGAGGGGGTCCTGCCTGCCAGTCAAGGACAACGACATCAAGACCCCGGCTAGGCCTAATACGTGGTCCGCGTGCATGTGCGTTACAAAGATCTTAAGTTTCTTCCTCAGGCCTAAGCCAGCTTTCACCACCTGGCGCTGCGTCCCCTCGCCGCAGTCGATGAGGAACTGCTCGCCATCCCTAATGACCATTATCGAAGGGAGGGATCTACGCTTAGTCGGTATGCTTGCCGAAGTCCCTAAAAATATCACCTTTATCAATGTGTCACTTCCTTTTCACATTTTTCTTAGAACCGTTATCCTCCTAGTTAAAGACTTGTGGACCCTCATCTCGTGCTGCTCTACTAAGGCCATGGAGCTCGGGACCTTTATGTCCGTGAGCCAAGCTGGATGCGCAAAACATAGGTATCCTCCCTTTTTGAGTAAGCCCTCGCTTTGGCACAGAAGACTGTTCACCAGGTCTTCTAATAAGGCTCTTTTAAGCGACGTCGACCTGCCGTAAGGAGGATCGGTCGCTATACTGTCCACAGACCCTTCGGCGATCGGTAATCTGCGCGCATCGCCTCTAATCACTCCAACAACATCACACTTCAATGATTTTAAATTCCTCAACGCCCCGTGGCACATTTCGTCATCGATGTCGAGGCCTATTACTTGGCAACCCACCATACTGGCCTCAATGGAGAAGCCCCCAGTGCCGTTAAACGGGTCTAAGAAGATTGAGCCCCTTTTTGGCCTGGCGAGGTTTACGAGGGCCCTGCAGATCCTCGGCTCGAGACTTCCCGGATGAAAGAAGGGGCGATAACGCGGCCTCCTGAGGTCGTAAGCCCCCCTATCAACCTCAAACACCTTGACCCCAAAGTAAAAAGACTTAGCCAATACCCCTCGAAGCACTACATCGGGGCTTCTTAAGTTGACTTTCGTGTTCTTAGTTCTTTCGAGGACCATGGCCCCAAGCCTCCTCTCAAGCTCTAGGGAGCTAGCGTTAATTGAGGGAGATTTTTTGGAGACCCTTATGGCCATAGTCTTGCCTTCAAGGAAGCTGAAGTCCACGTCTTTTAAAGACCTTTCGATTTCGGCGAGGTCGGCTTCGCACTTGAATAATAGCTTGATCCCCTCGAGAGTCATGGCGAGCCTTTCTTTCAATGAGGCACAAATCTCAATGTCGTCGACTTCGAAGACCATTATCGGTGGGTCGACTTCGCATATTTTAAAGCCGTGCCCCTTAGCTTCTAGAACTGCCTTCGCCTCTGCGGCTGGCAGAGTTTGGTGTTCTTTTGACAGTATTAGCAAGAGCTTGTGCACGCGAAAAACAAGCGCATAAAGCTCTATTAAGCTTATGAGGCCTCAAGAAAGCTTAAATTGACGTGACCCCATTTATGGCAAGGGGATTATTACGGTTAAGTGTCCTGAATGCGGCGGAGACTTTCTCTACAATAGGCACTCACAACGATATATATGCGAGAGCTGCGGCCTAACAATGACGAGGGAGGAGTATAGCTCTGTAACCAAGAAGAAGGCTGACAAGTCCGAAGAGAGAAACTCTTGGAGAAAGGAATACCTTAAGTGGTGGCTGAGCAAGAAGAGCTGACAGAAGGAGAAGGAAGGCCCATGTTCTACGTCTATTTCGTCGGTACGGCTGGTTCTGGAAAGTCGACGTTAGTTGACGTGTTCTCGAGGTGGCTTAGGGAGCACGAGCAAGACGTCGTGACAGTTAACTTAGACCCGGGGGCCAAGTGGCTACCATACGGACCCGACGTCGACGTTAGGGACTACATAAGCTTTGAGAGGGTCATGACCGAGCTTTCCCTGGGACCCAATGGTGCGTTCATCGCGTGTGCCGACATGATTGCTAATTTTGCCGAGAAGCTAAAAGAAGAGGCCGAAAAAGACAATCCGAACTACATATTGGTGGACACACCAGGTCAGATGGAGCTTTTTGCCTTCAGAGAGGCCGGCAGGGCCATAATGTCGACGTTGTGCTCAGATAGGACTGCGGTCGTCTATTTAGTCGACGCGAGCTTCCTCAAGAGGCCAAGCAGTCTTGCTGCCTCCCTCTTGCTCTCGGCATCCGTCCACTTCAGCCTCTTGAAGCCACAGATATGCGTATTGTCGAAGTCGGACATACTAACTAAGAAGGACCGCGAAGTTGTTGTGAGGTGGTTTGATAACGTAGAGTACATATGCGAAGTGCTGAGCCAAGAAGAGAGCGCCATGCTCAGCGACTTCAGTCGAAGCATAATGCAAGTTCTGACCGAGCTTGAAAGCCTAACAAACATAATCCCCGTATCCTCAATAACCGGTGAAGGTGTGGACGAGCTGTTTGGTGAGTTGCAGAGGATATTTGCCGGAGGAGGAGAGGAGTTCGTCGACGTTGGTCCCTTTAGGGTCGACGAGGCTTGGCAGTAAAAGGGCGGTGTCATGTTTGAATGGAGCGCCTAGAAAGGGCTATGAAGGCGAAGAGGCCAAGGAAGAGGCGACGTTAAGGAGCGAGCTGGGTAGAGTCAGGGAAGAGCTCAGCTCTTTGTACAAAGACCTCGAGGACAAGAGAGCGCAAAAGGAGAGGCTGGGAAGGGAGATGGCAAGTCTTAGGCAAGAGATCGAGAAGTTGAGAGGAGAGGCATTGACTAAGAGGGAGGAGATCCTAAAGAAGAGAGAGGAGTTGAGGGAGCTGAAGAGAGAGATCGAGGAGCTGAAGAGAGAGGCGAAGGTCCTAAGGTCTAAGCTCGGACGCAGGGAGCCCGAGGAGCTAAAGAAGACGCTAGACGAGCTAGAGTGGACGTACCAGACCTCGTCTCTAAGCCTCGAGGAGGAGAAGAGGGCCGTGAAGCTTATCGAGGAAGTCAGGCTCTTGGTTTTCATAGCCGAGAAACTTAAGGAGAAAGAAAGTAAATTGCGTGAAAGGGAGGAAAGACGCCTTCACTTGGTGGAAGAAGTGAAAAGACTTGTCGAGGAAGTAAAGAAGCTTGGAGAACTGATCGCAGAGATGAGAAGGAGAGTCAAAGCCTTAGCGCAGAGGAGAGAAGAGGTCAAGAGGAGCGTCAAGGAGGTCGTAGAGAAGATCGCAACATTAAAGAGGAGGAGGGATGAGCTCAAGGAGAGGCTTAGGGACCTCCTGAGGAAAAAGAGGGAGGCAGAAGAGGAGGCTTTAGCGAGGAGGGTCGAGGAGGAGGTCAAAAGACTTATCGAAAGAGAGGAAGAGCTCGAGAAGATTTATGAGAAGATGCTGGAAGACCTTAAAATGGGGAAGAGAATAAAGCTGTAAGTGTTCACCATGAGGGTCTCTCCTTTCGGAAAGAGGTTATTGGTACTGTATGTCGATAGGGATGGGGACATAAGCAACGTCACGGGGATTGAGACCCCTATCATTGGCAGAGAGGCCAACCTTAAGGCCGCCATGGACTTCATATTAAGAGTCCCCGAGGAGGCAGACGCAAATGCGCTCTTCGCGGCAATAAAGCTCTACGACGAGCTCTTAAAGGAGGGCTTTGAGTGCGAGCTAGCCACGGTTGCTGGCGTTAGAGAGGGTGGTGTTAAAGCGGACATGAAGATAGCTGAAGAGGTCGATAAGATCCTCGAGAGGCACAACGCCGATGGGATAATATTTGTAAGTGATGGAGCCTCTGACGAACGCGTCGTACCGATCCTCCAAGCCAGAGTTCCCATAGTCTCGATAAACAGAGTGTTGGTGAAGCAGATGAGGCAACTAGAAGATACATATTCTCTCTTTGTCAAATATTGGAAAGACCTCGTCGAGAACCCTCGTTACTCCCTTTACCTCTTGGGCCTGCCGGGAATATTTTTAATCATTTTAGCGATGTTGGTGACCATAGGCTATGCGCACTATGCTGGAATTGCTCTGCTGTTGATAATGGGGCTCACGATGATCGTCAAGGGGTTTAATTTAGACAAGCGATTATCCCACGGCTGGTCCACGGCACCAGTTTTGTTCTTCGGCTCCTTCATCGCAGCGATGGTCTTAATCGTAGCGTTATATTTGGGGGCCTCTGCTGTTGTTTCGGCAGTAAACAAAGAGCCTTTCTTAGCCAATGCGTTCAACATTGGGGCGCTTACGGGGATCTTTCTCATAAACCCGAAGAGCTACGACCCCCTAGCGTATGACATTACAACAATTGATTTGATAGTGATAGCAACAGTGATAGTGATAATTGCGAGGGGGCTACATAAGCATTTGTCGGGTGGACAAAAAATATGGCACGAAGCCGTATCAGCAACATTTTGCCTTCTACTAAGGCAACCGCTTATAGAGATGTCGTTACTTCTCTTAGATCCCCGGAGGTCGCCTATCGTCTTCGCCACGTGGACTGCTGCAACGGTGATCATCGCTGTGACGCTCACGGCATTCTTCATCGCCTACGAAAGGTTAAAGCGATAACTAGCCCTTATGAAATGAAGCCTGAGCGCGTGGGTGTGGTCTGATGGGCGGTCGGAGGAGAAGGAGAAAAGTTATCAGAAAGGTCGTGCGCAAGCCGCCAAAAGTATTTAGATGTCCAAGTTGCGATACGATAAGCGTGACCGTAAGCGTTGAGGACGATGAAGTGGTGATTTTATGTTCTAATTGCGGCCTAGTGCTGAGAATGGGAAGGATGAAGAACTACGAACCGGTCCACTACTACAACGTTTTTATCGACAGGTACTATTCAGGCGAGCTAAGCGTTAAAGGTGAAGGGGTTGAGGGTAGAGAAGTATCTCAATGACGAGATAGAGGCTAAAGGGTCAATTCACCTGTCGTTGCTCGACCCCGAGAAGTCGGACCTCGCAGAGGCCGCTAGGCTCGCTAAAATAATAGAGGGAGCCGGGAGCTCCGCCATAATGGTTGGCGGTAGCCTCAACGTTGATGAGAGAGCGATGGATGAGACCATAAAGGTCATCAAAGAGAACTGCAGCTTGCCCGTCATAGTCTTCCCCAGCAACATCAACACCATAAGCCGCTACGCTGATGCCATATGGTTCATGTCACTCCTAAACTCCATGAACCCGTACTTCATAATAGGCGCGCAGGTACAAGGCGCGGCCATAATTAAGAAGTATGGCCTCGAGGTCCTGCCCATGGCTTACATAGTGGTAGGCGATGGCGGGACCGCGGGCATAATAGGCCAGGCGAGGCCCCTACCTCCACACAAGCCGGAGGTCATAGCCCTCTACGCACTCGCTGCGCAGTATTTGGGCATGAGGTTCGTGTACATAGAAGGAGGCTCTGGCGCTCCTGAGCCCGTACCGCCAAGCACCGTGAAGTTCGTAAGAAATTACATTGACGTGAGGCTTATCGTGGGCGGAGGGATAAGGAGGAGAGACCAGGCCGAGGCCTTGGCCGAGGCAGGGGCCGATATAATCGTTACCGGGACGATCCTAGAGGAAGGCGACGCAGAGCGCAAGCTAAGGGACGTAGTAAGCGGAGTGCTCGCAGGAGGGAAAAAGAGGAAGGGGCTCTAAGAGGACTTCTTCTCTCGATACCTTGGACAATAAGCCTTTATGACCCCAGGGTCTAAGCGCTTCCACTCAGATTCAGGTATGTACTCGCATAACAAGTTCCACGCTATCTCCAGCGTCGTGTCAAGGTCTCTGTTCTCGTAGACGCCCTGGTTTATGAAGCGCCTTTCGAAGGCGTCTCCAAAGGCCAAGTAAGCCCTATCGCGCTCAGTCAAAGCCTCCTCTCCTATCACCGCCACGAGGCTTCTCAGGTCTACGGCCTCGCTGTAGCAATAGTAGAGCTGATCGCTCAATTGCTGGTGGTCTTTCCTCGTGTACCTCGTGGCCTCCTTCATCAGCCTGCTAAGCGACGGGAGGGGGTTCATTGGTGGGTATATACCCTTGCGATGCAACTCTCGGCTCAGTATGAGTTGCCCCTCGGTTATGTATCCCGTTAGGTCGACGACTGGGTGAGTTATGTCGCCTCCGGGCATCGTGACCACGGGGATCAGCGTTATAGAGCCTTTTCTTCCATGAATCCTCCCACACCTCTCGTAGATCTGGGCTAGCGACGTGTAAAGGTAGCCGGGATAGCCTCTCCTACCAGGTACCTCTGCCCTCGCCGCGCTTATCTCTCGAAGCGCTTCGCCGTAATTTAACATATCCGTCATTATCACCAGCACGTGCATGTCATACTCATAGGCCAAGTACTCCGCAGTCGTCAGTGCCACGTGAGGAGTTATTACTCGCTCGATGGCTGGGTTCTCAGCCAAGTTTAAGAACGTCACGAGCCTCTCGATAGCCCCCGTCCTAATGAACTCGTTCCTGAAGAACATAGCTTCTTCAGCTGTTATCCCGATGGCTGCGAAGACTATTGCGAACTCCTCTTCCTTGCCCGGAATGGTAGCTTGGCGCGCTATTTGCGCAGCTATTATGTTGTGAGGTAAACCCGCTTCTGTGAACAGGGGGAGCTTCTGGCCTCTGCTGAGAGTGTTCATGCCGTCTATGACGCTAATCCCCGTTTGGATAAACTCCTTGGGGTACTCGCGAGCAGATGGATTTATCGGCGAGCCGTAGACGTCGCGCTCCTCTTCAGGTATTATCGGTGGGCCTCCGTCTATTGGTTGGCCCTTACCGTCGAATATCCTCCCGAGCATGTCCATGGAGACTGGCACCTTTAGTGTCTCTCCTAGAAATGTAACCGCCGTCTTATCGACGTCGAGCCCGCTTGTGCCCTCAAAAACCTGGACAACAGCGTAACCCTCGGCGCTTTCTAAGACAACCCCGGTCCTGACCTCCCCTGTCCCCGCCTCGATCTTGACGAGCTCGTTGTACGCGGCGTCGTCGACGCCCTTCACCATCAATAAGGGACCTGCTATCTCGCTCACGGTCCTGTACTTCCTGGCCTTAAGCGCTGACAAGGGGATCGACACGCGAGCCACCCCTTATGCCACTAAAACTTTTCGACTTTTTATTAAGGAGCCCACCTGCTCGTCTATTTTTCTCATGATTTCCTCTATGGTCTCTTTGACTTTGTCGTAGGGCGTCAGCTTCATCCTAGCCAAGTCCTCTTTAACGGGCAACCTCAATATCTCGCTCAACGTGACGCCGCTCGAAATAGCCTCCTTCACCTTTCTGTTGAAGTGGAGTATCGCCTTGAGCATTAGGTACGTCTTCTCCATCGGGCAGTAAGTGTCTATCGGGTGATATGCGTGTTGCATTAAGAAGTCCTCCCTTATCATCCTCGCGACCTCGAGAGTTGCCCTGTCGGCTTCCGGCAACGCGTCCGGGCCGACGAGCCTCACTATCTCTAATAGCTCAGCCTCTCTCTGCAGAATTGCCATAGCTTCTTTACGTAGCTCTGGCCAGTCAAACACGACGTTTTTTCTGTACCATCCCTCTAGCGTTTCTAGGTAAAGCGAGTAGCTCGTCAGCCAGTTTATGGCGGGGAAGTGCCTCCTGTAGGCGAGGGCCGTGTCTAAGGCCCAGAAGACCTTGACTATCCTGAGGGTCGCTTGCACGACGGGCTCTGAGAAGTCCCCTCCCGGCGGCGATACCGCACCGATTATCGAGACCGAGCCAATCCTGTCCTCAGAGCCGAGGGTGACGACCCTCCCAGCCCTCTCGTAGAACTCCGCCAGCCTAGCGCCTAAATATGGCGGGTAGCCCTCCTCTCCCGGCATCTCTTCGAGCCTCCCCGATATCTCTCTAAGGGCCTCTGCCCACCTCGAGGTGGAGTCGGCCATTAAGGCGACGTCGTAGCCCATGTCCCTGAAGTACTCCGCTAACGTGACGCCAGTGTACACGCTGGCCTCTCTCGCAGCTACGGGCATGTTGCTAGTGTTCGCTATCATCACGGTCCTCTCCATGAGTGGTCTCCCGGTCTTGGGGTCCTTGAGCTCTGGGAAGCGCTCGAGCATCTCGGTCATCTCGTTGCCCCTCTCGCCACAGCCTATGTAGACTATTACCTTGGCATCCGCCCATTGAGCTAGCTGGTGTTGTGTCACGGTCTTTCCCGTCCCAAAGCCTCCGGGTATCGCCGCCGTCCCTCCTTTGGCTATGGGGAAGAAGGCATCTATGATCCTCTGGCCGGTCAACAGCGGCTCTACGGGGTCGAGCTTCACCTTATAGGGCCTTGGCCTACGGACTGGCCACCTTTGCATCATCGTAAGCTCTCGTACCGAGCCGTCGGGCGTCCTGACCTTGGCTATGACGTCTTCGATCGTGTACTCGCCTTCAGGGGCTATGTCTTCTAAAACGCCTTCGACGTCCGGCGGGACCATCACCTTGTGGGTCACAAGAGGGGTCTCGGGCACTTCCCCCAACAAGTCTCCGCCTACGACCTTACTCCCCGCCTTAGCCTTTGGTATGAAGGACCACTTCTTGCCTCTTGGCAAAGCCGGGGCCGATACCCCTCTCGCTATGAAATCTCCTGTGCTCTCCTTTATTATTTCGAGGGGTCTTTGAATTCCGTCGTAGATCTGCGTCAGAAGCCCTGGACCGAGCTCAACTGACAGGAGTTGCCCTGTGCCCACGACCTTCTCCCCTGGCCTCAATCCGCTCGTCTCCTCGTAGACTTGTACTGTAGCTAAGTCTTCTTGCAACCTGATGATCTCGCCTATCAGGTTGAGCTCTCCGACCTTGACGAGCTCGTACATCTGGCTACCTCTCATCCCCTTAGCGACGACGACGGGACCCGCCACCCTAACTATTCTCCCTACGCTTGGCATGTCCATCACCACGACTACCTTATTACAACCTCCACTCCAACAGTCCTCCTAATGAGCTCACTCATGTAGTCACGCACACCCTCTCTGGCTTTCCCGGTGGGTATAACTGCTACGACAGGTCGCTTTAACTTCAAGTACTTGTCGTAGAAGTTCGGGATCTCAAAGGCGTAGCCCTCTTCTACTAGGATTAAGGTGACGTCGGTCCTCTTTATCAAAGTCGAGAGCTTTGCGTCAGCGTCTTGTTTATCGCGTACTATTAAGCCCTCGTCAACCCCCGCTAATCTTAACCCTGTGACGAAATCTTGACCCCCTACGGCGACCACCTTCACTTGCGCTCACCACGACAGGGTCTTAGCTAAGTCTCCTAATTACCTCTTCTTGACCCATTACAGTTTCACAGTACTCACATTTAATCTTTAGGGGCTCTCGGCTTATGACCCGGAACTTGCTCTGAACATGTTGTTCGTGGTTCGTGACGCAAGTGGGATTGCTGCACTTTATAATTCCGGAGATTTCGTCTGGAAGGGCTAGCCTCTCCTTCCTTATCACTTGGTAATCCTTTATGATGTTTAAGGTCGCTCGGGGGGCTATGAGCGCTATTTTGCTTACCTCTGATGGGCTCAGATACCTGCCTTCAAATTTTATGATGTCTTTGGTGCCAAGTTTTTGGCTTGGTACATTCATCGCAATGGTTATTATGAAGCCTTCCTTACCCGTTACCCCCAGCATTTCGAGAATCTTGAGCGCGGTGCCAGCTCTCAGGTGGTCTATGACCACTCCATCTTTTATCTTTTGGACGCGCAGTTCTCGATTGACCATCATCCCGAAGCCGCACCTTAAATACTTAAGCTATAGTGCTCTAAATAATTTCCTGAGGGGTTAGTTTAGCGATGACTCTACGCGGAAGGGACTTGATATCGATCAAAGACGTCACGAAAGAAGAGATGTTGGCAATATTCGGGGAGGCCACGTCTTTAGAGCCATGGGCTAGGTCTAAGAGCGACTTGCTAAGAGGGAAGGTCATGGCCTTGCTGTTCTTTGAGCCAAGCACAAGAACGAGGCTAAGCTTCGAAACCGCTATGAAGAGGCTAGGCGGTGATGTAATAGGTTTTGAAGAACCCTCCATAACCTCCATAGCTAAGGGAGAGAGCTTGATAGACACGGTTAAAGTTATTGAGAACTACGTCGACGTGATGGTCGTGAGGCACCCTTTTGAAGGTGCTGCTAAGGCAATAGCCGACGCAGTCCAGATACCGGTGATAAACGCGGGCTCAGGGGCCCTGTCGCACCCGACGCAAGCTCTCACAGACCTCTATACGATATGGAGGGAGAGGGGGAGGATAGATGGCCTGACCATACTCTTTCTCGGGGACCTCAAGTACAGCCGAGCTGTGCGATCCCTGATACAAGGGTTGCTCAACTTTAAAGTGAACTTCGTATTCGTCTCGCCCGAACCCCTGAAATTGAGAGAAGAAGTAAGGGAAGAGCTCAGAGAGCAGGGCGCCTCTTTCGTGGAAATGACCTCACTATCTCAAGAACTCATAAGAGAGGCCGACGTTATATACGTGACCAGAGTACAACGAGAGCGATTTGTAGACCCCATGGAGTATGAAAAGGTGAAGGGGTCCTACAAGCTGACAATAGAACACCTTCGGCACGCAAAGGATGACTTAATGGTCCTGCACCCCCTGCCGCGAGTCGATGAGCTCGACTGGGGAATAGACAAAACGCCTCATGCTAAGTACTTTAGGCAAGTGTTCTACGGCCTCTTGGTCAGAATGGCCCTTTTAAAGATGATTTTGACTTAACAGTCATTACAGTCATTGAACCCTACGCCACTCCTCTTCGAGCCTTCCTCCCTCCTCGTCACTGACGTTAAAGACCTCGTATTTGCCAGTTTTCTCGGCTATTGCTTGAGCTAAGAGGTGGTAGCAAATTGGTGCACTTCTCCTCGAGACCACGTTTATGTAGAAATCATCGCAAGAACAGTAAAGCCTTGGTATGACCCAGTAATCCCTCTTCTTGCCAACGACTATCCACATTACCCGTCCGCTGGGCATGAACACGTACTTCTTCACTCTCTTCCTGTTAACCGTCTCGATGGCCTTTTTTAAGCGCTTTAACGACACGTCGTCTATTGGGAGGCCCAGCTCTTGGAGCAATTGCATTATCGACTGCACAAACTCTAATGGTAGCCCACAATCAAATAAATATGACTCGGTCAAAGAGGTAGAAGCTTCATGGTTACGGTCAAGTTTCTACTTGATGTGCCAGCATCCATGGTGATGGTCGGGGGCAAGAGGATATTGACGGTCTCGGACCTCCACATAGGTCTAGAGTACGAGCTTCAAAGGCTCGGATTTAAAGTCCCGTCGCAGAGCGACGAAATAGCGAGGAGCTTGCTGAGCCTGTTGGAGTCCGTCAAGCCCGACGTCTTAATCGTGCTCGGTGATGTGAAGCACGAAATCAAGGGCCTCAGGAGGAAGATGAAAGCAGAGATCGAGAAAGTCATCAAAAGCCTGTTGGATAAAGTTGAGAGGATGATCATAGTGATGGGTAACCACGACGGCTCGCTAAAGCGCCTAAAGATCGAGGGCGTCGAAATCTACGAGGCCTCCGGCTTTTCGATGGGCGGCATTTCTTTCGTCCATGGCAATGCCTGGCCTAAGCCAGAGCTACTTACAAGTGACGTCCTCATGATGGGGCACCTTCATCCTTCCGTTCCAGTACCTTATGGAGAGAAGAGGGTGTGGATCGTCTACTATCTCGGGAAGAGAGCGAGGGAAAGAGCGAAGAAGCTCCTTGGAGTCGAATTCAATATTAAGAAGTTGATAGTCCATCCGGCATACAATAGTTATCTGGGGTACGGCTTCTTGCGCAAGAGCTCCTTTCAGAAGTTGAGCCCTATCTTCAGAAGGCTCGTTAATCCGCGAAAGGGTTACATCTACAGCTTAGATGGGACGTTTCTAGGCAGGTTTTCGCTCGTAAGCTCTGGTGAATAGCCCTCTTTCTGAAGTATGCTCTTAGCAACGACCACACCTGATGCGGAGGCTTGGACGAGGCCCCTCGTTATGCCCGCGCCATCACCAATGGCATAGAGGTTCGAGACCTTGGTCTCAAGCTCTCTCGTCAGTTCTAGTCTCGAGGAGTAGAACTTGACCTCGACGCCATATAGTAGCGTGTACCTCGAATAGACGCCAGGAGTCAGCTTGTCCATTGCTTGGAGCATCTCCAATATGTTGGCCAAGTACCTGTAGGGGAGGACGAAGCTCAAGTCCCCCGGAGTTGCTGACTTGAGCGTGGGCTCAACTATGTTCCTCTTGATCCTCTCAGGCGTTGACCTCCTGCCCTCTTCAAGGTCACCAAGCCTTTGAACTATTATGCCTCCGCTCAGCAAGTTGGCTAAGCGGGCTATGTACTTCCCATAGGCTATGGGCTCCTTGAATGGCTCCGTGAAGGACGTGCTGACGAGGATCGCGAAATTAGTGTTCTTGGTCTTCTTGTTTAAGAAGCTGTGGCCGTTGACCGTCACGACGTCCTCGTAGGACTCTATTATCACCTCGCCATAGGGGTTAAAGCAGAAGGTCCTCACCTGGTCGTCGAAGCACCTCGAGTAGTAGATCAACTTGGGCTCGTACAAGTACTTCGTTAGCGGCTCCATGACCGGTGCCGGGACCTCGACCCTCACGCCTATGTCAACAGGGTTGTTGTACGCCTTGAGATTGAGCTCTTTAGTTACCTTCTTGAGCCACTCGGCCCCGCTCCTTCCAGGCGCGAGGACGACGTACTTGGCGTGAATCTTAGTCCCATCAACCAGCTCAACGCCCGTTGCTACCGAACCATCCACTAAGACCCTCGTCGCCTGTCTCTCAGTGAGTATCCTCACTCGATTGGAGAGGTAATCCCTCATGGCCTTTATCACATCAGCGCACTTCTCAGTGCCGAGGTGTCTGATCCTCACTGGAATTAGCTTCAAGCCCGCCAGCTGGGCACGTCTCCGCAACTCCTCTATGACGTCAGCGTCGGTGCCAAAGGTCACGGCAGGGGCGCCGAAGGCTAAGTATACCTTATCGACGTAATCGATTAGCCGAATAAGCTCCTCTCTGCCCACATAGTTTTCCAGCCAGCCGCCCACGTCAGCCGAGAGGGTCAGCTTGCCATCGCTAAAAGCCCCCGCTCCACCCCAACCGCACAACATGGCACAAGGACTACAACCAGCACAGCTGTGGCCCATTCGAGTGAAGCACACGCGCTTCTCTATGTCGGGCCCCTTGTCAACCATTACTATCTTTAGGTTGCTTTTGTGAGCCAACTCAAGGGCAGCAAATATCCCTGCTGGCCCACAACCGACTATGACTACGTCGGCTTCTAGATCTCCCATTCGCTCCGCCGAGCCCTATAACGCTCTAAGGCTAAATTTATCCTTAACTCATCAAAATAAAAGTGGTGGAGACGCTAGTCGAGAATTATCGAAGTCATTGTGTCCCTTATCCCGCTTATTTTATGTATCCTAGTTATGAGAAAGTCCGTCAACGACTTCGTATTCGCGACCTCAATTTTGGCTATTACGTCGTAGGGGCCTGTGACCGAGTGCGCCTCCTTTACCTCTGGCAACGCTTTCAATTGCTTCACGACGTCAGGCACTTTGCCAGGCTCGACCCTCACATGTATGTAAGCCCTAACCACGTGTAATGTTTCTCCTTATGAAAGATAAGAGGATTGCGCCACCTCGCTTCACGCAGTCTTGAGATGAGGCCCGGGAGAGGCGAGTAGGCGACGTAGGGAGAAGCTCATGGCCGAGAGAACACCACGCAGGCCGCCATTTTTGATTCAAAGCTCGATGACGTCGTGCTCAGGTCACTTTTGGTGGGGCCGCCAGGATTTGAACCTGGGTCACGAGGGCCCGAGCCTCGCAGTCTACCAGGCTAGCCTACGGCCCCAAGCGACTACTCTAATTGGTCAGAGTTATCTAAAAGCTTCCTCATCATCGTGAAGGGGAGGGCTCATGTTTCGAAAGCTATAAGAGAGGTTTTGAATTTTCCTGTCTTAGAGGCCGGGGTAGCCGAGCGGTTAGGCGGCGGGCTGCAGACCCGCTTTACAGGGGTTCGAATCCCCTCCCCGGCTTCAAGTCGTTCTCGGGAGCGAAGCTGTCGCTCAGAACCGGTTAAGGGCTTCTTGAAAGAGGGGCTTCGATGGGGGCTTTTCAAAGCCATTGGTGGGGCCGGGGGGACTTGAACCCCCGACCAACGGGTCTCTCGCTCCAGAAGGTCGTCATCCCTGTGGTCCGCAGACCCGTATCGCAAACTTCTGGAGCCCTTAACGTCGAGCCAAGGCTCGATGTCGTCCTACCTTGCTAGACCACGGCCCCCGCGTTAAGAGACTTCCCACGTGAGTCTTAAAAACTTTATGGAGGGGTTGCCGCCAGCACGCCCCTTTCCCGGGCCCTCGCGGAGCCCAGTACTCGGGCGCGCGTTGGGCGGTTTAACTTCCGGGTTCTGATGAGACCGGGTGGGTCCCGCCCACTATGGCCGGCGACAACCCCATTTTCTTCCCTCGGTGGCCGGTATAAGGCTTTTTCGATCAATAGAGAAGTACGAACACCCACGAAAAGCTTTTCTCTTTGCGCATTGAGAGTCTTGAAGAGATGCGTAAGGAGTTGTGGTGATCATCTTCAGCGCAAGCGAAGTTAGATACCTAATACCACCAGGAGGAGATCTCACGTACTTTGTCGTGTACTTGATGACCTTAATAGCGCTCACGTTTATGTGGTTATTCTTGGGACAGAGATATCAAGTCTACATGTGGCTCCGCGACGCCGAAAGGGCCACTCTAAAGCTCGAGGCCATGAGCAAAAAAAGCAAAGAGATACTCGTGAGCGCGATAAAGGAGCTGGGTAAACCAGATAAGGATCCTTCAGAGGAAGTCGAGAAGTTCATGGACTTCTTCGTCATAGAGCCCGTGGACAGAGATCCCTTCGGCGTTTTGAAGAGGCTGGAGCACCTCCTAGACGTGGAGAGGGAGAAGTTCAAGGACGTGGTGGCGAGGGTGGCGCCGAAGGCCAACAGCGAGGAGAGAGCTAACTTAGAATCGTCCTTCGCTGCTACGTGGGCTGTGAACTACATATACAAGTTCGTCAGGCACTACACGCTCTTGGGCAAAAAGACCAAGAGCATGATAGTGCTCATGCAAATAGCGTACAGCTTGCCAATGATCATGAGGTTGGCCGAGGCTTACTTCAACTCGCTTGACGCATTCACGAGGGGTAAGCCCATAGGCGATAGCGTGGGCCCCATGGTTGCCGCGAAGTTCATGAAGAACTATCCGTGTAGGAGCGTCGGAAACGAAGTAGTCGCCGCCGAGGTGCCCTTTGAGGGCAGGCTCCTCGTCGTGGTCAAGGCCGAAGGGCCTGGGGGCAGGGTTGGCAAGCCCGGCGAGGCCATAGCCAAGCTGGCTCAGCAGTACAAGGATAGGTTAAAGAGGATAATAACCATCGATGCGGCCATCAAGATGGAGGGCGAGAGCACGGGTCAAATAGCTGAGGGAGTTGGAGCCGCTATAGGAGACCCGGGCCCTGAGAAATACAAGATAGAGCAGGTGGCCCTCGAGCTCGGCGTGGGCCTAGACGCAGTCATAATTAAGCAGGCCTTCGAGGAGGCCTTGACGACCATGAAGAAGGAGCTGGCGGAGGCTGTAGACAGAGCAGTCGAGGTCGTGAAGAGGATCGTCAGAGAGAAAGTGGGAGAAGGAGAGGTTGCCATAATAGCCGGTATAGGTAATACTATAGGTGTGGGTAATAGTTAGCAGCCGAGGTTAGAGATATGCTCGGCCCAGCACTCGTGTCGTCGAATGGGAATGCCGGCCCTCTTCCATGGGAGGAAGTCTCGTTCTTAATGATGTTATTGATAATACTCATAATGTTTAGCGCGCTCTTCTCCGCAACGAGGAGGAGGGTCTTGATAACTCTAAGAAGCGTGAAGACGATAACGGTCTTGCAGTGCGAGAAGTGCGATTACAAGGAGGAGAGGGAGTTCCAGGTCGGCGACTACGTCTTGAAAAAAGTGGGCGAGTGCGCGAAGTGCAGGGGCCCCCTATACATATCCATGATCTATGGCGTCCCTGAAAAAGGTCCTCCGAGGCCGTACAGCTACTAAAAGCTCGTCGTCACTTCAACGCCGTCTTCGAAGACTATGACCGTGTGCTCGGCTTGGGCTACGAGCCCTTTGCCCTTCTCCACTAGCACGTGATAGCCGTAGAGAGAGCCCCTGTGCGAGAGCTCCAAGAGCTTCGAAAGCGTGTCCTGCGGAATTAGGTCGCTGACCCACCTGTCGCAGAAGGGCAGGCCCTTGAATCGATGCTGTATGGCCGCGAGAACCTCTCTATCGGCCTTCATGGCCTTCTTCGTGCTCAGGTATCGAAATATATAGACCTCGGGGGAGTCGGTCACCACTCCGAGGCCGTTTGTGACAAAGGGTTCTATCGCGTAGACTTCGTAGGCCTCCATAAACGCTCTGCTGTCGACCGCCACGTTTGGCACGCTCTTCTCTCCATGTAGCGTGTACTGCTTGAGCATGTGACCCGACAGGTTCCTAATGGGCTTGAAGCCCAAGCTCTTTATGGTCGTCTCTATGAGGGAGCCGAGGGTCGACATTTTGATCCCGGGCCTTATTGAGTTAATGGCCGTCTCGAGGGCCTTCTCAGCCGCGCGAACGAAGGGCTCGTAGTCCTCCGAAAGCGCAACCGTCGACGCGACGTCGGCTATGAAACCGTTGACGTGGGCCCCGACGTCTATCTTCACTAAGCTCCTAGGAGGTATAGTCGACTTATCTCCTATGAATGAGGTGTAATGCGCCGCCACGTGGTTGATCGAGACGTTGCAGGGGAAGGCCGGCTCGCAGCCCATCGACCTGATGTGGCGCTCGACCTGATCGCATATCTCTATCAATGGCATCCCCTCGTGGATCTTGTAGATCACGCTCTTAAGGGCTTGAGAGGCCGCTCTACCAGCCCTCCTCAAGCACTTCAGCTCTTCTTCTGTAAGCAACGCGAAGGCACACCACAGGACTTTGAGAAGAGAAAGGATAATAACCCTTTGGGTAAAAAAGGACAGGTCGAGGACATGAAAGGAAAGCCCTTTACCATCGTGGCCGTGGGCGGGACGTTCGACAAGTTGCACAGGGGGCACAAAGAGCTATTAAGGACTGCGTTTAAGGTGGGTCGAAAAGTCGTCATAGGCCTCACGAGCGACGAGATGGTGGCTCGGAGCAAGGGTGATTCCAAGATAGACCCCCTCCCTAAAAGGAGGGAGGATCTCGAGAGGTGGATTAAGGAGGAGGGGATGGACGAGCTGGCTGAGTACGACGTAGTGGTGATAAATGATGTATACGGCACAGCGATCCACGATGAGGAGCTGGAGGCCTTGATCGTAAGCGAGGAGACCTACGAGAGGGCGGCCATGATAAACAAGATCAGGGTTAGCAAAGGCCTCAAGCCGCTCGTAATCGTAGTGGTTCCGCTTGTGCTGGCTTACGACGGCAGGCCCATCTCCTCTACGAGGATAAGGCGAGGGGAAATTGACGCTGAGGGCAGGCCCCCTTAGCGGGGGCTTAATCCAAGCCTAGTATCGCCCTTGACTTGTCAATTAAGGACCTCTTCTTGCGCTGGTGTTCTTTAATGAAGGAAGTCACTACCTCGATTGCAAATGCCTTGTCCTCGCCGCAGAGCATTTCTCCGTTCCTGCACTTCATGTATATCTCCAACAACTTCTCATCGTCTTCTATGAAGAAGAATTTGTACAAGTCGAATATAGGGCACTTCTCAGGCTCTCCTCCAAGCTCCTTCTGCTCTTTAGCCGTCGGCCTTCCACCGGTAAAGGCGTTCCTCAGCTTGTAGGCTATGCTCTCGACGTCCTCGGCCAATGTGAAGTAGCTCATGGGGCTTCTCTTGCTCATCTTCGGGCTGCCGTCTAGCCCCCTTATGATTTTGTGGTAAGTAGCCGAAGGTAACACAAAGCCGAAGTTCTCTCTAAACTTATGCGCTAGATCTCTACAGAGCCTGATGTGAGGATCTTGGTCTATCCCCACGGGGACTAAAGTAGGCTTAGGCCCGCCGAAGCGCTTTAGTTGCGGGAGGAGGATGTCACCCGCTTGGACCAGGGCCGACATGTAGAGGCCCATGTGTCGCACTCCGTAAATAGCTTCTATGGTCGAGAGCGTTACGGATCGGGCGAATATGAAGGCCAAGTCCTTGACGTCGCTCTCCTTCGACTGTCTGTATATGTAGGCGCGCGCTGGGTCTAGCCCTAGAGCGAGGGCGTCAGCTAAATTGTCCACGGCGATCTGCTCGCTCTCCTCGAACGGAATGCCGTTGTCTTCATAGGCCTCTATGTCCGCTATGCAATAAAAAGCCGTGCCCCCCATTCTCTGGAAAAATATGATCTCCCTAATGGTGAGGATGTGACCTATGTGAAGAGGGCCGGAGGGCTTTATCCCACTCATAACGGCGAAGGGCTGCTTGTTATTTATCGCTTCGACTATACGCTCGAAGTCTCGGTGGCCAAATATTATCTTTCTTCGAATAAAGGAGGGCTTGTGAGGTAACTTATCGGCTATTTCATCCATCGGTTGGATCCCGAACTCCTCGAACAACCTCTCGTAGCTCTCTATCTCTGTTGAGCCCCACGGGTCTATGATCCCGGCGCTAGACTTCCTCAAGCTTATCACCAAGAACTTCTAACCATTAACTCTAAAGCGAAAATTAAAAGCTTCCTTATAGCGCTATCTTCGGAAGCCGAGTGGTGCAGAAGGAATGGCGTCAGGTCTCACTGACGGAGAGGTTAGAATACTGAAGTGCCTCAGTGATGTTAAGAGGTCTTTGGAGGTCAACGAGCTAGCCGAGCGTGCGGGGCTCAGCCTAAGTTCAGTAATGTCTCACTTGGAGGCGCTGAGCCAAAAGGGCTTGGTGCAACTCTTAGCAGAAGACGAGGATTACTTAGTTTTGACCGAGGAGGGTAAGAGGTATGCCGAGGAGGGACTTCCTGAGAGGAGGGTCGTGAAGAGCGTTTTAGACTTTGGGGGACAGGTAGCTCTGCAGGAAGTTAAAAGAGCCGCAGGGATCAGCGATGAAGAGCTGGGGATAGCTCTAGGCTGGATCCGTAGGAAAGGACTCGGAGAGGTCGTCGTATTAAATGGCGAGAAGGTGATCAAAGCGAGAAGGGTCCTCCCCGAAGATCCCGTAGAAGGGATCCTAAAGAAGCTGGCAAGCGGGAGCAGGATCCACGTAAAAGACGTGCCCCTCAAGGTTTTGTCAGAACTGAAGGCCCGAAAGTTGGTCTCAATCATGCAACAAAAGAGGAGGTTAGTAACGCTCACTGAAAGCGGCTTTGAGGCCCTAAGCCGAGCTCAACAAATAAGGGTCGTTGGTGCTTTAACGGCAGACCTGATAAAAAGCGGAGAATGGAAGAGCGTTTATTTAAAGCCCTACGATATTTCGGCTGAGCCTCCTAGGATGTACCCGGCTAGGAAGCACTTTTACGTAGAGTTTCTCGACAAGGTTCGCAGGATACTCATCGAGATGGGCTTTGTAGAAGCTGAAGGACCCTACGTTGAGACGGAGTTCTGGAACTTCGACGTGCTCTTCCAAGCCCAAGACCACCCAGCCAGAGAAATCCACGATTGCTTCGTGTTACTCGAGCCTTCGACGGGCCGCCTTCCCAATAAGGGGCTAGTGGAGGCCGTCAAGAGGGTCCACGAAGCCAAGTGGGGGTATTCTTGGAGCGAGGAGCGAGCCTCCAGGCTAATACTCAGGAGCCATACTACCGCCGTTTCGGCTAGGTTCTTAGCTAAGAGCCCAAAGCCTCCAGTGAAGATGTTTTGTATATCAAAGGTCTTTAGGCCCGACGTAATCGACGCCACGCACTTCATAGAGTTCACTCAGGTGGATGGAATTTACGGCGACAGAGGCGTGAACCTCAGGACTCTCCTCGGGGTGTTGCGAGACTTCGCGCAAAGGCTCGGCTTCGAAGATGTGAAGTTTAGGCCTAGCTATTTTCCCTTTACGGAGCCTAGCGTCGAAGGCTCCGTGTATCACCCTCAACTCGGCTGGATAGAGTGTCTAGGCGCTGGCATGTTCAGACCAGAGGTCCTGGAAAGCCTTGGGGTGAACTACCCCGTCGCAGCATGGGGCATAGGAATAGACAGGCTCGCAATGGCATTGCTCAAGATATCGGACATACGAGAGCTCTATTCTCGAGATTTAAGGTTCCTTAGAGCGAGGGCGGTGATGCCCCAATGCCCACTATAAGCGTCAGCAAAAGGGACTTGCTTGAGCTCGTGGGCAAGCGAAGGCTGAGCGACGAAGAGTTAGCTGAGGCCTTAGAGATGGTCAAAGCAGAGGTCAAGGCCTTTAGTCCTGACGAAATAACTCTCGAAGTTACAGCTGATAGGGCGGATATGTTCTCCGCCGAGGGCATCGCGAGGAGCTTGAAGGGCTTCCTCGAAGTAGAGGTCGGTGCTCCCAAGTACCCCGTCAGAGAGGGCGAGGAGGACTTCGTGGTCAGGGTCGACGAGTCAGTTAAGGGCGTTAGGCCATTCGTTGCTTGCGCCGCAGTCCTGGGTTGTTCTCTTGGGGAAGAGGGGCTTAGGCAGCTAATACAGCTCCAAGAGGTCTTGCACAAGACTCACGGCAGAAATCGTAGAAAGTTCGCCATAGGCTTGCATAATTTCGACGTGGTAAAAGCTCCAATAGTATACACGGCCAAGCGATTCGACGAATTCTCGTTCAAGCCGCTGGAAGAGGACAGAGAAATGAGTGGTCGAGAGATCATCGAGAGGCACCCCAAGGGGATAGAGTACGGGTGGATCATTAAGGATAAAGGCCTGGCTCCTCTCCTGATAGACGCCAACAACAACGTTCTCTCGATGCCGCCGATAATAAACTCGGACCTTACCAAGGTTGGCGCAAGAACTAAGAACTTGTTCATCGACGTCACGGGGACGGACCTAAAAGCCGTTGAGGACGCCCTAGCGATTTTGGTGGCAAACTTGGCCGAGAGAGGAGGCGAGATAGTCAAGTTCGAAGTGCGAGAAGGCCCTCACGCTAAGAGGATGGAGCCCAGGACTGGTCAGAGGGTGATGACTGTCAGCTACAACAGGTTGATCGAAGTAACGGGGATAAAAGTTCCCTTGAGCGAGGTTGTTAGATGTATGATGAAGTCTCGGCTCGACGTGGCCGTGAGAGGCGAGGACCTCGACGTTGGAGTACCGTTCTATAGGGTCGACGTAATAGACGACGTCGATATCGCCGAGGACTTCGCCATAGGCTACGGCTACAATAGGATTGCCCCCGAGGTTCCTTCAGTGGCCACGCGGGGGCGAGAGTTAGAGCTCGTCAGCTTCTCTAGGCTTTGTCGCGAGCTAATGATAGGGTACGGCTTCCAAGAAGTGTTGAACTACATGTTTACGAGCGACAAAAAGCTCGACGACGCTTGCATGTACGAGAAGAGGGTCCGAGTAGCCAAGCCCGTCTCCTCTGACTACACTTGCCTCAGGACGAGTCTGATACCTCCTCTGTTGGACTTCCTGTCAGATAACACTCACGTCGAGTATCCTCAAAAGATATTCGAGGTTGGCGACGTGGTGCTAGTTGACGAAGACCTCGACGAAAGAAGCCTGCACGACAGGAGGTTGGCGGCGCTGTACGCTGACTACAAGGCCGGGTACGAGGACGTTCAAGCGGTGTTGTACTCACTCTTGAGGGTCTTGAACGTGAAGTTTGAGGTGAGGAGGGATAGAAGAGGCTTTATGATAGAAGGCCGCTGCGCTTCAGTGCTCATCGGCGGTGAGGTCGTAGGTCTTATCGGCGAAATCAGGCCGGAGGTTCTCCTAAGGTTCAAGTTACAAACGCCCGTAGCAGCCTTTGAGATAAGCCTCTCAAAGTTGTACAGAGCATGGAGTGCAGGCTATTAATACTCCCTCCTAGACATTTTACTGTGGCCGCTGAGCCGCAATCACCGCAGCGACGGGGCGGAGGGACTCGTGAAGGGGGGCCCTAATGGATGACAGTCCGCCTTACCCACCTGCGGCACAGGCTCGGCGGCCCAACTCAACCTTTATAGGGGCTTTTGCCTTCATATCTTAGGCCGCGCCGGCCTTGAGAACCGCGCATAGGGAGTCCCCATGGAGGGGGCATCAGGCCCGAGACCGTGATATTGGGTGGGTCAATGCGCGGTCACAGCCGGCGCGGCTCTGCAAACGAGAAGGTCAGTGCCATGGATATCGGAGACAAGATTAAGATAGCGACGAGGAATACGTCTGAAGTCGTGGTGCTCTCTGAGCTTGCTGAAATTCTAAGAGGAGGGGAGGCCAAGGGCTACATAGGTGTCGAACCCTCAGGGCTGTTCCACATAGGCTGGCTCATCTGGGCCCAAAAAGTCAGGGACCTCCTAGACGTCGGGATAAAGATGAAGATATTAGAGGCTACGTGGCACGCCTGGATCAACGACAAGCTTGGTGGAGATCTGGAAATGATACACAAATGCGCCGACTACATCGAGTACGTATTAAAAGCACTTGGGATAGATAAAGGCGACATAGAGTACGTCAAGGCCGAGAAGCTGGTGAATGACTCTGAGTATTGGAGACTGGTCATCAACATAGCCAAAAACTTGTCGCTGGCGAGAGTTCGAAGAGCCATAACAATAATGGGCAGGAAGGAGAGCGAGAGCATATTGGACTTCTCGAAACTCATATACCCCTGCATGCAAGTCGCCGACATCTTCTACATGGACCTCGACGTTTGCCTAGGGGGGATGGATCAGCGCAAGGCCCACATGCTTGCGAGGGAAATAGCGGAGAAGAAGGGGTGGAAGAAGCCGGTCGCCATACACACCCCCTTGTTGATAAGCCTGAAGCCCCCCATAAGTGGCGAGAGTTTGGACGAAGTCGACTTAAAGATGAGCAAGTCGAAGCCGGAGACTTGCATTTTCGTCCACGACACCCCTGCAGAAATAGAGAAGAAGATTGAGGGCGCCTACTGCCCCATGAAGGTTATCGACATGAACCCCATCATAGAGATATGTAGATACTTATTGTTTGCTCAGCCAGGATTCAAATTATATGTGGAGCGCGAGGAGAAGCATGGAGGAGACTTGTACGTCGAGAGCTTCGACGAGCTAGTCCATCTATATAGCAAAGGAGAGCTACACCCACAAGATCTAAAGAGAGCAGTGGTCAGGGCCTTGGTGAAAATGCTCGAACCCGTCAGGAACTACTTCGAGTCAAATAAGGAGGCCGAGGAGCTACTCAAAGTCATGAGAAGCGCTACGATAACTAGATAAAGGAGCTTGCGACTAGTTCTGAGTTAGCTAAAACTACATAGGTTATGAAGAGGTCCGCAAAGTTAATGGTCTAAAGCATTGGTGATACATTATGGGAGGCGTTGCCGTTACCGCTAAATACGTCATTTGCGCTACGATTGAGATAAATGGGATAGTAGACAAGTCAGACGTCATAGGCGCGCTCTTCGGACAGACGGAGGGCTTACTCGGCGACAAGCTGGACTTGAGGGAGTTGCAAAAGGCAGGGAGGATAGGCAGAGTTCAGGTGACCTTGGAGGAAAAGAATGGCAAGTGCGTTGGCCAAATAGAGATACCATCCAATTTAGACAAGGTCGAGACCGCGTTGATAGCCGCGGCCATAGAGACCGTTGACAAGGTGGGCCCTTACGATGCCAAGATCACGGTGACCAAGATAGAAGACGTAAGAGAAGAGAAGAGAAAGAAGATCGTGGATAGGGCTAAGGAGCTCTTAATGAAGTGGAAGGAGGCCACGCCCGACACACGCGAGATAACGGAGGAGATCCTCAAGACCGTTAGGGAGGCTCAGCTCGTGGCCTACGGACCCGAAAAGTTGCCAGCGGGACCTGATGTCGACAAGAGCGATACGATAATAATCGTCGAAGGCAGAGCAGACGTCATCAACTTGTTAAGACATGATTACCGGAACGTGATAGCAATAGAAGGAGTTTCAATCCCGAAGACAATAATAAACTTGTGCAAGGAGAAGACCGCGATAGCGTTCGTCGATGGAGACAGAGGCGGGGAGCTGGTCTTGAGGCAGTTGCTCCAAGTGGCCGACATAGACTACGTGGCCAGGGCGTCTCCGGGGAAGGAGGTGGAGGAGTTGACGGGGAAGGAGATAGCAAAGTGCTTAAGAGATAAGGTCCCGGTTAGCGAGTACCTTGCCATGCTGGAAAAAGGCCCTCAGACCCCTCAGCCCCCTCACCCGCCTCAACCCCACGCAGTAGCAGAAGCCCAAGTAGCCTCCGTTAGGAGCAAAATACCCTCCGAAGTGTTGAAGGAGGCCGAAAAACTTGTGGGCAGCTTAGAGGCTCTAATATACGACGAGGGTTGGAAGTTGTTGACAAAGATACCCGTGAAGGACCTAGCGAACTATCTGCAGTCGTCCCAAGATCCGATAAGCTACGTAGTCTTTGACGGGGTGATCACTCAGAGGCTCGTAGAGGTGGCTGAGGCAAGAGGCGTGAAGATGCTCATAGGCGGGAGGGTGGGGAACATCACTCACAAGCCCACGTCGCTAGAGGTCTTTTCATTTAACGACATAGGTCTTTGAGATGACGTTAGGATTGAGTGAGGACGAACAGGTAAAGGAGGGCATTAAGAAAGTACTTAGAGAGAGCGAAGAATATGCCAAGAGGCTCCTTGAAGTCGATGCGGATAGAGCGATAATAGTCCATCACGACGACGCCGACGGAGTGACGGCTGGAGCGCTCCTCAAGCTTGCGCTCGAAGGAAGGTTCTCAACGCACACGATATGTCTCGAGAAGACCTACCCCCAAGTAGTGAAAAAGTTGCAAGCTCAAGGCAAGGAGCCCATAATTTACGTCGACCTAGGGAGCCCGCACGCACCCCTCATATCGAAATTGAACGAATTGAGGAGGACAATAATTATCATAGACCACCACGACGTGGAGTTGAGCGACAAGATCGGCGAAGAAGTCATGTTGCTAAACCCAGAAGTGCACGGAGTCGACGGCGGAACCTACGCCTGTGGAGCCAGCCTGGCATATTTCTTTGCGCGCTCAGTCAAAAGTGACGTGGAGAAATACGCCGGCTTGGCCGTGATAGGCTCGGTCGAGATACCGGGTGAGCCTAAGGGCCTTAACCTCTTAGCCCTAGACGAGGCCGCGAAGACTGGAGTAGCGGCCTACGATGAGAAAAGCAAGAAAGCCAAAGTCCTCTGGGACGGCAAGCTCACGAGCCCCGAACCCTTGTCGACGAAGCTCACCATAATGGCCTCGGTGGGGTATTACCAAGGCGGGCCTAAAAAGGCTCTGGACTCTTGCATCAAGTGTTCGTGGGCTGGAGTGGAGGACTTCCTCGACTCGCTCGAGGAAAAGAGGAAGAAGGCCTATTCGAACGTCATGTCGAGGCTTCGATACACTGGGCTAAATAAGTTGAAGAGAGTTCAGTGGTTCCACGTCGAGGATCAATTTCACGACATGGGGGTCAAGGTCATAGGGACGTTCTGTAGTTACTTAATGCATCAGAAGATAGTCGACGACGACAAAGTCCTAGTAGGAATGATGAACATGAGGAATGAGGTGCCCGGCTTAGGGACGCTTGAGGGCTCCTACGTCAAGGTGTCCGCCCGCGCCCCTAAGAAGGTCTTGACGCTCATAGAGGCGGGCTCCCTAGAGGCCCTCTCAAAGGCCTTGGCTGAGGCGGCCAAACGCCTAGGCGGCTTCGGCGATGGTCATGCCGCTGCCGCCAGCGGCGTAATACCAAAGGGTAGGGAGAGGGAGTTCGTGGAATTGATGGACAGGCTCTTGGTAAAGGACGAGAAAGGTCTTGAGAAAAGAGGTGGAGGGGTGACCCTCGATAGGTTTCTATTTCCTGAGAAAGTCAAAAAGTGATGCTTGCTTGGTGCCCGAAAGCAACTGTTCTTCGCTTACTCCAAAGTACTTCAAGATCCTCATGGCTAGTGCGGCTACCTGCTTCCTCGCGTAGTACTCCTTGTCTACTTCGTCCATGGTGGCGAAGAAGTATGGCTTGACCCTCTCCGATATCTTGTCAGAAGCCCCTTGAACCACGATGAAGCCCACTTTGTCCCCTATCTCCAGCTTGAAGCCCGCCGCCAAGAGTTGCTTCGCGGCCTGAACGTGTGCCGCCTCGACCTCGTACTCGTCAAGCGACTTAGACAAAGTCTTCCAGATGATAAGCTTCTTCATGTCGACCTTTCCGGCTCTAACCTTGCCTATGACGTCCCTAACGTAGTTCACGGCAGCTTGCACGTCCTTCTTCGTCAATATTATCTCTATGACCTTAGTCTGCACCTCTTGCGCCAACTCGCACCAGTCTCCCCTCACAGCCTCGAAACCTACCACGTCTATCCGGCCATCAAGGGTTAAACCAGCGTACTTCTTCGCGGCTTCCGTAAAGAAGCAAACCTTGTAGACCTTCTCCAATTTTATCTCTAGGCCGAGCTCCTCTTCTACGCGATCTGCGAAGGCCTTTATCTTCTCCTCGTCGTACTTCACGAATATGCTATCCGTGTCCCCGTATATCACCTGAAGGCCCATATCCTTTGCCATCTTTATAGTCTTCATTATCGTCTGCCTGCCGTAGGCTGCCGTAGCCTCGGCGCAGGGTTTTAAGTAGAACCTCGCTCCCGTCCAGCCCAGATACCCGTACATCGCGTTGGTCATGGTCTTCACGGCCCTCTGCCTGCTATCAAGAATTGTGTAGCGGGGATCCTTGGGGTCTAGCTTCTTCATGTTCTCTCTTATTGACTTCCTCAGCTCGAGCAACTTCTCCAAGGCCTTTCTGTACAAGCTCGGAGGGCTCTTTCTAAACCTATGGCCAACCTCAGGAGCGACGTGACACTCCTCGACTTCACAGGGCTCCTCAGGAGACGCGTAAGTGTCAAAGCCTATATTGTACTTTATCATCAAGTGAGGGTACATAGCCGAGAAGTCCAAGACGGCTATGTTCTCGTGGAGTCCCTCCTTGGGCTTTAAGACCAAGGCCCCTTTGTAGGGCTCGTACTTCCTCTCTACTCTGTTCGGCACGAGCTCGCCTTCGCTAAAGGCCACCCTCATCAGATACCACTCGACTCTGAAGCCCACGGAGGCCGCCAGCACTTGATCCAGTGGCACACCCGTGAGCCTTGAGAGTTGCATGGCGAAGGGCAGCACCTCCATCGCAATGCCGTAAGCAGATATGGCATCCTCTTCGGCATATCTCTTCAACACCCCTCGCTTTGAGGGGTCGTCCCAAAACTCCGCTATGTCGAGGTAGTCTATCATGGTCCTCTTGTCCTTCGGCATGACGCCCAAGTAGTCCGCTACGTTTTCAAGGGTCTTAATCTTGACATCCGTTAAGTCCTCGGCGTAGTCGTACAGGTCAACGTTCGCCCTACCTACCACAGATACGTGGCCGTAGACGCTTTGATGGGGCTCCGCGAAGTTACGGCTCACCTTCAGCTTTATCCCGTGGAGCTTTGCCCTGGCCTGTATGTATGGCCAGTCGAAGTGGTTGCTGTTGTAGCCCACTATGATGTCAGGGTCATATCTTTGGATGTAGTCCGCGAACTCCCTTAAAATCTTGGAGTCGTCGTAGCCCTCAGCGGTCAAGACCTTGGTCCCTTCATCGGACGCTAAAGAGATTATCACTATTGGGTCTCGCTGAGGAACCGGAGACCCGACCTTGTTGTAGCACTCTATGTCGAAGGCCAGTATCCTCAGCTTGGGTATCTCATCTTTAGGATAGGGCTTAGGTGTCGTGAGCGCCCTATAGACGGCATCGACCTTGAGGTCCTCAACCCTTGCCTCTTCTTCAACCTCTACTTCATGCCAATCGCAAGGGTTTATTCCGTTGTCTATCATGTACCTCATGTAGAACCTAACGTCGGCCTCGAGCACCCCCTCTACCCAATCCAGCCTAGCCATCTTTTCTCTGTAAGTAGGTACGGACTCCGGCAGGAGGCAGGTAACCTTAATCGCCTTGACTGGCCTGCCGAAGTACTTCTTTTGGACTTCCTCCACAGATATTATGGGCTCTGAGGGGTCCTCCATGGACTTGATGTCCTTCATCGCCTTTGACGTGTCGAAGTTGTTCTTAGGCAAGACGTAAAAGTAGGGCCTAAAGTTGTAGTCCTTTACTAAAACGCGCCTCCCGTCCTCCGACACGCCCCACATCTTAATGACTGGGATCCTGCCCTCGACGTCGTAGTTTATGTCGAGGAGCCAGAAGAGCAACTTCTGAGGCATCGAGCTAACTCCCATTAGACTAGCGCTTAGCCTCTGAATAAGCTTACCGTAGTGGTTATTCAGAGCTCCTTAACCATGAGGTAGGCGTCTTCTCCCCAAGGGTAGTAGCCCTTGAGCGAGGTGATCACCTTGAAGCCCAAGCGCTTGTAAAAGCGCACGGCTTCTTCGTTGGAGACGGCGACCTCCAATACGGCCCTCTTCAGCCCCCTCTTCTTGAAGGCATCGAGCAACGACTCCATCAGCTTAACGCCTATGCCCCTTCCCCTCCACTCGGGCCTCACGGCTATGGATATCACGTGCCCGCTACCATCACGTCGACTGGCGCCCACAGCATAGCCCACGAGCTCTCCGCCCGCTAAGGCTACGTAGAACATGTCGCTGTGCAGGTGCAAGAGGGAGAAGAGGAGGGTCGGGGGATAGGGCCTCTTAAAGCTCAAAGACTCCACCTCGACTATCTTGTCGAGATCCGAGAGGAGGGCCTTCCTTATGATCACGGGTACTCCATCAGAGCTCATAGCGGTTCGGCCACGTAAATGTTGTCCTTGTAGGTCAGCATCCTAGCGAGCACGGTAGACCCTACCTCGACGTGGGGAGCGTTCACTAGAGTTATTATGCGCTCCCCATGAACGTCTAAGGCCAGCTTCTCTCCCCGAAGCCAGCCAACGCTGACCACTCTAACGCGCACCTTCTCGCCCTTCTTGAAGCTCGGCGGCATTTTAGCGTCTTTGACTATCCCAAAATCGTCGGGCTTCAACACTAGCTTTACTTTGAAGCGCTTTTCGAGCTCGCGGAGCTCCTTGTAGAACCTGTACCAAGTCATTGGCCTTACACCTCTGGGTTTCCTTCCATACTTATGGACCACGTACTTCTGTATGCCTAAGGGAGGCCAGCGCTTGCCGGCCCCAATTTTTAAGGCGCACTCAATTATCTTCGGTACCTCTTGGTCGTTAAGGCCGGGGACCCAGACCGGCGCTATCAACAGGTCGATTTTGCTGTTCGAAATGGCCTCGGCCATCTTCAGTACGTGCTCTAGGTCGTAGCCTTGAGTGCCCGCCAGCCTCTTGGCCAGCTGGGGATCTAGGGCGTCTATGGACAAGTTGATCCTGGAGAGACCTGCGGCCTCTAAATCGCTTATCAGCTTGTAAGAGAGGAGGGATCCGTGGGTTTGCAGAGATATCACGCTCACCTTCGAGATCTCTGACAGCCTGTGGACCAAATCGACTATTTTGGGATACGTCAAGGGATCTCCTACGGTGTCGATGTGGGCCTCTAGGCTCTTGGACCTCTTGATCCTGGCCACGACCTTGAACCACTTAATCACGTGGTCGAGGTCGACGACGTACTCTGCTTGCCTGTTCCTCGAGAATGGGCCTGCGTCCGTAGAGCAGAAGATGCAGGAAAGAGGGCAAGACGAGGAGGGCCTGACTTGTATCAGGTTCGTGCCTCGGTCTATGATGCCAAACGCTATACAGCCGATAAGGGGCCAGTCAGTAGGGACTTCGATGAGCTCTCTCTGCTGCAACGCCTTGCGCCTGATAATCGAGAGGCGTAGCTAAGTTATTATAGCTTACCGACCGTGAAGTGGTTGTGAGCAGGAGGAAGAAGCCAGTCAAGATAGGTGACAGAATCGAAGTGGTATACGATGAGTCCCGCTGGAGGTTGCTATCCGAGCTCCGCGGTAAGGCCTTGGAAATAATGGAAAAGCTAGAGTCCTTAGGGCTGAGCCCGATGGTCCACGGCAGCATAGCGAGAGGAGACGTGAGTCCCACGAGCGACATCGACATAGTCATACCCTACGTGGTGCCCTCATATCGCATTGAAATAATCGCCGACGAGCTGGGGGCGAAGCCCCTCAAGCGACTGATAACTCAGGCCACACCGGCTCACGCGATAAAGGCCCACTTGTACCTCGACGAGAGGACGCTGATAACATTCCCCCTGACCAACCTCACACGGCATGAGAGGGAGTTCTACAAGTTCGGAGGCGAGGTGGTCCTAGCCGAGCTAAAAGAGGGCAAGAGGGTCTGTGGGATAGACAAGAGGTTAAAGCTCATAGAGCCCACGCCTCGAGGGCACTACGAAGAGCCCATAATAGGCAGGGAGGTCTACGCGGCCGCTAAGGTCGGCGTCAGCTTGGACGTCGTCCAAGAGAGAGTTAAGGTGTTAACTCGAAGGGACGAGGTCGGCAGGACCGGCGTTTACTTGAAGTACGAGGTCAGGCCCGACGAGAGTATCGAGGAGGCCCTCATGACCCTAGCTTCCAAGGACCCTGCCCTCAGGAGGGTCTTAGTCTCTCGAGGCTTTCTCTGAAGAGCTAAGCTCCCTCAGCTTGGAGGCTATGAGCTCTACTTTCCTGACGACGTCCAAGGCATCCCTCCCGAACACCCTTATCATGGGCTCCTTCCCTAAGTCGCCCAAGTCATATATGGCGTCGGGCTCTTCGGTCAAGCCCTTTATCGCCTCTTGAGCTCCCCACTTCAAGCTCATCCCCTCTTTCAGCTTCACTTCCAAGGGCTCTTTGGCTCTATCGAAAGACGATATCCTGAAGCCCAGCTCCTTCAAAGCCTTTAGCAAGTCCTCAGAGTACTTTACGTTCATGCAAGCCCTTATCGAGGGCCACTTCTTGTTGACCTCTAAGAGCATATTTCCCAAGTGCCTCGACTCCCCGAACTTTATCTGGCCCTGGGCCCTTAAGAAGCCCCTGACAGGCCTCAGCCTCCCCTCTACGCCACAGACGTCTTCGAGGGACTCCGGATTCCTGAGGCACATGACGACGTTCACGCCAACCTCCGGAGTCAGCTCTCCAAGCCCCTTCATCGACTCTATGAGCTCCAAAGCCTTATTCATGTTGTCGATGACCCTGACGACGTCTAGGGACTTGTAGTACAGCTCCAACGGGTTCGCTATCCTTGCCCTCCCCTTCAGCTTATAGGATCCCCTCATGGCGTGGGCGACGAAGCGCGAGGCTTGCACAAAGGCTTCAGGGACCTCCATGCCGTGGGCCAAGAGGGCTGCGAAGGAGGCTGCGAAGACGCAACCCAGCCCGTGGAAGGGCTCTTCGAATAATCGCTCCTTCTCCACCACCAAGAACTCTCCTTGGTAGAAGAGGACGTCGACAGCCTTTTGAGACGGTGTGTGGCCTCCCTTTACCACGACGCACTTGGCCCCCATATCGGCTATCTTCCTCGCCGCTTCCTTCGCCGAATCCACATCGCGGACGTTGATTCCGCTCAACACGCTGGCCTCTAGGATGTTGGGGGTCACGACGGTCGATCTGGGGATCAACAACTCGACGAGTAATTTAAGGGCCTCGACCGTTATCAGGTCCTTCCCGTCCCAGCTCTTAAGTATCGGGTCTAAGACGACTGGCGACCCTTTTGGGAGCTCCTTGGCCAAGAGCTCGACGACGTCGCTGCTGTAGACCAAGCCTATCTTAATGGTTTGGGGGGTGCAATCTTCAAGTATCTCCTTGAGCTGAAGGCGCACTAGTTCGTGAGCGAAGGGCACCACGCCCTTGACTCCATTGGAATTCTCAACCACAAGGCAAGTCGCGAGCGCCAGTGGCAAGACCTTCATCATGCTAAAGGTCTTTACGTCCGAATAGAGGCCTGCCCCTGTTATCGGGTCGAGGCCTCCTATTGCCAGCGCGCACTTGGGCTCAAGAGAGGCAAGCTTCCTAATATCCTGCAAAAATGACACCTGTAGTGAAACTTTAAAGCTGATGCTTAAGTGTTTAGCGTGAGGGACGCCCGATGATGACGTTCAAAAGGGCGGATTCACGAGATGAAGAGCCCACGCAGGGCTGACGGAGTTAAGGGTTGTGGACATGCAGAGATGCGTGCTCGTCGACTTGGGGCGGACCTTGATACATGGCCCAAGCATCAGGGAGGTCTTCGGCAAAGCGCTTCGGAGCGACGAGGTAAGGTCCAAGCTCAACAACAATTCGATCGCTAAGCTTAGCGACTCATTTCGCAAGATCTACGAGGGGCTCAAAGTAATCAAAAGAGGGTTATTGATAGAGGTCAGCTTAGACACGACCCTCAGACTGGCTTTGAAGGAGAGCTTGATGGCGAATGGCCAATTGATAAAGAACCTGAAAGAGGTTTTGCTCAAGATCTACGTGGAAGAGCGCAAGGCCTACGACGACGCGCATCCCTTCTTGAAGGAGCTGAAGAACGCTGGCTTTGTCGTAGCGGTCGTCTCAAATATTCCTGAACACGACATGGCCGTGGAGTCTCTTGAGAGACTAGGGCTAAGCGACTACGTGGACGAAGTGGTGACCTCAGCACAGTTGGGCCTTCGCAAACCACACCCCCTCATCTACTTGAAGGCCCTCGAGAGGGCGCGAGCCTCTCATGCAGTCTTCGTCGGGGACAGCGTCGAGAATGATGTCTTAGGCCCCTTGGGCGTGGGCATACCTGCGATACACGTTGCTAGGAGCGGCGTCGTGCTCAAGAGGAGCGTCTACTCTCTTTCCGATGCCCTCGATATCATTTTAAGAGGGACCCCTCAGTAACTCTTTAGGCTCCGGGGATGGCTATGTCCTCTAGAATCGTGCCCGCAGGTCGCTTCGAGAGGGTGGGGGCCCACAGCCACATAAAGGGCCTCGGAGTGCGGAACGGCAAGGCCCTCCCGGTGGCCGACGGCATGGTCGGGCAGGTTGAAGCTAGGGAGGCTGCGGCTGTGGTCGTTGACATGGTCAAGAGGGGCAAGATGGCTGGGCGG
>Ga0105154_1000031_pt1 | contig 58681 bp, 46 predicted proteins | sample SSWtaG_FD_89672 | JGI IMG/M metagenome (GOLD analysis project Ga0105154, IMG submission 89672) | Hot spring microbial communities from Sandy's Spring West, USA to study Microbial Dark Matter (Phase II) - SSWsed_matched | ecosystem: Environmental > Aquatic > Thermal springs > Hot (42-90C) >... | reverse complement strand
CGGGGCTTGGGGATGGCCACCTTCTTGACGCCCTCCTCTGTGCGGATCTCGACGATGTCGAAGCAGGATTCGTACCACTTAGCGGTGAGCTTGTAGGTGTTCGTCTCGTTGACGATCTCGACCTTGCCTCCAGTCCTCAGCGCGCTCCTCACCTCCTCCCAGAACATCCACGTATACCACGACGTCACGTTGGTTAGCGGTATCGTTGGGTCGAACCTGTCGTCCCCTGCAGTTTTCGGAGGCTCCTTAAACGCTCCACCTTTATACTCGTCGTAGACGAGGACAGCGTAGCCGTCCCTGACGACGCCGAGCAGGTACGGGATGCCCCCTACCAGCTCCCCGGCCAGGCTCCTCAGGTACCTAGAGAAGCGTATGTCTGTCAGGGACACTCGCCCAGAGTACTGGGGGTTGAAGTACAGCAGGTACGCCTCACCATCTCTAAGCATCGAGAGGAACTCCTCCCAGTTGATAATGGCCCAGCCGGTGTCTACGAAGAGGTAGAGAGTCCTCCCGCCAACCGAGATGCTGTACCTTGTGTCACCTATCAACGGGTCGTCAGTTACAGACATCATGTGGCCTATCTCCTCAGGGCTTAGGATGATCCACCCACCAGGATCTACCTTTGGTACAGCCACCAGCATGTACACCCTGTCTATGCCGAGCTCCCTGGCGAGAAGTGCTGAGTAGAAGCCGAACTCCCTACACACCCCTCCACCGACGAGCACATCTCCGAAGTTCGTAGCGTGAACACGACTTGATCTAAGCGTGCTGAAGAACTCCTTGATCAGCTGAGCCCTGCCGACGTAGTCTAGGTTAAAGAAGTCGGCTATGAACCTGAACGCCGGGGCAACCACCTCGTAGAAGTAGGGGTCTCGGTACCAGACCATCTCCACGACTCTCAAGATGCTAGACGAGCGTATGCCCAGCATCCGGTGGGCTACCAGCGCTCGGGGGACAGCGAACCTTACACTAACCCACACGTTCTTCTCAACACCGTCAACCCTGACCGGGTAGTACCCCACGCCGTATGTTTCGAAGGTGATTGGAGTGAACTGGTCCTCGCTGGATAGAGCAGATGTATACCTAGATATGTTTACCCCTATGGCTTCGCCACCGCTCTCCACGATCTCCCTTATAGTAACTACGCGTGGAATCCCGTACTTGCTAGACTCTATCCAGAGCTGGAGATCCTCTAGGTGCCTGTAGACGTCGGCCACGGGTATAGAGCCCTCGATAAAGCTCTGCGAGCCGAAGGGAGGGTTAGGCTCCGCATAGATGACTGCGCTCTCATTCCACAGCCTCTTTACAGCCTCGTACAGCTTGCTGGAGTTGACGTCCACCCAGAACTCGAGCTCCTCCTCCCCAGGGTCGTACACTACCCGAACCACAGCCACCTCGCTAATGTTCAGGCTCTGGGAGAAGTATTTTTCATAGTACTCGCTGAACTCGAGCTCGACGCTGTTGATGTAAACAGTCCTCGGGTAGCTCTTCGCCGGAGCTGAAACCTCCTGCGCAGCCCCCTCTCCGGGTAGAGGAGGTGTTGTGCTGTGCTCGGGCTCTACCGGCTCTAGGGGCTCCAGCGGTTTTAGGGGGCTGAGATTAGATACGTATAGTACTACCCCTATGCCCACCAAGATCGCTAGGGCTAGACCACCTATCTTCAGGACGGAGCTGGGCATAGATCCCCCTATTATACTGGCACCTAAGAACTTATGCTTTAAAAGTTTGCCGGCTACCGGATGTCGTTCACAGGGCAAAATCTTTATTTAGAGTATTATCAAAGAGCTTTACCAAGTTTCACGGTTGCGCGTACCTAAATGAAACGTGGCAAAATATGATGCAGGCCTTCGGAGCCGGAGGTCCCGGGTTCAAATCCCGGCGGGCCCGTCATGCCTCCACCACTTTACCCAAAGGATCGATGTACTCATCGCTACGGTGCAGGTAGTGATCGTCCTTGATTTTCTTAATACGTCACTTACTTGGCATGTCTACCCTCACACATCGCTTGCTTTTTCAAACCCGCTTGAGAACCATATGGGGGGTTATACTAGTGGTAACTTCGCTCAACGTGTTAGCACCGGGACTACGATGTTCAAGGTGAAGCCTTGTCTTCTAGTTGATAGAGCCTTACTTTACTCCTCATTTAAGCTTAGCCGATGTGAGGGAAGGTGTTTTCAGCATAACTTCTTGTAAAAATACTAAATGTGATGTACCTCTTCTTATCCTGTCTAGCTCGTTGAATATTTCTACGTCTTTTAAACTATATGAGAAACCCGATCCCTCATTACCTACTCGAGAATCCTGCTACCATGAGTGTCTCAGATCTTCTCAACCTGGTTACCCTTCGTGATCGATGCAACAGTTGTACCCTGCTAAGTAAACCCTAATATATCGCTGAAACCCCGCTAATTTTAGGCTCCTACTACTTATGGTCTCCACAAAACGTTTCCCAATTTTAAATTGTTTAGGTAGTTACCAAAAATTTATTACCAACTTGTAGCATATGTGAGAAGGCAGTGGTGGTAAAATTACTCGAGCGTTTCGTATAGAGGTTTACCGTAGTCCTTGGCGGCTACTCGTCTTTGTTGTAGCGGGTTTGGTAGGTGCAATTATTGCACGTGTTACCATACAAAGAGGGCTAGAATTATCCCAGTTCCTACTCTCCTACATCAGCTAGGTGCTAGGAGTTATTATCGTACAGGGTGTTATCAGAAAACCTCTGCTATAAGTAAATAATCTGCTATAAGTAGATGACATGTTTCCTACTTCACTTAGATGCGGCAAATAAAAAGTATATGAGAATGGGCGTCTAGGAATGAACGGGTTCTGTAGCCACGAACCTTACTTCCACAGTTGTCTTGTCGAAGTGAAGTGCGCACAGGTACTTCCTTCTGGGGGTGAATACTGCGTCGGGGTTTTCAATGGTTATGATGATTACTCCACCCTGCTTTGGGCGGAGGATTCCATTGAAACCAATTGTAGTTATAGTCGCGTTGCTCACTCCGCGGTCGCTTGAGATTGAAAAGGAGTATCCGTAGTGCATTAGGCTCATTAGGGTTACGAAATCGTATGTACTCATCCCACCATCAGTCTGTATAGAGATGTACTCTAGCACTACCTTTTCGCCTCTGATGTGCGTGAGATTGATTAATATAGATGCCACGCCCCCACGTCTCACGTAGACGGCGTACCCCTCTACTACGGGCATCAAGAAGAGGTAGTGAAACTCTACTGGAGACACCACTGCTACAGCAACAGCCACCGCAGTAGCCATCAGTACGCAACACTAAACACGCACTATACATCACCTCGGCTACAGTACCTTCTCGTCGCTACTGGTGACTAATTTACGCGATGGAGTTTAAGAGCTTTTCATAGGTAGTGTTCCCTGCTCTGACCTCCTCCCCGCCATGAAGGGGGCGAGGCTTTCAGTTGTAAGGAAGAGAACGTAGCTGAGGTAAACGTAGGGGTCTACACAGCTGCTGGGGTGCTTAGGAAGAGGGCTGAAGTAGAGCTTCTTCGCGGTGAAAAATTAACTGCAGTGCTGAGGAGGTAGGATCGCATAGACCGCCCGAGTTAGTGTCGAACCCTGACAATCGAGGTACCCGTCCAGTCCTTTATTGCTACGTACTTACGTAAGCGTGGTGGTCAGCACGCCTACTCCAGCTATAGCTGTCCACGGGGGTGCTGGTAGGTGGGATAGGGACCCCGAAAGGGTGAGGCTCGTGCAGCAGATCCTAAGGGAGGCTGTCGAGGCTGGGCTAAGGGTCCTCGCATCTGGGTCGGCCCTGGACGCCGTCGTCGAGGCTGTTAGGGTCATGGAGGACTCCGGGGTTCTGAACGCGGGGGTCGGCAGTACGGTGGACCTCTCCGGCTCCGTAAGTATGGACGCCGGGCTCATGTACAGCAGGACCGGTAGGGCCGGGGCCGTAGCCTACGTTAGGTACCCGAGGAACCCCATCCTCCTAGCTAGGTACGTTATGGAGGAGACGAACCACGTCCTCATAGTCGGGGACGCGGTCGACCTCCTAGCTAGTAGGCTTGGCCTGGAGAGGCACCCGGGGCCCTCGGAGAGGGTTAGGAGGATGTACGAGGAGGCTATCCAGAGGATAGCTAGGGGCGAGGTACCCCAGAGGTTCTACTCTAAGTCGATATCCCTCTGGCTCTCAAAGCTCTCCCCAGGTACGGTCGGGGCTGTAGCTGTGGATAGGGAGGGGGAGCTAGCGGCTGCTACCAGCACCGGAGGGGTCTTCCTTAAGATGCCGGGTAGGGTCGGGGACTCGCCGATACCGGGTGCGGGCTTCTACGCAAGTAAGTGCGCAGCTGCCTCCGCGACCGGTATAGGGGAGTACATAATCCTCTACCACCTAAGCCTTAGGGTAGTGGAGGCCGTGTGCAGCGGAGCCGACGTAGCTGAGGCCGCCGAGAGGGTCATGGCCGACTTCACCTCGAGGTACGGTAGGGACACAGCAGGCTTCATAGTGATAGATAGCCTGGGTAGGGCCTACGGGGCCTACAACACCCAGGCGATGCCCTGGGCCTACGGAACCAGCGGCAAGATCGAGGTACGCGGGCTCTAGCGAGGCTGGCAGGTGCCGCGGACCTCCTCGTAGATCTCCGCGAACCTCCTAACGAAGTCAACGGCCCTCCCTAGGTTACCCAGGGGGACCCTAGCGACCACGGCCCCCAGGTCCTCCCTTAGCTCGTACGCTAGACTACCGACTAAGCCCCCGCGGGCGGCCACCTTAAGGAAGATGCAGTACCTCTCCAGGTACTCCCCGGCTAGGTAGTCGTCGAGGAAGTCCTTAGGTAGGGGTAGCTGGATGAGGGCTACGTAGGAGCCCCCCTCGCTGACTACCCTAACCTCCAGGTTGCCGAACCTAAGGGCTACCTGGTCCCCGCATATCTCGCAGCTAACCCCGTACTTCATAGCTACCTCGTCTAGCCTTACAACCTCTAGGAAGCTCTCCTCCAACCCGGCTCCCTGCTGAACTACTGGACCAGTCGTTTAAATGGTCATTTAAATGAGTGCATGTACCCCGCCAGACCGACCACCCTCCATCCTCATAGCCACCGCGGGCTCGTCTAGGTGGCGTGTGGTGGCGGGGCCGTAGCTAGAGGTGCGCAGGAGGTAATAAGTTCTTAGGCTACCTTGCAGGTGTTAGGGCTCTGACGAATAGCATTATGGTATCGGGGAAGGCTATTGATATAGCTATAGCGGCTATCTGAAGGGCTACGAATGGCCAGACTCCCTTGAATAACACCTCGGTCTTCACGTCCTTGGCTACCCCCATAAGGTAGTAGATAGCCATCCCAACCGGTGGGGTAATGTAGGACGTAAGTAGAGTTGCACAGAATACAACACCCCACCAGACCGGGTTGTAGCCAAGTGCTACGACAGCTGGCGTTAGCACCGGCGCCATGATCATTATTATCGATACGGGGTCCACGAACATCCCTAGAACGAATATGAGGGCTATGGATATAGCTAGGACCGTTAGCCGAGCTGCAGGTAGAGATAGTAGGAAGCTCGTTACGGCCGCCTTACCGCCTAAACCGCTGAATACCGAGCTGAAAGCCGAGCCCCCAGCCATTATCCAGACAGCCATGGAGGTAACCCTAGCCGTAGTTGCGAGGGCTTCGAGTAGTATCCTCCTGCTTAGCCTACCTCTAATAGCTACGTAGGCTAGGGTTACCGCGGCACCCATCCCGGAGGCCTCCGTAGGGGTAGCCATGCCCGTGAATATGGAGCCCAGAACTGAGAGTATTATGGTTAGAGGCCCTACTACGTACTTTAGGGAGGCTACCTTCTCCCTTAGGGGTACGTGCTCGACGTGTACCGGGACTCTATCCTTGTTTAGGTAGCTCCATATAGCTATGTAAGCTATGAATAGCACGGTCGTTAGCGTACCTAGCCCTAGTCCCCCAGCGAAGAGAGCTCCCACCGAGACCCCGGTGTTAGCCCCGTAGACTATCATGTTAAAGCTCGGCGGTACTAGCTGTGGTAGAGTGCTCGCAGCTAGTATGGAGCCGGCCGCTAACCCCTCGTCATAGCCCTCCTTCCTCATTATCGGGTATATCAGGAGAGCTAGAGCAGCCACGGCTGCTGCCACAACCCCGGACATCGCCCCTATTACGTAGCCTAGTAGGACGGAGATTATCGCTAGGGAGCCTCTGTAACCACCTATCCACCGGCGGAACACTACGAAGAGCTCCTCCGTAACCCCGCTACGTTCGAGCAGAGCACCCATGAAGACGAAGAGCGGTAGGGACACCAGGGGCCAGTTGTTCATCAGGGACCATATCCCCTGGAAGCATACGTAAAGCCCCCCGGAGCCCCAGAAGGCGAAGCCGAAAGCTACTGCTACTATGAAGAGGGCGAAAGCTACCGGTACCTTTAGGAGGAGTAGCACGAAGAGGGCTACGAACATTAGGAACGGGGCTACCTGGGCCACGGCTATCCACCTAGCGGGGCCTGACCCTCCTGTAGAGCAGCTCCAGCGCCTGGACTAGCACTAGTACAACCCCGGCTACGGCTACCCACCTATACCACCATATCGGGGGTGCGAAGATTATCCCCAAGCTGGAGTCTACCTCGTTGATTACCGTAGACCTCCAAGCTACCTGCACCCCGGGGACTGCTATGACTGCGCAAGCCGCTATAATAGCTACCAGAGACAGGATGTCCATAGCCTTCCTAGCACTCTCGCTAAGCCTCTTGTAGACTAGGTCTATGTACACGTGCCCTTCAGTAGCCACTAGGTAGCCTCCAGCCAGCACGGAAACTATCCCGTACAACCATACTGAGAGGAAGAAAGCCCTAGGGTCAGCTCTACCTACGAAGTACCTAGTAACAACCCCGTAGACTACTGAGACCATTAGTGGTACGGTTAGGAGGGATACGTAGAAAAAGAGCTTCGAGTTTAGCTTGCGTAGAGGCTCCACCTACCCCACCCCTAGGTCCTCAGGCCAGCGGCCTCCAAAGCCTTGCTCAGCTTCTCGGCCCAGGACTCGTAGCCTAGCTCCCTCCACACAGCTACGAGCCTGTTGACGTACTCCCTAGCCTCGGGGCTCTTAGCTGCGTACTCTACGTGTAACTGTATGGCTACCTCAAGTATCCTCTCTAGGTCCTCCTGGGGTAGCCTAACGATGGTTGCGCCAGCCTCTATCCACTTCTGCCTGTACTCCCTGTTAAGCGCTGGGACATAGTAGGCCGTCCAGTAGTAGGTAGCCGCGCAGGCAGCCCTAATTATTTGTTTAAGGTCCTCGGGGAGCTCCCTCCAGACGCTTGGGTTAACTATGAGGTACGCGTGTACCGTTGCCTCGCTATGCAGGTTGTATCCCGGGGTCGGCTCAACTACGTACTTAGCTACCTCGTGGAAGCCCATCCTGTAGTTAGCGGTGTAGTCAGTCCACTCGAGGCCGTCTATGGTACCTAGTTGCAGGGCTGTGTACAGCTCTCCAGCTGGTAGCATCATCGTCTGAAGCCCCATCCTAGACCAGAACACTGCAGCTAATCCTGAGGACCTGAACACCCTGCCCTCGATGTCCTTCAGGCTTCTGAGCGGTACCCGGCTTACGAGTATCTCTACGTCCCCGAAGACCATAGGGCCTATAGCTACGACGCCGAACTTCGTGAAGGTCGCGTTAACCAGGTCGAAGACCCTGGTCGCATAGTGAAGTACGTCGTACGGGTTGGAGAGGGGTCCAGGCTTACCACCAGCTAGGGCAAAGACAGGGTCCTGACCAGCTAGGTAGCTGGTGTAGAACATGCCTATCTCAACGGTTCCCCGAGCTACTGCGTCAACTATATCCACAACAGATATACCCAGCTCCCCAGCGTAGTAGACCTCTATAGTGAGCCTACCTCCCGATATGCTCCTTACCAGCTCAGCGAAATACTTAGCGGCCTCGTAACCCGGGTCCCCGGCTAGGTAGAATGTAATTAGCCTGAACTTACGGGTAGCCGCAGCTGGCGCTACCGTCTGAGTTACCGTGACCGTAGCTCCTCCAGTAGTTCCCGGCGCTACTGCGGACTGCCCTACGAAGAACCCTGCTACGAAGGATAATGCTACGACCGCTACTACCACTACGGCTAGTACCGAGCTCTTCACGGATTCCACCGTACCCCTATGTGCTCTAACTATATAAGGACCGCGTAAGTAACCCTAAGTAAGCAGGGTCCGCGTATAAGTCGGTACTAACCATAAAGCTAGGCGCTATCTAAACGGCATTAGAGCCGTCCACGCTAGGGCTACCGCGCACTGCGCAACTACTACCGGTGCAGCCAGCCTAACCCAGCTACCCCAGCTAACGGACCTCCTAGCCCTCCTCTCGAGTATCGAGACAGCTACTATGTTAGCTGTAGAGCCTACAGGTGTTAGGTTACCCCCGAGGACCCCTCCGAAGAGGAGGGACCAGTAGAGCCCCTGAGTCCCCAGTACGCTGGCGAGGAGCTTTAGAGCTGGTGTGAGGGCTACGACCAGCGAGAGGTTATCCAGCACCCCGCTTAGACCAGCTGAGAGCAGTAGTACTACAGTACCCACCCCGGCTACCCCTCCACCGAGGGCCTCTGCTAACCTGATTATAGCGTAGGCTAGCTTAACCATGACGCCGCTCCAAGTTAGGCTGTAGCCCAGCATGAAGAGGGCCATGAAGAAGGCTATGGAGGGCCACTCAACCCCCTTAGCTACGACCTCCCCGTACTCGGGTAGCTCTACGAACGGGAGTGTGAGGACTACGAAGAGGTAGGGTATCAGTGAGAGGAGGGCGTTAGCCTCTACGCGAGCTCCCGAAGATACTGAGAGGAGATCGGCTAGGTGGGAGCTTGCGGAGACGGTTACCAGGAAGGAGACCAGGAGGAAAAGCCCGTAGATCCTGGACAGCCTCTCCCTAGGTGTTAGGTCCACTGTCTTTGCGATTACGAAGGCCTCGAGATACTCCCTCCTCTCTAAGATCCTCCTCTGCAGGTACCTCAGGTAGCTACCTCTCAGAGCTCTGTAGACTAAGAGTAGGAGCCCTAGGCATAGAGCGGAGAGGGGTAGGGCCTTGCGTACGAAGTCTGCTGCTGTAAGCCCTGCGGAGAAGGCTAGGTAGACCCCTATAGGGTTCCCGATGGGTAGGGCTGCGCTACCGGTGTTCGTAGCTAGTACGCTTAGCACTACCAGCTCCTCCACATCTACCCTAAGCAGCCTACCTAGCTCAAGCACTACCATAACTACGTAGACTATGCTCGTTACCTCGTCTACAACCATCGCTGTGAACCAGGCTAGGAGGGCTAGTAGGGGTACGAGTACCGTAGCCCGACCCCTGCTTAGCTTAACCATGTAGGCAGCTACGTACGTGAAGACCCCGAGCTTCCTGAATATAGCTGCGAAGCACATAGACCCTATGAGGAAAACTATTAGGGACCAGTCTACGCTCTCCACCAGCTTCTGAGCTGGTACAGTACCGCTGAGAGCTACGGTAGCTAGGGCTGCGAAAGCCGCAAAGTGCCTGTACCTCATGTCCACTACCATAGTGCCTATCACGAAGATGAAGAGCCCGAGGGAGATCACCTCCTCTAGGATGACCACTGGCCGTTCCGCAGGGGTTGAGCCCCTCAACCCCTCCCAGAGCTCTAGAAGCCTCCCCCCGTACCCGGTCTCCGGAACCCTTACACAGACAACTACAGGTGTAGCCGCAGCTATGGAAATTACTAGGATCAGCGCTAGCCTACGTAGCTCGTCCACCAGTCCCACCGGAGGGTTGTACTCGGAGCTAGCTCTAATAAGCTAGCGAATCAGCCTCGCGACAGCTCACGGTGAAGACCTCGCTTCGGGGGTTCGGAATAGTTCTACAGGACTTCAGCCACTCAACCCCGAGGCAGGGGCGCTAGGTAGCTGTAACAGCGATACCTATCGATGTAAGCACAGCGCCTAGAACCGTGCTAGCCCTAACCCTCTCGCCAGCCACGAGCTTCGTAGTTACCTGGGAGAGTACCGGGGTCAGGGCCGTAGCTGTAGAGGTTACCGCTACACCCATCAAGCCTATAGATAATATGAAGAGGTACATCCCGATGCCCCACCCCATAATCCCTGTTACTGCCGACGCTACGAGGAGGGGCTTGAGGGACTCCCTAGGGGGGAGCCCCTCAGCGATTATACCTACCGGTAGGAATAGTGCTAGTATCGTAGCTAGCCGGATGACGGTGAGGGTTAGCGTACCTGCGAACTGTAGGGCTAGCCCTATCATAACTGTCGCGATCCCCCACGAAATAGCCGCCCCGAGGGCGTAGGCGATCCCTGTGGCGCTTGCCCCGCCCCTACTAGCCCTAGGTCCAACAGCTAGTACGACCCCGCTGAAGGCTAGTATAGCACCTACCGCGACGCCTAGGGTAAGCTCCTCACCTAGTAGCAGGACTGCTAGGAGCTGGGCTACGAATATGTATGTATACCCTAGGACAACAGCTATGGAGCCCCCGAGGAGCTGTATGGACTTAGTGTAGAGTGCGTCCCCAACTCCGGGGCCTACTACAGCTGATAGCACTATAACGGCTATAGCGTAGGGCGAGCTGTCCCGAAGCTCGAGGTGTCTTACAGCTAGAGGGCAGAGTAGGGCTAGGGCCGCCAACGCCCTCAGGGCTGTGAAGGTGATGGGCCTGATGTGCTCCCTAAATCTTGAAATAACTGCTGGGTTAAGGCTCCACGCGACCGACGCTAACACTATAGCCACGTAGCCAAGCACTACGGCCCTTACCTAGGGATTCGGAGCTGGGTTAAAAATATTGGATTTCCTAGAGACCTAGGTACTAGCCCTCAGGCTTTTCCTAGCTTTCAGCTCTCTAAGTAGTGGTATCGAGTTGAGCTTCTCCTCGTCTAGATACTCCCAAAGTATCCCCGGGGGCCTCCTAACCTCACCGTAGGTCTTGATGGAGCGTGTCGGTGTATGTATGTAGTCCACTGTAATATCCCAGGGCCTTAGCTCTATGCGGAAATCGACCACCTGGATATCATGTACGGTAGTGACCACGGGAACGTCGGGACCCAGCTTCCCGTACTCGGCTAGAATCCCGTACTCAAGCTCCGAGTACCCCTCCCCCTTGCCGAGCCTCTCGCCGTAGACGCTGACAACCGTCGAGCCAGCGACCACCAGGTCCACCTCCGGGAGCTCTTCCGGGTGCACGGGGGTACCGTACCTAAACGCCCCCTGGATCGTTACAGCACTTGGGTAGAGCCAGCTCGGGATCCTGGACGGGTCTAGCACTAGGAAGCCCCTAGATATCCTTGGGGACGGCATGACCAGTAGCTTACCGCTCCTCAGTACAAGCTCCCTAACTGGCCTCTGGGGCGCGTCCGGGTTGACCTTAACAACCCTAGCCCTCCTGAAGACCTCCGACGAGGCTAGTCGAGCGGCAGCCTCCGAAGCCCCTATGAAGTTCGGGATCCTACCGTAAACAGGTCTCGGGAAGTCAGCTACGCCTGCCTCCTCCATAGCCCTCCAGATCCTGTACCTAAGCTCCTCCCTGCTAGCACCCTCCATCCGCAGACCACCACCTAAGCCTATCCCCAAGCCTACCCCAAATAGGTTTTATGCCTAATGTACTTGAGTAGTGGGGGGCTGAGGTGAGGTACAGAGTACCGGAGTACTTGCTGATAGACCCGAGGAGGACCGTGGAGGCCATCGGGAGCTTCCTGCGGAGCTACGTGGAGGCCAGCGGAGCCTCGGGGGTAGTCCTGGGGCTAAGTGGGGGTACGGACTCATCCGTTCTCGCGGCGTTAGCCGCGAAAGCCCTTGGACCTGAGAGGGTCGTAGCCCTGGTAATGCCCGACGCTGAGAGCTCCTACGAGTCTACTAGGGACGCCGAGGAGGTAGCTGGACTGCTAGGCATAAGGTTTCTTAGGGTCGATATAACCGAGGGCGTGGAGTTCGTCCTAAGGTCCTTCGGGGACGACTACGCTACCGCACCCAGGGTAGCTAAGGGGAACGTGAAGGCCAGGCTTAGGATGGTCCTACTCTACTACCTAGCTAACAAGCACAACATGCTAGTGCTAGGACCGTCTGACAGGTCCGAGTGGTTACTGGGGTACTTCACTAAGTGGGGAGACGGCGCCGCCGACGTGTACCCCCTCCTAAACCTCTACAAGACCCAGGTTAGGCTACTCGGGGACTACCTAGGGATCCCGGAGCATATATGTTGGAAGCCCTCGTCACCTGATCTATGGCCCGGCCAGAGGGCATCCGACGAGCTGGGAGCGGACTACGACGTCATAGATCCGATACTCTACCACTACGTGGAGCTCGGGCTTGGAGTAAGCGAGATCTCTAGGACCCTAGGTGTCGACGAGAACCTGGTGAGGTCCATAGTCGGTAGGATCTCCTCTAGCGAGCATAAGAGGAGGCTAGTAGTAGGCCCGCCACCAGTCAGGTAAATGGGGAGGTAAGCGGGGAGATCCGTTGTGGAGGCTTGCCTACTCCGTAGCGGCAACCCTGAACACCTTCATGTGGGGGGTCTACTTCTCGTTCACCCGCAGGTACCTAGCCGTGGAGCTCTCCGGCGGTACTAGGGCCGTACTTCTGATAACAGGCCTTGAGTGGATGTTCGTCTTCTTCTCTGTCCTAGCTGGTAAGCTCGGAAGCTACCTCGGTGGTCGAAACCTGGTTAGGCTTAGCTCTCTCGGCTTCCTACCCCTCGTAGTAGCAACCACCACTAGGGACCCCAACCTGCTGGCGCTAGTCCTTAGCCTAACTAGCCTAACGTGGTCCATCTCGTGGCCGGTAATACTCTCGGCGGTCTTCAGTTCCTCTAGGGGTAGGTACGGCTGGGCTTACAGCGTCTTCACCCTGGGGACAGGCCTGGGGTGGAGCGCGGGCTCTGTAGCTATGGGCTTCATATACTCCGCTGGAGGTCCTGTGCTGGTCTTCTCCACGTGCTCCCTTCTCTACTTAGCGAGCTACCTAATCTTCTCGGAGTTCTACCCGAGAAGCGCGGAGCCTCTCTCGGAGGAACCCCGCGGAAGCCTCAGAGAGGTGGGCAGGCTCTGGTACGTGCTCGTCCCGTATACTCTCCTGGTGCTTTCCCGGGAACTCTACTACTCAATAGCCCCGGTTAAGCTCAGCTCGGAGTTAGCTAAGCTACTTAAGGGCTCTCCCGAGAGCTTACAGTACGTAGCCTTCGGGGTAGCCTACGGGGGCATTACAGCAATCCTCTCCATTCCCGCTAGGATCGCCTGCGGAAAGCTTGCCGACCGTCACAGCCCGTTGGTACTCCTGGTAGCCTCGTCCCTAGCCTACCTAGCCAGCTACTGGGGCTTCGTGCTAACCGAGGGGTTGATCTCCATAGCTATCTGGCAGCTACCCCTGTACCCGCTAGTTGATACGGCCGTAAGCGTAGAGCTGGCTAGGTCTACCTCCGGTAGCGGTAGAACCACGGCTCTGGGGGTTTCGCTAGCATTCAGTGCCCTAGGGGGGCTGGCGGTACTACCCCTTACGGCTAGCCCTGCGCTAGGTCCTGAGGTAGTCGGGGCCCTGGTTACCTCCGCCCTGACAGCCTCAGCTGCTCTGGCAGCGTACTACTACAGTAGGGGTAAGCGCTGAGACCTGTAGAGCTAGTGGCAGAATCTCCTATGGACATCAGCTACGGCGATCAGGTGCGTGAGGGGTATGAATGCTAGTAGTACAGCATTCCTAGGGGAGAGGACGCCGCAGTAGGAACTCGTTGAGCCGCCTGCCCCTATGTAAGCCTCCGAGAAGGCTACGTAATGCTCCTCGAACTCGCGTATCCTAGTTAGGTTTGATAGGGCTATGAAGAATGTGGCTACCGCTATATCCCAGCTACCTAGCTCATCCCTGAACTGGGTGGACTGCTCCGCGTCTATGACGTAGGTGGAGCCCCCGCTTACTAGGAAGTTAGTGGGCTTGACGTCCCCTAGGCTAAACCCCTTACTATGGGACTCCGCAAGTACTGAGCCCAGTCTTACCGCATCCTCAACCATCCCACAGTCTAGGTACCTGCCATCCACGTACTCCCTTACTACCACAAGGTCCTCCTCGTCGACGGATAGGATCCTAGGTACCCTGAACCCCACCCAGCCCTGGAACCTCATGAACCTCAACTCCCTGTTGAACCTCTCCCTAGGGGACAGGACGTAAGGGTAGTTGGCCCTTAGGAAAACTGCTGGCGGTAGCCACTTAAGCAACCCGACCTCCTTAGTGAACCTCTTAATTACGACCTTAACCCCTCCCTCCTCCCTAATCTCGGACTGGGCTATGAGGGAGTCCAGGCCCTCCATGCTTAGGACTCTCCTCAGTTCACTGAGAACCCTATCCACCTCCGAGGAAATCCCCTTGAGGGTGCTCACGGGAGCCACCTACTCGTACCTTAGAGCAACCGCCGGCGGTATCTTAGCGGCCATGTAGGCCGGTAGGGAGCCACCTATTAGCCCCACAAAGATGGTTAGACCAGCTGTTTTGGCCAGTAGCCCGGGACTTATGTCGGGCCTAGCTGCGATTACCACGCTTTGAGCCCCAGCCCTTATGACGAGGCCCTGGCCGGATAGCACGTAGGCGCCTAGAACCCCGAGGGCTATACCTACGGTAGCCCCTATAGCGCACATAACTAGGGACTCTGCGAGCACCATGACCACCACCTGCCTATTGGTAAACCCTACGGCCTTCATCACCCCGATTTCCCTAGTCCTCTCTATGACGGAGGTGATCATAGTCGCCGAGACCCCCGCTACAGCTACCGCGAAGGCCGATAGCGAGGTTACGTAGTTTATGAAGGATACCGCAGCCGTAACGCTGGAGATCACATCAGCTATAGCTGCGAAGGAGACTACCTCGACGTTCCCCCCGTAGGAGCTCCTAATAGTTCTCGTGAAGTCCCTAACGTACTCGGAGCTCCTGAGGACCACGAATATGCCCGACCACTTCCTAGCGTTGAGTAGCTTGCTCCCAGCCTCTAGGTTCACTAGCACCATCTGGTCTGGGCTGAGTATGAACGCGCCACCGTACTCCTCGAGGATCCCCGAGACGACTAGGTTTACGTTGTTCACCCTCCTGACCCTGCCTCCCTCGACCTCAGCTACGAGTAGACTGATAACGTCCCCAACGTCCAAGCAGGCCTCGTTATCGACTGTCGCGACCCTATGGCCTACCAGGGCCCCCAGTATGTCAGACTCCGATGGGATCTCCCCCCTCGCTACCCTGAGGTTCCCCATGGCCTTGAATACCACCTCGGGCTTTATGGCGTAGACGTAGACCTGGACCTCCGAGCCGCACCTCCTAGCTAACCCCTGGAGGCTGTAGAAGGGCTCTGCTGAGTCTACGTACTCGAAGGACCTTACGTAGTCAAGGTCTGCCTGGCTTAGGTCGTAGGTCCCAGAAGGGAATATCACCACTACGTTCTGGCCTAGGGCCTGGACCTGCGAGAGTACGTAGCTTGAGTAACCGCTAACTATGGATCCCATCATAACCATTATTAAGGGGCCTATTACTATCCCAGCTACGGTTAGGGTAGACCTAAGCTTCCTCTCCCCCAGGGCCTTAACCGAGAATACTACAGCGTCCCGTAGGAAGACTACGAAGCTCACGGCGGAGGTACCTCACCGAGGTGCTTAAGCCTCCTATGGTAACCTGATGCAACCCTGTAGATCAGGTACCCGGCTACAGCTAGGAAGACTACCACAGCTACGGTTACCGCGACACGCTCCAAGGTGAAGAGGGGGGCCTCCGGAGTCCTCGTCGGGGTAGTCTCGGCCAACACCTGGACCGGTATCGAGAACCTCACCGACTGAAGCTCGTTGTACACGTTGTAGTACTCGACCAATACCTCTACCTCACCTACCGGGGTGGCCGGTGCTAAGTTAGCGGTAAAGGCCCTCTGAGAGCCGGGCTCTACATCACCTACGAAGGTATCCGAGCAGGACTGACCCCGAGCTACGCAGGCTACTACCCTAGACCTGTAGGCAGTGGCTGAGCCGTAGTTAACTAGGGTACCTGAAACCCTTATAGCCCCACCGGCTAGAGTAGCCCTAGCATCTCTTAGTGCGAGTTCTACGAAGGGCTCTACGACCACGGCTACGGTGTTGTTGAAGGACCTAACCCTCCCCCCGACGTCCCTAAACACTACGGTAACAACTAGCGGTACGGTGCCGTAGCTAACTACTGTAGTAGTCCCGACGCCTGCGTACACCCCCATTGGGTTATACACTAGGGTGACCTCCACCTCAGAGAAGCCGCCAGCGTCTATCCTATCTACGTAGTGTACCGAGGGGGAGGCTATGAGTACCGGGAGCTGGCTGTAGGGGAACACAGCTACGTAGACGTTATAGGCTGGGCTACTCCCGTAGTTCACTACCCTGAGGGTCGTCCTAGTAACCCTCGACGTAACCCTGACGGTACCTCCACCTAGGTCTACCGAGACGTACCTCACTGAGCCTAGTACCGGTATTGCTATGCTTAACCTACAGCTCCTCGGGGTACCCCACTGGTCTACGTAGTGGAGTAGGGCCTCAGCTCGGTAGGTACCGGGGGAGCTTACCAGGACATTAAGCGGGACTACGAAGTCCAAGATGCTACCCCGGGAGTAGGTGGTGGTAGCTGGAGGCTGCAGCAGCTGGGCTAGGGGACCTATGGCCTGCCTACCCCCAGCTACTAGCGCTTGGATGACCTGCGGTGACAGCGGGGCTACCCTAGCTATGGAGCTGTTGTCTATGGAGCTGGTGAAGCCCTCCGGGAGCCTGAGCTCTAGGAAAGCCCCGGACATCCCGTCTACGTAGTTATTCCTAAGAACTACGTGTAGTAGGGCCCCGTAGGTCCCGGGTTCTACGGAGCCCTCGACCCAGCTGGAGCTGATGACCTCGACAGCCAAGCCCTCGTCAGCTACCCTAAGCTCTACGTAGTACTCCTCCACTAGCCTAGTGCCAGGGCCTCCGGACTGGGCTACGTAGTCTAGCCTTAGCAGGGCCCTGTGTACTCCAGGGGCTACGTCCCCCACCGAGACCCTGAAGGCTATGGATACCGTGGAGTAGCTCCTTATAGGTCCGTCCACGTAGGCTGTAGCCCTACTACCTGCGTTACCTCTGAAGCCCTCGGGTAGGCGTAGCTCTGCTAGAATTCCCTGCACGGGGTACGGTAGTCTGTTCGCTACGGTCACTACGTACGTAGCGTTTTCAGTTCTTGGGAAGACGTTGTAGTTGTTTAGCCAGCCCCAGCTAACCGGGGTTAGCCCCCCACCTATAAGCCCCACAGGTTCCTCCACGTACAGCCATACCCTTAGGCTCCTACTGAACGTCGAGTACGCCCCGAAGGAACTTAGGCTGTACTCGACCTCTACAGCTAGGTCCACGTAACCGTAGACACTGCCCGGGATGTTGAAGTACAGGGTAACAGTACACGAGGAGCCTGGTAGTAACCTAGCCGAGCAGGTCCCGGAACTAACTACCGCGGTGAGGTTCCCTGAGGAGGCCCTTACTACCACTCCAACAGCCTCGTACCTGCCTCTATTAGCTAGCGTTATGGTTAGCGGTACGTAGCTTGAGTTAGGGTACACGGGGACGGGTTGCCCCACGCCCCAGTAGACGTTTAGGATCTGTACGTCCGGGGCGTAGTCCTCGAGGGGTTCTACGGCTAGAGGTAGCTCTACTACCTCGGTGGAGTAGAGGGATGAGTCTGCGATGGACTTAACGTAGCTTATGTCTAACCTAAGCCTGTAAACCGATGGGGTTAGGTTATCCGCTACGTCTAGGGTAATCCTTAAGCTACACGTTGAGGTCCCCGGTAGCGGGGCCCCTACGCAGCTCCCTCCAATACCGCGGATTACGACCCCCCTAGGAGCCTCCGCTCTAACTCCAGTAACCGTTACGGTTTCCGCCCTCACGTTAGCTATAGTAGCTACTAGCTCGATACCGCGTGCTGACGGTAGTACCGGAGCTCTACTACCAGCATACTTGCTGTGTACCTCGACTACAGCTAGGTTCCTCTCCTCTACTACCGGCAGACTAACGCGGAGATCCTTAGAGGCGTTGTAGAGGATCCGCCCGTAGCGGACTAGGGCCCTAATGCTTAGAACTACCTCCACAGAGCTAACCCCTCCTACCTCCACCTGCGGGAGCCTGACTGTCTGCGAGGCTCCATAGCTTAGGGGGGTGTTTACGGCTATAGCCTTGGTCCTCCCCCCTTCGCTTAGCTCGGCGTTTACTAGGGTGACCGTCACTACAGCACTCTCGATCGTGTCCCTAGTGTAGGAGTAGAGGACTATGTAGGGGGTGAGCCTACTCGAGTTCCCGTAGGCTATACGCGATACCCAGCCAGCATCAACTACCTCTATGTTGAGGGTGGGCTCGCGAACTACTAGCGGAAGCCTGTACGTTAGGTTAGCCCAGAACTCGGGGCCCCTGCTATCGCCGAGGACCTCGGCTGTGAGGTTGGCTACGTAGACCCCCGGTGGGCAGGCTACGTCTACTCCTCCGAAGTCTACGGTAGCTGCTGAGCCGTAGGTTAGCTGAGCCGAGGATACGTAAACCCTGTCCAGCTCGTGTATGCTGAAGCACTTGGGTAGCTCGAGAACTAGCCTAAGCCCTCTAACTACAGTAGCAGGGTCGGAGTTCCTTAGGGTTACCCTAATGGTGTTACCGGTCGAGTTGCTAAAGGCTACCCCGTCTAACCAGCCGTAGCTAACTAATTCGACCAAGGGCTTCGGCGGGCTATCGATGCGTAGGAGGATCTCGAAGCTTAGGGTAGCTCTGTAGGTAGCCCTACCCGACCTAACTAAAGCATCTAGAGCTAGTGTAGCCGGGTACGTCCCCGGCTCTACCCCCCGGGAGATCGAGAGCCCGTCGAACGTTATGGTCTGCCTGCCAAAGGATTCTACGGAGACCCCGTTCACCGATACCGATGTAGGTGTAAGAACCTCCGACCTCAGAGTGGCTACTCCGCCATAGATAGATATGTAGTCAAAGCTCTCGAGTACTACAACTAGGGATAGGGAGCTACTTCCGGGGTAGGCTACCTGAGGGGCCCAGAATACCGATGCGACCCTTAGGTTTACCGACGGGTTCTGAACTACTAGCGGAAGCCTATACTCTAGGTCGGCCCAGAACTCGGAGCCGTCCTTAACTACTAGGAGGGTTAGTTTCAGCTCGGCGAACTCCGTTGAGTAGCAGTTAACCATTACGTCACCGAACTGAAGCTCGAAGACATCACCGTACCTAGTTGGGGTATTCGAGTATACCGCCGAGCTCCTACTCCCGTTGGAGAAGAGAGCGCAGGTAGGTAGCTTTAGGGTGGCTACTAAGGAGCTCACCGTAGCCCCCGGCTCAGCTAGCCTTAGTACAACCCTGTACGTAGCTCTAGCAGTGCCGTAGGTAACCCTAGGCTCTAGCCAGCCGTAGGTAACTACGTCAACGCGTACTCCGGGGGGCGTCCCTACAGCTAGGTCTACTGGAAGGGTCGCCAAAGCCTCGTACTGAACCCCATCGTCCGTAACCGCAGTCCCCCTCACCTCGAGTACTGCTCGGTAGCTCCCGGGTGCTATCCCCTGGTCTATGTCGATATCCGCAAATACCGCTGTGAAGGAGCTGTAGCTGTCTACCCTACCTACAGTGCTCCGCAGCTCACTCGGGTAGAAGCCCTCCGGAAGCTTAAGCACTAAGCTCGCTGACGATATACCCGCCTTACCGGTTCTTAGGGTTAGGTAGAGGCTTGCACCCTCCGTACCGGGGTAAGCTTCCGGGGACCAGTAGGTATCCTCGACCCAGAGCTGAAGCTCCGGGTACGGGCTAACCGAGAGGGGGATACTGATTAGCTCCCAGTAGAGCTCCCCACCGACCCTGTAGGTAATGTTCAGAGAGGCTACGTAGCTACCCGGGGTAACGTCCCTACCGACGTCTAAGGTGTAGACGAAGCGCACTACGTCTCCGTAGTCTACAACAGCTACGTAGGTATCGTTGGTGGACCTAGCCCCGGAGCACCTGTAGTAAGCTGTAAAGCCCTGCGGGAGGGTTATGCAGGCGTAGATGGAGGAGGCGCTTAGAGTACCTAGGTACCTTACCTCAGCAACTAACCGAGCACCCCTAGAGCCGGGGTAGACGTCACCGCCTACCCTAGATCTAAAGGTAACGCCCTCTAAGGAGAAACCCCAGCTGGATAGCGCTACGTAGGGGGCCACCACCGTAGCGACGATCATTAAGACGAGAGCTTTAGCTACCGCCTTCACGTACCTCGCACCGAATACGATAACCCCCAGCGTAGTTTTAAGCCTCCGCCTTTAGCTAGGCTTAAGCCGGGACCGGGGGTATCCGCGATGGGTTTAGAGAGCTCCTACCTCCTCGTAATCCACGTCCTGTCGCCTGTAGAGGTAGGCTCAGGCAGGAGGAGGTGGTACCTCGATAGCGGCTACTATATCTACGTGGGCTCGGCCAGGGTCTCCAAGCCGTATGTGAGAGTCCTGAGGCACTTCCTTAAAGAGAAGAGAAGGTGGTGGCACGTAGACTACCTAACCTCGGGGGAGAGCGCGGAGGTAGTAATAGGCCTTATACTCTACGGGGTCTCGGAGGACTCCCTCTACCGGTGCTTAACTAGGGTAGGCTCGTTCGAGCCCGTAGCTCCGGGCTTTGGGACGAGCGACTTCCGGAACCACCTAACCCACCTATTTAGGTTCTCACAGAGTCCTCCAGATTCCCTATACAGGGAGCTCGGTGGGGTCGTCTCTGAGCTATCCCCGCAGGTAGTTGAGCTAGTTCTCTGATGCTTTCCGGTAGTTGGAGCTACGGCTCTACATCGAATGGTATCTCCAGAAGCTTCTTCGACTGCCTAAACCTAACCTTCCCCACCTTAATCCTACCTATATACCTAGCTGATGGTAGGTGCTGCTTATTGCAGGCATTTATGTTCCAGATACTACCGTCGCTATCGTACACTACCACTATGTAGAGCTCCCTGACGTGCTGAGGTACGGGGAAGAGATCGTAGATTACGTTCCCATACATCTCCTCAGCGACCTCCCTCGGTAGGACCTTAACCTCTACTCTAAGGTCCTCCGCTACCTTAGCGTTAGCTAGCTCCTCTATGGCCTTAACCTCCTCGTCCGTCGGTTTCCGGTCGAACTGTACCGTAAGCCTCCCGTGCTTACCCTCGACGTAGACCGAGGCCGTCCACAGAGCCCCCTCTCCTAGAACCCTTACAACTGCCCCCTTGAGTATGTGCAGAGCTGTATGCGTTCTAACCTCATCCGGGTACTCCAAGCTCTCCACCAGGGGCCCCCGGAACGTACATACTGCTAGACGCTAGAAATAAGCTGACCTAACGGGTTTTACTGCTCGGACTTTCTTAAGGCTTTTTTCCTTAGCCTAGAGGAGCACTTGGTGGGTCTGTGTACGACTTCATAGGTAAGACCTTCCCCAGGCACGATGGTTTAGCTAAGGCTACTGGGGTAATCGAGTACACCTTCGATATCGAGATCCCGGGCATGCTGTACGGACGTATCTTCAAGAGCCCCTACGCCTTCGCTAAGGTTAGGAGGATAGACAAGACCCTGGCCGAGTCTATGGGCGCTATCGTGCTAACCCCGGACGATGTACCTGATAAGCTCTTCAACCCTAGGCTGGTTAGCGTAGAGGAGGATACCTTCAAGGACTGGAGGGTGCTGACCTACACCCCCAGGTACCTGGGGGAACCTATAGCTGCCGTGGCAGCACCTTCGGAAGACCTGGCCCAGAGAGCTCTAGAGGCTCTCAGAGTTGAGTTCGAGGAGGTCTACGAACCGATACTAGACCCCTTTAAGGCCTCAGCGCCCGGTGCGAGGCCTATACACGAGAGAATCCTAAGAGGTAGGACCTGGGTCGAGGTTAAGAATAACATTGCAGCTGAGCTAAGGTACTCAGAGGGGGACATAGAGCTAGAGGAGAGAAGGTCCGACGTAGTGATCGAGAGAAGGTTCCACGTACCGCGTAGGTATCACATGCAGCTAGAGCCTAAGGGAGCTATCTGCAAACCAGAGCCCGACGGCTCTATAACTGTGTGGACTACTACGCAGACCATACATAACACCAAGATACTGATATCGCAGGTCTACGGCATCCCGATGAGTAGGGTAAACGTTAAGAAGGTACCTATAGGCGGCGGCTTCGGGTCCAGCATACACACTAACCTAGTGACCCTGATAGCTGTCGGGCTGTGCCTGAAGTCCGGTAGGCCGGTCAAGCTCGTGCTAACGAGGGAGGACGACATGGTCCACGACCACGTAAGCTTCGAATTTTACATGAGGGTTAGAGCTGGTGCTACTAAAGACGGGACGATCACGTTCGGGGAGTTCGAGAACATCCTCGACATAGGGGCCCACCAGGTCCAGGCGTACCCTCTCCTGGGAACAGCCCTAGGGTGGTTCGTGTCTCTGTACAAGTGGAGGGCTGTTAGGTACTACGGTAGAGCTGTCTACACAAATAAAGTGCCCTCCTGCGCCATTAGGGGCTACGGAGCACCGGAGGTCACCTGGGCCGTTGAGACAGTCGTGGACGAGTTGGCTGAGGAGCTCGGTGTAGACCCCCTCGAGTTTAGGCTGAGGAACTACAGAGGGAGGGGGGAGATCTTCTGGGGGCAGGGGCCTACCGTTAAGTCCGTTATAAGGAGTGACGGAGTCCCGGAGCTCATAGCTAAGGGTGCGGAGCTCATAGGCTGGAGGAGTAGGGGGGACCCGAGGAGTAAGACCGGTAGGTATAGGAGGGGGATCGGTGTCGGGAGGGGCTTCCACACCTCTGGAGCTGGAGGACCTCTCTCGGGGGCTATAATAGACTACAGCGGTGCTATAGTGAAGGTTAACGAGGACGGTACTGTAGACTACATCACGGCCCTGCAGGACCACGGTGGTGGTACCCTAGACGCTCACGCTAAGATAATAGCTGAGGAGCTGAAGATCCCGCCGAGTAAGGTGAGGATAGTCTGGTCGGATACCGCTACAACAGTCTACGATGTTTGCACCCACGCTTCGAGGGGTGTCTACGTGGGCGGTGAGGCTGCTAGGAGGGCTGCCGCGGAGGTTAGGAGGAAGGTTCTCGAGTACGCTGCTCGGATCCTAGACGTAGTAAACCCAGAGGCTTTGAGGATAGAGTACGATAAGGAGCTTAACGACGCAGTCATCTACGTGGAGGGCGCACCTGATAAGAGAGTAACCCTCAGCGAGGTAGCTAGGATAGCCTGGCAGAGGAACTGGGGCTCCATATCGGCTTCGGTGAGCTACAGAGCAACGGCGGCCCCACCTAGCTTCACCGTCTACTTCGTCGAGGTTGAGGTAGATACTGAGACGGGCATCGTAAGGCCGGTAAGGGTGGTAGCTGGAGCTGACGTAGGTACCGTTGTAAACCCGGAGCTGGCTGCAGGTCAGCTACACGGGGGCTTCGCCATGGGGTGGAGCTGGGCTGTAGGGGATGAGGTTGGCTACGCCGATGACGGTGTCCCAGCACATAGGCTTAGCGTAGCTGACTACAAGATCCCGACAGCTAGGGACCTACCCAAGCCTGAGGACTTCATAGTAGTGTTCGCGTCCACCTACGAGCCTACAGGGCCCTTTGGAGCTAAGGGCCTTGGGGAAGCAGCCTCGAACCCCGTCGTAGCCGCGGTTGCTAACGCCATATACAACGCCATAGGGGTTAGGTTCTACGAGATACCTATAACTCCGGAGAAGATCCTCAAGGCCCTTAGGGAACGTGGGTAGGTGGTGCGCGTGCTGTCCATAAACCGCATAAACACCTACAGGATACCGTTCACCTTCGAGTACTACAGGCCCAAGACCCTTAGGGAGGCTCTAGAGCTGCTGAGATCCATCGAGGGGGCCAAGGTTATTGCTGGCGGTACGGACCTCCTAGTCGATATGAAGTTCAGACGTACTGAACCTAGAGCCTTGGTAGACGTATCGAAGCTGGAGGAGCTTAGGCTAGTGAGGCTCGCAGGTAACTACGTAGAGATAGGTAGCGCTGTTACTCTCCAAGAGCTGGTTGAGAGCGAGCTAGTGAGGACCAAGCTTCCGCTACTCTGGGAGGCTGTAAGCTCTATGGCTTCCTGGCAGATAAGGAACATCGCTACCATAGGGGGCAACATCTGCAACGCCTCCCCAGCTGCGGATACGGCCCCCCCGTTGCTAGCTTACGGAGCTAAGCTACTACTAGCCTCCCTGGATGGCGTTAGGGAGGTGGACATCGGGGAGTTCTTCGTAGGGCCTAAGAGAAGTATAATAAGGTCCGACGAGGTACTGCAAATAATTAGGGTACCCACACATCCAACTGGCTATGGTTGGTCCTTCATAAAGATTTCCAGGACCTCGTTCGACATAGCCAAGGTAAGCATAGCTGTACTACTTAAGGTCGACGGCAGTAAGATCAGGGATCCCCGGGTAGCTTTCGGTTCAGTAGCTCCGACCCCGGTTAGGGCTAAGAGCGTTGAGAGAGCTATTGAAGGTCTTAGCATAGAGGAGGCCCTAGAGGTCGGGCCTAAGTTAGTTGAGAGAGATATAGCTCCGATAGACGATGTGAGATCTACGGCCTGGTACAGGAGGGAGGTGGCTAAGGCCCTACTCCGCGATTCCCTCAAAGTAGCTTACGAGAGGTCCCTGAGCTCTGGGTGAGACCGTGAGGGTTAAGCTTAAGGTGAACGGGTACTGGGTCGAGGTCGATGTGGAGCCCCACGAAACCCTACTCAACGTACTGAGGGATAAGCTTAAGATTAAGAGCGTGAAGTACGGCTGCGGTATAGGCGAGTGCGGGTCCTGCACGGTACTGCTGAACGATAAGCCCGTAACCTCCTGCCTGGTCCTAGCTGCCGGGTTAGACGGCGCCTCCGTCGAGACAGCGGACTACGTAGCTAGGACAGAGCTCGGCACTAGGATAGTCAATGCTCTGCTCCTAGAGGGGGCTATACAGTGCGGCTACTGCATACCGGGCTTCCTGGTAACCATCTACGCGGCCCTGAGGTCCGGGATGATCAAGCGGGGAGACAGCGAGGAGATAGCTAGAGCTATCTCCGGAAACATCTGCAGGTGCACAGGTTACGTAAACATAGTCAAGGCAGTTAAAAGGGTTGTAGCAGAGCTAGCCTCCAGCATTAGCTAAGCGTAGGGGTTCAACTCCTATACGGCGAGTTTCTTACGCGATTTCATCACCCTACCTCTGCTTCCCGTTTGTCCCCTAGACGCCCATTCTCATCAGTAGCTTATATTCGTTGCACCTGGGGACCTCCACCTCGTCCACAGGGATTTTCAGTATCCCCGTGGGGCCGTGGGTGGCGGTCGAGTCCAACAGTACGGAGTCTCCATCTGCGACTACCCTACCTAGGCTCGGAGCGCGGCTCCCATCGCCTAAGTAGCTCAGGGAAATAGGTAGAGCTAGAGGTTATAAACCTAGCCTCTAAACCTTAACTAAGAAACAGCCCCATTCCGCCCGGGACTTCACCGAGTTCGAGAGTGTTCAGGGCGGTCTTAGAAGGGGGCGGTTAGACCCAGAGCGCTGATCACGCTTCTTATACCCATCTTTAAGGCCTTTACGTCGAGGTCTAGGTTCATGAAGTAGTACCTCTGCTCGAGAACCTCCCTACCGTCTACGTACACGACTACGACCGCCTCCTTGCTGTCCCCACCGACCCTGTAGAGACCGTAAGCTATAGCGCTCTTCGATACATTCTCAACCGACCTAACTACCCGGGTTACGTAGCTGTTGAGCTCCTCGTCCGAGCCTAGGTAGACCACTACAGCTATCTTGTTGTGGTAGACGAGCTTCCTTACCTCGTCTATGCTACTCAGCTGCTGCATGCCTGCACCTCTCCTCGTATACCTTCTTAAGGAGGTTCTTCTCCTCCCTACCTAGGTAGACCTCTACGTCCACCACTAGGCGGCTAGCTGACGGTGGCTTAACCTCCAGGTCGTTGACGAGTACGTAGTCGTACCTGAGGAGGTTGCCAAGCTCTGAACACGTCATACTCCTAGCTAGCTCCTCAAGCCTCCTAACTAGGTCTACGGAGACCTTAACCTCCCTCTCACTGAGTAGGGCTCCGCACACAGTACAGCTCAGGTCAGGCATAACCGAGTTAAAGCCGCACCTAGGGCACCTAACGGGTAGTACGGGTGTCCTAAGCCTAGACCAGGTACTCGCCCACTTGTACCTAAGGGTCCCGAGTAGATCCTCCCTACCGGCCTCTAAGGTCCAGCGGTAGAGCCTGGGGGCTAGGTCCAGTACAGCATCACCTACGTTGGAGACTATGAACTCCAGCTGGTCGGCCGTAGGCTTCTCCAGTACGTAGGCTAGCCTAGAGGCTATTACGGGGTACACCCTGTCCGAGTTCCTAATCAATCTCTTAGCTACGTCCTCGGCGGACTTGTAGCTGGTGGTTGAGCCGTAGAGCTCCTCGAGTATATCCCTAAGAACCTCTAGCCACATATCCCTACTTAACCCCAGGTAGTCGAGGCCTGACCTGAGGACTACCTCGTCTATGTTTCTCTCTACCCAGGAGTCTAAGTTGACCCCTCTCTTCGAGGTCCTCCTCTTAGTAGCACCGCGCTCCCCACCTCCGCCGGTCTCTGCAGCTACCTTAGCCGAGACCTCGCCCTCATCGGAGGGCTTCTGCTTCCTACTACCTCTCCGAGGCACCTGACCCCCGTTAGAACTACGTAGGGAGGGTATTAACCGCTCTCAACCAAGTTTCGGTAGGCCCCCTAGAAGCTCTTAATAGCCTCTGGAGGAATACTCTGGGGGTGTAAGAGGGCTCGGTGATGAGCGTTGCCGAAGATGATCGGTGAATTAATGAACCTCCTCTGAGCCATTCATTAGGGTGGATGCTTCGCTCATTAGGGCGGGGGTGTTTTGATGGTACTTATGAACCCTTTCAAGTAGGTGGTGTTGCATGCGGACAAGCTCGGCAGGCTATGAGCTCCACGCCTCCCCGTAGCTGGCGGAGGAGGCTGAGCGGTGATGCCGCGTCCGTGGGGGACTCCAGACCGGTAAGGGAAGCCCCGGAGGGTATGGGGCCCTCGCTCCTCAGGGCGGGAAGGGTTTTCTCCCGACCCTTAAAAAACCTATTACAGGTTCCCTCCTAGTCTACGGGCATCGACTCTCTTGGACTTTAGCTTACCGCGTGCTGGGGGCGAGTATCTTCACTGCCGTGGTTAGTGCGTCTTTGGTACTTTAGTCCTACCCCTTCTATACATAGTTGGGTGAAGTAAGACCTATGGGTAATTTAGGGTACTACTCGGAAGGCTTAGCTTTAGCGGTGGTGCTAGCGCTTCTCATCCCAGCGCTCGCTAACGTTGTCGTAGTTGATGGACTCCCGCTACCCCAGGAGCTCCGTGGGGGGTCGCCTACCCCTCCTACTGTAGCTCGGGAGTTGGTTGTCGAGTTCGTTAGTGTGGCCCTCCCCGTAGGGCTTTTCAGGGACCTCATCGGCGTGCCGGTGAGGTCGGTCGTCGCCGCCCCATGCTACGACGATACCCTGCTGGTCCTACCTAAGGTCATCCCGAGGGGGTTCGTAAGGTCCTTCGTACCTTCGATCAACGCTACCGTACTCGCGCCCGACTTCGGGGACGGTATTCTACGGGAGGATGACGTCCTGGTAGTAACCGTACCTATCCCGAGGGGTGGTGCTCTAGCTAGTAGCTGTAAGTGGAGTGTTTATGCGGCTAAGTCAGGGCTTAGGGAGAGGTACGTAGTTAGGCTAGCGCGGGGCGCTGAGGTAGTCTCCGAGGGGAGCTTGGAGAGGCTGCAGGTACCTGTGTCTTTCGCACTGTACTTCGATAGGGACCCGGGTAGGAAGTCCCTAGTCTACGACGTACCCTTCGATGAGGGTACCCTTCTGAGCGTAGGTAGAGCGCTGGGTGTAGGTGCCCCACAGATGCCTAGTGTAGTCGCGGACTTCAACTCCGGGGAGATCGTGGAGGCTGAGGCTACGTGGAGCGGCTGGGCTAGTAGGCTACGTAGGGAGGTTAGCGCTAGGGTGGAGAGCTTAGCTAGGGGTATCGCACTTAGCTACGAGCGTAGGGAGGCTTTCATCTACGACCCAGTAGGGGATAGGCTAGTAGCCGAGGTGGAGTCTAGAGATGCTGTAGGGGCGATCTACGGGCAACTTAGGGAGGTGTACCCCCAGGCGGAACTGATCGACGGTGGTGGAGGTCCGTCGCAGTTCTACGACTTCGCCTTAATAACCCTAGCTAGGTCTGGGGTCACCTACGAGCGTAGGAGCATATACCTCGGCTACAACGTCTACAGCTCAGTCCTATACGTCCGCGCCAACTCCTCGTCGACCTCAACGTCCTACCTACGCGTTAGTGTGAGCGTAGTCAATACGGATACTGGGCAGGTAGTGTGGAGCAAGAGCTACAGCTACAGCCTCGGGGCTCAGCCCGCGGACATATACATATACCCTCCAGTACCCTTTGACTCTACTAGGAGGTTCAACATTACCGTAACCTACGAGTGGGTAGGAGGGGCTCAGCCCTACGTGATCCTGTCTACGCTGAAAGTCCACAAGGTATGGGAGAGGATGCCGATTGAGCAGACCGTTAGGGGCTACCAGGTGCTCTCAGTAGGTATAGCAACCCTGAGGGACCCCTACAGTGGTGACCTACCCCCAGGGTGTCAGAGAGCTAGGGCGTCGGACATGCTGGACCCATCGGTCTACGGACTCACAACCATGAGTCAGGGGCTTAGGGTCGTATCGCCTGTGGTTAGGGTGACCATGGACTCCTCCATCATGAACGGCCTCTTCTACGACTCCAACGGGGGTAGCCCCGTGCTGTACCTAGACGTATGCATTAGGAACCCGTACTCAACCAGTGTCAGCGGCTCAATAACCGTTAAGGTTAACGGGGTTACGTACGCGACCCAGAACATCGTAGCGTACCCGCTTCCGTGGTTCAGCTACGTAGGCTTCACAGTACACCTCGACTGGAACCCCGTGAAGGGGCACGGCCACCTGATAACGGTAGAGCACAACCTCCCACCCAACGTAGAGCTCTACGTAGATGCCCTAGTAGAGTACCTCTACGCACCCGAGGTATGGAGGGAGACGAACTACGCGACGTGGTACAGAAGAGCTTCGGCGTGGTTTAAGCTGTACCTACCCCAGAGCGTTTCCACGGCAACGGTGTACGAATCCTCGATCGGGGTGGAAGCGAGAGCGTTTGAACAAGGAGGGGGCCTACAGATGTTTGTCTTGAGGCAGCTAGTTACCTCGGAGAACATCAGTAACGCTAAGGTCCTGGGGCTATCCCTAGCTATTAAGCCGGTATCGACCTACCCCGAGAACCCACCGGCGTGTTATGTTAGGAAGGCTAAGGGTACTAGGGTAGACGAGTACGTAGGTCTAGCTACAACGCTTGTTGGTATAGTGTCGACGGGAATAGAAATGGCAACGCTGGTGGGTCTCGCGATACCAGAGCCCGTTTCTAAGGGGGTCTTCATAGCTAGCTTAATACTCAAGGTGCTATCACTAGCTTCTGAGAGCGTGGGTGTTACTGTAACGCCCGACGGGTACTACTTATGCTCGTGGAGCCCGGGAATAAACGACTACAAGACCGTCGAGCTAGATATGGTCGTCACGTACCAGTATAGGACGCCAGATACCAGGTACAGCGTTGTGGTAGCAGCTAACGATGTGTGGAGGCTTAGACCGATCGAGGTCAGGATACCGGTATACACATCCTCACAGATAGATAGCTCGCTGAACGAGCGCTACCCGGGCTTCTACGGTAGGGACCCGAAGGAGCTGGTCTACGGCTGAGGCCCTGGGTGGTCGGTATTAGGCGGGGGCTACTGCGCTCTATCCTCCTCGTAACCGCTCTCAACGCCGTAGCTAGCTACGCCACCGCCTTCGTAGGGCTCCTCCTAGTTGCGGAGATCACCAACGTGTTTACCTACAGGGTAGGCTACGTGGCCCTCCTAGTGGGCACCCTACCCCCCATCCTCATGGTCACCGACCTACTCCTCTACTCCTACGTCTTTAGGGCGGTTACCCTAGGGAGGCCCCTAACCCTACCCGGCGCTGCCAGGCTTCTCAAGCACCTCGCTGTAGCCTCGGCCCCCGTGCTCCTACTGGTAGCCCCGGAGCTAGTTGTCGGTGTTGGTGGTGTAGTAGCTGAGGAGGTGTTCTACGGAGCCGTGGCCCTAGTGGCAACGGTGTGGAGCGCTATCCTAGCTCTCTACGCATTCTTCGTGCACCCGGTGTACGCGCCCTACGCGGGACTCACGATAGCTACCTGCGTCGATTGGGGCGGTAGAACCTGCGTCTTCAGCTCTATGCGAAGGTACCTAAGGCTCCTGCCGGGCGTTATCTTCACCTCCATCGCCGTACTGGTTCTAACGAGCCTAGCCGCAAGGGTCCTCCTAAGCGTAGCACCACCCCTAGGTAGTACCCTGCTCCCGGTTCCGGATACCACCCCTCTCCAGCCATGGAGCTACGGCTGGTTCGAGGCTCTGAGGTCCACGATGCCTAGGTACTACAACTTAATCCTAGGCCCCGCACACTACCTACTCTACGCGTACATCCTCGAGCGGGTTAGCCGGAGGAAACTACAGGAGCTACAGCGAGGGTAGCCGCCTCGGTCCCAGCTAGCCGCACTACATAGGGATGCCGCTACGTAGTTTTTCGATACACGGGCTTACTGCTTAGCGCAGCCGTTTGTCCCTAGATGCTCATCCTCATTAGTTTATTTTTGCTCGTCGCACCTAGGGACCTCCACCTCGCCCACGCCTCACGGGCTATCGGTGTGGGGTCATGGGTGGCGGTCGAGCCCAACGGCACGGGGCTCCCATCTACCTTCAACCCACCTAGGCTTGGAGCGTAGCTCCCATCACCTAGGCGGGTTCCGAGAAGGATCAGAGCTTATAAACCTAAACATCAACTACGAAACAGCCCCACCACGATCGCTGGGTGCGCTCTTACCGTACAACGGCTCTCGATGCGGTGGGCAAGTATAAAGCTACGTGTAGCAGGTACCTAGGGTTAAGAGGTTCCGCGTGGGTGAGGGTATGGCTAGCCCCCCGTGTGTAGACCTCAGCAGGGGGTTTAAGGAGGTTCTAAAGGTTATCGAAAGCTACGGCGTCCAGCTCGAGAGCCTCTGGATAATACCTGAGAGGGACAGCTCGGGCTCCCTGAGGGAGAGGTACCACGGGGAGTTCGTAGCCCAGGTACCCAGGAACGCTATCCTGAGGTTCACCAAGCCCTACGAGCTCGTCCTAGACCCCTTCGTGGGGTACGGCACCACCCTCGTTGAGTGCCTCAGGCTGGGTAGGCACGGTATCGGGGTGGAGGTCGAGCCCAGCATAGCCGAGGTCGCCAGGAGGAGGGTTGCCGAGGAACCCAACCCCTACGGGGTTATGGTAGAGGTTGTCGTAGGTGATAGTAGGGAGGTAAACTTCAAGAAGGTACTCGAGGAGAGGGGGTTTAGGGTGGCCGACCTGATCATAGCCCACCCACCGTACCACGACATAATTAAGTACGGGGACTCACCAGCTAACCTATGCAACGCACCTAGTGTAAGGGAGTTCCTGAGGGGCTATGGGGAGGTCCTAGATAACGTACTAGGGGTTTTAAAGCCCGGGGGATACTACGTACTAGTTATAGGGGACAAGTACGAGAACGGTGAGTGGGTACCACTGGGCTTCTACGCTATGCGCGAGACCCTTAGGAGGGGCCTTAGGCTCAAGGCCATATGCGTTAAGAACGTAGAGGAGACCGCGGCGAAGAGGGGGGTCGTGAACCTGTGGAAGTACAGGGTCCTGAGGGCGGGTACCTACTACTTCAAGCACGAGTACATCATGTTCTTTAGGAAGGGTTAGAGCTGCTCGAGGGCTTTAAGTACTTAGCTAAGAACAGGGCCGTGTAGAGCAAGAACTTGGCTAGCGAGGTTCTCTCCAAGCCTATGGCGTGGCCTATGTCGGGTATCACGTGGAACTCGAAGGTCTTACCCAGCTCGGCTAGCCTTTGAGCGAACCTCATTACAGGTCTAAGGGGTGTTCTAGAGTCGTTCTGGGGTTGTATTATGCATAGCGGGGCTACTATGTTCTCTACGTAGCTTATCGGGGACCTCTCCTTAAATAGCTCCTTCCTACCGGCGAACAGTATCTCCTCGAATCGTCTGAAGAAGGCGTCCGCGAGCTCGTACATCTCCTCCCAGTCAGCTACCGGGGCCCCGGCTACTCCACACCTCCAGAGGTCGGGCTTCCTAGTTAGCTGCATGAGGGTGGTGTAGCCTCCGTAGCTATAGCCTACTACAGCAACCAAGTCCTCGGCAGCTAACCCTCTCTCCACCGCCCAGTTCCGGGCCGCGGCTACGTCCTCCATATCAGCTCCACCGGGGTCTCCTATATCCATCTTCCTAAACCTCTGACCGTAGCCGGTTGACCCCCTGAAGTTCGGGGCTACCACGTGGTACCCGAGGGCCGCTAGGGTTACGATTATAGGTGACCAGGAGTCCGCTACCTCAGCCCAGGGACCTCCGTGCGGGTAGACTACCGTAGGCCCGGGCTTTGGCGCTACAGCACTCTCCAGTACGTAGGTAGGTACCCTAAGACCGTCGAAGGACCTGACCTCAGCTAGGTACACCTCACCAAGCCTCCTGGAGATATCCTCCGGGAGGTCCGCTCCCTCAAGCACTTCCTGCTCGAGCTTCACCAGGTCTACGGAGATCACCTTCGGGGGAGTCTTAAGGGTTGAGTGAACTACGTAAGCCTTACTACCGTGTACTGCTGCTGAGGATACGAACCCCCTATCGAAGCCTACTAACCTACCGTCTAAGTAGAGCTGCGCCCTACCGTCCCTCTTAGCTATAGCCCACACTAACCCGTCCTCAGTCCACCCGTAGTCTACGAACTCCACCGGGTCGAAGAGCTCCATATCCCTCCAGGAGGTCTGGGCTCTACGTAGCTCACCGCTCTCTAGGTCGAGTTCGTAGAGTCTCTGCCTATCCCCGTCCTCGAAGTCGGTCGCGAAGAGTACCTTAGATCCCCTAAGCTTCGGAGCTACGTTAGTACTCCCCTCCTTAGGCGTATAGACCCTGAGCTCCCCTCCCCTGGACAGGTCTACGATGAACAGCTCGGAGGAGAACGGATCCCCCCTAAGGTGCCCGTAGCCTACTATATACTTATCGTTTACATCCGATGTGAACTCCCTACCGCTTACCCTAGCTACCAGCTCCGGCTCCGACCCCGGCTTAGCTAGGAAAACGCCGGCGTACTCCTTAGTAGCACCAGTCCACACAACACGCTCACCATCGAAGGCTAGTCCGAGGATCCTCTGGGGAGGTAGGGTGGAGGATACGTCGACTGCCTCACCTCCGGAAGCGGGTACGGCGTAGACCCTTGAGAGCTCGAAGCCTCTACTAACGTCCCTTATGTACACTACGTAATCTGATGAGGGGCGTGCAGTGGCTAGGAAGTGGATACTCCTAGCTACCAACCTCCTAGCCCTAGACGAGGTGTCTAGCGAGTAGAGGTCAAAGGTCCCCTCAGGATTGGAGCCGTAGATCAGCAACCCACCTTTAGCAACCCCGTAGACTACGTAGGCGGGTACCCCGGTAATCCTATCTATAACCGATGAGACCTCCGAGAGCTTCAACTCCACAGGACCACCGTTGCTACGGTACGTACGCAAAAATAAGTAGCAAGTGCCGAGCTCTACTAGGTGGTGCGGGGCCGCCTACCTTCGACCTTCTCGACGTAGCTCCGAGAGAGTTGCTACGTACGTACTAGCAACTATCAACCCCCCTCCAACCACCTTACCTAGGGACACCCCCTCGAGACCGAGAGCTAGAGAGAAGGCTAGAGCAAATACCGGCTCCAGTAGAAACACTACGGCAGCCGTTACGGGTGAAACGTACCTCTGACCGAGGATCTGTAGAAATGTAGCAACTATAGAGCAGAGCAAAGCTAGGTAGGTTAGATAGAGGAGGACCTCACCCCCTACCTCTGAAGCCCCGATAGCTGGAGTTAGCAGGGTTAGCAATGCCCCGGGAGTAAACGTCCCTAGGAGGAGCTCGAGTGGGCTACCCCATCCGAACTTAGATACTAGTATTACCTGAGCGGCCCACGCTACTGAACCTAGGATAAGTAGTACCTCACCAAGCCCTAGACCCCCGCTAGGTTTAGAAATTACGTAGAGACCAGCTGTAGCTAAGGTGATCGCCACCCCGTCGAGCAGGTGGTACCTCCTCTTAACTAAGGCGACATATAGATGCACGTTAACCGAGTTAAGGGCTGTTAGGAAGGCGCTTACAGATGGGGTTGTGTAGCGGGTTCCCTCACCCTGGAGTAGTAGCCCGAGGGTGTAGGCAACCCCTATAGCTATCCCCCTGAGGTAGCTCGCATAGTTAAACCCCCTGAGTAGGGCCTTAGCTAAGGCCAGGGGAGTTAGTAGAGCTGTTGATAGTAGGCAGCGGTAGGAGGTGTACGTAAGGCTAGGGATGCTCTCGACTGAGAGCTTTATGAAGGAGAAGGAGGTGCCCCAAAAAGCTGTGGTTAGGGTGAGTAGAGCTAGGCCTAGGAGCTTTCTCCCTCTCGGTAGGCCCGGCGGGGCTACCCCCGGGACCCCTCTGAAAGGTCTGCTGGGCAACTTGCTGTACCTAAAACTCTCTACGGGTTTGTGTAGGTTAGGTAGAGTACCTGTAGAGGGCGTTGAAGAACGTCTTAAAGGTCCCGTGGGTCTGCGCCCTGAAGATAGGTCTGTACGCGTAGGCTATAGCCCTACCCTTACCTACCTCTACCTCTAGGAGGGCTGGCTTCCTACTCAGCACCCCCTCACCTATGAGCCACCCGCTCTGCAGTACATCACGTTCGGGGAACCTAGCCACCACCTTGAACCTCTCGTTAGTATGGGAGGGTACTACCTCCAGTACAGGTCTATCTACGAACATAACGTAAGCCTGCCTAGGCATGCCGAAGCCTAGCGGGTGGGTAAAGTCTACGAGTACCCGTAGGGTTGAGCCGGGGCAGAAGAACTGCCTCGGGTCTTTGATATCCTCGGCAACGTCCCTTATGGGTAGTGCGAACCCCTTCGTTAGCAGCTCCACAGACTCTCCCATAGTGATAACCGTGCCGCCTGACTCTACGAAGGCCTTGAGCTTCTCCACACCCTCCTTTCCGAAGCCGCTCCTGTACTCCGGTGGGAACGGCGGTAGCTTTACTGCCCTACCCCACCTCTTACTAAGCTCCTCCTCTATGTTCTCACCGGTTAGGTAGGGTAGCGGGTCCGAGGGGAAGATCAGAGTATCCACGGAGTCCCCCAGTTTACCACTCTTTATGAGCTCGTCCCTGACCTCAACGTAGGGGAAGCCAAAGGTATCTAGGACGTACTTAACCCAGCCGCTCTCCATGTTCCCACCGTAGTACCTGACGTAGACCCCGATCCTAGCTAGGGAGGTCCTCGCAGCTCTAGCTGCAGGTACCTCATCTAGCCCCAGTACCGGGACTCCCCGGGTTACAGCGTGCGTAGAGAGGATCTTCGCCGACTCCTCTGACCTCTGGACGAGAAACGCTCCCGGGGGTAGCCTTACGCTTCCCACCTGGATCTCCTCGAAGAACCTCATTACTTCGATACCGTTTCTCAGTAGAGCGTTAACTACGTAGTATGTATCGTTAAGCCTTGGGTCAAGGACGTAGTAGCGGTAGTCCCCGAGTTTCACCTCAGGCGGGGTTACCTCCTCGACTCTCCGTAACCCTATCTTCACGGGCTCGTCGACCCTGATGACGGTTACCCCCATGAACTCGGCTAAGGTGTCCGTAGCTATGTCGTAGGGTCTTATAGGCTTACCCTCCCTATCTCTGGTAGTCTCGTCATCTGGGTAGAAGTACCTATCCAGGAGCTTCTTAACTAATGCCCTCCTAGGCTGCGCTAGGGGTACTACGTAGGTCCCCGCAGGGTACGTAGCTACCCCTAGCTTGAACTCCTCTGAGGCCTCGTAGACCTTCACACCGAGCTTGAGGAGTATGTCAAGTAGCTTCAGGGCCGTTAAGTAGTCGTGCTGTTCCCTAGGTATTAGGAAGTAGTACGGCGGCTCCGACTCCCCCCTCTCTATACTCCTAGAGGCCTTAACGTAGGAGTTCCTGAGGAACTCCCTCCTGTGCTTAGCTACTGCGGAGAGGATGGCTATGGTCGCCACCAGTTGCTGCCTAACTATATCGGAAAGCCTCCACCAGCCACCTCTCCACGGGTGCGGGTAGTTCATGTATGGTCTATCGGCTAGCCTACCCCTGCCGTAACCGCGAAGCTGGTGGGGATCTACGAATATCGGGGTGGCTATCCTAGCAGAGGCGGACTCGGTGAGTATACCTACGATGTTCATGGTGTAGACCAGGGTCTGGAAGGCTGATATGAAGTCGGGTGTAAAGGGGGCCCCAGTCTCAACCCCCTCGATACCCTCCTTCTCCAACCTCATGGCGGCATAGGTTCCGAGGAACTGGACCTCCCTCCAAACGAGCGGGTCTACCTCGGGGTATATCGGGTCCATCTCGGGGGATATGAAGAACCTAGCTCCGTAGGGACCCATTTGGTGGTGGTCTACGTAGACCTGCGGACACCACTCCCTGTAGACTATCTTAGCCATGTAGCGGCTCTCGACTAGGTTGAGGGCGTAGGCGTCCCTGTTGTTATCGTGCCCGCAGTACCTGTGGTAGAGCCACGGAAGCGGGGTCCCCTCGTACTCCGTACCTAGGGTCTTGTTGTACCAGTCTACTACAGCTATCTGGCCATCGGGGTTCTGGGACGGTATTAGAACTACGACGACCTCCCTGAGGATCTCGAGGATCTCGGGCTCGTTCGACGAGGCTAGCCTGTAGAGCAGCTCTATGGACATCTGGGTACCGCCAACCTCAGTAGAGTGCATGCTATTGGTCACGACGACTACAGCCCTTCCTCTCTCGACTAGTTCCTCGACCTCCTCCGGGCTTAGCTTGCTATCGGGGTTGGATAGCTTACAGGAGATCCTCTTGATCTCCTCAAGCCTAGCTAGGTTCTCCGGGGACGATATGTAGGCAACTATGAAGGGGTTACCCTCTGTAGTTTTACCTACCTCCTCTACGAGAACTCTATCGGACTCGGCCGCAACCCTCTTAAAGTACTCCACTATAGCGTCCCAGCGGGCTAGCTTTCTATCCTCACCTATCCTAAAGCCGAAGAACCGCTCGGGGGGTGTAACAGCCCCCAGAGCCTACACCCACATCGGGGTTACCCTACCAATATAACTACTGCAACAACTAACGTAGATATAGGTTACGCTCAGTCGACAGGCTCCGAAACTCAGAGACTTCGCACTAACGGGTAAGTTTTGGTGCAAGCGTGTCGGTTCAGCGTTTAAGAACCGCGAAGGCTCTTAGAGAGGGACTCCTCTATGAAAGCTACTACATCTGCTACTTCCCTAGCTATAACCTCAGGTGATGAGCCGGCATGCCCTGAGGAGGTCTCCAACCTCAAGCATACGTCGTTTCCGTAGCCTTTGAGTTTCGCGTAAAACTTTAGTGCGTGAGCTGGGTGCACTCTGTCGTCGTAGAGCCCCGTGTAGATGATCGTCGGCGGGTACCTAACCCCTTCGCGGATGTTGTGGTAAGGTGAGTACTTAACTAGGTACTCGCGATCCTTAGGGTCATCCGGGTTCCCGTACTCCGGTATCCAGGCTGAGCCTATGTAGAGCTTATGGAACTTCAGCATGTCGAGAACGGGGTACCCTATCGCAGCCACGTCGAGGAGCCCGGGCTCCATGGTGATAACGGCTCCTATTAGGAGTCCCCCGTTGCTCCTCCCTAGGCCGACTACCTTGAAGCCCGCGGACTTAAACTTACTGGCTACCGCTATGTAGTCGTAGAATACGTTGACCTTCTTATCCCTCATACCGGCCTCGTGCCACTTCTCACCGTACTCAGAACCTCCCCTAAGGTTAGCTACCACCACGTCGTAACCTAACTCGATGAACACCGGGATCCACGGGGCAAAGACCGGGGTCAGGGATACTGAGAAGCCTCCGTAGCCGTAGACTACTACCTTACTGGAGGCTGACCTCCTCCTTATCCAGAAGTAGTGTACCTTAGTACCGTCGTAGGATTCGGCGAAGCCCTCAACCACCTCAGCGTCTACTACCCTAGGGTGCTCAGCAACCTTTCTAAAGCTAAGCCCGTTAGACGCCGATACTTCGATGACCTCGTAGGGTCTTGTAAAGTACCTAAGCTCTACGAAACCCCCGCTACCGTAGGAGCTAAGCCAAGCTACTGAAGCGGGCTCATCGAAGGTAACCTCCCTAACGGGCCTGCCCTCTAGGTCGAACACAGCTAGGTAGGACGATGCGTGCCTAACGTAGGAGGCTACGATATAGCTACCAACTACGATAGCGTCCTGGAGGTACTCCCCCCTCTCCGGGACCAACTCGGAGGTACCGCTCCCCAGCTTAACCAGCCTACCGAACTTCTCTCCATCGTAAAGTATGGCGAGGTAACTACCCCCGGCAAGGTCCACAAGCTTAGACCTAAACCCACCCTCGTATACCTTAACCCACCTACTCGAGGAGCCTAGGGGACCTGCGTAAAGGGTATCCCTAGCCCACCCGTAGCTCACCCTAACCAACGCGTGGGAGTAGTCCGTGGAGGCCTTAAGGGATACGAAGTGGTTCCGGGGTAGCCCCTCGCCGAAGACCATCTCGTCCCTACCCCCATCCCTTAGGAACACCCTCTCGCAGGGTGACTCAACTCCGTCAGGGCACCGCCCCTCCCTAAAGAACTTGGTGTAATAGTACCTACCCCCACCTAGGAAGACCACGTCCGATATGCTCCCGCGTATCCTGTCTACGGTAGACAGGGTATCTACCTCAGCCACTACCAGTTCACCAACGTCTGAGCCCTTCAGGGTGTAGAAGTAGGCGAACAGCTTACCCTCTCTGTCGATGTAGTAGCTGTGTATGACCGCGTCCTCGCCTAGTTCCCTACTGCTAACCAGCACCCTTGTACTACCGTCAATAGACAGATTGACGCTGTAGGCTAGGTCCCTCTTGAGGAAGAATAGGCCAGCCCTATTCCTCGAGAAACTGTAGAGCACTGGGATGGAGTAATAACGTAGCGCGAGACCCACGATCTTATCGCTAAGGGGTTTCAGCCTTTCAACGCACCCCCTACTCTCCGAGAGCGCCCAGCTAACTACGTTGGGGTTCTGAATATCCTCTAAGTACTCAAAGGGATCCTCACGCATATCTCTCGACCGAGAATGGCTAGCTGGACAAGTATATATGGATATTTGCTAGCCTAGCCGCGTACTGCCTAGGTGCTCCTTTATCTACCTAGCGTACTCACCATACCTAGGGATCCCAGTTTACGTATTACACCATAAGAAGACGCTGGCGTAGCGTATCAGGCGTTGCTGGGTCCAGAGCTGCGGGGGCTAGGGCTTCGCAGTAATCCCAGGGCTGCACATTGAGGTGGGAAATCCGGCACCGTAGTTCAGTAACTTGAATTAAGTAGCTTGGGGTTCACTAATCAACCTATTGGAAATTTATTAATGGAGATTTATTAACCCCCTGGGGGAGAGTTTAGTGTGGTACCTACTATGGTTAAACCTATGACTAAGGACGCCCTGCTATCAGCTTTCGGAGGGGAGTCCATGGCCCACATGAGGTACCTAATATTCGCTGACATAGCAGAGAAAGAGGGCTTTAAGAATGTTGCTAGACTGTTTAGGGCTATAGCTTACGCGGAGCAGGTACACGCTGCAAACCACTACAGAGCTCTAAGGGAGTACAACGAGGATGCTAAAGTAGTTGCGGGAGCGCCTATAGGGCCAGGTAGAACCAACAAAAACCTAGAGTTAGCCATAAGAGGCGAGGAATACGAGGTTTCTGAAATGTACCCTATCTACCTAGAGATAGCTAGGTACCAGGATGAGAAGGAAGCTGAGATAAGCTTTAGCTACGCCTACAGGGCTGAGCAGATACATGCTCAGCTCTACAGGGAGGCTAAGGAGTACGTGGACAAGGGGCTGGACTGGCCTTTAGAAGGTAAAATATGGATATGCCCGGTATGTGGCCACACATATGTCGGGGCAGAGCCACCGGAGAGGTGCCCCGTCTGCGGGGTACCTAAGGAGAAGTACGTAGGTTTCTAGAGAACGTCCAGCAGGATCCCCCACCTTAAAATTACCTCAACCTCTTTTCGATACCTTTCGACTACTCCGCGAAGAGCCTCGTAACGTACTCTACGTCTACTGAGCTAACTCCTTCCAGACTACTTAGGATGCTCTCCAGCTCGTAGGTACCTCCCTCTAGCTCCTCGGGCATGGCAATGTATATCCTCAACCCGTAGAGGCCGAAGGCTATGTAGAACTTCTCTGCCTTGACTAGCTCGTAGTGAGGCGGTAGAGAGGTTCTTATCCTCTGGACTAGCTCATCTAGGTCTACCTCATCGCTAGACGGGTTTACCCTTATAGCTGCTACTACCCTACCCATAGGACCACCTCAGGGACCCTCAAAGCCACAGGATGGGCACCTGTAAAGGGTTCCCAGCTTCCTACACTTCTCGCAGCGCCAAATAACGGCCTTACCGCAACTAGGGCAGGTGAACCTAACCGCGCGGCTGTAGGGCTCTACAACCTTCCCACAGCTACTGCATAGAGGTGGGGTACTGGAGTCTATTATTACTGGCTCCCTCTCAGCTATGCCGCTTATCCTTGACACCCAGCGTAGAGTCTAGCTAGGTTTTTAAGCACGTAGAGTCTCTACTAAAGCTCCACACCGTAATACCTAAGCGGGGACCTCTGGAGTACCTCGCGAGCACATTCCGGGGTTAGAGAACCCCTTGAAACAGCCTCACTCACCTCGCGGGGTATATCCCACGGGTACATCACTACACCAGGTCTCTTAGGGTCGTCGAGGTAGTCGCTCTCGACTAAGACCCTCTCACACCTGTTACCTAGGTTAGATAGGACCTCGCTCCTACCTACTACGCTTACGTAGAACCCCTCGGAGGTGTAGGTAGAAGCCTGCTTGGGTGGTACGTGGTGAACAAGCACCTTATCTAGGCTGAGACCAGCATACCTTGCCAGCAGCTTCAAGCTCTCGGAGGTAACCCTCCCGGAGCTCTCGCTGTGTATGTGGATAGGTAGCGAGTAGTCCCTAGCTAGCTCCATAGCCTTAGCTGTTATGAACTCGTTCAAGGCGATTGACTCAGGCGTAGCCGGGTAATGGGGCCTGCCGAACTCCCCCAACCCGTCAGCGAGCCCGTTACGTACGCTCCTCTCCAAGTACTTCATCACCCTCTCCACGAGGTCTACGTAGAGGGAGTCCAGACTCCTACTCGACCTAGCTAGCCTATCAACGGTAGCTGGATGTACGCCAGCTAAGCAGAGGACACCCCCGAGCTCCTTCCTAACCCTACTGCATAGCTGTAGGTGTACATCTATGGACCTCAGGACCCCGTCTACGCTTGTTTCAAACCCGTAGCTACCGGGGGTAAGGCCTACCAGGGCTATAAGCTTCCCACCTGCTTTCTTAAACTCTCTTACAACAGTTTCGTAACCCAGGCCTGCTGTAGATGCATGCGCATGAGAGTCTACGTACCAGTCCAAGGTAGTCCCCTCTAGCTAGAGCCCAGCTGAAGCTCTGAGGAACTCGACGAAGACCGGTGAGGGCCTTAGGGGCCTGCTCTTGTACTCCGGGTGGGCCTGGGTACCGAAGTAGAACCTATGCCCCTGGAGCTCCATCATCTCAGGGAACCCCTCGAAGCTTACGGCACTTACCTTAAAGCCTGCGGTCTCCAAAGCATCTACGTAGCGCGGGTTTATGTGATACCTATGCCTGTGGCGCTCGTAGACTACCTCAGACTGATATATCCTGTAGGCCAGGGTACCCTTGACTATCTTGGCTGGCAGAGCGCCTAATCTCATAGTACCGCCCTTAACTAATACCCCCCTCTGCATCTCGAGTAGGTCTACTACTGGGTGGGGGGTGTTAGGGTCTACCTCGGTAGTGTTAGCTCCCTCAAGCCCTAAGACGTTCCTAGCGAACTCGACAACCATGAGCTGGAGCCCGAAGCATATGCCGAGAACGGGCTTACCCAGCTCCCTAACAACTCTAATCACCCTGATCTTGCCTTCAGCCCCCCTGCTACCGAACCCCGGTAGTATCACAGCTCCATCCACCCCCTCTACAACCTCCTTAGGGTCCACTAGCCCAGCCTCGACGTCCGTAGCCTCAACCCAGAGCAGCTGAGGCTTTAAACCTAAGTGAGCTCCGGAGTGCTTCAGGGCTTCTATAATGCTTAAGTAGCTGTCCTTAAGCGCTGTGTACTTACCTACCATAGCTATCTTAACAGCTCTGGAGGAGTTCTTGAACTTCTCGACCAGCTCTACCCACGAGCCTAGATCCGGCTCTCTGTACTCTAGGCCTAACTTGCTAGCTAGCAGCCTATCCACCCCCTGGTTCCTCAGGATCAGCGGGACCTCGTATACCGGGTCGACGTCGTAGCTGTTGACTACCTCCTCAACCCTTACGTTACCGAAGAGAGCTAGCTTACTTCTAACGCCCCCGTCTATGGGCTTATCGGACCTAGCTACTATTAGATCTGGCTGGATACCTATCCTCCTGAGCTCCTGAAAACTGTGCTGGGCTGGCTTAGTCTTAAACTCCCCGGTAGTCGACAGCTTGGGGATTAGGACTACGTGAACAAAGATTACCCCCCTGGCACCCTCCTCCAGCCTCATCTGCCTAGCTGCCTCCAGGAAGGGTAGCCCCTCTATATCCCCGACAGTCCCCCCTATCTCCACTAGGACTACGTCGGCTGAGGACCTCCTAGCTATCTCTCGGATCTTGGACTTAATCTCGTCAGTTACGTGCGGGATTATCTGGACGGTCTGGCCTAGGTAGTCCCCCCTACGTTCCTTGGTTATGACCTCTAGGTAGATCTTCCCCGTCGTTATGTTGTTATCCTTACTGAGGTTAACATCGAGGAACCTCTCGTAGTGCCCTAGGTCTAGGTCGGTCTCACCGCCGTCCTCCGTAACGAAGACCTCGCCGTGCATGTAGGGGTTCATGGTACCTGCATCAACGTTTACGTAGGGGTCTATCTTTATCGAGGTAACTGAGTAGCCCATGCTCTTTAGGAGGAGCCCCATGGAGGCGGTGGTAATACCTTTCCCAAGCCCGGATAAAACCCCTCCAGTTACGAATACGTACTTAGCCACGTGCCCGCAGAGTAACCTACCCTATTAAGCTTAAAAGCACTAGCCCCTATATGGAGCGGCTAGTAGGAGGGTGGTGTGTAGGTGGTGTTCGAGGAGGCTTCGAAGCAGCTCAGTGCGTACCTAGAGAGGTTCGAGGAGGTTAGAAGCAGGACCCTAAGGAGCCTACCGAAGCAGAGGGCAGTGGGCCTTGACGCGATCTACGAGCTCCTGACCAAGTCTCTAGTTGCTGTTAGGACTGTAGCAACTATAGAGGAGAGGGTCTCTGCCGGTTCCGGTGTTAAGGAGGTCTGCGGAGGGGCTTTCTTCACCTTCTCGCAGTCCGAGAGCTCCTTCACGCGCCTAAAGCCTCTGAGGTCCGTTAGCTACATCCCCGCTAAGGGAGCTATCAGGATATCCTACGCAGGTTCCTACGTCGAGGTATCCAGTAGCTCCATAGAGGTAAATCTGGAGGGGGTAAGCAGGTCCGTGAACTACCTAGACCCGGCAGAGGTGGCAAATAACGCAGCTGAGTACGCGGCTATACTGAACAAGGCTAAGATGCTCGTAGAGCGCTTACTACCCTCTATATCCTCCTGCGCTAAGATGCTTGGGGTAAGGCTGTAGGTGGGGTGGTCCCGGTGGACCCCGAAGCAGTTGCGCAGCGGGGGATGGAGGTAGTACCTACGGAGATAAAGCTGTTCGGTAAGTGGGACTACGTAAACGTGCAGGTCCGGGACCCGAGCTTGAAGAAGTACATATGCCTGAGACCCTACTACGTCCCGCATACCGGGGGTAGGCACGAGCACAGGAGGTTCGGTAAGGCTGAGGTACCAATAGTTGAGAGGCTTATGAACAAGCTCATGAGGCCGGGTAGGAATACCGGTAAGAAGCACTTAGCCTACAACATAGTCAAGCTAGCCTTCGACATAATCCACGAGAGAACCGGGGAGAACCCCCTACAGGTCCTGGTTAGGGCTATAGAGAACAGCGCACCACGTGAGGAGACCACCAGGATAATGTACGGAGGCATAATATACCACGTAGCGGTAGACGTATCGCCCCTAAGGAGGGTAGACCTAGCCCTTAGGTTCCTAACCGAGGGAGCTAGGCTCGCGGCCTTCAAGTCGACTAAGCACATATCGGAGTGCTTAGCGGAGGAGATCATACTGGCAGCAAACAACGACCCGAAGAGCTACGCAATATCTAGAAAGGACGAAATAGAGAGGATAGCCCTCAGCTCCAGGTAGAGGGTGCTACCTAGGTCGTTCAACTATCAACTCACCCCACCTATAGCTCGCGAGATACGCGCGTCATCTATGGATAGCCGCCGAGTCTGGCAGCACGGACCTTCTACCACCTAACCGAACCCGTGGTACCTGAGTAGCCGGAACCAGCCAAGGCTGTAGGGGCCTCCACGGAACAGCTTAGTTTATTTTACTTACCGTGCTAGGTACTCGGAGAGCTAAGGTGCTGACCGAGATTAGATGGCACGGCCGGGGGGGTCAGGGAGCTGTAACCGCAGCTGAGCTCACGGCTTATGCGTCTATAATGCGGGGGCTCTACGCTATAGCTTTCCCAGAGTTCGGTGCTGAGAGGAGAGGGGCCCCAGTTACCGCCTACAACAGGATATCCGATAGGGTCATATACGATAGGTCCCCGGTAGAGAGCCCCGACGTCGTCGTAATCCTGGATCCCTCCATGGTTAGCCTGGAGACAGTCCGGGGGCTGAAGGAGGGGGGTTACGTAGTAGCTAACACAGCTAAGAGGGGTCCAGAGCTTAAGGCCATCTTTGGCGAGAAGTATAAGGTCGCCTACTTAAACGCTACAGCTATAGCTATGGAAGTCTTCAGGCTACCCATAGTTAATACGGCCATGGTAGCGGCGCTAGCCGCGGCTACCAAGGTGGTTGACCTAGACGCTATCCTAGAGGCTGTGAGGGCTAGGTTTAGCGCTAGGTTGGCATCTCTCAACGAGCAGGTAGTTAGGAAAGCCTACGAGCTAACCGAGGTGGTGTAAGTGGGTAGAGCGCCTGGCTGGAGGGAGCTACCTAGGGGGGCGGTTATACCGGAGCCAGGATCCTCAGTAAGGTACAAGACCTATACCTGGAGGGTTCTGAGACCCGTCATAGACCAGGAGAAGTGTATTAGATGTAGGATATGCTGGACCTACTGCCCGGAGCCAGCGATCATCGAAGTCGAGGAGCCGTACACCACTAGGACTGGGAGGACCTACAGGGTTACCTACAGGGTCGACTACGATTACTGCAAGGGCTGCGGTATCTGCGCTGAGGAGTGCCCAGTCAAGGCCATAACCATGGTTGAGGAGGTGGTGTAGGTGGGTAGGAAGCTACTACCCCTCTCGGGGAACTACGCGGTAGCCTACGCAGCTAAGGCCGTAGACGTAGACGTAATCGCCGCCTACCCTATAACTCCGCAGACCGCGGTAGTTGAGAAGCTAGCTGAGTTCGTAGCTAATGGGGAGCTAGACGCGGAGTTCATACACGTAGAGTCGGAGCACTCCGCTCTCTCAGCGGTTGTAGGGGCTTCAGCAGCTGGGGCTAGGGTATTTACGGCTACCTCAGCCCAAGGGCTTCTACTGATGTACGAGATAATGCACATAGCCTCGACCATGAGGCTACCGATAGTTATGGCTATAGCCACTAGAGCTATATCGGCTCCGATTAACATATGGTGCGACCATAGCGACTTCATGGCTGCGTCCGACACCGGATGGGTGATGCTCATGGCCTTAAACGCCCAGGAGGCTCACGACCTAACCGTAGCTGCCTACAGGATCGCGGAGGACCCGGAGGTGGAACTACCGGTAGCAGTAGGCTACGATGGCTTCTGGGTCTCGCACACAGTAGAACCTGTAGAGGTCCTAGATACAGACGAGGCCCTTAAGTACGCCCCTAAGAGGCGTAGGCAGTACGTACTAGACCCCGAGAGGCCGCTAACCATGGGTCCGCTGGCCTCGCCGGAGTGGTACTTCGAGTTCAGGGTACAACTCCACGACGCTGTTGAGAGGTCCCGTGAGGTTATTCTCAAAGCCTTCGACGAGTTCAGGAGGAACTTCGGGAGGGCCTACAGACCGGTAGACGGGTACTACACTGACGACGCTGCCGTGGTCCTGGTCTCGATGGGAAGCGCATCAGGGACGGCGCTGTCTTACGTTGAGGAGGCTAGGAGGTCCGGAATCAGAGTAGGGCTGGTTAACGTTAGGCAGTTCAGGCCCTTCCCCGAAGAGGAGCTCTACAAGCACCTAGAGGGTGCTGAAGTGGTAGCAGTAGTCGATAGAGCTATCAACCCGGGCTCCGCATTCGTAGGCCCGCTCTACTCCGACGTGGCGCTAACCCTCTTTAAGAGAGGACGCAACATCCCAGTACTAGACTTCATCGTAGGCCTCGGCGGTAGAGCTGTCACTAGGAGGGACTTCGACGAGATAGCTAGAAGGTCCCTGACCTACCTAGGTAAGAGGATGAAGGACGTTAAGCAACACTACGCTTTCATCGGGGTGAGAGAGTGAGCTCCATAACCATAGCTACCCTACCTAAGGAGGAACTCCTAGCGCCAGGCCACAGGATGTGCCAGGGCTGTGGAGCAGCTATAGTTATGAGGCACCTACTGAAGGCTCTAGGCAAGGACGTGATAATAGCCCACGCAACAGGCTGCGTTGAGGTTACGACAACCCTCTACCCGGAGACAGCGTGGAGGGTTCCGTGGATACACGTAGCCTTCGAGAACGCTGCCGCAGTTGCTTCAGGTATCGAGGCAGCGATTAAGGTTCTGAAGAGGAAGGGGGTCATAGACAGCTCAAAGAAGGTTAAGGTAGTAGCCATAGGAGGTGATGGGGGTACCGTAGACATAGGGCTTCAGGCCCTCTCGGGGATGCTGGAGAGGGGTCATAACGTACTGTACGTACTCTACGATAACGAGGCCTATATGAACACTGGCATTCAGAGGAGCGGTGCCACCCCGATATACGCCTGGACCACCACTACCCCCGCCGGTAAGGTTTGGAGAGGTGAATGGCGGAGGAAGAAGGACATAATATCCATAGTGAGAGCCCACGGAATACCCTACGTAGCTTCGGTAAACTTCGCCTACATAACCGACTTCTACGCCAAGATTAAGAAGGCTGCGGAGATCGAGGGACCAACATTCATACACGCCTTCGCTCCCTGCGTACCGGGGTGGAGGTACGAACCCCACCTTACCGTCAAGATAGCTAAGCTGGCCGTTCAGACAGGTATCTGGGTGAACTACGAGATCGAGAGGGGAGTCCTCAGAGTAACGACCCCCGTACCTAGGAGGTTACCTGTGGAGGAGTACCTGAAGCTCCAGGGCAGGTTCGCGCACTTAACTAGGGAGGAGATTGAGGCTATACAGAGGATGGTCGACGAGGACGTAGAGTACATAAACAAGCTAGTCGGGACGGTAGTAATAGGACCTGTCGAGAGGAGGGGTTAACGCAGACTAGAGTAGCCCCGCTTTTTTATTCAGTTCCCTAACGATCTCCGCGTACCACCTCCTGAGCTTGGGATCCTCTCTAGGTCCACTTGGGGAGGGGCTGATGCTTACGTAGATCACCTCTGACTTTCCCTCACTAGATACGTCTACCGGCTTACCATCGCTCCTGACGAGCACCGTCGGGGTCGTACCGCTCTCGGAGTACCCTCCAGCTACTATTACGTGAATGCGGTTCTCCAGGGCTCTAGTACGTGATGCAGCTATAAGGACCTCGGGGTCTAGGTCTAGAAGAGGAGGTACTACGCCGACCATAACGCTTGCCCCCGAGTAGGTGCAGTACCTAGCTACCTCAGGGTAGAGCACGTCGTCAAGTACTGTAAGGCAAATACGTAGGCTACCCACCTCAACTATGGGAGGCCTTCCGATGTAGCCCCCGCAGTAGGGGTCGAGCCTTACCACCTTCCTAGCGACTTCCTGACCCGTAGTAGCATCCACTACGGAGAGAAATGAGACGTTGCCGAACTTCAGTAAAGCGGGCCCCGAGAGGGTCCTCCCCGAGCTTACTAGGGTAGCTAAGCGCTCTAACGCTGCCTTCACAGACCTCCTATAGGACGTGTAGCTCTTCCTGCCGACTACTAGGTCCCTTAGGGGCTTAACAGGTAGGGGGATTACGGAGATGTCGACCTGCCTAACTCCTCTAGATAGCTCTGCGAGCTCCCTTAGGAACTCGCGTAAGCCGGTACCTAGGTTAAGCCTGTAGACTGCCAGAGTTACCGTACCTCGAGTTTCCATAGCCTACTAACCCCAGCTCTGAGAGGTCTCTGTAGAGCTCTGATACTACCTCTGAGTACTCCTTACGGCCCTGCTCAACCATATCCATCTTCTGCTCGAGCTCCCTGGTCCTCTCCTCGCTAACCAGCTCCCGGAACCTACTTGTTAGGTATCTGTAGACCTCGATACCTAGGGGCATCGGGATTAGGTATCCGGTACCCTTAGTCCTTATAGCGTACCTCCGCTTCAGTATAGTTTCGACTATCTTCGAGTACGTGCTAGGCCTACCTATACCTACCTCCCTCATCTTCCTAACCAGCGTTGCCTCGGTATGAGGTGGCTGGTCGCTCCTGTAGAACAGTCTAAACCTGGTAGCTGGGTATCTACCGATGTCTAAGCTTCTCCTCAGCTTAAACCTCCTATCGTACTTGAGGAAGCCCTCCCTCCTAACTTCAACGTAGAGAGTGAGAGGTGCCGACTCGAGCTCGAAGACCCTACCGTCCTTCAACTTCACGATAACCCTACACCTTAAGCGCTCTGCGGTCACCTCGGCTTCCACCATCTGGGAGGCTATGAACCTGCGGAATATGGCGTCGTAGACTAGGAAGTGCTCCTTACGCAGCTTAATCACAGGCTCTATGATCCCCTCCTCGATGAGCCTTCTAAGGGTATCAGCATCTATAGGCCTAGTAGGTCTTATAGCTTCGTGGGCCCCACCCTCGCCCCAGGTTCTACGGACGAAGAGCTCTCTGTATCCCTCACCCTCGACCTGCTTAAGGTACTCCTCAGCGACCCTTATACCTACGTCGGAGACCCTCGTACTATCGGTCCTGTGGTAGGTGATGAAGCCGGCCTCGAAAAGGTCCTGGAGTATATCCATAACCCTTGGAACCGGAATCCCGAACCTAGCGCTCAGCTCTGATAGCGCTGCATCGGTAGTGAACGGAGGCTCTGGCCTAAGCCGCACATCCTCCCTTACCTTATCGTATACCTCTACCTCCACATGCTCTATATCGTTAGCTCTAACACCGTTCAGCTCCTTAGGTAACTCGAAGATAAGCTCTGCGTCTAACCCCTCTACCGCTACTGAGAGGTACTTCCTCCTAGTTTTCTTGAACCTCTCGACAGCCTCTATTACCCAGCCGAGTACCGGGGTCTGGACCCTCCCAGCGGAGAGGTTCCTGTAGGAGGTCGGGTACTCCCCACAGAGAGCCCTATACCTCTCGTAGCTGGCATTAGTACGTGAGGGTACTACCTCGCTACAGAAGAGCCTCCAGAAGTCCTCCTGAAGCAACCTTGAGAGCGAGAAGCCTATCCACCTATCCTCAATCCTCCTCACCAGCTGAGCCTTAACTAGGTCTACGTTAACTCCCCTGGGGTTAGCTATAGCGTTTAGGAGGGCCCTCTTAGTTACCTCGTGGAACTCCACACGCTTTACCTCAGCGTTGAAGGGCTTTACGGCGTTCACTATGTCGTAGGCTATCTTCTCACCCTCGGTATCCGGGTCGGTTCCGACCAGGACCTCGTCCACCTCCCTAGCTACCTCCCTAATAGCTTCTACCACGTCTATGGAGTCCACCACGCTCGGAGAGCCACAGTATGGGCATAGTCTACCCCCACTAGGCTCCTCAGTAAACTGCCGCCCGCAACTTAGGCACCTCTTAATGGAAGTGTACACCGGTATGTACCTCCCATCCCGAACGGCGACCCCGTAGATATCCACCCACCCCCCAGAGGGCTCTGCGGGTATACGTAGCCCTTCCGTAACCAGCTCGTATACGTGCCCTCCGGTAGCTGTTATAAGTATGGTCTGATTACCTAGGCTAACCTCGTATACTCGTAGGCGCCCGTACTCCTTAACGCTTGGCCTCCCAAAGAACTTCGCTATAGTCCTAGCCTTATTCGGTGACTCTACGACGAGTAGGGAGGTCCTAAACTCTAGCCCCCTCAGCTTCGATAGTTCCTCCTTAGTTATACCTCCCTCGCGTATTAACCTTATCAGCTCCCTATCCCTATCTACCTCAGCAAGTACGTCGCTTAGCCTTCCCTCGATATCTGCATAGTTAGAGAACTTGAAGTCCTCGATAATCCACGACAGTCTCCTTTCAAGTCCTCTAAGTAGCCTTGGGTCATCTACTACTATAACCGAGATACCCCTGCTAATACCCCCTAGGTAGAGTCTTGAGGTCCTCCCACTAGCCTGTATGTAGGTCGGGGCGTCGGGTATTAGCACGTAGAGCCTCCCACCTTCCTCAACTACGGCTATCTCGGGTAGCTTAGTTAACTTCTCAACTACGTCCTTCCTCCTTACTAGCTCCCCAACCTTCGCGAGCACCTCAGTAAAGGTCCTCTCAACGGACGTCTCAGGAGGCCTCTCCCTCCTGGCTACCTCCCTCAAGCGCTCGATTACTAGCGACCCAGCCCTCCTAATGGCTCTCCTAAGCTTCACTAGGGACGTTTCGAGGAAGTCCCTAACGCTCTCGTCCTCGACAACCTCGACTAAAAGTGGTAGGAGTCTTAGGACGTCCGCAACGTCCAGCTCCTCAACCTGCAGCCCTACCTTGTGTCTGGGGACCCCTGCGAAGACAGCGTACCTAATATGCTCCGGCAGGTCTAGGCCCCTAACTAGGACCCCGTAGTAGGTAGCGACACCGACGAGTACGTCCACCTCCCCGGAGACGAACCTATCGAGTGCCCCAGCCCTCTTACTGTGGGCTGCCTCAGCCCTCACCCCGGAGGACCTCAGGAACTCGGCGAGCCGATCTGCGTAATCTATACCTCTATCCACGGGGACGTAGACTATACCTCCCCTACCGAGTGCTCTAACCACTCTGAGTACCTCCTCCTCGATGCTCCGCGATGGGATTAGGTAGAGGTCGTAGACATTCCTAACGAGCTCTGGTCTAGCGCCGATCTCGAACCCTAGGAGCTCCCTGAATAGTCTGGGTCTAACCCCACGTGGGTTCCCCGTAGCTGACGATACCACTAGGATCGAGGAAACCCCTTTAACCTCCCTCCTCAGCTCCTCCTCAAGCTTCCTCAGGTTGTTTATTAGCTCCTCCTTAAGACCTCTGTACGCTATCTCCCGCCTAAGTCTAACGAGCTCTAGGCCGAGCGATATAGCTCTCTGGGAGAACCCCATGAGCCGGAGAACCATGTCTATGGCTTTGGACCCCCTCATAATCGCGTCAACGTCGTCTACGAACACGTAGTTGAACCTTAGCTCCTTCATCCTCTCGAAGTTCTTCATTAAATACCTAGAGGTCGTTACGAGTATGTCGAAGCTCCCGCTCTCGAGAGCCTCCTCTCTTCTAATCTTTTCGGTTTTACTCAGCCTAGAGTGTATGGCTAGGCTGATGAACGAGAACCCGATCCTAGAGCTGAAGACTTCGAGGAGCCTCTCAACCTGCCTCACTAGGAGTGTCGTCGGTACTATTATGTAGCTCTTACCGCCCTTCATGGCGAAGTATATAGCTGCAACAACCCCGAGGGTCGTCTTACCAACCCCTGTCGGGGCCAGCATGGCGAAGGAGGTGCCGCGGCTCAGCCTCCTCAGCCACAGCTTCTGTATACCCCACGGCTCGCTCCCCACAGCCTTCCTGAATAGGTCCACTAGCTCCTGGTAGGCTCTGTCAGCTCTCTCAAGCTCCTCGTACCTCCTCAGGGTACCTAGCTTCCTCATAATGCTATAGGCAGGCTCCCTACCGAGAAGCCCTAGGTAGGGTCTGGGGATGCAGCTCCCGCAGGGGAGCCCCGCGGAGAGCCTCGAGTCGCTTATAGCACTACCGCAATTCGGGCAACTCTTCAGGTACACTACCAGGGATGCCTCATCAAATTCCTCCCGAAGCCCCATACCCAGCCACTTCTGGGAGGTTCTCCCTACTCCCTCACTTGTTTCTGGAACCATTATAAACTTTAATAGAGCTAGGCTCAAGCTGGATTAGGGGTATCTCCTGAGCTCGGCTATAGCGGTGGAAGTACGCGACTTAGTTAAGGTTTACCCGGGCGGCGTCCGGGGAGTCGACGGCCTTAGCTTCAAGGTGTTCGCTGGAGAGATATACGGCCTGGTGGGTCCAAACGGTAGCGGTAAGACTACGACGCTGCGTATTATAGCGACCTTGTTAAAACCCTCCGGGGGTTATGTAAGAGTTCTTGGACTCGACCCGGTTACCGAGGCCGTGAAGGTCCGCGAGCTGATAGCCTACCTACCTGAGGAGGCAGGTGCGTACAGAGACCTAACGGGGCTGGACTTCATAAGGTTCTTCCTAAGGGCTAGGTTTAGCGGGCGTAAGCTCGAGGAGGCTGTTGAGGAAGCCACTCGCATAGCTGACCTTGGGCCAGACATCAGGAGACCTGTGAGGGGGTATAGCAAGGGCATGAAGAGGCTACTAGCGCTCTCCGTGGTGCTAGCCTCTAGGCCCAAGCTCTTCATACTCGATGAGCCTACCAGCGGTCTAGACGTCGAGCGTAGCTTGAGGATCCGGAACCTCATAAGGGAGTACGCACGTAGCTTCGGAGCAACAGTACTGCTGAGTAGCCACAACATGCTTGAAGTGGAGTACCTCTGCGATAGGGTCGGTATAATCTACAGGGGGAGGCTAGTAGCTGAGGGGGTCCCAGAGGAGCTTAGAGCTAGGTACTCCGCTAGGAACCTGGAGGAGGTGTTCGTAAGGGCTGTAGGTGGGTGAGCCGTCCTGGTCTTCGCTTCGCTTGTAAGGAAGGAGGTCATGGTGGTCCTGAAGAGCCCTGCCTTCATAGTCGGTATACTCCTCCTAGTAGTCTACTTCGGCGTACTGGGAAGGGCTATTGGGGTAGCTACGGAGCAGGTAGCCAGGGAGGCTATGGAGTCCTACATAGGTGTAGTCAACGAGGACCTAAACCACGTTACTCGAAGGCTTCTGCTCCTAGCTAACGCGACCCTTGGCGGTAGGCTAGCCGAAGTACCTACGGTTGAGGAGGGGCTTAGGGCGTTCCCAGCAGTCCTACTAGTCCCAGGAGGTTTCGGGGAGACCCTACTGAGGAACAGCACCGTGTACGTTTACGGGTACGCTAGCCTAGACAGTATATCGCCAGCTCAGTCCTCGAGGGTCCAGCTGGTCTACTCCGTGGTAAGGGTTCTGGAGGAGCTAGGTAGGGCTTTGGTAGCAGCGGAGAGGGGGGTAAACCTATCCGAGATATCCAGAACTCTCGTCCCCAGGGTGGAGATCAGAGTCGGTGGGAGGGTCGTAGACTTCGGTGCCCTCTCATCGCTACAGCTCTCAACCATGATGTTCACGTACATGGTCGGGTTACTGGGGATACTCGCACTCATGTACAGCGCCCAGTCCGTCGCTACGGAGAAGGAGGAGAAGGCCTTTGAGATGCTGCTAACCCTACCCATTAGTAGGACGACCATAGCTGTAGCTAAGGTGGTTGGAGCTGCAGTGCTTTCAGTAATAATGGTTGTAGCGTACTTCGCGGGCTTCTCCTTCATTTTCGCCTCGGTGAGGCCCCCAGTAGAGACAGGGCCCGCAGGAGCTGAGGGGTCGCGGACCGTGGTCATAACAGCTTCCGTATGGGACCTCCTACAGTTCCTCGGTAGTGAGGGCACAGCCCTACTACTGCTGTCCCTAGGGCTCATGCTCCTGTTCTCAGGCTCCCTAGGCTTGCTGATAGGCTCCTTAGCCAGCGATACCCGGGTTGCCGGCGCTATAGCAGGCCCTATAGGCGCTGCACTTTACATAAGCCTCCTAGCGTTTCAGTTCGTCGGCATACCGCTGAACCCGCTGTCCTCACTCCTGGGGGCCTCGGTATACGGGCTACCCTTTGCGATATTCGTATCCTACGTCCTAGGGGTCAAGACCATAGCTGTACAGGCCACGGGGTTAGCCACCGCGGTAACGCTACTTACGGTACTAGCCGTTGTAAGGGTGTTTAAGAGCGAGAGGATACTGATCGGGTTCTCGATGCGTAGGAGGAGATCTAGACCTACTAGCTGACAATAGAAAAATCCAACCCTTTAGGGTTAAGGAGGAGGTCGGAACTAAGGATGGTCTAGTGCGCAACTGCTCTGGTGAAGCTAGGTAACACCACTACGTATACTGACACGGCAAAGATCTTCAAGCTACGGTAAATGGAGGCTACCACCTCCTGCTTAGGAACGTACCTAAAGGTCTATCGGCTACGAGCTCACCGTCGTCTACTACGAGCTCGCCGCGTAGTAGTACCTTCTCCACCTTACCCCGTAACCTCATACCTATGACCGGGGTTAGCTTATGTACGTAGGCTAGATCCTCCTCTCTCACTACGTACTCCTTAGATGGGTCGACGATCACTATATCGGCGTCTGCCCCGGGGAGTAGGGACCCCTTCCTAGGGTACAGCCCGAAGACCTTAGCCGGGTTCTCCGAGCACAGCTCCACGACCTTACCTACGTCGATGAGACCCTCTAAGGCTGCGTGTACCATTAGGCTAAGCACGTGCTGAACCCCCGGGATCCCGGCGGCTGCCTCCCAGATACTTCCCTGCTTCTCGTGCGGCGCGTGCGGAGCGTGGTCCGAGCCTACCACATCCACTAGACCCGACCTTAGGGCTGCCCAGAGCTCCCTCCTATTGCTGGAGCTACGTATCGGCGGGTTGACCTTGAGTAAGGGTCCGAAGTGTGAGTGCTCCTCGTAATCGAAGAAGAGGTAGGTAGGGGTGGTCTCTACGTAGATCTTAGCTGAGGAACCCCTGTACCTCTTAACGATGGTGAAGGCCGTGGAACTGCTTAGGTGGGCTATGTAGGCCCTACCACCGGTAGCTCTAGCTATAGAGGCTACGTACTCTATACTTAGCTCCTCGCAGAGAGGTGGCCTCGCCTCGTTGTAGGCTGCTAGGCCCTCCAGCCCCCTACCCCTAGCTAGCTCTGTGAAGTACTCCACACAGCCCCGGTCTTCAGCGTGGAATACTACCGGGAAACCCAGCTCCCCCGAGAGCTTTAGGGCTACGTAGAGGGACCTGAAGCTCGGCGGGGGTAGGTTACCGGTTGTCTGAGCCAGGAAGGCCTTGAAGCCTATCGCCCCAACCTCGAGTAGTTCGCGGATCCTCTTCTCAGCATCGCCCGGGTAGTCGTAGAGAACGGCGTAGAGGCCGAAGTCCACGAAGGACCTACTGGAGAGTAGCTCCCTCTTCTCAACCAACCTCTCCGGGCTGTCTACAGGTGGTAATGTGTTCGGCATTTCTAGGACTGTTGTAACGCCACCTAAGGCGGCAGCTTTGGTAGTATTAGCGAAGTTGTCCTTATGGAGTAGACCGGGCTCACGCCCGTGTACGTGCGGGTCTACAGCTCCGGGTAGGACTAACTTGCCAGAGGCATTTACAACCTTCGAGTACCCGGACTCGATGCTCTTACCGACTCTAACTACCTTACCTTCATCAACCAGTACCTCGCCTACCGTAATGGTATCCTTGAGAACTATAGTGCCGCCCCTAATGAGTATCCCCACACTTAACCCCTGAATCATATACCTGGAGGCAATATATTTGATCCTAACCTCGAGGGTCACAAGAGCTGGGCCGCACGCTAAGCCTAAGCTACTAATACCGCCCTCAGCTCTGGGGGTAGGTAGGAGCTAGCTCCGGGACCTCCTACCGACTTCCAGCTCTCGGCTTATCGGTATTTAGGTATCGGAGATCCCCTTAATGTAGAGGTAGAGGGTTGCGTCCCTGTACCCTAGGGAGACTCTAGTTATGTGTACAGGCTTCCAGCCGGGGATCTCGAAGTCTAGGGTCACCACCCGGGTACCTAACCTTAGCTCCCTCTCCAGCTTAGGTCTGAGGGCTCTGTTGACTGAGGTTAGTAGGTACATGTAGACTATGGTGGCATCCCTCAGGTCTACGTTGAAGAAGTCCTCGTTTAGGAAGGTTATCCTGGAGGCTACGTTAAGCTTCTCCGCAGACTCCCTGGCCTTCCTAATGAGGTCTGGGTTTATCTCAACGCAGACCCCTCTAGCACCTCGTAGCGTTGCCTCGATAACGACTCTCCCATCACCGCAGCCGAGGTCGTAGAAGACGTCATGCTTAGTAGGCTTAGCTAGCATCATAACGTAGGGGAGGAGCTCCTCCCTAGTAGGAACCCAGGGAGCCTGAGCTAACGGATGTGAGTACACCACTCCCAGCAGCACCCATAGATCGCGTATCTCAGCTAGGCTTTTAAGGACGTCCTCGTCCACTCTCTCTCACCGCCAATCCTCTAACTAAAGCTCTAGCCTAGTAGTTTAAAAGCTATTCCCAAGACTTCAGCTTGATGCGCGAGTACTGCGTGCTGGGGGTGATAAATTACGGGAACTACCTGCATCCGCGACAGCACTAGGGAGGAGTACGTAGCTAAGCTACTTAAGGAACTGGGAGTCGGGGTAGTCTTAGAGCTAGAAGAGGTAGACCCGCAGTTCGAGGCTGTTGCAGACATCTGCCAGGTTCTCGGACTCAACGGAGCTGTAGCTGCCTACTTAGCTGCCGTAGTTGCCTACCAGCTTAGGTGTACTGGTGAAGTGTTCTGGTCTAGGTTCTCGAACTACATGCGTAGGGTAGCTCCCGATAGAGTTTCCGAGGGGGTTCTAAACTTCATCGTAGGTGATGAGTGTAACTCCATCCAGAGGCAAGCTAAGGTAGGTAGGGTACTTAAGCTATCGAGGTACCTAAGCGATATCAGGAACCTAATCTTAAGCTGCAGCTTCCTAGACCTGTGGAAGTTGACGTGCAGAGCCCTAGACGCGGACGTGAACAGTAAGACCGTAGCCTTCGCAGTTAAGATGGGGTACTACGGAGCTAGAGCCCTCAAGATCTGTAGAGGGCCTCTCCCCAAGGAGATACCGATACCCCTGGACAGGAGGGTAGCTAGGGCGACACTTAGCCTAGGCATTATCAGGGCCAACAGCTTCGAGGACGTTATGAGATGTAGGGACTTGGTCTTGGAGAGCTGGAGGAGCATCGGGGAGTCCAGCGGTATCCCACCTATCCACATAGACTTCCTACTCTGGGCTCTCCAAAACCCTAGCACCCTCGCCAAGGCTTTACATAGAGTCAGTCGAAGCAAAGAGGAGATCCTCAAAACCCTACTTAGGTTGATAAGGTAGGTTACTTCGTGAACGACCTAGTAGGGATAGGGCTTAGCTATTAACCCGTAGGTATAGATTAAGTAAAAGCGACTGGGCTACTTCTTAGTTGATGTCATTAGAATTAGGTTTATTAGGTCTATAAGTACTGATACTGCTTGCTTTCCCGGGCCAGCCTAGGCGACGGGAGCCGCGCTCCAAGCCTAGGTGGGTTGAAGGTAGATGGGAGCTCCGTGTCATTGGGCTCGACCACCGCCCGTGATCCCACGCTGATACCGCGTGAGGCGTGGGCGAGGCGGGGGTCCCTAAATGCAACGGGTAAACGTAAACTGATGATGGTGGGCATCTAGGGACAAACGGTAGAGGGACATATTCAGCCTCTTTCCCTCGGCCTTAGCTCTCTTAAGGTCCTCAACAGCCCCTCTTCGGGTACCCCCAGTACAGCTCCGCAAGCCACGGCTTAGACCTCAAGCCACCGAGTCCTGATAATGGGTTGTACTCTGCATATGTACATTTCACGAACACGAGGGAGAGCCATGAAATGACTGGTTTAAAAGTCCCCCAGCTCCCTTGGGAGTAGCGGGCCCGCCGGGACTTGAACCCGGGACCTCCGGCTCCGCAGGCCGGCGCCCTATCCTGGCTGGGCCACGGGCCCTATCTATCCTAGTTCAACTATTTTTATCCTTGCTTTAGGGAGAGCTCTCTTCTTATCCTAGCTACCAGTCTCTCGATGATCCTGGTTCCCCTGCTCTCGTAGTGCCTTAAGGCCTCCTCAGCCTCGGCTGTTGGTATCTCATCGCTATACGCCTCCAGGGCTGCTCTCAGATCCTCTGATGCTACTATAGCTACCACTTCCTCTACCGGGGCTCTCCACCTCCTCCCGTGCTCTGCCTCTACAAGTGCTCTTAGTACATCGCTATCTGAAGCCCCCGAGGTCCTCATTAGGGCGTAGTAGTGGTTGTCTACGTAGTGAGCTATTATTTCCCCAACTACTTGGGACTCCTTGGTTAGGATCCAGTGGCTTATCTCAGAGTCGTCTGGGAGTACCGCGTGGGGTCCCTCGGAGATGGTGTAGCCTAGGTCCATCAGGTACTTGATCAGCCTATCCAGGTCCCGGACCCTCAGTACCATCATAGGCTATCGCCTAGAGGTACCTCATTGAGTACCCTCCTAGGGGTTAGCGGTATCGCCTCCACCTCCACCCCCTTACCCAGCGCCCTGCCCAGCCTTATG